>Ga0070698_100002271_pt1 | contig 21272 bp, 19 predicted proteins | sample KBSK1502metaG_FD_65477 | JGI IMG/M metagenome (GOLD analysis project Ga0070698, IMG submission 65477) | Corn, switchgrass and miscanthus rhizosphere microbial communities from Kellogg Biological Station, Michigan, USA - KBS K1-50-2 metaG | ecosystem: Host-associated > Plants > Roots >...
GGGCTCTTCGCCAGGTTCACCAGGCGCTTGCCGTATTCATCATCGGTGTTCAGCACCGCCACGTCTGGCGCGCCTCCGCCGGTGCTCTCGAAGAGCCGCCTTTTAGCCGCGAAATAATCGTCAAATGTCTTGTGATAGTCCATGTGCTCGCGCGTCAGGTTCGTGAAGACCGCCGCCGAGAAATGGCAGCTCCAAAGCCTGTCCATCGCCAGCGAGTGCGAGCTCGCCTCAAAAACTGCGTAGCGTCCACCAGCATCGCGAATTTCTGCCAGATATCCTTGCAGGTCGACGGACTCAGGCGTGGTATTCGGGGCGGGATACTCGCGAACCGGAGTCCGATACGCAATCGTGCCGAAGAGTCCTGTTTTTGCTCCCGACGCCCTTACGATCGAGTCGATGAGCGAGGTGGTCGTGGTCTTGCCATTGGTACCGGTCACTGCAATCAAGCGGAGCGCCTCAGCCGGCCGCCCAAAGAACTCTGCCGCCGCGACCGCCAAGGCCTTGCGCGCGTCACGCACTCGCACCCACGCCAGGCTAGGTGACAGGCCTTGGGGCCGTTCGCTTTCGCTCGCAATGGCTACGGCACCGCGCGCACACGCGTCGCGCACAAATTCATTTCCGTCCGCCTTGGCACCATGCAGAGCGAAAAACAACGCTCGCGGTTGAACCTTTCGCGAATCGCAGGCCACTTGTTCAATCTCAATCTCGCCAGCGGCCGATGGCACATCCACTTCTACACCTGACAAAAGCGCTCTGAGTTTCGCCCGCCGACTCACCATGCGGATTGGCACCGAATCGCTTCTCCGCTCCTCGTCGAGCCTCTCAGCGGTTCGTTGTTCTTTTTCCTTCGTTTGCATCACTTGCGTGTCCCGATTGGCTCGCAATCCACCGTCAGCACTTTAGCGCCGGAATCTGGTGTGCCTCTTCTCGGGCTTGGGCGCAGGGATCCCGAACTGAACAGTGATTTTCGCCCCTCGCCTGACCTCGTTTCCTGCGGCTGGTGTCTGCTCCACTGCAAGACCGCTGCCAACCAGCACGGGATTCAGCGCCAACCGCAGACACATTTCTGTCACTTCTCTCATAGTCTTCCCAGACAAATCCGGCACAGAGATTTCTCCAACTTCATCGGCAGGGATCATCACTTCGGGAGCGTGCGCGGTGGCCTCTTTCGGCTTCACTAGATTGGATTCTATGGGCGCTTCCTCCGGCTGCTTTGAGAAATCCGCGGGCGTGAAGTCTTCCAGCGATGTGCCGTCCACCGCGTCTCCCTCCTTATAGGATGCCCGAATCAGCCGCGGATTCAGGGGCACATCACGCGGGACGTCCAAATAAGACAACACCTGCTCGGCTGTTCGCTTGAAGACGGGAGCTGCAACTTGTCCGCCCTCGTGCAGACCTACAGGTGAGTCCAGCGAGATCAGAATTGTTACCGCCGGATTGCTGATTGGCGCGAATCCCGTGAACGATGCGATCAGTTGCGTAGGCGAATAGCGGCCAGTCGCCGGATCAATTTTCTGTGCAGATCCTGTCTTACCCGCGGCCGTCCAGCCATCGAGTCGCGCCAGCTTACCCGTGCCGCGCAGTACTACGCCTTCCATCAAACGGCGCAGCGTCGCCGCCGTCTCGGGTCTCACAATGCGCCGCGGCTCGGGCTGACTCGATAATCCATCTGTTGCAATTGGACGGTTGCCACGCCGCAACTCCGCCACCACGTGCGGCCGATACAGCAGCCCACCATTAGCAATCGCGGACACGGCGGTGATCAACTGGATCGGAGTTACGCCGATCTCCTGGCCCATCGAAACAGACCCGATCGAGATCCCGCTCCAATTTTCCAACCGATGCAGTAGGCCCCTGCTCTCTCCGGGCATGTCCACTCCGGTTGGCGAGCCGAACCCAAACGCCCGGATGTAGTCATAGAATTTTGGCGCACCCACCATCAGCGCAATCTTGATCGCGCCTACGTCGCTCGATTGCGCCAGGATGTCCGCCACAGTCAGCAGGCCGAATGCTTTGTGATCGCGAATGCGATGGCCTGCGATGTAGACCGCTCCGTGCTCGCAATCGAAAATGTCCTCGGGACGCGTAATGTTCTGATCGAACGCAGCAGCCAGGGTAATCAATTTGAATGTTGAGCCGGGCTCATAAACCGCGCTCACCGAGCGGTTCATTCGCGATTCGGCCGGGGCGCCATTCGCGTTGTTCGGATTGAACTTTGGCCAGTTTGCCAGGGCGAGAATTTCGCCGTTGTTTGGATTCATTACGATGACACTGCCGGCCATCGCGTGCGTCTTCTCGATCGCTGTGCTCAACTCCCTTTGTGCGATGTACTGAATCTTTTCATCCAGGGTCAACACCACGTTCAAGCCGCGCCCGCGTTGTGCCTCGCTGCCATCGAACCAGCGCTGCCTGGCATCCGCCATTACGATGACTTTCCCGCTTTTGCCGCGGATTTGCGGGTCCAATGCGTACTCGATGCCGCCCAACCCCTTCTCATCGGGATCGACGAAGCCCAGAACATGCGACGCCAGGTCTCGCTTTGGATAGAACCTTTGGTTCTCCTCCTGAAAGTAAATACCTTTCAGATTCAGCGCTGCAACCGCTTCGGCCTTCTCAGGTGGCAGCTTGCGGCAGATCCACGCAAACGATCGCGACGACGCGAATCGCGCCTCCAACACTTCCGGTGGAATATTTAGGACACCCGATAGCAGGCGCGCGGCAAGGTTTTCGTCAACGATTTCGCCCGGCACCGCGAAGGCGGACTTCACCGGCACGCTCATCGCCAGCGGGTGCAGATTGCGGTCGTAGATGACGCCGCGTTGTGGTGTGATTTCTATGGTGCGCTGCTGTTGTCGGAGCGCGCGGGCCAGGTAGTCGCCATGTCGTATCAGTTGCAGGTACGCCAGGCGCCCAAATACTGCTAGCCCCCACAGCAGAGCCACGCCAGCTACGATCACCATTCGGTCGGCCGTCGTGCGGCCACCTACAGCAGCGTGGACTCGGTTCTGTCGCATCAGAATTCAGATCGGCAAAGCTCCGGCTGGAAGTGGGTTTGGACTACGGCGAGCTCGTTTTCCTGCTCGACTACAGCCGCGTTGTCACTCATGAAGGGTCGCGCCCGGCCAAGCCGCCACTATTCGTGATTGGGACGCGTGTATCGTGCAGCCGCCAGTTCCGCTCCACTCGGTGTTTCATACTGTTGCACCTGAATCGGCAAAGGCTGAGTCAAGCCGAGCTGCCTGCGCGCAATCACGTCAATTCGCCGCGGATCGCGGAGCGCCTCAATCTCCAGCCGCATTTCCGAATTGAGTGCGGCCGACTGCGTCTGCTTCACCTTCAAATCCTCGAGTTGAAAGCTCAAGTCGATGCAGCGAAAGTGCTGATAGATGTACATCATGAAAAACAGCGCGACGATGCCGCCCGAGCCTGCTGCGCGATACAAACCTCGCAATCGCGCCGGTTCCATGTTCCGCACCAAGCGAGAGTTATCGATCCGCTTCACTGTATGAAACTGCGTCGGAACCCCTCTCCTCTTTCTCGACATCGCTATACTCTTTCTGCGCACCGCAGTTTCGCACTTCGCGATCGTGGGTTCGCCGAAGTCTCCGCCTCACTCGGCTGAATAACGTGCTTGGTCAATACTCTGAGCGTCCCCTGACGCTCGCCCTGTTGAAATGCTGGCTTCACAAGGCGGTCTTCGCGCGAGTGATAGCTCAGGATCACCCAACGCGCGCCCGAATTCATTGTGGCGGGGGTCCGAGAAAGAAACTGCCCGAGTTCCTCCATCTCTCGATTCACCGCTATCCGCAGCGCCAGAAACGTTTTTGTTGCGGGATGCAGTCTCTGCCTTCCCCATACCTTTCGGGCACCTGCCACAGTTGTTGCCAGGTGCGCGGTGTCCCGCATGGGTCGCGCTCGTACGATCGCCCTGGCGATCCTTCTGGAATCGTGCTCTTCGGCTTCCCGATAAAGCAGGTCGGCGATTTCTTTCTCCGGCCAGCGATTCACAATATCGTCCGCCGTGAGCTCATCCTCGGCGTTCATCCGCATGTCCAGCGGACCCGCTTCGCGAAACGAAAATCCTCTCGCGGCTTGATCAAGCTGCATGCTCGAAACTCCCAAGTCGGCCAAGACCCCGTCCACCCCGGGAATCCCCAACTCGCGCACGACCTCCGCAATCCTCGAAAACGGCGCCGCCACCAGTTTCACTCTCTCCCCGAAGCGGTTCAGCCGCTCCCGCGCCAATTCCAGCGCCTGTGCGTCCCGGTCCAGGCTGATCAACCTGCCGCTTCTCAATCTCTCCGCGATCGCCTGCGAGTGTCCGCCGGCTCCTGCGGTGGCGTCGATGTACGTTCCATCCGGCTTTACGCGCAGCCATTCCAGCACCTCTCCAAGCATTACCGGCGTATGTGGTTCGGCCCCACTCCCCACAAGCGCCTCACCCAACGTCAAAACACACTTCAACGATGGCGCCGCAACATCGCTTGCGCCTATCCTAAATTTTGCTGTCTTTCTGGCCCCGACCTAAATCCCTAGGTCTTCCAGCGCCTTATAATCCTCTTCCGTGAACGGCGAATTCTTCAAATCGTCGAGAACGCGCGTATGATTCATCACCTCTAAGTGATCCAAATTGCCAAACACGTCGACGTCGCCCTTCATCTGCGCCGACTCTCGCAACACCGCCGGCACCAAAACCCTGCCTTGCCCGTCCAACTCTACGGTCTGCCCGTAGTAGCTCGTGCGCATCAAGAACTTACGCTTGGCCCGGTTCTGCGACGAGACGCCCGCTAGCTTGTCTTCAATTTCCGACCAAACTCGCATGGGGTAAATGCGAGCCGACTCCCCAGTGGTGCTCGTGATGTAGAACTGGCTTCCGTACTCCTTCAGCGCCTCCAAAAAGACCGCAGGAATCTTCAATCGTCCCTTTTCGTCGACCCTTGCCGGACAATTTCCCCGCAGCTTCATGCGCCCCACTCACATCGATCCTCCCGCGATAACGGCGAACAAATACCGCGTGAGGATCACCGCTGAAGAAGAATTGGTATCGAATGCCCCGTTGCACCACAACCCTCTAAGGTGCTCTACTTCACTCTACTTCCGACCACTTTACCCCACTTGGGGCCACATAATATGCACGTTTCTGTGCTTGTCAAGAGAAATCGTGCGATTTTGTAAAAATTTTTGAGGAAAGATTCTCCAGTACTGATAGTCAGACTGCCTGCGCCGATTTATTGTGTATCTCTCACGCTCTTGTCTACATATCGCGGTCTGTTTTCTTTCGCACGCTCCTTTGAGCCCCCGCACAACCAGACCGATGTAACCGATGCGACACATATCAAAATGTGCTTCGCAGCCTATTCGCCCATCTCCGCGGATATTCGGCATCGCAAGGGTAAACAGCCGGCTACGCCGTCCACCGCAAACACCCCTGGGCCTCCGGTCGTGTGTCAGTTTGATTTTTGATCGTGACAATAGCTGGCCAAAGTCAAACTGACCACACAGTCTTTCTTTTAGTTCTACCCGCCATTCAGATTCATGGTAGAATTCTCTCTGGTGTTTCAGATCGGATATCCAAGGAGTTTTGCCATGGACTGGGTTACGCCGCAGCATGAAGAAATCGATCTGAATTGCGAAATCAGTTCCTACGCGAACGCCGAACTCTAAGATTCCCGTCGTTCTGCCTTCAAGCTCCCGCTTTCAAGCGGCTCGGATGTGCGTCGGCCGCTTTCGGAGGCGGGTGCTCTTGTTTTCGGAGCCTGTGATATCCGTCAACGAACGCGCCCTGCGTCCCGCAGCTCAGGTTGCTCATGCTCATTAAGGTTTTGGGTTCTGCCGCCGGAGGCGGCTTCCCTCAATGGAATTGCGCTTGCCCCAACTGTAAGCGTCTTCGCGCCGGCACACTACGCGGCAAGGCACGCACTCAGACCCAGATCGCGTTCTCACCGGCCCCGGATGTCTGGTTTCTCATCTGCGCGTCTCCCGATCTGCGCGCACAGATCGTGGCGGCGCCTCAGTTGTTTCCGCGCGATGCCGGCCCAAGCCACTCCCCTATCGCCGGCGTTTTCCTGTCCTCGGCGGATGTGGATTCCCTTGCTGGCCTGCTTCACTTGCGTGAATTCCAATCGTTCTTCGTTTTTGCTACGCCATCGGTTCAGCGCATATTAAAAAAAGAGAACAAAATTTTTGGCGTACTCGAGCGGGCCGATCCGCCGGTGCAGTGGCAAACTATTTCCAGCCTAGGCCGCTTAGGCTGTCATTTGTCCGAGACTCCTGGCGAAGCGCCCGCCTTTGTCTGTGCTTCGGTTCCTCTTTGTGGCGCATATCCGGATTACGTCAGCGATGAGCTGCGTCGCACGTTGGCGGAAGACGAAGCGAGCCTTGGATTCATCTTCGAGCAGCGCGGCAAGACCTTGTTTGTGGCTCCTTCCCTGTCCGGACGCAATCCCGAATGGACCAAATATGCCGCTTCCAGCGACGTCGTGCTCATCGACGGCACCTTCTGGAGTGACGACGAGCTCAAAACCACGGGCCGCGACAACAAAACCGCCCGCGAGATGGATCATCTTCCACTTTCCGGCTCAGGCGGCCTGCTCGAGCAATTCCCACGCAACGCGCGCGGTCGCCGCATCCTTATCCACATCAACAACACCAATCCGATTCTTGATGAGGATAGCCTCGAGCACCGCGCTGTGCTGGATGCCGGCTTCGAAATCGCCTACGATGGGATGGAATTTGAACTATGACCGTGGCTGCGGACACATCCGGCAAGCTGCTCTCGGAAGCCGACTTCATGGCCGGCTTCCATGCCATCGGTGAAGAGCGCTACCACCACAAGCATCCTTTTCACCTTCTCATGCATGACGGCAAGCTGACTCATGGGCAGCTTCAGGCGTGGGCTCTGAACCGTTACTACTATCAGAGCCGCATTCCCATTAAAGATGCCGCCATTCTTGCCCGCAGCGACGATCCTGCTTTTCGTCTCGCGTGGCGCAAACGAATCCTTGACCACGATGGCGATGGAACCAACCCTGGCGGTATCGAAAAGTGGCTTCGCTTGGTCGAGGCTACGGGCCTCTCTCGCAACTTGGCGCTCTGCGGTGATGGCATTTTGCCCGCCACACGCTACGCTGTGCAGGCCTATGTCGATTTTGTCTCCGCGCGCTCACACCTCGAGGCCGTGGCCTCTTCGCTCACAGAGCTGTTTTCCAAAAAATTGATCACCTTACGCATGGATCGATTGCGTCAGCACTATCCGTGGCTTTCGTCGGGTCTCGATTATTTCGCCGCACGTCTCACGCAAGCTTCCGAAGACGCCGACTTCGCTCTCGCCTGGGTCGTCAAGCACGCCCAAACGCGCACCGAGCAAGATCTGGCCCATGCCGCGCTGCGCGCCAAGTGCGACATCCTGTGGGCGCAACTCGACGCCCTCTACTTCGCCTACGTCAACCCCGGGTGGCCGCCCCCCGCAGCATTCGTTCCAAGTAGCGTCGGCACTCCTGCCTGTGCCCCCGCCAGCCACGGCATGTCGCCCGCTCTCGGGCACAAAACCAAGTGACACCAGATCTTCAGTCCCGTCCCCGCCTCGCTCCCGGCTGCCGCTTGAGCGAAAACAACCAGCAACATGTCCTTCTCATGCCCGAGCGCGCTTTGCGCCTGAATGGTCCGAGCCTCGAAATCGTTCGGCGCTGTGATGGCCAACACACTGTTCAGCAAATCATCAGCGAGCTGCAGCAAATCTATTCCAAAGCAGAACCAAAAAAAGTCGAAACCGATATTCTCGGCTATCTTGTTCTCCTCCACGAAAAGCGCGCCCTCGACTCTCAATAGACTGATCGCCTGACCTTTTTCTTACACGAAATGCAGCTTCGCAGAGGCAACCTGTCATTTCGAGCGAAGCAAGCCGATGTTTTTTTCTTTTCACTCCGCTCCTGCGGAGTGTCGGCTTGCGCAGCGAAATCTCTCTTCGATTGATCCGAGGTGGAAACGAGCACACCGCTCAGGACTCGTTTAGACTAGAGTTTTCAACAAAGATCATGTCACTACCGCTCTCTAACCCCCTCGCTCTAATCGCCGAACTCACCCATCGCTGCCCGCTCCACTGCGTCTACTGCTCGAACGCTCGAGAATTGCAGCGGCGCGACACCGAGCTCCGCACCGAAGCATGGTCCCGCATCTTCCAGGAAGCCGCCCAACTCGGCGTTCTTCAAACCGATCTCACCGGCGGTGAGCCTCTCGCCCGCCCCGACATCGTCGACCTCATCCGCGCAGCCCGTACCGCAGGTCTCTACGTCAGTCTTATCACCTCCGGCATGCCTCTCGATGAGGCCCGCCTCAGATGCCTAATCGAAGCTGGGCTCGATCACCTCCAGCTAAGCTTCCAAGGAGCGCATGAGGAAATCGCCAACGAAATCTGCGGGACGAAAGCCCATGCCCACAAGCTTCGCGTTCTGCATTGGCTCTCGCAGGTGCGCGTCGGAGTAACTCTGAATTTCGTGATTCACTGCCACAATATAGATCAGATCGAAGACATGCTGGCGCTCGCCGAGACCTCCAGTGCCACTCGCGTCGAATTCGCGAACGTCCAGTATTACGGTTGGGCCTTCGCCAATCGTGAACTTCTGCTACCCACTCGCGCGCAGCTTGATCGTTCCCTCGAACTCCTCAACAAAGCGGAAAAACGCCTTCGCGGAAAGATTCGCGTCGAATACATTGTCCCGGATTACTATGCCCGCTATCCCAAGGCCTGCATGGGCGGCTGGGGTCGCAAGCTGATGCTCGTGACACCGAGCGGCGACGTGCTTCCGTGCCATGCTGCTCAAATCATTCCGGGCTTGCAGTTCGATAATGTTAGGCAGCACTCGCTGCAGGAAGTTTGGGAAAGTTCTGTAGCGTTCCAGAAATTCCGCGGCGAAGATTGGATGCAGGAACCCTGTAAATCCTGTGACCGCCGCACCCAGGACTTCGGCGGATGCCGCTGCCAGGCTCTTCTTCTTGCCGGGGATGCGAGCGTCACGGACCCTGTCTGCTCTCTCTCTCCTAATCGCCCCAAAGTGGATGCCGTCCTCGCCCAAATCAACGGCGCGCCAGCGACGCCACAGGTAGCTGCGGTCTCAGCCCCGCTCACCAAGCCCGATTGGGTGTATCGCCCGAATCCTACTTGACGCTCAGCCTTAGTCCGCCGGCGCGGCCGCGGCCGGCTGGCCCAGTCTCATCACCACTCGAAAAATGAACACCAAGCTCGCCATCAGCACAACACCGCCACACAGGGCCAGAGTTCGCGGCGCACCCAGGTGCTTCGCGATGCCTCCCGCGATCAGCGCTCCGATCGGCTGCACGCCCATGAACATCGTGGCGTAGACCGCCATTACTCGCCCGCGCAACTCGTCCGGCACCCGGTTCTGCAATGTAGTATTGGTCGCAGCCATTTGCGACGTCGCGGAAAAACCCGCCACCAGCATCACCGCCGCCGAAAGCCAAAACCAGCGTGACTCCGAAAATACGATCAGGCACAGCGCGAAAATTGTGGACATCGCGGCAATCCACCGCGCCAAACCCTTGTAGCTGGTCCGCGACGCGAATTGCAGCGCTCCAAGCACCGCTCCCACGCCCGCTGTGCTCAGCAGGAATCCGAACCCCCGCGCGCCGCTGTGCAGGATGTCGCGCGCGAACACCGGCAACAACACTGAGTACGGCAGCCCGAAAAGACTCAGCACGCTCAGCAGCAGCAGCGTCGAGCGAATCGGACAATCGCTCATCGCGAACCGGAAACCTTGCAGGAAATTTCGCAGTGCTGAGCCCTGTGCTGGTTTTTGTTCGTTTTTCGGCAGGCGCATTGCTAGCAGTGCCACGATGACCGCCACAAAGCTCACGCCGTTCAGAAAGAAGCACCAGCCCTCATGAATCCACGCAATGGCAAACCCAGCCACCGCCGGACCTACCACTCGCGCCCCATTGAATATCGACGAATTCAACGCAATCGCGTTGGGCAAGTCTTCCTTGCCGACCATCTGCACCAAAAAAGCTTGCCGGATCGGCACGTCAAAGGCATTGACCACTCCCACCAGAAATGCGATGAAAACCAAATGCCACACCTGGATCCGATTCGTAAGTGTCAGCGCCGCCAGGATGAACGCCAGAATCATCGAGGCCGTTTGCGTCCAGATGACACCCACATGTCGGTTGTAGCGATCGCCGACATAACCGCCCACGGACGCCAGCACCAGAATCGGAATTTGATTCGCGAATCCAAAAACGCCGAGCAGCGCCGCGGAATTCGTCATCTTATAAACGAGCCACAACTGCGCCGTCGACTGCATCCACGTGCCGATCAATGAAATAAGCTGCCCGGCGAAAAATAATTGGAAATTGCGGTGCTGCAGGGCGCGAAAGCGCGTCGACACGTGCGGCAGGCTCCCGAGTATGTTGAGCTGCGCAGAACTAATCACGATGACTGGAGCGCATCAACTTGTCAATCGGTGCGCAAGCACTTAGATCGAGCCAAATTGCCCGCACCAACGCGCGAGGATCGCGAAAACGTTTCTTGGCGCGGTGCTACTGCGGGAAGCCGATGCGCCGCAGGAATCGCAGATAACGCTGGTCGGAACGCAGGGAGTCGAATCTGCGGTCGACATTAATGTGATGCATCGGGACACTTTGCTCCTCGGCTTTCTCCAACCAAGCAAGAGCCTGTTCCTTCTCGCCGAGTCCCGCATAAATGAGCGCGCGGTCATAAGGCGAGATGTAGCGACGCCGGGATTGCTGGTCCAGATCGCGGAGAATCTTGCGCGCTTCCGCCTTCTTGCCTGAAGCGGCATAGGCATGGCCGAGGCTGGCTAAATTCCCAGCCTTGCTATAAACAGCGATCGCATCCGCATACATCGCCTTAGCTTCGTAAACTTCTCCGAGGTTCACTAGCGCCATCGCGAAGTTGGGATTAAGCTCCAAGGTCTTGCGATGCTCTTCGATCGCGCGGTCCCACTGGCCAAGGTAGAAGTATGCCTTCCCGACACCAGTGCCAGCGGTAAGATTAAGCGGGTCTAATTCCTGAGCAAGCTTTCGTTCGGCTAGATTGGCGGATTGCTGACCCAGCGCTTCGAGAAAATAGCCGCGCCAGAGGTGGGCAGGCACGTAGCTGGGGTTGAGTTCGATGGCTCGTTTGACCTCCGCTTCCGCGCCAGCCCAATCGTATTGGTTGAAGCGAACGGCAGCGAGGGCGTTATGCGCGCCTGGAAGGGTGTCATCGAGAGCCAGGGCTTTAGTCGCCATCTCTTTGGCCTTTGCGAAAGGCTCCTTAGGGGCACGATACCCGAGCACCGCCAGCGGTATGTAGGCCTCCGCCTCGGCCGCGTAGGCGAGAGCGAAATTGGGATCAAGCTGAAGTGCGCGATCAAAATGGGAGATGGAACGGTCTAGAGCTTCTTCGGTCCTGTGTTCCCAAAAAAACCTCCCTCGCAGATACTCTCGATAAGCCTCGGGATCGACCTGCCGGAGGTGCGCGGATTCGGCTTGCTCCTGCGGCGTGAATTTCGCTTGTACCTCGTAGGCGATGGTCTGCGCGACCTCTCGCTCCATAGCGAGGGCGTCACGAAGATCCCGCTCGTACGTTTGAGCCCAGAGATGCCGGTCCGTAGGGGCATAAATGAGCTGAGCCGTGATCGAAACGCGATCGTTTGCCCGCTGTACGCCGCCTTCCACTACACCTTCCACATTCAGCTCGCGCGCGATCTCCGGGACGGATTTCCTGGTTTGCTTATACTGCGTCGCTGAAGTGCGCGAGATTACCCGAACGACATGGGCCCTACCGAGCTCGGTTGTCAAAGCCTCTGTGATCCCGTCCGCGAAATAGTCTTGGTCCGCATCACCGGTGAGGTTAGCAAACGGCAAGACGGCCACGGACTGGATGGGAGGAACGGTGGAGCGGGCAATCAGGCGGTCACGCAGGCCACGGAAGGCGAGCGGCACGACGGTCAGGGCGAGCAGTGCGATGATCAGACCGGCGGCCCAGTAGCGCGGAACGCGAATTCTCCTCTTGGGCTCTCCTGCCGGCGACTCCTGCCGCACGTTTTGCGCGGGCTGCACGGGCGGCGAGGCGATTTGTGCCGGCCATTCCACCGGGGCGATGAACCGATAGCCGTAGCGGGGGACGGTTTCGATGTAGCGCGGACTCTCGGCGGAGTCTCCGAGCGCGTCGCGCAGTCGCATGACTGCGGTGTTGACGCTATGCTCGAAATCGACAAAGGTGTCGGCGGGCCACAGCTTGCGCTGAAGCTCGTCACGTGTGACCACCTCGCCGGGTCTGGAAATCAACAAAACCAGGATGTCAAAAGGCTGCCCCTGAAGCTTGATTCGGACACCAGACTTGTGCAGCGAGCGCGCCAGCACATTTAGATCGAAGACTCCGAACCGGACAACCTGTCGAGGTTCTTTTTCGGTTTCCATTGAAACCTGCTGCAGGGGAGTCTAGCCGGGCCGCTGAGTCATTCAGGGTCCAGCAGACCTATATTTCGTATTACCTGCGTACCGAAGTCCTTTAATCACAGAGAGTTCCGGTATCACCACGATTCCACCCTGGCATGCGCTCCGGTGCATTGTGGCGGCCGATGCGTTTGACGAGAGTTGGCGCACCGCGCGAGATGCACCAGTGGCGCTTGAGCGCCTTGGTCATCCGCCCGCCAAAAATCAGGAGGAATCGATGACCAAGAAGTGGCTAATCTCAACCTTTGCCTTGGCTCTTGTGGGGACCGTGCCGCTGCAGATTACACCTACGCCAGCCAGGGCTCAAGACCGCGATGATACAAAGACTCTCGAAGTGGACGTGGCCATAGATGGCGCCACGCTTACTTTGAACAACAACGATTCGACAAACCCGAATAACCCCGTGCGAGGAACAACATTTACGGTGACCGGCAAGATCTTCCCGGGGGGCACCATTCCCGCAGGTATCACTCCCTTTGACCCGAACCAACCTGGGAGCATTGGGTCCTGGGTGTGCAGCGGAGTGTTTGTTGCCGATGCCGCCGACATATTCAGTGGAAAAGCAGAGATCTCTGTCCATACCAGCCAAATTTTCATGTTTGACGATGGTCAGAATCAGTTGTTCACGGAAGGCCTGGAAGGCGCCGTGGGTGTAACAACTCACCGGGTCGTGGTCGGCGGCACAGGCAAGTTTCGGGATGTCATCGGGCAACAGCGCCAGGACACCATTGGGCTGAACCTAAATGGGAAGGGCCTGTTCGACCTTCACCTTACATTCAAACTGAAGAAAAGCGATTCGGACTGAGTAGCTTGGGGATCGCCGAGATGTTGAAAAGTCGGTGGTCCCCTCCTCTCTTCTTTCCCTGTCAACTAACGCCAAGGCGCAGCAGGCGGCGTGTGAATCGAGAGCTGCCAATTCACAGCGCCATCGCTTAGCGAAGCATTCCTTTTCGTTCGTGCAACTTGCGCGGCTCACTAATCCGAAGTCACGCGCCCGATTAACGTGCGCATCGAGGAGTGGTTATGAAAGCAAAAACAGTCGTACGCGCAACGTCCATGGCCGCCATATTCTATTTCGTCCTTGGCGTCGTGTGCCAGCCGGCGCGGGGCCAAGGAGAGGTGAAGTTTCGTCTCATCCACGAAACAGCCATTGTTGTTCCGGCGATGGTCAACGGAGCCGGCCCCTTTGACTTCATCTTGGATACCGGCACAACTACGACGCTGCTGGACGCCGACGTAGCTCGCAGACTTTCCCTGCGTCCGATCGATCGGACGTTGTTGCACACCGTTGCCGGCACGCAAGCCCTAGTCCGGAGCTCGATCTCGACTCTGACGATCGGCCCGGCAGCCGCCAATCACCTCGAGGCGTTGATCACGGACTTGGGCGAGCTCAAGAAACTGGATTCGCGAATAGGAGGAATCGTCGGAGAGAATTTTCTCCTTCAGCTCAACTACTTGATTGACTATCGGCGGCACGTGTTGAGTTTTGAGGTGACAGACGAAATTCGAAAGCGCGCTTCGGGAGAAAGAATTCCGTTCGAAGTGAGAGACCAGAAGATGCTCTTTGCTGCCGAGACACACTTTGAAAGCCAGAACAAACTTCTGTTGTCCCTGGATTCCGGCGCAAGTTCGGTCGTGTTGTTTCACCGCGGCTCGCTGGCAGTGAATAGTGAAATGCAAGCCCTTAAGGTCAGCACGGCAAACGGCAACGGCCACGTGCGACTGGCGCAAATACGAGCGCTAAGGATTGGTTCCCAGACTCTCCGCGATGTGAGCGCGGCATTGCCGCTTTCCTCGCCGGCGAATAGCCAGCGAGTAGAAGATGGACTGTTACCGGCGTCGCTATTTCACGTCCTTTACATCAACAATCGCGAAGCATTCGCGGTTTTTAATCCCCGGGTGGAATCCGCCACGGTTGTTCGCGGCCGTGATGTGCCTACCATCGATGCTGCAATTTCGGCGGCCGGCGCAAGGGCCCAGGCGGGTGAGAGCGACAACGTGGTCGTGCAATGGAACGTCGCGGCATTGCAAAGCGTCCGCGATTCTCACATCGGTCCTCCGATGGTAGCTCGCGCGCTGGCGATTGTGCACACGTGCATTTTCGACGCCTGGGCGGCATACGACAAGAAAGCTGTAGGCACACAGTTTGGCGATAAACTCCGCCGACCCAAGAGAGAACGCACGCTAGCCAACAAAAATGAAGCTATCAGCTTTGCAGCCTATCGCGCGCTGGTGGACCTCTTTGCGTCTGACAAAGCTAGCGTCTTTGATCCACTCATGGCGAGCTTGGGCTACGATCCGAACAATCTGACGATCAATCCAGAGACTCCGGCAGGGATTGGAAACGTGGCTTGCTCTGCGGTACTTGCGTTTCGGCATGGCGACGGTTCCAACCAGCTCGGCGATCTGCACCCGGGAGCGTATTCCGATTGGACTGGGTACACTTCGGTGAATCCTGCGAGCACGGTGCCAGTCAATCCAGCACTGGTGCTGGATCCTAACCACTGGCAACCATTGACTTATGACGATGGAGCGACGGCGCCGACGCCGCACATAATCACCCAATCGTTTGTGGGAGCGCAGTGGTATCGCGTAGTCCCCTTTGCCATGACCTCGCCGGACCAATTTCGACCATTTGTCGCCCGCTTCGGTCCGGCTCTGTATGGTTCGGAGACATACTTGCAACAATCGAAGGATCTGATCGCCATCAGCGCGAACCTCACAGACGAACAAAAGATGATTGCCGAGTATTGGGCCAACGGTCCGCGCACGGAACTCCCACCCGGACATTGGGCGCTATTCGGCGAATTTGTGTCACGCCGCGACAATCACAGCGTCGATGACGACGCCAAGATGTTCTTTGCGCTGATGAACGCCATTTTCGACGCCAGCATCGCCTCCTGGGATGCAAAACGGGCTTTTGACTCAGTGCGCCCGATTCAGGCGATACCTTATCTGTTTCACGGTCAGCAGATCACGGCTTGGCGCCCTTTTCGAGGGACACAAACCTTCGATGGTTCACTCTGGATTCCCTACCAGACGACCACGTTCCCGACGCCACCTTTCCCCGAATACATCTCCGGTCATAGCACCTTCAGCGCGGCTGGCGCTCAGATTCTTAAGCTCTTCACCCATAGCGACAAATTCGGAGATTCTGTGACGTTTCCCGCAGGAAGCTCCAACACCGAGCCGGGTTTAACACCCAAACAAGAAGTCACCCTTTGCTGGCCCACTTTCACCGATGCCGCGAACCAAGCTGGAATATCCCGTCGCTACGGCGGAATCCATTTCGAGCTTGCCGATCTAGTAGGTAGAACTACAGGCCGTCTAGTCGCAGATCAAGCTTGGGAAAAAGCACTAAGCTTCATTAACGGTAGGCGTGACCGTGATGAGGATGAGGATTCCAAAGAAGACCGCGACTAGCAACCAGGTTGCATTACTCGTTCGGCGGCGGCTCCGGTGCCCCGCCCACATGCAGGTGGCTCAGATCACGCAGTGTATTTTTGTCTTCCTCGCTCATGCCCTGCGTAAAATTCGGATCATTCAGCCGCTGATTGCGCGCAGACTCCGGCATATTCTGCAGCACTCGTAGCCTCTGCTGGATCGCGTTCCTGCGATCCTGAGGCATCTGCTGCCACTTGGGCAGCACATCGTTTCGAATATGATCACGCTGCGCGGGCGTCATCCTTTGCCAGACCTCTGCGCGCCTTTGCAGCTCCTGCTGCTGCGCCGGTGGGAGGTGCTTCAGCCGCTCGGCATTCTGCGCCAGTTTCTGCTTTTCCTGCGGCGTCATATTGCGGAAGCGCTCTTGCGCATTCGGTGGCGGCGCCGCCTGGTTCTGATTTGCGCGCGGAGACGGCGTAGCCGGACGGTTCGCGTTCGGCGGCCGGTCGTTCCGCCGCTGCTCGTTCCTTGGCGGAGCTGGCGGCCGCGGAGCCGGCGCAGATCGCGGCGGGCGATTATTGGACTGACGCTGTGCTGCGCCCGAGGGCATGCACACCAATGCGCCCAGCGTCAGCCCACACAGCCACGCAGCGAATTGGAGTCGCCCTCTCATCTCACTTACATTTGCTGATTCGAGTCCGGCTGTTCCTCATCGCCCTGCACCGATTGCGGCAGATCGGTCAGCGGCTCGAAATTCGCGAGCACATCAAAGTTTTCTAGCACCGGTAGATCGCTTGAATCGATGATGATCGGTCCGCGATCAGCCACCCGAGTCCGACGACCCTCCGGAGTATTCGGCCGCGAACCGACCCAGACTGTCGCAAACAGGAGCAGCGACGCCGCGAACGCCACCCGCGGCGACGGCGCCAGCCACGCCCACCAGCTTTGCTTCACTGGTTCCGCGGCAATGCGCGCGCGCACCCTCGCGTCAAATGCGCCCGAAGGCTCGATCTGCGGCAGCTCATCCAGCAATCCCGAAACTGCGCGGAATTCGTTCACGCGCACACGGCATGCTGGGCATTCCGACAGATGCTCCTCCACTTCGCGCTGCTCGCTTGCCTTTAGCCGTCCATCCACATAAGGGAGAATCCGGCTTTCCATCCGATCACAACTCATAACGCCCTTCCTTCTTCATAGACATTCTCAAAACTCTTCTCTCGTTTTCGTTTCTTCCTTGCACCCTTACTTCGCTCCTTGCTGCACCAGGGGCGCCAACTCCACTCTCAACGTTTCATAGGCCCGAAACAGCAGCGACTTCAACGCGCTTTCCGAGCACTCCAGAATTTTCGCAATCTCGTTATAGTCCAGCTCCTGGTACTTATGCAGCAGCACCGCCGCCCGCTGCTTTTCCGGCAGCTTCTCGATCGCCTGCCGGATCATCCTTCGTCTGGCCTCCTCGACCAGATGCTGCTCGATGTTAGGATGCTTCTCTGCCACATCCAGCGGCCGCTCGTCGCCTTCCTCCGCGTCCGCGGTCACCGGCGCATCCAACGAGACCTCCTTACGTTGGTGGCGTGTGTCCCGCACCGAGTTCAGCGCCAGATTCGTCGCGATCCGGAACAGCCACGTTGTGAACTTCGCGCTCGGTACATAATCCGCCCGCGCGCGGTACACGCGAATGAAAACTTCCTGCGCCAGATCTTCCGCCTGCTCCCGATTCCGTACCATCCGGTACAGGAAATTGATCAGAGGACTCCTGTAGCGCTGGAGTAAGAGCGCGAACGACTGCTCGTCGCCCGCCTTAACGTCCAGCATGAGTTGGACGTCGGACCTGGCCATAGCCGCCACACTCTACCAAACCCGTTTGCTCTCAGAAAGTTGCGAGTGGAAAGGACTTGCGGAAGGTACTTTAAAGCTATATTTTGGGCTGGCTCGGTTACCCCGCATCCGCGGGCATTGCTCCTTAGATCCGAAATAAACTCCTCATTATCAACAGGCTAGCGACTCCGGCAAAGACCAGCAGCGCCGTCCGCCAGCCCGGTTCCCGGTTGACCTCGGGCAACAAGTCCGTTGCCGCCACGTACACCGTCACGCCTGCGGAAAGCGGCAGCGCATATCTCAACTGCCCTTCCAAGACGGTGGTAAGGGCGATACCAAGGAGCGTTGCGGCCCCCAATGCCCCTGCCGCCACAATCGCCTCCCGCCGTCCCCGCCCGCTCGCCAGCACCACCGACGCGACCGTAAATCCCTCCGGCAGCTTGTGTAGGAACACCGCCACAAAGATCACCGCGCCCAGCCACGTAGAAACCAAAAAGCCCGCCGCGATCGCTACTCCGTCAAAAAAAGTGTGGATCGCCAATCCCAGCAGCACAGCGCTGCGCGCGTGCTGGTGTTTCATCTCTTCCAGGTGGGTCTCTTCTCCAAAATGAAAGTGGGGCGCCAACGTATGCTCGAACAGATGCACGATGAAGTATCCGATCAGCACAAAAAGAAACGCAGTCTGCCCCCCAATACGCACCGATTCGGGTATTACATCGACGAATGCCACTGCGAGCATGTAGCCCGCGCCGAGCGCCAAAAAATAGTGCAGAAATTGCCGCGGCCAATCTCGCCGCACCACAAAATATCCGCCAACCAAATTCCCAGCCGCCGCCACTAACCCAAGAACGGCCATCAGTGCGATTCGCGTCGATAGGTTGTCCGTCATGAAGAATTAGAGTTGAGCGGCCGCCGACCCACTGCGTCCGCAAAGCGAGAGCTCCTTGTGGCACGAAGTCCTAGGTTGCTTGTTCATTACATCCGTACTTCATCGCTTCATTACTTCTTTATCCCGAATGCCGAAATAAAATCACATCCCCCTCTTGCACCAAGTAATCCCGTCCCTCCAATCGCACCTGAGCCTTCTCTTTGGCCGCTGCGATGCTTCCTGCGGCCACCAACTCATTCCAGCGCACCACTTCCGCGCGAATAAATCCCTTCTCAATGTCGCTGTGAATTTCGCCCGCGGCCTTCACTGCCGTCGCGCCCTTGCGAATCGTCCACGCCCGCACTTCCGGCTCTCCCGCCGTGAAAAACTGGATCAGCCCCATCAAATCGTAGGTCGCGCGAATCAGTCGATTGAGTCCCGGCTCCTTCAGCCCATATGACGCCAGCAGCTCCGCGGCTTCCTTCTCCTCCATCTCCGCGAGTTCCGCTTCCAAGCGGCCGCACACCGCCACGACCGCCGTGTTTGGCCGGCGCTGCAGCGCGCTTAGCTGATGCCGCTCGATCGCCGTTGAAAGCTCCGCGGCTTCATCGTCGCCCAAGTTCAGCACGTACAACACGGGCCGGTGAGACAAAAACAAAAATCCGCTGATCGACTTCTTCTCCTCCTGCGTAAGCTCCAACTCTCGAAGCGGCTTTTCCGCCTCCAGATGCGCTTTGCACTTTTCCAGAATGCCTTTCTCCACTTCCAGCGCCGGATTCTTTTGCTTCTTCAAATCCTTCTCCACGCGCTCCAGCCGGCGCACGATTTGATCGTGATCGGAAAGCATCAGCTCCAGCTCCAAATTTGTTGCATCGCGCAAAGGATCGATGCTCCCTTCCGCGTGCGGCACAGACGGATCATCGAAAACTCGGATCACATGAGCGATCGCGTCCACCTCGCGCAATTGCGACAACGCATCAGGCATGCGGTCCTTCTGCATTCCTCCCAGATCCACGTACTGCACCGTTGCGTTCGTAATTTTCTTCGGGTTATACAGCTTGGCGAGTTCTTGCAGCCGCGGCTCCGGCACTTTCGCAATTCCCACATGCGTCGCTTGCCCGCCTTTCGCATCGACGTGCGCCTTCGTCATAATCCGGAACAGCGTCGTTTTTCCGACCTGCGGCAGCCCAATAATTCCCGTTTGCATAAACTCGGCATACTAGCACACACCCCATTCGCGCTTCGTTTCGCACGTTCTCGGACCTATGCGGTCTTGTTGCTTTGTCGCTTTTTAGCTTTTTGATCAGAGTTGAGTTTTGACGACTTTTGGTCTTCAGATCTCTAGGTCACTACGTCTTTGCGTCAATGCATCTTTACCTCTTTACCTCGCGCATCTTTTCACTCCGATCCACAAAAATCTTAAACAGCGTCGCGTTTGCCAGGATCGTTACCAGCGAGGCCACCAACGTGGCATTGTAAATTTGTGAGCTGATTAGCCCGGACCGCAACGAAAGCTGCGCCAAGATGAACGAAAATTCCCCGATCTGCGTCAGCCCCACTCCCACGCGCAGCGCCGTGTGAGACGAATAGCCAAACAGGCGCACCACTGCGAACCACACCGCAAACTTGCCGATCAGGATCAGCCCCACCAGCAACACCAGGATCTGCCAAGAGGAAATCCACGTCCGCGGATCGATCAGCATTCCCATCGTCGCAAAGAAAAGCGCCACAAACGCGTCGCGCAGCGGCAAAGTTTGGCCCTCGAGCTTCTTCGCGAATTCCGAGCTGCCCAGCAGCATGCCACCTAGAAACGCTCCCAGTGCCAACGACAATCCAACCGCTTCCGTCAACGCCGCAATCGCCAGGCAGATCGTCAACGCCAGCAGCAGCGCAATTTCGTCGTTACCCGTTCTCTGCACCCGGTCAAGCAACGGCGGCATGAGCTTCCATGCCGCCAGCACAATCGGGATCAACAACAACACAGCTTTGACGATCTTCCAGGCGACGTATCCGTACCTCGCTTCGGTTTCACTCGAAATACCTGGCAGCAGCACCGTCAGAACGATCACCACCAGGTCTTCCATCAGAGTCAGCGCGATCATCACGCGTGCGGAGTCTGTCCCCAGCACCCCGATCCATGAGCAGCCTCATCAACACCATCGTGCTGGCCACCGACACAATGCAGCCCACGGCCAGGCTCTGCATCAGCGGCCAGCCCATTAGTGTCCCTGCCCTATGCCCAGCACAACCGACAGCAAAATTCCCAGCGGCGCGCCGGCCAGCGCCACCCACTTCACTCGCAGCAGATCCGGAATCGAGAACTCAATTCCCACAGAGAACATCAGTAGCACAACGCCAACGTCCGCCATCATTTCGAAAATACGGACGTCGTGCACCCGCGGCCCAGGAGTAAGCGGGCTCAGAATCAACCCTGCAAGCACGTAGCCCAACAAAATCGGCTGCCGCAGCCACCAGGCGAGCAATCCGCACACCAGCGCGCTGGCAAACACCATCGCAATATCGCGGAAGATCAGCGTGTGCTCTGCCATAAAAGAGCCCCCCATGAGACGGCGTGCGGCGAGTCTAACACTAGCCAGACTTGCCACTTGCGATCTTCGCCGGCGAAGCCCTCGATTCGATCCCTGGTGCAGAAAACCCCGCACGCCCCTCTGGCGCGTGCTCCCTCATTCTTGTCCTGCTTCTTTGCTCGTCACTTCTTTACTTCCTT
>Ga0070698_100002272_pt1 | contig 21265 bp, 16 predicted proteins | sample KBSK1502metaG_FD_65477 | JGI IMG/M metagenome (GOLD analysis project Ga0070698, IMG submission 65477) | Corn, switchgrass and miscanthus rhizosphere microbial communities from Kellogg Biological Station, Michigan, USA - KBS K1-50-2 metaG | ecosystem: Host-associated > Plants > Roots >...
GACGCGTCCGCTCCCGACGGCGACACCCGATCAATGGGCGTTGATGCAGGAGATTCATGCTGCGCTCGGTGATGCAAACGTGCAGCTTCGCGAGAGGAGCTTTGGCTCGAGGCGTCATCCAGATGCGCCAAAACTTAAGCTCGTGACCGCACTCGTCACCACGAAGGTCGGACCGCTGTTGGTCCGACGCGAGTTCCACGTACGCGATGCCGCTCCGGATGTCCCGGTGCGAACACAGGAGGACGAGTTGATGAAGGCGTAGCATCCGCTCGCCGCGTCTGACCTCTCTCGTTGTGGTCATCCTGACCACGCCTCCACGTCCGCTCAGCGGCCTGGAGCGCTTCCTTCCCTCGTTCGCCCACAGGGCATCAGAAAGGAGCAGCAACCATGCACGGACAAAGTGTATCGACTGTCACCGCGTACACGGCTCACCGGGAATGGGCAACACGCCCACCCGACGAACGGTACGCCAGTGTTCACGCGCTCGCCGACGCGGCTCGCGCCAGACGCCACCGCACCGACGCGCGCATCACCGAGACCGTGGCCTTACGGGTGCAGGCGCTGACATCCGATTCACTCGCCATAGGCGACCGAAGCGGACCGCCAGTGGCCCTCACCCACTGGAGTTTCGAGCAGCTCGCCGGCCTTGCTGGCGCGCCGCCCGCATACCTCCGAACGCTGCCCGCACCGATCGCGGCTGATGCGATCAACTATGGGCTGCAACGTGTCGGCCGCGCCGAGCATCAGCTCTTCGCGGACCGGGACGAACCGTGGACCTTGCACGCGATCACCTCACCGAGGTACGCAAGGGTTCACCACGACGAGCTGGCCGACCGCGTGCTCGACCTCATGGCCCAGCATCCGGCCTGGCACTTGCCGCTCGGCTACAAGGACGGCGTCGTGGGTGCCGAACGGGTTCCGTCCGGCGCCTACCTGGGAGATCGAGACATGTTCCTGTTCCTCGTGGACGGCAACCGCTCACTCGACGACCCCACCGACGGTTCGCAGGCCGGGTTGTTCCGCGGCTTCATGCTCCGGAACAGCGACGTCGGCGCCGCCGCCCTGTCCCTGGATGTGTTCCTGTTCCGCGCCGTGTGCGGCAATCACATCATCTGGGGCTTTCACCATGTGGCCGGCTTCCGGCGCCGGCACATTGGTGCGTCGATTCACCACGCCTGGACCCACTCGCTTGGAGAGGTTCGCGCGGCGCTCGACGCAGATCTCGCCACCGATCGCACGATCCTCCTGCGAGCCACGTCCCAGGAGCTCGGCGCGACGCGCGAGAAGGTTGTCGATTCCGTCGTGCAAACACTGGATCTGTCGCGCAAGCACGCGGTCGACGCCTACGCGATGGCGGAGCAGCACGAGACAAACCCACGATCCGTCTGGGGCTATGTGCAGGGGCTGACACGACTCAGTCAGCACACGCCCTGGCAGGACACGCGGTTCACCCTCGACAGAGCTGCCAGCCGCCTGCTCGCCACGGTCGACTGACCCTGGCGATCGTTGCCGTGCGGGCTCAGCCCGCACGGCCCTTTCCTCAGATCGCGCGCGCCCGGTCTTAGACCAGGCCCGCGCCCCGCACGCGACCCGTGTCGCGCACGCGGCTGCCTCCGCTCACAGAGCCCAGGCGCTCAACGGAGGTGTGTGCGATGCGCGACTCAATCTGTCTTTACCCCCACGCGGCCGTCGCTGACGGCTTCACGCATCAACCCATTCACCCGTTGAATCCCGCAACCGCGGACACCGCCGTTGCGGCCGGGGAGACGTGTGCCCACAGGGCTGCGGACTTCTCGGCAGGAAGGAGCCTCGATATGTCACCCATTCCACACGACAGCCTTGCCCGCGGACATCGCGTCCGCGAGTTCGTCTGCACGTACCGCACGCTGCGCAATGACCAGGGCCAGACAGTCCGCTTGCCAACACTGGCTCTCAGTGATCCTCGGATCGCTGCCGCGGCGTTGGCGCCACTGTTGGTCAACGAGGCCGTCGAAGTCTTTGCCGTAGCGTGCCTCTCAACTAAACACCGTCTCCTCGCCTGGCACGTTCTCTCACGAGGCACGCGGTCGAGCACGTCCATCTCTCTTCCGGACGTATTCGTCCCGGCGTGCCTCACACCGGGCACCACCGCACTACTCGTGGTGCACAACCACCCAAGCGGTGATCCAACACCAAGCCCAGACGATGTCCGGCTGACGCTCCGACTGGCGCAGGCGGCCGACGTGCTCGATCTGCCCCTGCTCGATCACCTGATCGTCGGCGACTCCGGTCGTTACTTCAGCTTCCGCGAAGCGGGAACCCTCACCACCCAAGTCGCCGAGGGAGTCCGCGCATGACACCAGGCCGGGCCATCACGCCGCCGGATTCTCGGGCGTCCCTCGGGCTCGTCAAGCCTCTTCGCTTCGCTCCGACCCCATTCGGGGCTGGCGGGCTTGACGGGCCCTCCGGGCCGCCTCGGATCGGCATTTACGTGATGCCCGGCATTTACCCGCCCACACGTACGCATTCGACGCAACGAAGGAGAGAACTATGTACGCCCCGACGATCACGCCCAGCATCGAAGTGACTATCGGGCGGGAAACGCGCCTCTATCACGCGTTCATCACCACCGCGCCAACCACGCTCGACGCACCGGCAACGATCACACTTCACACGGCACCGCTCTCGGATGTGTCGGGCATGGGTGCGGATCCGATCGCGCTCAACACCACACGCGCGAATGCTCCGGCGCGGCTCGTCCTCGTCGAGGGCATCGAACTCGCTTGGCAACGCGCGCGCTACCGCGAGGCGCGACATCTCTTCGCACCCGCGGATCCGGTCCTCGTAGGACTGAACACCCTGCAGCACTGGCTGTGGAGCCGCATCGGTTCGGCGGCAGCGGATCTCGCACTCGCAAACGCATAGGAGCTGTGAACAACAGGCCCGGCCTCGAGCCGGGCCACCTCTTGGAGGACGTCATGAACATCGAAGTCAAGATTCTTCGCAACGAACGACCGAAGCCCGTGGGGAAGCTCGCGGACGCCGAGATTCACTTCATTGAAGGAGAGCTCGCGGGCCTCAAGCTTGTGGGCTTCGCAGTGTGGGAACGGCGAGAAGGCCCCGGCCGCAACGTCACGTTTCCAGCTCGCCAGTTCATCGTGCACGGCGACAGGCGCAACTTTGCCTTGCTCCGCGCAATCGACAATCCCAGCGCACAGAACCGCGTACGGGACCTCGTGCTCCGGGCCTACGAGGCGCAGGGGCACGACGCGATCGGGGCTGCGGCAGCTTCATAAACGCAACCCTCAGTCGTTCCGGTGCCGCTCTCAAGAGCGGCGCCGGGGACGACGAGGTCAGAACCATGCGGTCCGCAGAATCAAGCACCGACTCCCGCGACCGGCCCAATGCTGTCAAGCCTGGACGCCGGGCGGTCCAAGCAGAAGGCAGTCGTCCATCAAAGCTAACGGCGGAGGTCTGTCAGGGCGATCGTGTGGACAGCGAAAATGGCGACCGAGAGTGCCGAGAAGCCATCATCGATTACTTCTCGATTCTGCGAGAATGGGACTTGAAACTGAGGTTGAACGAGTCCGATGACACGCCTAAATTAGGCCGGCCATGAAGACCCCCGCTCAGACGCAGACCGCCAACGTTCCAGGAACCGCCCGCGAAGCAGTTCTATATGTGCGCGTGTCGTCAAAAGAGCAGGAGAAGGAAGGCTTCTCGATCCCGGCGCAACGGAAGCTGCTGACAGAATATGCAGCGCAACAGGGGTTTCGGATCGTTCAGGAGTTCGAGGACATCGAGACCGCAAAGAGAGCGGGACGCACGGCCTTTGGTGAGATGGTCCTGTTTCTCAACGCGTGTGCCGCTCCCAGGCCAGTACTGCTTGTCGAGAAGACAGATCGCCTGTACCGGAACATCAAGGACTGGGTGACGATTGGCGATCTCGATCTCGAAGTCCATTTCATCAAGGAGGGCGTGATCCTTTCAGAGGACTCTCGGTCCTCCGAGAAGTTCATGCACGGGATTCGCGTCCTGATGGCCAAGAACTACATCGACAACCTCTCCGAAGAGGTTCGGAAAGGGATGCGCGAGAAGGCCGAGCAAGGTCATTGGCCGACCGTCGCGCACGTCGGGTACGTGAACAACCTCGAGATTCGCCGGATCGAAGTCGATCCGGTGCGTGGCCCGCTTGTGGCGCAGCTCTTCGAGCGTTACGCGGAGGGCGACGTCTCGCTGAAGGAGGTCACGCGAATCGCCGGCGAGATCGGTCTGACCCACCCACGTTCAAACCGGCGCCTGGCGAAGTCCGAGGTTCACCGGATCTTGCGAAACCCGATCTACGGGGGCGAGTTTCTCTGGAAGGGGAAACGTTACAAGGGGCACCACGACCCGATCATCTCGATGAGCCTCTTCGAACAGGTTCAGGAAGTGTTCGAAGGGACGAATCGTCCCAAGTACACGAAGCGACAGCATGCCTTCACGGGTTTGGTGATCTGCGGCCGGTGCGGTTGTGCCCTGACGGCCGAAATCAAGAAGGGCCGCTACGTGTACTACCACTGCACGGGCGGCCGAGGTGCATGCGGCAACACGTACGTTCGTGAAGAGGAACTCTCACGGCTCTTCGCCGACGTCGTCAAGCGCGTTCAGGTGCCGGTCGACGTGGCCGACTGGATCGCCGAGGCTTTGCAGGAGAGCCAGGACGACAAGGAGCGCTTCCACCGAACGGCCGTGATGCAGCTTCAGCAGCAGTACCTGGCAGTTCAGGCGAAGCTCGATAAGGCGTACGACGACCGTCTGGCCGCGCGAATCACCGACGAACTCTGGCTGAGGAAGTCCGCGGAGTGGGAGGCCGAGCTTGGCGCTATTCGGCGCGAGACGGCACGCCACGAGCGCGCAAGCCACGACTACGCCGCAACAGGTTCAAAGATTCTAGAACTCGCGAAAAACGCCCACAATCTGTTCATTCGGCAGGATCCGCGCGAACAGGCGCGTTTGCTGAAAACGCTGGTATCGAACTCGACGTTCGATCGCGGAAGCCTTTCAGTTGCTTACGTTAAGCCGTTCGACTTGCTCGTCGAAGGCAACGAAACTGAAGATTGGCTGGGAGGCAGGGATTCGAACCCCGATAACGGCGTCCAGAGCGCCGTGTCCTACCGTTGAACGACCTCCCAAAGCTTGACTTTCGCGAGATCCGCGCTAGAACGCGCGTTCGACCCAGGCGGGAAAAGGGGATTGTACAAAGAAGAAGCGGCCCGGCGCAAACACACGCCCGGCCGCCTGAAAAATAATGAGCCGCGAGGATGACGAGCGATTACCGAATCTGCTCGTTCGAAGGGTCGTTGCGCGCGGAAAAGTCGGGCGATTCCAGGTTCTGTGCGTTCTCGTCGCCCTGGCTTCCCGTCATCTCACTGCGGCGGCGATGACTCGCCATGCCGCCTTTGCGTCCGGCTTCGCGCGCTTCCTCGCTGGTCCACTCGTGGGCCGTGCCCTTCTGATGCGCGGCCTTGCCGCCCTTGCTGGCAATCTCGCGCTGCTTCGCGCGGTCCATCGAAGCGAATCCGCGATCTTCTTTAGCCACTGTGTCCTCCCCACAATCACGATCCGATTTGCCCGCATAGGTGCGGGCCTCCGTTCCAGGCAGTGGGGCTGCAACTGAGGTGCCACGGCTCAAGTGGTGACCTTGGTAACCCTCAGCAATAAAGGAACTTATCTACCACCTTTTCCTCAAGACGCGGGATCCGTGATGCGAACGCCCCCGCAGTGACATGCGATGGCGAGCCCCGCCTTATGCGGGAAACACGACATTCACTGAGGAAATTACCTAGCTCGGGGCGCCGAGGAATCTGACGAGCTGTTCGAGACGCGCGATCGTCCGATCTCGTCCGAGCAGCACGAGCACCTCGAATATGCCCGGGCTCGTGGTGCGTCCGGTCACCGCCACGCGCGTGGCATGGATGAGCAGGCCCGCCTTGATGTCCCGCTCTTCTGCCGTTCGTCGCACCGCGGCTTCCACATGTGGCTCGTCAAACGCTACAGTCACGCGCAGGGCGCCGATCAGTGCGGTGAGGTCCCCGGAGAGCTGTGGGGAACCCAAGTGCTTGTTTATGGCGTCCTCTTCGTACTCGATCGTCTCGACGAGGAAGGGGCGGGCCTGTTCCACGAAGTCCGTGAGGCGTTTGGCGCGCGGGCGAAGCAGTTCGAGAAGCCGGAGCAGCCACTCGTCCGCGGGCATGGTCTTCGGCCATAGGCCTTCGCGCACAAGGAGCGGCACGACCGCAGCGCCAAGCTGCTCCAGCGGCATCCGGGCGATGTACTGCCCGTTCATCCAATCCAGCTTGGCGGTATCGAAGACCGCATTACCGCCACTGATGTCTTCGAGCGTAAAGCCCTCTATCAGCTCGCGCCGCGACATCAGCTCGCGATCGTCGCCGGGCGACCATCCGAGCAGCGCCAGGAAGTTGACGAGCGCGTCCGGCAGGTAACCCGCGCGCTCGTACTCCATGACCGACGTCGCCCCGTGACGCTTGCTCAGTCGCCTCTTGTCCGGGCCCAGGATCAACGGCACGTGCGCGAACTGCGGCAGTGACGCGCCGAGCGCCTGAAAAAGCAGGACGTGCTTCGGCGTGTTGGAGATGTGATCGTCGCCGCGGACGACGTGCGTAATCCGCATGTCCACATCGTCCACCACGACCGACAGGTGATACACCGGGTGCCCGTCGGATCGCAGGATGACGAAGTCCTCGATGTTTGCGCCGTCGAATTCGATCCGCCCGTGCACGGCATCATCAAACGCCGTGATCCCGGGCGGCACCTTGAAGCGGACGGCCCGCGGTGCGCTGGACGCTTCGAGCTCCGCTATCCGCTCGGGAGGAAGGTTCAGGCACGCACGGTCGTACTGCCAGGCCTCGCCGCGTGCCTCGGCGCGTGCTCGCTCCTGGCGCAGACGATCGGGGGAGCAGTAGCAGTAATAGGCGTGCCCTGTAGCGACGAGCGATGCGGCGGCCGCCCGATGCCGATCGTACCGTTGCGATTGAAAGTACGGCGCGTGCGGCCCTCCGACGCCAGGGCCTTCATCCCAGTCGAGACCAAGCCATCCGAGCCCATCGAGAATGCCCGTGACCATCTCTACCGAGGAGCGCTCGGCATCGGTGTCTTCGATGCGGAGGATGAACGCGCCGCCATGCCGGCGCGCGTAAAGCCAGTTGAAGAGCGCGGTGCGCGCGCCTCCGACATGGAGATAGCCGGTAGGCGATGGCGCAAAACGGACGCGGGGACTCTGCGACACGAGGGGTATAGGTTACTAACCCCTAACCCCTAACCCCTAACCCCTAACCTCTAACCCCTAACCCCTGTCCCCTTCAGGTTCCAGTCCCCTTCAGGCGCGCACAGGCTCCAGTGTCGCCGGCGCGCTCAGTGGTGGCCGTGCCATTGAAATCGACACGAATGCGACGCACGCGAGCACCGCGGCACCGTAGAACGCGTACGAGTAGGAACCGGTCACCTGGTATACGCGCGCCGCGATGAACGGTCCGACGATCCCGGCGACGCCCCACGCGCTGAAGAGCGCGCCATAGTTCATTCCGAGATATCGGGTGCCGTAGAAGTCGGCCGTCGTTGACGCGAAGACCGACAACTGAGTGCCGTAGCACCAGTAGCCTGCGGCGACTAACGCGTAGAGCGCAATGATCTGGTTCACGCCCATCCCGAGCGAGACCATCACGAGGAGCGAGCCGACGATCATCACCTTCAGCGTCGTGAGCCGGCCGAGGGAGTCGGACAACGCTCCGGACAGAATCCTCCCGCCCGCGTTGCCGACTGCCGCAATCGTGATCGCGAATGCCGCCGCCTCAGGAGTGAGTCCAACGGAACGCATGAACGGGACAAGCTGGCTGATCATCATCTGTCCGGCAGTCGTGCCAAGGCAGTAGGCGAGCCAGAGCGCCCAGAAGGTTGGGGTCCGGATCATGTCTCTTGTCGGAATATCGATCGACGCCCGCTTTTTCGCTGCAGCGGCGGGGCTGGGCGCAGGCGCCTTGAAACCTGCCGGCGGGTTCTTCAGTAGCGCCGTTCCAATCAAGCCCATCAAGAAGAATGCGACGCCGAGGATCTGGAACGTGGAGCGCCAGCCGTAGTCGGCAATCAACCGCGTCGCGACCGGTCCGATGATGGCGGATCCCGCTCCGTAGCCGCCGACCATCAGACCGACTGCCAGGCCGCGCTTGTCGGGAAACCACTTGGAGGCAACGGGGGTTGGGGCGGAATAGCCGAAGCCGTTTCCGACACCGACGATGACGCCAAAGGCGATGTAGAGAAACGTTACCGAGGTGGTGAGGCTCGACAGCGCGAAGCCGCCGCCCACGAGCAGAGCGCCGAGGAACGCGCAGATGCGCGGCCCTTTCGCATCCTGGAGCTTGCCCGCGACGATGAAAGTGGCGGCGAAGCAGACGATGGCGATGGTGTACACCCAGGACGTCTGCGCCCGGTTCCACCCGAACTCTCTCTCGAGCGGCAGCACGAACACGCTCCAGGCGTACAGCGAGCCGAGTGCGAGGTTGAGCGAGATGCCGCCGACGATTGGAAACCACCGTGTCATGAGACCCCCGCCTGGCGCGCACGGATTGCGCGGCGCGGGCGATTCTCGACCCTGGTACCTTCTGTGTCAAGGCAAGGCGCAGATCGGTTATTCTCCGCCTGCGAAGGAGGCACGTAATGCGCCGACTTGTTCTGCTCCTGACCCTGGCGTGTGTCCCACTTGGCGCCCAGTCCGACCTTCCCAAAGACGTGTATCCCGATTCTCGGTCTAGGCTCCCCTTGATCAAACGGGAGAACCTGAACGAAGCGGGCAAGAAGGCCTACGACGCTGCTGCCGTCAACGCAGCCAGCGGACGACCAGAGGGGGCGGCCGCGATTCGGCTTCACAGGTCAGGCGTCGACGTTCGGTGGCAGTCGCGCGTCGGGCGAGGGCTCACCGAATTGGCGATCATCGCGACCGCCCGCGAACACGACCAGCCGTACGAGTGGTCGCTCCATGAAATGGAAGCCATCGCGGTGGGACTGGATCCAGCCGTGATCGACGTCGTCCGGAACAAGAAGGCGCTCACCGGCGTTGGTGAGAAGGAATCGGTCGTCATTCAGCTGGCCCGTGAAATCGGCAGGCACAGAGTGAGCTCGGAGACGTACGCGCGCGCGCTGAAAGCCTTCGGTGAGAGCGATCTTGTCGATGTCGTCGGACTGATGGGCCAGTATGCGGCGACCGCGACGCGGCTGACCGCGGTCAATCAGCAGATGCCCCCAGGCTGGAAGCAGTTCCTGCCGCTGCCGTTCACTCCGCCTGGCGACATTCATCCGGACTCACGAAGCCGGCTTCCGTTGATACGGACTCCAGCCGTTCCGCCGGCAGCTCCACCTTCGCTTTACAGTCGTCAGATGGCCCCCGAGGGAACAGGACCAGGGCAGATAGGACGTCACGGAGCGGGACTCAAATCGCTGGAAGCCAGCATTGGGCGACGGCTGATGAGCGTCGCAGTGCTTGTGACCGCGCGCGCGCACGACGCGCAGTATGACTGGACGAGGGGCGAGATCACCGCACAGAAGGATGGTCTCGAGCCGGCAATCATCGACGTCATTCGTCAGATGAAGCCGCCGAGCGGGATCGGCGAAAAAGAGACCGCTATTATTCAGTTCGGCCGGGAACTATTCGGCAGACACTATGTGAGCGCCGAAACGTACGCGCGCGCGCTACAGATCTTCGGGGAGCGCGATCTCGTGGACCTGGTCAATCTGATGGCGCAGCACGCCGACGATGCGACGGTGCTCACCGCGTTCGATCAACGTCTGCCGGCAGAGCAGAAACCGCTGCTGCCCATGCCGTGAAAGCGGAATGAACCAACGACATTCGAGAAGTGCTTGATGGCTTGTCGCTAACTTCCAATCACCAACAGGAGTACAGCTATGGCGCGCACATCATTCCGATCCGTAGTGGCGCTCGTGTTACTCGTCGGCGGCCTGCTATGGGTTGCGCCGAGAGTCTCGGGCCAGCTCTTTGTCGGGACTCCGACCCCGAAGCAGTTCGCGGCCCAGGGGCAGCCGGCCACGAAGAACGGTGAGTGGCCGCACAACGCGGCTGACATGAAGGGCACCAGGTACTCGCCCCTCGATCAGATCAACGCGTCGAACTTCAGCAAGCTGGAAGTGGCCTGGCGCTTCAAGACCGACAACTTCGGCCCGTTTCCCGAATTCAAGTTGGAGGGGACGCCCCTGATGGTCGGGGGGGTGCTCTATACGACCGCCGGCTCGCGCCGTTCGGTCATCGCGCTCGACGCGAAAACCGGCGAGCTGATCTGGTCGCACAGCCTGCGCGAAGGCAGGCGCGCCGCGGTCGCCCCGCGCCAGTTGTCCGGGCGTGGCGTGTCGTACTGGACCGACGGCCGAGGCGACGAGCGCATCATCTACATCACGACCGGCTATCGCCTCGTGGAGCTCAATGCGAAGACGGGCGCGATGATCGACTCGTTCGGCACGCATGGGATTCTGGATCTGAAAGTGGGCGTGGTGAAAGGCGTCAATCAACAGATTGATTTGGAAACCGGCGAGATCGGCGTCCATTCGACCGCGGCCGTGGCGCGGGACATGGTGATCGTGGGCTCCGCGTTCAGGGAAGGCGCGACCGTTGAGACCCACAACAACACCAAGGGTCTGGCTCGCGCGTTTGATGTACGGACCGGCAAAAAAATCTGGCAGTTCAACACCATCCCCTCTCAAGGTGAATTCGGCAATGACACCTGGCAGGAGGGCTCCTCGGAATACAACGGCAACGTGGGCATCTGGAACCAGATCACCGTGGACGAAGAACTGGGCCTGGTCTACCTGCCAGTGGAGACGCCCACATCGGACTATTACGGTGGCCACCGGCCGGGGAATAACCTCTTCGCCGAAACTCTCGTCTGCGTCGATCTGAAAACCGGGCAGCGGAAGTGGCATTTTCAGTTCGTGCACCACCCTCTCTGGAACTTCGACATGGCCGCCGCGCCGATTCTCGCCGACATCACCGTCAATGGCCGGGCGATCAAGGCGGTGGCCGTGCCGAGCAAGCAGGCCTGGCTTTACGTGTTCGATCGCGTGACGGGCCAGCCCGTGTGGCCGATTGAGGAGCGGCCGGTGCCCCAGTCCGATGTGCCCGGCGAGAAGACCTCACCGACGCAGCCGCATCCGCCAGACAAGCTGCGCTACGCGCGCAATGTCTTTAACGTCCCCAATGACCTGATCGATTTCACTCCCGAGCTTCGGGCCGCCGCCATTGAGAGGACCAAGCAGTACCGCTGGGCAGCAACGCCGTTCAACCCGCCGATGCTTGGCGACATCAAGGGCGTGCTGGGCGCGATTACGGTCGGCACCGCCACGAACTGGCCCGGTGGAGGTTTCGATCCCGAGACGCACATCCTCTATGCGCCCGCCGGGAATACGCCGGGCGTGCGGTCTCTCGTTGCAGCACCGGAGGGATACTCGGATATTCGGTACATCACCGGAGTCGCGGGGCGGCCCGTCGTCGAAGTCTGGGGGCCTGGCGACTGTTGCGCCGCGGATTCAGGGCGCCGAAATCGCTCGGAACTACCCACAACGCGCGGCGCGACGCCCGCTGGGGGCGCGCCCGCTGCTCCTGCGCCTCCAGCCGACGAGGGCGGTGGCGGCCTGAATATCCAAGGGATACCCATGGTCAAACCACCATATGGATTCCTCGCGGCCATCGATCTCGATCGCGGCGAGGTTCTGTTTCAGGCGCCGCACGGTGACACGCCGGATAACATCCGGAACCATCCGGCCTTGAAGGGTGTGAACATTCCGAAGACCGGGCAGCCTGGCACTTCAGGAGTCGGATTAGTGATCACCAAGACCCTGGTGGTGATGGGCGATCCACAGATCACGACAACCCCGGAACATCCGCGTGGCGCGATGCTCCGCGCGTACGACAAAAAGACGGGCCAGCAAGTCGGGGCGCTGTTGATGCCGGCCATCCAGAGCGGAACGCCGATGACCTACATGGTGGATGGCAAGCAGTACATCATGGTGGCCGTCAGCGGCGGCAACTATTCGGGCGAGTACATCGCGTACAGTCTGCCGAATTAGACTGTTTTTAGTGTGACGGAACACCGAGGCACCGAGGGTGTCGGTGTCTCGGTGCTACGTGATCTCCTTATTCCGGGGTGCGACTTGATGTTAAGAATCGTGATTGTTGCGTTCATCAGCATGGCGGCACTCGGCGCCTTTCGTTCCTCAGTGCGGGCGGAGCATGCGGCTCCCCCGCAACAGGCGCCGGGGACATCCTCGACGGAGCCGTCACAGACCGTGTGGGATGGCGTCTACACGGAGGAGCAAGCCAAGCGCGGCGGGCCGCTCTATTCTGAGAGATGTGCGTCCTGTCACGGAGCGGACCTGACGGGCGGTGAAACTGCGCCAGCCCTGGCCAGTGCGGAGTTCAAGTCGAACTGGAGCGGCCTCTCAGTCGACGATCTCTTCGAACGGATCAAAGTGTCGATGCCAGGGGACAACCCGGGAAGCCTGAGCCGGCAGCAGACCGCCGATACTCTGGCGTTCGTGTTGTCGAGGGGCGGTTTTCCAGCCGGCAAGACAGAGCTCGCGCGTGAGGCCGAGGTTCTGAAGCAAATTCGGTTCGAGGCGACCAAACCCTCGCCCTGACGGGGTCAGACTCGGATGACGCCGGGTACCTGAGTCAGACTCGGGTACGACGTGACTCAAGGGGTTGAGCCGACTCGTACTGGGGTCTGACTCGGGTGATGCGATGAGCCCGAGTCTGACCCCCAATACAGGAGTTGTTATGAGAACGCGATTCGCTTTCTTGATTTCGATCATGGTGATGCTGGGGAGTCTCTGGCTCATGGCGCAGGTGAAAGACTTCCACCCTGTCACCGAGGCGATGTTGCGCAACCCTGCTCCCGGCGACTGGCTGAACTGGAGGCGCACCGACAACGCGTGGGGCTTCAGCCCGCTCGATCAGATCAACCGGCAGAACGCCCAGCAACTTCAACTGGCGTGGTCGTGGGCGATGGACGACTCCGGCGCCCAGGAAGCGACGCCGCTCGTCCACGACGGCGTTATGTACCTGCCGAACCCACGTGGCGTCATCCAGGCTCTGGACGGTGCAACCGGAGATTTGATCTGGGAATACCGTCCCGAGGCGCCGCAGCAGACACGTGCGCCCGCCTTGAGTGGTGGGGCAGCGGAAGACGGTCCCATCCCGCGTCTTGCGCAAGCCGCAGGCGGCGGTGGTGATCAGGGGCGCGGCATCCAGAGAAACATCGCTATCTACGGGGACAAAATCTTCGCCACGACCAACGACGCGCACATTGTCGCCGTCGACGCGCGAACGGGAAAGCTCGCGTGGGATACGAAGGTAGCTGATTCGAAGCTGGGGTACGAATACACGTCCGGTCCCATCGTCGTTCGCGGCAAAGTGATCGCCGGGATCACGGGATGCACCCGCTACAAGGACGATGTCTGCTTCATCTCGGGCCATGACGCGGCATCCGGAAAGGAGCTGTGGCGGACGTCAACGATTGCTCGTCCCGGGGAACCCGGCGGCGATACGTGGGGCGACCTCCCGCTGACGTTCCGCGCGGGCGGCGACGCGTGGATCCCCGGCAGCTACGATCCGGAAACGAACCTCGTCTACTACGGGACGGCGCAGGCCAAGCCGTGGGCCAGGGTCGCCCGCGGCACCGACGGCGACGCGCTCTACACGAACTCGACCCTCGCACTCGATCCAGACACCGGGAAGATGAAGTGGTACTACCAGCACCTTCCCGGCGAGACACAGGACATGGACGAAGTGTTCGAGAGCATCCTGATCGACGTCGGTGGACGAAAGTCGCTTTTCAAGATGGGCAAGCTGGGAATTCTGTGGCAGCTCGATCGAATCAGTGGCGCCTTTGTTCACGCGACCGACATCGGTTATCAGACCATCGTGCGAGTGAATCCACAGACCGGCAAAGTCACTTACGTTGAAGGCATGATCCCCAAGCTCGGCGTCGAAGTCGACCAGTGTCCCAGCACCGCCGGATTCAAGAGCTGGCGCGCGATGGCCTTCAACCCTCAAACGAATGCGCTCTACATTCCGCTCAATCTGAACTGCGAGAGGGCAACGTTCGGTCCCGTCCAGAAGGTCATTGGCGGCGGCGGCACGGGTCCGGTGCGCCGCAGAGACTATAAATATCCGGGGTCTCAGGGCAATCTCGGTGAATTCCTGGCCCTGGATATCAGGTCTGGGAAGATCCTCTGGCGCCATCGCACGCCGTCGCCCTCCAACACGGCCGCGCTCACGACTGGCGGCGGTGTCGTATTCGGGGGCGACTGGGACCGTCACATGTACGCCTACGACGCGACCACCGGAAGGATCCTCTGGCAGACACGCCTGCCGACTTCCGCTCAGGGGTTTCCGATCACCTATCTGGCGAAGGGCAAACAGTACGTGGCCATGCCGGCGGGGATTGGCGGCGGGAGCTGGTCCACGTTGCTCGCACCGGAATTGGCTCCAGAAATTCGTCGGCCAAACTCCGGCAACGCGATGCTGGTCTTTGCGCTGCCAAGCGGAGCCGACGTGAGGAGGGATACGCAGACGCGATGACGCGACCGGCCTGGTTGACGTCAGTCGCGTTGTTGGCGTGTGCGCTGGCGGTCAACGTCACCGGCCAGCAGCGCGATCAGGGAGCGAAGACAACCTCCGGGCGCACGGTGTGGGACGGGGTGTACACCGAGGAACAAGCCAGGCGCGGCCGGACTGAGTACATGGAGGCGTGCGCCTCGTGTCACGCTGAAGATCTTCGCGGCAAGGGCACTGCGCCAAGCCTTGTTGAAGACAGCTTCTGGTTTCTGTACGGCGACTCGACGGTCGGCGACCTTTGGGAGCGGATCCGGACGCTGATGCCGTCGGACCGTCCCAATAGCTTGTCCAGCCAGAGCTATCGCGACATCGTTGCGTTCATCCTGCAGTCGAACACGCTTCCCCCTGGCGAGAAAGAACTAGACGCCGATCCGGAAGCGCTGCGAGAGATTCTCATCACCATGAAACTGAAGTAATTCCCAATTCCAACGCCCAACTCCCACGGTGAAGGCCGACCTGCCCGCCTTCGCGCTTCGCGCTACGGCGAGGTCTCGCCTCTACGTCGTTCGAATCGAATCTCCTTGCGCCGCTGCGGCCTTTTAATTCGGCAAGCTGAACGCGATGTACTCGCCCGAGTAGCTGTCGCGCCCGGCGATGGTGCTGACCGCAACCACGATGTACTGCTTGCCGTCCAACATGTACGTCATCGGGGATCCGCTCTGCGGCGCGGGTATGTAGACGGCGCCGGCGTCCTTGCCCGTGCGTTTGTCGTACGCTCGCAGCATCGCGCCGCGCGGATGCTCTGGCGTCGTGGTGACCTGTGGGTCGCCGCTAATGACGAGCGTCTTGGTCACGACCAATCCGACGTTACCGTTCTGGCCAGTCTTCGGAATGTTCAGTCCCTTGAGCGCGGGGTGATTGCGCACGTTGTCCGGTGTGTCGCCGTGTGGCGTTTGCCACAACAGCTCGCCGCGATCGACGTCGATGGCCGCAATCAGGCCGTATGGCGGCTTGACGAACGGCAATCCCTGGATGGTCAACGGGGGCGGCGGTGACACGCCTGGCGGGAGCGGCGGCGCCGGCATGGGGCCGGGCAGATCGTCCCGCGTGCGATAACCCGAATCTGCAGCGCAGCAGTCGCCCGGCCCCCAGATTTCTCCGAACGCCAGACCGGCGACTCCCCTGGCGTATTGAAGGTCCGAGAAGCCGGGGGGTGGCGGGACGAGCGAATACGACCCGACGCCCGCGTTGGCTACCGGCGCGTACGCGATGTGCGTCTCCGGATCGTAGGCGCCACCCGTCCAGTTCGTTCCGCCGGCCGCGTTGCCGATACTGATCGCACCGAGCACGCCGTCAACCTTGCCAAGAACCGGAGGGTTGAACATCGGCCCGAACTTGTACCGCTCGAGAAGGCTGATCGCTTCGTCGCGCATGGAAGGGGTGAAATCGATCAGATCGTCAGGAACTTTGATCTGATTGCGGCCGTACGCCGGTGGTTTTGTCGGAAACGGCTGCGTGGGTGACGTCTTCTCGCCGGGTACGGTCGATTGAGGGACCGGACGCTCCTCAATCGGCCAGACCGGCCGGCCGGTGACTCGATCGAAGACGTACAGGAAGCTCTCCTTGCTCGGGATAGCCACCGCTTTGATCGCTTGTCCGTTGACAGTGATGTCCGCGAGAATCGGCGCTGAGGAGACGTCGTAGTTCCAAATCGGATGGTGCACGAATTGGAAGTGCCACTTCCGTTGTCCGGTTTTCAAATCGACGCAGACCAGGCTTTCGGCAAACAGGTTGTTCCCGGGCCGGTGGCCGCCGTAGAAGTCCGACGTGGGCGTCTCAACCGGCAGGTACACCAGGCCGAGCTCCTCGTCCACGCTGATTTCGCTCCAGACGCCGACGTTGCCGTTCGCGGCCCACGATCCGTTCTCCCACGTATCGTTGCCGAATTCTCCTGGTCGCGGAATGGTATTGAACTGCCAGAGCTTTTTGCCCGTTCGCACATCAAACGCGCGCACCAGGCCTTTGGTGTTGTCGTGGGTAGCAATAGTGCCCCCCTCCCTGAACGAGGAGCCGACAATCACAACGTCACCAGCCACAGCCGGCGTCGAGTGGACGCCGATCTCCCCGGTTTCGAGATCAATCTGCTTGTCCGCGCCGTAGACGACGCCGACTTTCAGATCGAGGATGCCGTCTTTGCCGAATGAAGTGACGAAGGCGCCGGTCTTCGCATTCAGCTCTACAAGCCTGTACCCCGTCGTGACGTAGACGATTCGTTCGTCGCCCCTCCCGTCGGTCCAGTACGAGACTCCGCGACCCGACAGCTGACGCGGTGCGAGCCCGGCGCGCTTTCCTTCACGGACACTCTGCGACCAGATCAGTTCGCCGGTCTTTGCATCCAATGCCACGACAGACCGGCGCGTGCCGGCGGTCGCGTAGACCACACCCCTGACCATCAGCGGCGTGCCTTCGAGTTTGAATTCCGGGAACGGCCCGAATCTATCGGTCTTGAAGCGCCAGGCGACCTCCAGCTTGCTGAAGTTCGACGCATTGATCTGATCGAGCGGCGAGTACCTGGTGCCCTTGAGATCGGCGTTGTAGTGAGGCCACTCGCCGTTCCTGGTTGATGGCTGCTGCTGACCCGTAAACTGCGGAGGCGTCGGCGTTCCAACAAATATCTGACCGGACACACCGACTCGCATGAGCCCGATGATGATGAGCACCAGCACCGAGACCAATGCGAAGACTCTTCGCGCCATGGCGGTTACTCCGTTCGTAAATGTGGCGTTGTCGCTACTGAGTGCTTCGCTGTGACGGCGCCGGCTTGAACAGATATCCGGGCGGGCCGTTCAGGTAATACGCACCGAGCGTCGTGATCTTGTCCATATCGGGGTACAACACCCCGAAGGCGGGCGCTTTCTGGCTTCCGCGCGGTGAATACCAGATCGCCCCTTCTTTGGTGATTTGAATCTTTGGCGTATCCGCGGTCTTCTGTGGTTTCGGATACAGCGTGAAGGTGGCGTCTCGCGGATTGAATTTGAACAGCGATGCGTGGGTACCACCGACATCGGCGACCCAGATATTGCCTTCGAGATCCTGGGCGACGTCGTACGGGTTCGAGTTCTGCCGAGGGACTTTGTACTCGGTAATCCTGCCGGTCGTCTGATCGAGTTTGCCGAGTATGCCCGGGCGCTTGCCGGCGGACCACATGCCGTACCAGATGTTGTTCTGCGCGTCGACGTTCAGTCGCCGGACCTGACCGGGGTACGTTGGCGGCGTAAAGATGGTCCATTCGTTGACGGTGGTATCGAACTTCGCGATGTTGCCGGAATCCCAGAGCGCCATCCAGAGGTTGTCGTTCCTGTCGGCGACGATCCCGTACGGAATCGCGTTGTGGGTCGGCACCATGAATACCGAGACTTTCTTTGTTTCGCGGTCATATTTGCTTATCGCACCGCCCATGATCCAGCCCACGTAGACGTTGTTCTTTGAGTCGAACGCCATCGACTGCATCCATTTGTTCGTACTCCGGATCACGTTGTCCGGATCCATCGGAATCTGATATTCGAATTTCTCGGTCTTCGGATTGAAGCCAAGCAGGCGCTTCAGCCCCGACGGCTGCTGCCCTTCGGGTTCGGCGAGCCAGACGATGCCGGTCCGATCGATGTTGACGTCATGGTTGCCGCTGATGGGATTCGGCAGCACATAGGACTTTTGCTCTCCCGTGCGCGGATCGAGCTTGACGAGTCGATTGGGATACCCGCGGTCGGTCAGCCAGACGTTGCCGTCCTGATCGAACCGCACGTCCTGACCCACACGTCGACCGACAAAGGCGCCCGTCAGCTTGCTGAATTCCGGAGCGTTCATCCCTTGCCCGGGCGCATCCGGCGTCAAGTAGTACTCGACGTACATCGCCTTGCCCAACCTGGCTTCGTCGAACGGCATTTCCTGATCGATCCGGACGGCGCGAGGCGTCGCGGCAGGCCCGAAATTCTTCACGAGGTAGGCCTGAAGGTCTTCCCGATCCTGCCGTGAAAAACGGAGTTCTGCCGCTCGATACGTGAGAAGGCCCTCAGCGTACGACGCCGCGGGCTTGGTGGCGAGTTGCGCCCCCATCATCCGATCGATGCGGGCCGTCCACGCGCCGGCTGTGGCGGGCCTGGTGGAAATGAAGTTTTCGCCGTGACAGATCATGCAGGTCCTCTCCGCCACGTCGCGGCCCGGTCCTGGCGGATAGATTTCGTCGTAGCTCGCCTCTACTCTGACCGAGGCGTCCGTACTACTCTCGTTCTCGAGGGCGCTGACGACGGTGCGTTGAGAACTGTCGGCAGGGTCGCGCAGCGAGAGCGTCAGTTTCGGGTTGTCGCCGGCTTTGACGGCCAGCTTCTGCACCTCCGACTGAAGCGCCTTGGCACTCGCACTCACTTCATAGTTGCCGGGGAACAGCGCGACCGCGCGAAACTGACCTGCATTCGTGTACACCGTGTACAACATGCGCTTGTCCACGTTGCGGATGAACACTTGTGCGGCCTTGAATGGCGCCTTGGACTCGACTGTGCCCGACAGACTGCCAAATCCCGGAAGCGCGGCGGCCGCGGCGATTGTCGGAGCACCGGCGAGCCATCCGCTCGTCCCCATCACGGCATACCCGACGGCGAGACTTCCCATCATTGCCACGATGAGCAGCAAAGCTCGACGAGGCGACGCCGCTCGGTCAAATGATCGGGGTATGTTCCAAAGGCGCATTGTCGTCCCTCCGTTACGGATGTTTTTCAAGGCCGGTCGGATTATACAAACGTCCGTTTCGGATTCGGGCAAGTGGCAGGGACAATTCAGCGAAAAGGGCCTAAAGCACGCAGAGATGCCGGCTACGCGCAAGTGCCCACGCGACCTGTACTTAGCTGTCGCGGCGAGTGGCCGAGGGCCTGTAGGCGGCGGTTGTCAGCATCCCGCCCGGTCTTGTTCTTTCGCCATCAAGGCCACCGAGGTCCGGGTATGGACCTGACTCGCGCAACGTACTGTTTCGGACGGCAGGCGCGCACGAAGGCTTGCAGACTAACGCTGCTCGGGAGGAGCGATCATGACATCGTCGACGATCACGAAGACCGCCAATCATCTGCTCTCCGCTCTGAAACCTTCCGACTTCTCGCAAGTCGCGAGAAACCTCATGCGAGTCAGGGTCCGGCCGAAGCAAATCATCTACAAGCCGAATGCACCACTGGATTTCATCTATTTTCCTGAGAATACGGTTCTCTGCCTCTTGACGCTGATGTCGAACGGCGACAGCATCGAGTCCGCGACGGTCGGTCGGGAAGGTGCGTCGTGGATTTCTTCAAGTGTCGGGGCGCGGAGCATGCCATGCGAAACAATCGCCGTGCACGAAGGCACGGCGCTGAAGCTCGCCGTCGAGGATCTCGACCGGGAACTCAGAGAGAACCGGCCCTTTCGAGACGTCCTCACGGAATACTCGCACGCCCTGCTGATTGCCTCGATGCGAACATCCGCGTGCCACGGACTTCACGGATTACAAGAGCGCTGCGCGCGCTGGATTCTGACCACCGTCGACCGCGTAGACGGCGATCAGTTTTTCATCACGAAGGAATTTCTCGCACAGCTATTGGGCACGAGCCGGCCGATGGTCAGCGTCACGGTGGCCGTATTCGAGAAGGCCGGGATTCTCAACGTGGACGGTCGTCGGGTCACCGTTGCTGATCGAAGACGGCTGAAGGACGCCTCCTGTGAATGCTACGACGTGATCCGTCGGCACTACCTCAAGGTCGGTAAATAGTCGGTAAATAGACGCGTCGGGCACACCCCACTCGGCATCACCCTCGCGCACCGTACCATTTCGTACGGCAGCCGCGCACGAGGGGTTGCACACTAACCGCAGGCGTCGCGCCATCAACAAGAACCCAAAACACGGCCGTGGTGTGCTTGACTGCGTCGACGTCCTCCGGGATCTGTCGGAGGTCGACCTAGTTCGGTCGGTGAGCCCTGAAGAGGTGGACAACGATGGCTGAACTCGATCTCGTCAAAACCGGAATCAGCGGGTTCGACGCCATCCTTTCATCGGGTATTCCGCGCGGCAACGTCATTCTTGTGGAAGGAGGGATCGGCACCGGCAAGACGACGATGGGCGTCGAGTTCGTCTATCGCGGCGCCAGCATGTTCGGAGAACCCGGCATCATCGTCCTGTTCGAGGTCTCGCCCGACAGACTCGTGCGCGATGCGGCGTGCTTTGGGTGGGATCTGCATGCGCTCGAAGGCCAGCGCAAACTCAAGATTATCTTCACGACACGTCAGGTGTTCCGGCAGGAGCTGCAGCAGACCGACAGTCTGCTGCTCGAGGAGGCTGCTGAGATCGGCGCCCGCCGCATCTACGTGGACGGCGTGGCCGGCGCGGCCAGCGCCGTCGGCGGAGCGGAGCTTCGCGACTCCTTTCACGTCCTCGTCGAAGGGCTGCAGCGCGAGAACCTCACAGCCGCCTTCGCGGTCGAGGCGAATGCGATCGACGGGGATCGCAGGACCGCGTTGCCCGAAGAATCCATTGCCGACACCGTCATCCGGTTGAGAATGGAAGAGCGGTTCCGCGCCACAGTGCGGTCGATCGAGATTGTCAAATCGCGCGGGCACGACTTTCAGATGGGCCGGCACTCGTTCCGGATCGTCGAT
>Ga0070698_100002273_pt1 | contig 21263 bp, 22 predicted proteins | sample KBSK1502metaG_FD_65477 | JGI IMG/M metagenome (GOLD analysis project Ga0070698, IMG submission 65477) | Corn, switchgrass and miscanthus rhizosphere microbial communities from Kellogg Biological Station, Michigan, USA - KBS K1-50-2 metaG | ecosystem: Host-associated > Plants > Roots >...
AACACTGCAGCGATGTGGAGGTCGGATCCGTACTCCCACTGGCAGAGCACACCGCGTCCATCGGTCGCGATCGCTTCGTCACGGTTGTGGATCCGCGTCCAGTCACCGCCGATGTAGCGGAGAAAGCGCGGCCAGTCATGGACGAGCGCACCCAGCCGGCGGCGTAAGGACAATGGTGGATTATCCGCGACCGAATGCCTCGATTTCGTGGGCGACACCCTCATCCGCTATCCCACTCCAGTGCGGGCGTCCGCACCGGGATCGGCATGCCGGCGGCGCCGCTGGCGGCGCAAGCCCGCGGCGAGGCTGGAGGGAACGGCCATCCGGGTCAGGAAACCGATGTCGGTGGAAGTGGGAGGAACGGCGGCGGCACGCGAGACTGGCTGGCGAGAGCAATCGTGACACGACCGGCACGATCCGGTGTGCCATCGCTTCGCACGGCGCGTCCGCTATACCCTCCCACTCCGCGAAATGCATTGCGGAGTGTTCGATGCCGACGATCTCGAGTTCGCTGACGGACTGGGCGTAGAAGCTCCGAAGGCCGACTTCGAACGGGGCGCGCCTGTCGAGCCCCGCCACCGACATGATGACGGTGGCGCGAGGGCGAACCGTCGCGTCCACTCGCTCGCTCTTCAGACGGAACGGCCATTCGCGGGCCGCCGCGGCGAGGAGCCGGCCGCCAACGGCGGGAAACACGCGGGTCACCGTGAGCATCGACGAGTCCGTCCAGAGACAGGCGCGGACCTCGGAGCCCGAGCCCACTGAGAGGCGCTCCCGCCGGTGACGCACGTCCAGTCAGCTCAACCCCGTGATACGGCCCAGCGCCGGCGATAAGGCGCATTCGGTGCGCCAGCGCTCGTGTAGCCAACAGCCGATCTCCCGTCTCAACGCGCTTCCATCACCGTTGACTGATCACCATCCCACGACCCTCGCGTGCCCAGACGCCACGGCGCGGACTTCCTCGCGGCCGGCGCGGATCAGAAGCCTCAACGCGTTCAGGCTGGGCCGTGCGTACAGTAGGCGCCAAGCATATCTCCGGGCGGTTCGATAGTAGCCCGATTCGATCGCTTCCCTCACCCACTTTGACAGGACGTCATTGCGGCTCGTGAACGTCCACAGTCTTGGAGGCGCATCGAGAGGGGCGAGGCCGCGTCGCGTTCGCGCGTCATGCAGCGCGCGGGCGGCCCATCGCAATTGGTCATCTCGCCGTCGGGAGGAGATGCCTTCGGGATCGAGACGATACTTCATCAGGACTTCATCGACATTCGCCAAGAACCCGATCTCCGCCAGTCGCATGAGGAGGTCATAGTCCTGCGCGACCACGAATTCTTCACGGTAGCCGCCGATCGACGTCAGCGCCTCCCGGCGGATCATCAGGCAGGCATGGGCCATCTGGCCGGGAAGCCCCGAGATGTGCCCGCCGTCGATCTCGGCGTGTGTCAGCGGGCATCGATAGAGGGCCACCGGCCAGCCTTCGGGGCTGATCCACACTAGGTGGGAGCCCACCGCCACGACCTCAGGACGGCGGTCGAGGAAATTCTTTTGCTGGGCGAACCTGTCGGCGCGGGCGATGTCGCCGACGTCGATCCGAGCCACGTACGTCCCGGTAGCCGCGTCGAGGGCGCGGTTGAGCGAATGCGTAAGCCCGGCATTGGCCTGGGTGAACACGCGCACGCGAGCGTCGCGTGCGGCGAGCCTGACCAATTGGCGCGGAGTGTCGTCGCTTGATCCGTCGTCAACGATGACGATCTCCCAGTCGCTGAGCGTCTGACCCAGGAGGCTTCCGATCGTTTCCTCGACGTAATGCTCGCCATTGAACACGGCGATGAGGACGGATATCGCCGGCATCCGGTGGTCAGGACCCGACGTCGTGGCCCGCGAGCCAGATGGACAGGACGAGCAGCGCCCACGTGCGATCGCTATCCTCGCTCACGATCCGATCCACGAGGCGGTCGCCGACCAAGCCGCGGACGCGTTCCGCAGCGCGGCCGCCGAGGTATGCCGCCTTGAGCTCTGCGAACTCAGGGCGCTTGAGCCAAGAAGTCACGGGCGCCGCGAAGCCCTGCTTTCCTCGCAATCGCACGCTCCGCGGCCAGCGGTGACTCATGGCCCGCCGCAGCAGCACCTTGTCCGCACGGCCGTCGAACTTCATCCGTGAGGGCAGGGTCAGGCAGAAGCTGGCCAGGTCCACGTCGAGGAACGGTGCCCTCAGCTCGAGCCCGTTGGCCATCGAGGCACGATCAGTCTTGACGAGGATGTCGCCCGCCATGTAGTCCGCCAGATCGGTCCGCATCGCGGCGTCCAGTGCGTCGGCGCCAGGCTGACTCTCCTCGAGCTCGAGGGCGAAGCCTGCTTCGGCCAGCTCCTGCGGTGTTACGAAATCGAGGAGCCGGCGGTGAACGTCGGCCGGGGACTGGCCGGCGCGATAGCGATTGAAGGCTTCGAGTCGGCGGCCATGACGGCGATGGCCGCCACGGAGGAGGCGCCGCGAGAGCCGGAGGACCTGGTAGAGCGCGGTATTCAACCAGCGCGGGTTGCCTTTGAGCGTCGTGTGGTGCCAGACGTCGCGATACCAAGGATACCCACCCAGGAGCTCGTCGCCGCCGTCGCCAGTGAGGACGACCTTGAGGTGCTTGGCGGCCAGGCGGGAGATCATGTAGGTCGGAACGGCGGAGGAGTCGGCGAACGGCTCATCGTAGACGCCGGCCATTCGTTCCACGACCTCGGGCACGTTCCGCTCGCTATCGAACAATTCGACGTGCTCGGTTCGGCAACGAGTCGCAACCTCGCGTGCATAGGCCGTTTCGCTCGGACCCTCGGTGAAGCCGAAGGAAAAGGTACGGATTCCCGGCGCGAACTCAGAGGCCACCGAGACCACGGTGCTTGAGTCGAGCCCGCCGCTCAGGAACGCGCCCACCTCAACATCCGCGACGAGCTGTCGGGACACCGCCTGCCGGAACAGCCGCTCGAACTCCTCCGCCGCCTCCCCAACGCCGATGGCTTCACGCGCCCGCGGAGGATCCCAGTACCGCCAGACGTCCAGCGCCCCGTCGTGCACGGTCAAGGCGTGACCGGGTCGGAGAGAGCGAATCGCGGCGTAGATCGATTTGCCTACCGGGACATAAAGGCGGTTGAGCAGGTGCGAAAGGGACGCACGATCGATCTCGAGCGGGATGGTCCCGCTGGCCAGCACTGCCTTGATCTCGGAAGCGAAGACGAACTCGCCCGAGGACGCCTGCGCGTAGTAGAACGGCTTCTCCCCGAAGCGATCACGCGCCGCGAAGAGCAAGCGTCGCTCGTCGTCCCAGATCGCGAAGGCGAACATTCCGGGCAGGTGATTCAACATCTCCACCCCGTATGCGTCGTAGAGGGCCAGGATCACCTCGGTGTCTGACGTCGTGCGGAACGGGTAGTCGAGCCTCGAGCGGATGTCGCGGAAACCGTAGATCTCCCCATTGAAGACGATGCTCCGCGTGCCGGAGCGATCGCGCATTGGCTGCCCGCCGGAGGACAGGTCTACGATGGTGAGGCGAGTGTGGCCGAGGACGGCGCCCGGGAACGCATCAATGCCGCTTCCGTCCGGACCGCGGTGGGCCAAGCTCCGGACCATCGACTGCAAGCGCGAAGCCTGCGCGTCAAGCTGTCCGGCCCCGATGATCCCGGCGATTCCACACATTCAGCAGCGTTGAGGCTCGAGAATCTCCCCCCGGCGGAATCGGCACAGTATAGCATCGCCGTCCGCGTCACCTCCGCTATGGTATCGTGCACCGAGCGAGATGAGTGGCTTGCGACGGCTCATGGTCACCGGGTTCGTCATCCCGCTCGCCGGCGCGTCCGCCATCTGCGCGCTGGCGTCCGTCTCTCCTCTCCGCCTCGACCATCGCGCGCTTCAGGACACGCTTGGGTTGCAGGAGGTCGGCCTCGCGTCCGGCGTCCCCTTCCTGTTCCTGAGCGCGGACAACACTGTCCAAAGTGCGCGGACGGCGAATTTCGGTCTGCGGCTCCTCGCCTTCCCGTCAGGCGCGGTCTGGTGGGCCACCTTGAAAGAGCAAAGCGACGGCGTGTGGTCGAGCGGGTTCGTAGCCGTAGACGCGGCGGGAATCCCGTACCGCACGGCAGGGGGAGCGGCGGGGTCTTGGCAGTGGCAGATCGCTCCCGGGGCGATGGAAGAGGCGCGGCAGGCTCTCTCTCGCGCGCAGGTTGTCTACGACTCGGTCCGAACGCGCGCGCTCTTCGAGCAACGGTGGCCGTTCCTCAAAACGGCGACCGCGACAACCGTGCTCGCGGCCGCGCCTGCGGGCTCCCGCACGGGAGCGGGCCGCCGTCCGGCGAGCGAGCTCCGCCTGGTTCGCGTGTTCCGGCTCGCCGCGCTCATAGGGGTCACGACGACGCTGGCCCTCGTCCTGCTCCTCACGACTCGCCCAGACGGATCGACGGCGTGGCTGATCGCAAGCGGCAGCCTCATCGGTGCCGTTGGCTTGGTATCCTTCTCGACGTACGTGGTCCAGTGGATCGCCCCGCTCGCCGTACGCTGGACACCCGTCCTGCTCTGGCTCCTCCTCCTCCTCCTCGGCGGCTGGCTTACTTACAGGAAGAACGATTTCAGCATCCACTTTGCTCTGCCCGAGGGGCCAAGGGAAAGCGCCATCCTAGCGTATGCACTCGCCGCCTACGCGGCGCTATTCCTGATTCGTCTCGATTTCGATGGCGACTTCTTCACCAACTGGTTGCCACAGGCGCGGTTCCATTACCTGCTCGGCAGACACGACCCGGCGGCGATCATCGGCTACGGATCGATGCAGGCGGCCTCGTATCCTCCGGGTTACGGTGTCCTGTTGGCGACGCTCATGTGGGCGGCGGACCTCCCCCGGGTGACGTCGTTCCTGCCCGGCCTCGACACCGCGTTCACCATCCTGGTCTACCGCCTTGTCATCTTCACGGTGAACGCCGCGCTGTTGGTGTTGCTCGCCACATACCTGGGGCGCCTCCGGCCGGGGACGAGCGGGAACGCCATTGCCGCCATTGCGGTCACGCTCCTGTTGATCCCCTCCACGCGGGGGAAGCACTCCGGGGCAGAGACCATCCTCGTCCCCGTCCTCGCCACCGCGATCGTGCTCATCGCCGCGGGACGCAACCTGGGACGGCCGGCTCTTACGACGATAGGCCTCGCGATCGGCGGAATGGGGACGCTCATGAAGTGGGAGGCGGGAGTGCTCCTGGCCTTTGGGGTCCTGCCGTGGCTCGTCTCGACGACGGCACTAACCCCGCGCACTACGACCGCCACGATCGCCACCTGGTGCGCCGTGCTCGTCCTCAGCCTGGTCCCGACGGTCGTGTGGAAGATGCACCTCGACGTGAGAAACGAGTTCTTCCATCCCATCACATGGTCAGCATTCCACGATGGTCTCCCGCTTTTCGCGCGCCTGGCCTTCCGGGCCCTCCAGCTGGTGCTGGCGAACGGGACGTTTGCGCTTCTCGCCATCGCCCTGCCCTGCGCGGTGGCCTTCCGCATCGGCGCGAATGAGGGCTGGAGGGCCGTCGCGGTGCCCGCAGGAATCCTCGCGCTTTTCGTGGGCTGGGTGGCGATTTTCTTGTTTTCGAACCTAGAGCCGATGACGTATATGGAGAACGCCTACGAGCGCCTCGTGATGGTACCGACGTTCGGCGCCATCCTGTATACCGCCGAAACATTGACGCGAGCAAGCGCGCCGCAGCGCGCATGACGGATCGCCCTCCGCCGTTTGCGAGCCACCCGCTCTTGACGACTAAGGGGACGACTACGAGCACGCTTGCCAGCGCGGTCTTCGAGTATCGAGCGAGTCGCGCGACTACCTCGCGGCGCAGCGCGTCCGATTGCCCAACTCAGAGGCCGTCCCGCCGGGCTACCGTCGTAAGCGACAGGCCAAACGGCGGCGCCAGCACCCCTTCCAACCGTTCGACAATCGGCAGCAACGTGTTCATGAGATGAAAATCCGTGCTTCCGTGGATCTTGCTTCGCACAAGCTTGTATTTCACCCACCAACCAACTGCCCCCACCGCGTTGAAGTGCTGCAACCTTCCCGGTAAGAGGCCAGCGCGACGGAGCTTGTCCTCAAGCTCAACCTTCCGGTAGCGGCGGAAGTGTCCATCCGCTTGATCATACGCCCCATATAGAGACGGATGCGCCGGGACGAGCAGAGCGATGACGCCACCTGGAACCAGGATGCTGCGCATCGTCCGCAGTGCGCTCAGGTCGTCCTCGATGTGCTCAAGAAGGTTCATACACAAGATCGTGTCGATGCGAAGCGCAGATAGACGCGTGAGCTCATCGCCTGTGATGGCACTTAGGTCCATGCGCTCAAATCGGCACTCACCCCGGCCGCGATGTCGCTTCGCCGCATAAGCCAGGACCTCCTCATCGATGTCTACGCCGACGACCAGGTCTCGCTGGGGAAGGAGATCAATGATGCCGCCCACGCCACAGCCAATCTCCAGAATGCGTCGGCCAAGGTGCGGCAGAAATCGCGATACTTGCCACTGCTGGTACGGCCGGTTCACGCGATCGAAAAGCACGTACCGGCGAACGCGGCTGGAGAGAAGCGCCGCTTCGCTTGTCACTTCTTCGCTCATCTCCGCTTCAAACCCATGATCGAAAGGAAGAAGCTCGTGAAGATCGTCTGTACGCCGAAGCTCACGAGGGCTCCGGCGGGAATCACTTGTCGCATCGTGACACGCGGGTCCAGCTGCCCGAAACTCACGCTCCGCCAACTCCACACGGCGACGGCCATCCAAATGATCCCTATCACGACCAAAGCCATCCCCGCGATCACGCCCGTCTCCAGATTGACAAACCGAGGCAGCCGATTCAGTTGGGTATTCGAGGGATGGAAGCCCTCTGTAACGGCGAACATCTTGGTAAACAGGGCGAAAACGACGATCTGATATGAGGCAATCGCTAGGAACGTCGCTACTAGCAAGGTGTGGATGTCCAGTACTACCGCACCAACCGGCCGCCCACCGGGGAGGAGCCATATCGCCAGGGTCACGCTCGTGATGAACAGAATGGACCCCGGCACGAGGAATAGCCACCGTGGGCTATAAAGGAGCATGAAGCGAAGATGCCGCCAACCGTCGCGCCAACTTCGGAGATGCGGCGGCCTCGACCGTCCATCCTTGTGCAGTCGTATTGGAACCTCGGTAATCTTCATTTGCATGAGCGACGCGCGGACGGCCATCTCGCTCGCGAATTCCATTCCCGTCGTACGCAGTTTCATGCGGTCATACGCTTCCTTTCGTAAGGCTCGCATACCGCAGTGGAAGTCGCCGCTCGGGCTGTGAAAGAACAGACGGCCGATGGCGGTAAGAATGGGATTCCCAATCCACCGGTGCTTCCAGGGCATGGCCCCGGGATCGATCCCGCCTCGGAAGCGATTTCCCATCACTAGGTCGAAACCCTCACGCAATTTCTCGACAAGCTGCTCGATGGAAGAGAAGTCATAGCTGTCGTCGGAATCTCCGATGATTACGTGGACTCCCCGCGCGGCCTCAATGCCGCCGCGCAGGGCACTGCCGTATCCCCTCTCGCCGACCTCGATGACGCGCGCTCCCAGGCCACGGGCGATCTCTTGAGACCCGTCCGTGCTTCCGTTGTCCGCGACGATAATCTCGCCAGTCGCACCGACGCGCTCCAGCCCCGTACGCGCCTTGCGGATGCAAGTAGCCAGGGTCTCGGCCTCGTTGAGACAGGGCATGACGATAGACACCTCGACCAGCTCATCCATACGCGAATAGTAACGCGGCAACAGCTCGGGCGAGCGAAACGGCCAGTCCACACGTGCGCAACGTGTTCCCGGAGCACCTTTACGGATGACATGGCGAGGCGCCCTGAGGAGGGAACGTCGCCCCGTGCGCTGCGACGGCGGCGCCAACCCATGTGGCGCCGGCCGACCAACGTCCCGGGCGATCACTCGGCGGCGCGTCGCGGACCCCTACCTGGCGCTTGGCAGACGCTCGGACGACAATGTGGCTCCGGCGGGGTAAGATGCCGGCCTTGGATGGACCTGCCGGAATGCCTTCCACACTGCTCTGAAGGGTGGTCGAGCCGGCTGCGGTTGCTCGTAGGGGTACGGCCCAACTTCATTTGACGCGCCGCCGGTGCTGCGAGCTCTGAATATCCTTCAGGGCATCGACTAATCCTCTCTCATACCGGGCAGTAAACGGTGCCAGCACGTGAGGCCGTTCGCGATCGTGGCACACGCTCCAACAAAGGCGGATTTCGCCGCACGAGCCAAAGGCCGCGGGGTTGCTCGCATTCGCGGCGCTCTCGTTCAGGGTACTCGTGCTGACGCTTCGCTAACTGCAGCGGTCCATGAGCGCGCGCTCAGGACAGAGGAGACCGTCGCTGGTGTCGGTTGGACTCCACCATCGACGTCTGGCTAGCCCTCCCTTTCCTGCAGCCCCTGTGATGTCTTCCTCTGTACGAACTTCGCCGAAGGCATTGCGCGAAGATCGGTCCCCGACTGTGCAGCTCTTGCGCTGTCGGGGTTCATATTCTGGCCTGAAAAAGCCAATCACTCTCGGACGCATCTGCAGTATACTCAGCTGCCTAATGGTTGTCCCGAGAACGCAACGGGTATCGTGAGTTGAGACACGTTCGAGACGAACCTTGGGGGCGACGAGCCGCTTGCGACCCCTAGCAGCCGCCGCTCAGACAGTTCGGCGGAGAGTGATCGCCGCCGTTCAGAAACTGCCTGGAGGCGGTGGCGCATACAATCGACTCATCCAAGCGCGAGCTATGCGTTCATTCCGCCACGACTTCGAGGAGTTCGCGCGATTGTCATCGTCACAATCGCGCTTCCAGCTCGCGTGGGCCGATCGATCTCCCTGCCTCACTGACCGAACACCACAGACGTCTTTCGACGCACACTACATATATCATTGCGCGTGGGCAGCCCGGATTCTCTCAGGAATCCGACCCGTCTATCATGTCGATCTCGGCTCGAGCCTCAACTTTGTCACTCAGGTGTCGGCATTTATTCCAATGGCATTCTTCGACATCCGACCACCCATGATTCGTCTCGACGGTCTCAATGTTGGCGATGCGAACCTCACGGCTCTACCATTCCCGGACGGGGCGCTCCCCTCCGTGTCCTGCATGCATGTCATCGAGCATATCGGCTTGGGCCGCTACGGTGACGCGCTTGACCCGTGCGGCGACCTCAAGGCCATCGCCGAGTTAAGACGAGTCGTTGCCCCGGCGGGCTGGCTTCTGTTCGTAGTTCCGGTTGGCCGCCCTCGTATTGCGTTCAATGCACATCGAATCTATGCTCATCACCAAGTCATTGAGGCGTTTGGCGGCTGGCCACTCGAAAAGTACGCTCTCGTCACCGATCCCGGGCCCGCGACGCGCCTCGTCGCAGACGCATCCATGGAATTGAGTGACAGCCAACGATATGGGTGCGGGTGCTTCCTTTTCCGGCGACCAGCCTAGATGGGTCTCAAACCTGTCCTCCTTCGCGCAATCGCGCAATGAGTTGTGATCCGTCGAGCTGCGGTAACCGACCCACGAGTGTCGGCGGTTAGAGCGTAGAAGGCACCATCCCGGGAGGAGGTCCGTGCTTCCTCGTCAAGCCGGCTTCGGGCCTATCCGACACGTCTCAGCGCTCGACAGAATCTGCTCCACGCCCTACGTTCCACTTCCCATAAGTCTACGACAATCCGATCTGCCGAAACACGCCGGCCAGTCGCTTCTGCCAGGTGTGCTCTCGCACCGCGCGATCTCGCCCACGGTGCCGAAGCGACTGGCGCCATGCCGTGTCTTTCAACAGCCGTTTGCTCTTCTCAACCAGCTCCTCCGCGTTTCGGTACGTTGCCACTTCGACATCCGGTTCGAAGAACGCTGCATACTCCTCCGAATACTCTGCGAGGTAACAGGCCCCACTCATCGGCGCCTCGAAGTCACGCAGCCGGACCTGATACACTCGTTGACCGAGTGAATCAGTATCCGCGCAACCGCCGAATCCGATCGACACTCGAGACCGTGAGTAAAGGCGTACCATCTCCTCATCTGAGACTACCGCATGGAGCCGAAACGGATTCAGGCCGTCTTTCAGCCCGAGCCGCTGTGCGGTCCAACTCCCAATCGCCCGCAGCCCACCCCTCACACGCGCCACACCCTGAGCAGCGACTTTCCATCCCGGCCCGAAGGCATGGGCACGAACGCCGGCCTGCTGCAACGCCCTCATCAGTCGCGGCCGTTCGCCGTAGCACTGGCCCACAAAAGTAACGTCGTATACCTCCCGCGCCGGTATCGGGCGGTACAACGCCGGATTGGCCGCCTCCTGGCAGTAGATCGGGCGCGCGCCTATCCGCCTGTAATCCGCCAGTCGGGAGATTTCTGGGACCAAGCAGTAATCATAAGCCGGCGCAAGCTCTTCGATTAGGCGAAATTGGTAGCTTGCATTGCAGAACCAATTGATCGTGATAACGCCCATTCGCGAAATGCGCCGAATCACATCAGGGCTAACACAGGCCGAATAGAAGTACGTAAACAGCACATCGAGGCCGGTCCTCTTCACAGCTTCTTCTGCAGCCGTAAGTAACTGCTTACCAAGACGCGGTCTATTCATGAGCATGAATTCCAACTGCTCCGGATCCGCTCCGTCGAGGTTTAGGAATGTGTCGCGCATCCGGTCATAGTGAAATTCCTCGACATCGTGACCAAGATCCACGAGGGCGTCGTGCAGATTGCGACGCCATACCCTGGACGCTGGAAGGGCAGATCCACCTGGACTCTCGCCCGACGCATACAGGATCCTCAACTTATGCACAACCTACCAAGTCCTTTACGGCATGCATTTCCACACCGAGCAGACAGACACATAGATACCACACTCTCTGTTCGAATGCTCAGCGCCTTACTCCTCGAGGTGGGTCGCGGTCCAACGTGCGCGCCTTCCAGTCAACCTTTATCATCTGACGAAGATGCGCTGAATCGCACGCGATACTCGGAGCCACTGCCTCAACATTTTTGATCAGGCCGTTGTGGGCGTCACCATCCTGCCTCGTCAGCCGCCGTAGCAGCTGCGGGTCCTCTGCCATGAAATTCGCATCAGGCAAATAGTAAGCGATAACACCCACGCAATAGGATGCTGCGACCATCGCCTTGAGCGAGAAACGTGATCATCTCGCGGTGTTGCCTGAGACGGAATCAGCAACCTTATATATTACCGTCATCCCGCCCACCGAATTCACTTTCACGCTGAACGCGTTTTCAACGTAGTGGACGGATTGATGCGACTAAATTGTGGAGGATTGACCACATGCGAGGCCGTCGGGTCGCGCTGTCGCGCGCGTCCTGCACGGCCGCTTCAGCGGCCGCGGCGGTGCGCCGCTGCAGTGTCGTCGCCAGCACAGACCGCGCAACCGGTGGGACACCAAAAATAACGTCGTCCTGAACGAAAGCCCAGCACCTTCGGGGTACTTCCAGGAACGCAAGAGCCTCGTCAAGCGAAGGCCACGAGCGCCAGTCGTGCGGAGGAGGCGGTGGGGCAAGGAAGTAGCGCGCATCGTCGATCAGGATGACGTGATCGAGGGCTAACGCCCGGATCGCACGAACCTCGTCCGGTAGGGGGCATTCAGCGTCGTCTCCCGCCGTCCCTGGGCCGCTCCAACGACTGTCAAGCCAAAACGGGGCTGGGCGCGTCAGGGAAGCTACGATCATAGGAAGGAGGGCCCGCGTATCTCCGACAAGAAGGTCCACGTTCGGGAGATCCCCGCAAGTGGCCCTGCCAATGCGAACAGACTCGGAGACCGTTCGATCGAGCTCACGTGAGTGAACGTCTGCGCCGCCCACGCCGCGGTCTCGCCGTGAAGTGTCCCCCCTTCAATGAAATGGGTGACGCCCAGTGCTTTTGCGATTGCCGGCGCCATTTCTTTGGGGATGCCGGCGTGGACTGCACCCATCTCAGGGACTGCATCCCCAGCGAAGGACCTTGAATGACGCCGTCGGTGGTATCCCAACGGTGCCATGCGGATTCACGCTCTCCAGCAGAACCTCCCCGCGGCCAATCCGATCGTGATGCGAAGTCACTAACGCAGTGCCGTATCAGCGGACAACGACGTCAGTTGAAGGTCAGCAACCTGTCTGACCTCCAGATCCTCACGCAACAGCACAATCCCCGAGCCCGAACCACGTACGACATCTTCGGCCGCAGTAGCTTCCGAAACAGTCAGGCGGCATTGATCCTCAAGGAAGTGTATAGGTCGTTCGTATGTGGACAGGCCGAGCGCAAACACGTAATGACCAGCGGCAAGAGCTGGCGCTTCCCACCTGTAACGCGCTTCATAAAGACCGGGCTCGACGTCCCGTGGTTTCGACCATTGGGTCGCTATCGCGCCAGCATGCGGCGATATGAGGCCAAAGGCGCACATAAAGTGTCGAGTAGTTCGTCTCACCTCGAAAGACAATCTCAGAGTCCAGGCTTCGAATAGCCGAAAGACGTGGCGGGGCCGACCATCGTCATCCTCCAACGAAAGGCGGAGCAGGCTCGCCGAAGACTCGGCGGGAGCTGCGGGCAGAGACCACGCCTGGCCTGAGTTAGGCTCGCCGGCCGACAGATAAGTCGCGACTACCTTCGCTGTGTCGCCTGCGCAGACGATGCGGCCTTGGTCCAACAAGACTGCTCGCGAACAAAGGCGTTGAACAGCTGTCAGGTCGTGACTGACGAAAACGACTGTGCGGCCCGCGCCCGCTACTGCGCCCATTCGCCGAAGGCACTTGTGCTGGAATTCGACATCCCCGACGGCAAGAACTTCATCCACGAGGAGGATTTCGCCTTCCAGGTGCGCGGCCACGGAGAACGCTAACCGCATGTACATACCGCTTGAGTAGTGCTTAACCGGTGTGTCAATGAAGCGTTCGACTCCGGAGAACGCGACGATATTATCAAAGTCCCGCGCAATCTCGGAGCGTCGCATCCCCAAGATAGCGCCATTAAGGTAGATGTTCTCCCGTCCCGTCAACTCTCCATGGAACCCAGCCCCAATTTCCAAAAGACTGGCGAGGCGCCCCCTGTACCGTAACCGGCCGCGCGTAGGCGGCGTGACACGACTCAGGATCTTGAGCAACGTCGACTTGCCAGCTCCGTTTCGCCCTATTACGCCAAGGGCTTCACCCTGCGCGACACTGAAGTCAATCTCTCTGAGTGCCCATATTCGGTCCTCGTGGCGCCTCCGCGACGGCGTGAACAGCGCTTGACGAAGCGCCTCGCCGAGTCGCTGCGTTCCGGCGCGCTGAATACCAAGCCGATAATCCTTCCACACTCCTTCGACCGTGATACTATTCATATCAGAGGAAGTCTGCGATCTGTCGCTGGCGCCACTCGAAGAAAACACAACCAACAAGAAAGATGACAATCGCAGTCGCCGCCGGAACCAAGAGTGACATCAGGGAGATGGGGGTGCCCGCCAAGGCTCCGCGAAACGTTCGAGTCACAGCGGTCATGGGGCTCGCCTGCAACAGGGCACGGATGGTTGCTGGCCAACGTTCGAACGGAACGAGGACTGTCACCAGAAAGCCAAGCTGGAGGAGAAAAGGAACGGCATGCTTCACATCACGGTACTGCACGTTGAGTGCTGCGAAGGCCAAACCCAGACCGGCCGCTGTCGCGAATTGAATTGCCATTAGCGCAGGAGCGATCGCAACCATTCCCGTGACCGGCATACTCAACGCCACGGCGATCAGGGCAAGCGCAATCACCGCGATAATGAAGTCCAGTGCCGTTCCCGTCACGTACGCCAACGGGAGGAGAAGGCGCGGAAAATAGATCTTGCGGAATAACTGGGCATTCCCTTCGACGCTCGAGGTCGCGGCGTTGACACCACTTGCGAAACTGGTCCAGGGCACCGTCCCTGCGAGCAAGAAAAGGAGCCGACCGCGACCGCCGAGATCGCCGAGTACTCCGAGTGCGTTAAGGGCGGCCGCCAAGAGCCCGCCCGTCAGCAGAGGTTGCAAGACGACCCATGCTGCGCCCAGAAACGACTGTCGGTAGCGAACCTTGAGATCCCTCGTCAAGAAGGCGCGGAAGAGGTCGCGATAATCCCACGCTTCGCGAATAGTCGCAAACAGAAAAAGCCGGTCGTCCGCGGAGATGATGGTCTCCGCGTTGATTTCTTCAGGGCATCCACCCAATAGACGGATCCTCCTGCTGTGGCGAGCACCTTCGGCCAGTCGTTGGCTTGGTCTTGTTTCGGCTGTCTGCGGTTGGTAGCCTCCGCCTGAATTGTAGGTGGACTACTCGTTCCTGTCGAAACGCTGCATTTGTCCACTTGTCGACGGAGGGGCTCACGCTGAGTGTCGGATGGCGCTATCGCGGATGTTCGACGGCGGGCCGCTGTGCCGATTCGACGAGCCGAGGGATAGCTCGAGACGCCTAGGAGACGGCCTTTCGAAAGGATGGGTGCTCGGATCTGTGCTCAACGTCGTCGGCTCGCGCCCACTTTGCTCCGGGTGGACTAGCCTCCCAGGGCTCGAGGCTCCGAAGAAACATCCGACATACCGGCTGCGCGCGTAGCGCGCATCGGGCGAACGATACACAAGGGACCAGGCCGGCGCCGCCGATCTCGTCTTCGACTGGGCCGTGACTGGTGCTGCGCCGCGGCGATCGTCCCGGCGGGTGAGGAAGTGCGCTGGCGTTTGAACGGTCCCATGTTCCACCTGAAGGTTTGGCGATCCCCTCCCCTGCCGCGTCCATGCGTGTGCGCGGAACGTCCGGCTATACTCTCTCATGGATGCTAGGAATCCTCGATAGTCTGAAACCGATGCACGACCGCCAAGTAGGAGGGACGGCCATCGTCGGCAGTGTACGCTGATCGAGGCGCCTACGAGGAGCCTGGCTGGGCCGGCCTCTGACTGGTGTCCCCCGTCGCCAACGAGCGGAATACGTCAAGCCATCGATGGCGGTTCCGGGTTCACCGATCAACGACAAGGTTACGGCGTAAGACCGTGAGCCAACCCTCGGCCCGTCGGCCGCTCCGCCTCGCGATCGTAACCACCCACCCGATCCAGTACCAGGTGCCCTGGTTCCGTGCATTATCGCTGCTGCCGGGGCTGGACGTGACGGTACTCTACGCAATCATCCCAGACGCGGAGCAGCAGGGCGTCGGTTTTTCCGTAAATTTCCGCTGGGACATTCCACTCCTCGACGGCTATCGTTGGCAGCGGCTCAACAACCGTGCGCGGACGCCCTCGCTCGGCGCCTTTTTCGGCTGCAACACGCCGGACGTGGGGAGGGCGCTGAATGGGTTCGACGCCGTGATCGTCCACGGGTGGGGTGTGCTGTCGGCGCAGCAGGCTCTCTGGGCTGCGCGCCGCTTGGGGATCCCCTGCGTCCTGCGTGGAGAGGCCAGCGCGCTTCGGCCGTGGCCCTATTGGCGGCGGCTGGTGTACGGCGCCCTCTTGAGGAGGTATGTCGCGTTCCTCGCCATCGGGCGCGCCAATCGCGCTTTCTACGAAAGGAACGACGTTCCCTCCGAGCGCATCTTCGATGCTCCCTATTGCGTCGACAATGACCGATTCGCTACTCAGGCGGCGGCCCTTGAGCCACAACGAGACATTCTAAGGAATGGGTGGGGAATCGAGGATTCATCGATCGCTGTTCTTTTCAGTGGTAAGCTCATCGCCAAGAAGCGTCCGCTCGATCTCGTGAACGCCCTCGGAATCGCCCGCCGCCACAACACTCGCCTGCGCCTACTCGTCGTCGGGGATGGACCGCTGCGCGCCGAATGCGAGGAGAGGGCGCGCGCACTCCATGTACCCTCGACGTTCCTCGGTTTCCTGAACCAGAGCCGAATCGCCGAAGCTTATGTTGCCGCGGATTGTCTTATCCTGCCCTCGGATCACGGCGAGACGTGGGGGCTCGTCGTTAACGAAGCGATGGCGTGCGGCAAACCCGCCATCGTAAGCGACCGCGTAGGCTGTCACCTCGACCTGATTCGGCCTGGCCAGACTGGTTTCGTGTTCCCGTTCGGCGAAGTCAACGAGCTCGCCGCGCGCCTGCTGGAGCTTGCGGGAGAGCCGAACCGGCTGACGACTCTTGGCACCGCGGCGCGAGAACACGTCCGCCGAAATTATTCGATCGAGACGCTCCTCGCCGGGACCGTGGCCGCCTTGCGCTCGGTCGTTCCGCAGATCAGCTAACATAGATCGAACGCCATGTTACCCGCCGCTCTTCTCGTTGGTTTTGTGCTCGTCGGCACGCTCTTGGCGTTCAACAAGTGGCGAACTGGCGTCTTCATGGCAATCGTGGCGGGGATGATCCAGGACCCAATCAGGAAACTGACGCCGGGCACGCCGCCTATTCTCGTTCTTGCATCGGTGCCAATCTGGATAGCGGTATATACGGGCGTCATCCGACACGAGCGGGCGGCGCGTCTGGCATTGCGTCACGCCTACCCTCGGCTGTTCTCAGCTGCCGGGCTTTTTGCGGCGTCGTTGGTCCTGCCCGCGGTTCTGGCCTTCCAATACGGTCTCGATGGATGGCAAATGGCAGTGCTCGGCCTCTTTGGTTATCTCTCCCCCCTATTCGGAGTCCTGGTGGGCTTCGCGTTCGCGCGACAGGTATCAGACGTGCGTAGGCTGCTCGTGTTCTATTCGGTTGTTTCCGCAGCAATGCTCGTCGGCACAGCGCTAGAGTATTTGCACGTCTTCCCGGGATCGCTGGCGCTGGGCACAGACGCCATGGGCGCGCGCTGGGTCCGCACCGCCCTCGGCGGAGTCGTCGAGCTGTACTCCGGATTCTTTCGCAGTCCCGACGTGATGGGCTGGCATGCCGCTGCCCTGCTCATGTTCGCGCTGGGCCTGGTGATGCAGCGGCGAGGGGGCCGGGACCGCCTCTGGCTCCTTCTCGCAGGCTGGGGTGGCCTGTGCCTGCTGCTCGCCGGTCGCCGGAAGATGAGCATGATGCCGATCATCTGGGCGGCCTGCGTGGCGATCGCACTCGTCGGCTCGGGACGTTTCCGCCGTGCCGTTACCCTGGCGGTCACGGCCGGGACGGTAGCGTTCGGCATTTATTACGCGAGTGGCGAGATCGACGTACACGAGAAGTATTACGTCTATGCGGGCACGGTGACGGGCGAAGGCCCCGCCCGCGTGATCGAAGATGCCTGGGGTTCGGTGTGGATGACGTACGCGCAGGCAGGCGTCCTGGGGCGCGGGCTTGGATCCGCCTCTCAGGGAGCGCGATACCTGACCGTCTTTGCCGACGAGAGCTGGCAGGAGAGTGGCCCTTCGAAGGTCATGGCCGAACTAGGCCTTCCGGGATTTCTGTGCGCGGTTTTGCTCGTGTGGAGAGTCTCCAGGGCCTTGAGCGTCGTCGCGCGCGATGCGATGGCCAGGCAAGGTGACGCGACGCTCAGTCTGCCTCTTATCGGGTTCACCGTGGCGAACCTTGCATGCTTCACGATTTCGCACCAAGTCTACAGCGACGCGGTCATCCTCACTCTCACGTCGATACTGCTTGGAACCGCTCTTGCGGCTCACCGCTGGACGGTCGTCCTCCCTCGTCCGAAGGGCACTCAACGGCCGCTCGCGGCGGCGGCCGCACCCCCACTTCGCGAAAGAGCGGGCTAGTAGGTGGTGGGCGAGGATCTCGACATTGCAGCCAACCGCGCTGCGAGGAAATTCTCCACTGCCGAAAACGCGCGTCGCTTAGCCTGGCACTTCGCTTCTGCGCTGTTCCACCATAGTCCACGGCCGATGTTTGGCTGGCGCCGAGCGCTGCTACGGCTCTTCGGCGCGCGTATCGGCCGTGACGTGCACGTCTACCCATCAGTCCGAGTGGAGATGCCCTGGAACGTCGAAATCGGCGACTGGACGGCCATCGGCGAGGAGGCCATCCTTTACAGCTTGGGGCGCATCACGATCGGCGCTCGGGTCACGGTCTCCCAACGTGCGCACCTATGCGCTGGGACTCACGACTACCGCAAGCGAGAGATGCCCCTCCTGCGGCCGCCGATCCGTGTCGAGGACGAGGCCTGGATCTGCGCGGAGGCATTCGTGGGACCCGGCGTCCTTATCGGCCAAGGCGCCGTCGTGGGCGCGCGTGCGGTGGTCGTGCGCTCCGTCGCCCCCTGGACGGTCGTCGCCGGCAACCCGGCGCGGCCGATAGGGGACCGCGTCATGGAGCGGGCCACGGGTGCCTGAACGAGTCGAAGGGCTACCCGTCGTGTCGGTGGTCACCGCCGTCCACAACGGTCGCGCCGAACTCCGCGAATCCCTGGAGAGCGTTCTGGGGCAGGAAGGGCCGTGCCTTGAGCTGATCGTCGTGGACGACGGGTCTACGGACGGCTCAAGCGAGGTGCTTGCGTCGCTCGCCGCCTACGATTCACGGGTGCGCGTGTTCACTCAGGAAAACCGGGGCCTAACTGAGGCGCTCATCCGGGGGTGCGCCGAAGCGCGCGGCGAGTTCATCGCCCGGCATGATGCCGATGATCTCTCGCTTCCCGGCCGCCTGGCCCAGCAGATTGAGTATCTCCGCCGCGAATCCGCTCTCGCTTTCGTTTCCTGCTGGACACGCGCGCAAGGACCGTCCGGGGAGACTCTCTGGGAGACGCGGCCGGCCACGAACGCCCGGGAGGCTGCGGACGAGTTGGCGGCGGGTGGGCTGGGTCCTCCTCACCACGGCTCCGTTGTCTTTCGCCGTGACGCCTATCGACGCGCCGGAGGATATCGGGCGGCGTTCTATTTTGGCCAAGACAATGACCTGTGGCTGCGCCTGCTCGAGCAGGGTGGATATGCGGTCGCGCCGGAAATCCTATACTCGTTCCGTATCCGCGTGACCAGCATCAGTGCTACGCGCAGCCGCACGCAGAGGCGTTACGGTCACCTCGCACACGCGTGCCGTAGGGCACGTTTAGCGGGTGAATCTGAGGAGCCATTTCTGGCTGAAGCAGCGTCTCTCCGGCCCAGCGGCCACGACGATCAAAGGGCGGAGAATCCGCTCGCCGGAAGCTACTTCATTGCGCGCTGCCTGGTCGCACGCCGCAATCCGAGGGCGATCCTTTACCTGGGCCGCGCTGTGCGCCAATACCCCACCAATACTCGAGTATGGCTAGGGGTCCTCGGATCTCTCCTCGAGCTGCCCATGCGTCTGCTAATCGGTCGTTGATTGGCTCGCGGGCCCCCCTTTGGGAGGGAAGACGCGGCCCGTGATTCCCGAGGCGTCCTCGTGCTTCACCGCGTCAGTCCTACCTGACGTTTTGCCTTCGGTCCTACGTCGATACTCGACTCACAGAATAGGATCTTCTGGGCCCTTGGGCTCTCTCCCGCTCATGCGCCAGACCACGGGCGCCAAACCATTCAGTATGCTTCGTTGATGCGCCGCCCGGACCTCCTCATACAAGGTCTGGTTCCGCAACTTGATTCCTCGATTCTGGTCATCACAGGGGGGCGGCTTCCGATGAACACTCTTCCCCCGGTCGCTCGGGTAGTTATCCCTCGCGATGGTCGTCGATATTGTCCGGAAGGCATTGTCTTCTTGAAGCCACTCATCCAATTCATCGGTGTAATAGCCCCACGGATACGCGAAATGAGAGACCTCACGACTCAAACGATCTTCCAGCCTGCGCTTCGATTCGAGTATCTCCCATTTGCAGCGATCGAGTGTCGCCTGGTTGAGCGGGATGTGATTGACCGTGTGCGCGCCCACTTCAAGCCCGGCTTCCACCCAGTCCTTGAGATCATCCCACGTCATCACGTCGAAACGCAGGGTCGAACTGTGAACGCATCCGGCTTCTACGAAACCCGTGCAAACAAAAAGGCATGCTGGCGCAGAGCGTTTGCGCAATTCCGGCAGGCAATTCTGCCAAATGGTCTTATCGGCGTCGTCGAAAGTCAGTGTGAGGAGCGGCCTGCCCAAAGGGCCCGATCTGATGCTGTCGAAACCCTCGGATAGTGACACCAACCGGTACGACTCCTGGGCTCTGTCCAATAGCGCCTTGAACGCGTCCGGCGCTATGACCCTGTGCAGACACAGCACCGTCCAGCGTCGGGACCTGTAACGGGCCTCGGACAGTTTCGTTGAGATCCACGAACTGACCGCGCCCTTGACGACTTGCGTGACTGTCATCCCTGAAATCCTGAAGTGTGGTTTGGATGTTGAGTCCCATGGCTCAAAGTTTTTCCACGATCGCCATGCTGTCGATGTAGCCATCGATCCTGAAGCCGATGTCCTGCGTCACCACTTCGTTTACCAACCGCAGTGGGCCGCAGGTGTCCGGCACGAACTTGTTCGGCGAAGACCGACTCGTGTGGATCAAGATCAAGCCGCCGCTTCTGACAAATTGCGTCCATTGGCTGAAATCGCGGCAGGAGCCTTCAAAGCTGTGGTCGCCATCCATATAGAGGAGGTCGATGTCCCTCGTCCAGTTCGGTACGGCCTCGTAGCTGTGATACCGGAGCATGTGCACTTCCCCGTTCCGACATTTTGCTATCTCTCTCATGCTTATGCTCCGCTGGACCGAGAATCGCAACCGCCCCTTGGGGAATGGGTCGATGCAGTAGAGTTCCGCGTCCTCGTCCATCGCCGTCCGCAATACTCGGGAAGAAACACCCTCGAACACGCCGAGTTCAACTATAACCTTGCACTTTGGGGCGACGCGCCCCAGTAGCGCCCTCTCTGCCTCGGTCGTCTGCGTGTTGGCCTTGTCCACGCCGATCATGTAACGCAGGTAATGGACCGCGTTGACCGGAAGAAAGGGCATAGCGTCAGACCGCACCGTACTCGATTACCCTTGCCGCGTTGAGATCCCAACTGTACTCCAGAGATGTGCTTCAGGCACTGTCCGCGAGGGTTTGCGGAGTCGATACCTATCGGGCAGATAGGACAAGCACTTACGATGCCTCTCTGTCCAGGCGAGGATCGGAGCTGCCCCATCGCCCAACGATCACGCTCTCGACCCGTTCAGGGCGAAGTTTTTGCCAGGTATCGCGCGGTCTCGCGGAATGGCGTGAACGCCTGGGATGGCAGAGAATCCTAGAGTGGTGCCTGGCGCAACACTCGCGGATGATAACCGGCTGTCCAAGGCACGACCCCTGCTGGCGATCGACCCGGCCTCGGTAACGCTGGGCATCCCCGGTCGAGGCTCGACACGATGAGGATCCTGGTCGGAGCGGACGTCCCGCCGGATCGCAATGCGGGGGCCGCCGGAACTGTAGTTCAGACGATCGCTGCGCTACAGGCGCTCGGTCACTGCGTCGAAGCGTTCTGGGCCGCCGACATCGGACG
>Ga0070698_100002274_pt1 | contig 21262 bp, 15 predicted proteins | sample KBSK1502metaG_FD_65477 | JGI IMG/M metagenome (GOLD analysis project Ga0070698, IMG submission 65477) | Corn, switchgrass and miscanthus rhizosphere microbial communities from Kellogg Biological Station, Michigan, USA - KBS K1-50-2 metaG | ecosystem: Host-associated > Plants > Roots >...
CCGGCGTTGGCGAACGCTTCACCGAGCTTTCGCCGCAACGCCAGTTCTTGCGTGCGTTCGTGCGGCGCGAGCGCCAGCGCGAGCCGGTAGTAGAAGACGCCACGATCGAATGCCAACAGCTCGCTCGCGTGGTCGCCCGCCCTGATCGCGTGAACCGCCGCTGCGCCGCGCTCGTCCGCTTTCATGAGGTGCGAGGTCAACATTTCGGGGTCAGCGTCTGCTCGCAGCTCGAGCGACCTCGCGATTCGTGCGTGGATCTTGCGAGGCCCATCGGCTGGCATCAGGTCAAGGACCGCCGTGCGGATTCGATCGTGATAGGTCACGAGCGCGTCATCGCCGCGCGAACCCTCGGTGCGGACCATGTGCTCGGCGCGCAACACGCCGAGCGTTGTCGGCCCGTTCGCGGCATTCGCAGCTTCGAGCGCGACCGACTGCGCGATTGGATAACCGGCCACGGCTGCGACCTCGAGGACGCGGCGGGCCTCGTCGGGCAGCTCTGCGATTCGTCCGTGCAGAACCTTATCGAGTCTCGTCGCGCCGACGAGCTCGGAGCGCACGCTGCGCTTGTGATGCACGAGCTCTTGCACGAAGAATGGAATGCCCTGCGCCTCGCGCACGATCGATTCCGCATCGTGATCGGGCGCGTCGTCGGGCAGGTACGCTCGCGCGAGATCGCGTGCCTCGTCGTTGCCGAGCACGTCGAGCGCCAGCTCGCCGCGATTCTCGGCGATGCGTGCATTGCGGAGATGTTCGATCGCGCCGCTGGGTGTGGCCAGGTCGCTGCGAAAACACACGACGAGCAGATTGTTCGCAGGTCCGAGGATTTCATCGAGGAGCTCGGCGCTCTCGACATCGCTCCAATGAAAGTCATCGACGATCAGTGCGACGGGACCTCGCGCGCCGAGCACGCAAAGCAGCTCGCGCAGCGCGGCGAGACCGCGGCGTCGCTGTTCCTGCGGATCGCGCAATCCGCTGTCTTGGCCGCTATCGCTTCCGGAACCGATGCGACGCAACACCGGGAACAAACGCGCGAGGAGCATGATGTCGCGCGGCAATACCTGCATGCGCTCTGTGCGATCGAGCGCGAGTAGCTGCGCGGTCAGCGAGTCGATCAGCGAGTCGAGCATCTTGAGCGGCACCGATTCGCGCTCGTAACATCGACCGTTCACGACAATCGCTCCACTCTCGCGAGCGCGCATCGCGAAGTTCTCGACGAGGGTTGTCTTGCCGATGCCCGACGGTCCGCTCACGAACACGATCTGTAGTGCCTCGCGCGATGCCTCGAGCGCTGCGTCGAGGTGGCCAAGCTCGGCGGTTCGCCCGACGAAATGGCTACGATCGACAGGCAACGTCGTATGCGATAGCCGCGTGGGCGCGGTCCCGAGTCGCTCGAGAACTTCTTCGCCGGTGGGTCGGCGCGAGGGATCAGGCTCGAGCAGCGAGCACGCGAGCTCTGCCAGCTCCGGATCAACATCAGCCGCGATGTTGATCGGTGAACCACTGCGCTTTGTGTCAGGAACGTGACCGGTCAGCACCTCGTAGAGCAGCGCGCCGACGCTGTACCAGTCGGCCGCGGGGCCGAGAGTTTCGAGTCGAAGCACCTCGGGCGCGACGTAGCCCGGCGTGCCCAGTACGTAGTTCGTTGGCATCGGCGAGTCGCCGTCGTCGAGGCCGGTGACCAGCCCGAAATCGAGGACGACGACGCGCTCCTCAGGTGTGACGAGAATGTTCGACGGCTTCAGATCGCGATGCAGCTTCCCCGACTGATGCAGAAAGTGGACGCCATCGGAGAGCTGCCGAAATACGCTGCGACAGACGTCGGCGGTCGCCGGGTCGACGATCACGCTCCGCGGCGCGCGTCCCGGTGCGGTACCGTGTGGAGCGGGGAGCGTATCCGCGTCGTGCTCGGTGATGATGTCGGGCCGCAAGAACGTCATGAGGTTCGTGCCCTCGACGAGCTCCATCGTGAACATCCACTGCTTATCGATGACGAGCAGCTCGTAGAGCGGAACCAGATTGGGATGCGCGACGTCGCATAGCGACCGGAATTCCTGCTTGAACCGAAACAGCGAGCCCGGGCTGGTACCGCGCAGCGTCTTGAGCGCGACGAACGTCTGCAGCTCGCGGTCGTAGACTTTGTAGACCTTCCCCATGCCGCCGGTGCCGAGCGCCTCGTGCACGTCGAACCGTGCCGAACCGCGGAACTCCTCCTGCAGCGCAGAGCCGCCAGCGTGCATTACAGCTATCGTCGCACATTTCTAAAGGCGTACCTCGAAGAAGCGCTCAAAGAGACCGGCGGCAACGTGTCCGCGCGGCCGCGATGAAGCGCTACGGCTTGCGCGACGAATAACTAGCGAGCCAGCGTTTGACGGCAGTGCGCGTGGGTCCGGCGGGTGTGAGCTTGATGACGCGCATCGTCCACGTCATGCCAAGCCGCTCGCCAACGCTGGCGACCCATGCGGGCAGCTCGAGCACGTTGCAACGTCCAATCTCGAGCTCGTCGCACGAGAGAGTCGTCTCGTCGAAGCTGGTCTTCGTCGAGTCCTGATGACAGCTCACCGTAAACGTGCCGGTGCGATGAGCGTCGCACGTCTGGATGTGCACGAGGATCGCGGTGTCGTGTTCGGGCGCCTCGAATGAGACGACGACGTGAATCGTATCGCCGGGCAGCTGCAGCATACGCAGCAGCTGCACGCCTGGCGATGCTTCGCGCAGCTCGGCCAGGCAACGCGCGCGCTCGTCGGCGAGTGCGGCCATGGCCGGCGTATTTGCCGAGTGCTCGAGGGCCATGTCGAGGTCGTAGTCCTGCGATCGCAGATGCGCGGCGAGTGCGCGAGCGGCGTCGGGTGTTCCAACCGCGGCGAGCACGGCACCAAACGTGAACGGATCCAGCGCCGGCGCACTCGCGGCGGCGGTGGCGATCGCTGCGACCACCGAGCTGTCCGCTGAGATCTCGCCAACAGCGCGCCTCAACGAAGCGTTCTTCGGCGGTCGCCTCGCGAGCTTGCGGATCACCTCGAACGCGCGCTTCCACCCAGCGCGCCGATCATGCGCGGTCATCGCGATCACGAACTGGCCGAGCAGCTCGTCTCGCGGCAGGTGCGGCGACGTCAGCGCACGCGCGATCACTTCGGCGGGCAACTCGTCTAGTTGAGCGATGCGGTCGAGCAATGGATCATGCAGGCACATCGCGGCGAAGTCGCCGGCGAGCTCGGCGATGAGACCCGTTGTGTCGGAAGGCAGCGCGCCGACGATGGCGAGCCCTTCGGAATCACCGTACATCCGGTTTCGGATCGCGATCCGCAATGTATGTGTCGCTGACATTAGAGCGCGTCGCGACAGCGCGCGACTTCGCCGTCGGTCTGATCGGTGTACATCGCGAACAGCGCCTGGTCGTACGGATCGGCCGCTTCGTAGACCGCCCGATACCAGCATGTCTGGGTCGCGTTGTTGTCGCTCGCGTTCGCGTGCACCGCGAGCAGGCAGTTGCCGAGGGCGGTGATCTGGAGCTCGCCGTAGCACAGCTTCGCGCTGCAGCTCGGCGCCATCGTGACCGTGCACGGCGAGCCGGCGACGGCGGCGATCGATGCGAAGGTCATGTCGAAGTCGCACTCGTCGTTATCGCCGCACAGCTCGTAGATGCGCAGGCGGAGCGTCACCGCCAGCGGGAATTGATTACTGCCGAGCGGCGTGAGGCCGAGCGAGCCGCCGGTCGTCGACCAATCCTCGGCGCCGGCCATCACCTCCGCGAGCGTGTGATGGGTATCGGAGATCTCGAAGATCCGCTCGTCGGCGCATCCCGAGCAAGCAAGCAGCGCGACGAGCAAGCGCATGCAGCGAGTTTACTTCTTGCCGCAGACGGCCGCTGCTTGTGCGGACGCTGTCGCGATTTGCTGCTCGTCGCTCTTCGCGAGTGCGGTGAGCTTGGTCTTCGCCTTCGCCGGGCAGGCGGGGCCGAGAAACCCGAGGCCCTGCGCTGCGGCCGCAACGAGCTCGGGGAACGCGGAATCGTCGAGCGCATCGTAGAGCGCATCGGCGGCGCCGGGCGCGTCGAGCTTGCCGATCGACCACGCCGCGTTCTTCGCGAGTGCGAGCGCGTCTTCGTTCTCGATCGCGCGGCCGCGCCACGCGTTGTACTTCGCGACGAGCTTCGTCGCGACGCTGCGATCGCCGAGCGGAACGGCGAGATCGACCGCGCGTTGGCGAAGCGGCAGCGGCGACTTGCCGTCCCAGAGTTTGACGAGGAGCGCGCCGGTGCCGCCGGCCTTGCACTCGACGAGCGCGGCGAGTGCATCCCCGCGAACGTCGAGATCGCGCTCGCGTGCGACGGAATCGAACAGCGCCTTCGCGGGACCGATGCGCATACAGCGCGAGCCGAGCAGCTGAGCTGCGTAGCGGCGGACCTCCGGCCAGTTATCCGTGGCGAGCGAGGTCACGAGCACGCGATCGACGCCATCGGGCCCGGAGGGACCATGCCAGGGCCCCGCAGTCGTGCCGCCGCCGGCGCCGGCGAGCGCGGAGAGCGCCGCGAGCCGAACACCGGGATCAGGATCGCGCGTTAACGCGAGCGCGAGGTCGTACGCTTCGGGACGCCGGTTGACGGCGATCGCGCGCGCCGCGACTTGCTTGAACGCGGCGGTTTCGTGATTTGCCGGCAGCTGCTGCAACAGCGTCTGCAGCGAGCGCAGCGCCGGCACATCGCCGACGGCCGCGATGCCATCGACGAGGCGATAGCGGCGCTCGTAGTCGCTCGCGCCGGGCAACGCCGCCGTCATCGCCGCGAGCGCCGCTCCGCGTTCGCCGGCGTTTGCATGCGCGCGGCGCGTGATCGCGCGGAACAGATCGCCCGCGGTACTCGGCTTCGTCGCTGCTTGTGCGGCAGGTGCGAGCACCGCGATTGGAACGTCGGTGAGCTTTTCGATCACCGCTTGGCGTTGCTCACGCGGGCCGCGACCCGCGAGCTGGACGAGCAGCTCCTGATCCTTCGCGACGTTCACTTTGAACGCATGCACCGCTGCGATCCGCGCAGTCAACGGCACCGCCGCAGTCACCGCGAGGTCATAGAGGCCTTGCGGCTGGTTGAGCGTGGCGAGCGCGCGGATCACTGCGATCAGATCGGGGCCTTCGACCCACGCTTGCGTCGCGGCCTTTGCGAGTAACGGACCTGCAGCAGGATCGCGATTCTCGGCGAGCGCGCGCACGAGCCGCACGCGCGCCTTCGCGTCATTTGTCTTCGCGAGCTCCGCATCGATCGCTGCGACAGCGCTCGCGCCGTGGCGACCGAGCGCGTGCGCCGCGTTCTGACTGCCCTGACCGTCTTCCTTCACGGTCTTCGCGAGCAGCGCGTCGCCTCCGTTCGTGCGCTCGCCTTCGGCGAAGACTTCGAGCTCGGCGATCGCCGTCGACGTGCCATACGACGATTCGATCACGATATCGAGGCAGCCTTCGAGCGGCGTCGGCAGATCCGCGATGTACGCGGTGCCGGCGCGATCCTTCTGCGGGTTCGGCAGCTCGATGCGCAACGCGCCCTTCTCGCCGAACACGGCGAGCTTCTGCGGGCCATGCGTGCCCTTTGCATTCGCGGGCACGATGCGGATCTGCGTCGCCTTCGCGGGGACCGTCGCGCGAAACGTAAAGAACTGACCTTCGCCCGCGCTCGCGAGCTCTTCGTGCCAGTACGTCGTCGGCTTGCCATCGTCGAGCTCGCTTGGAATCGCGAGCGCGCCGGCATCGGGCGCGCCGACTTGATGCGACGCGGCGCTCGCCTTGAAGATTGCGGGCGTGCTCGCCGGCTGCGCATCGACGCGTGCCGCGATCGTCTTCGCGCCCGCCGGCAACCCGACCGGCAGCTTCGCGACCGGTTGAAACTTGCCGCCCTCGAGACGCTCGGCAAACAGCAGCGCCGGCTTGCCATCGCAGCGCAGAAGACCGGGCCGGGCTTGATAGCGATAGACGTCGGCGTCGGTGACATCGACCGTGAGGCTGTAATCGGCATCGAGGCCGACGCCGCCGACGGGCGCCTTCGCGACCTGCTTCCAGGTGCCAGCGAGCTGGAACACGATCGCTTCGGTGTCGGTCAAGACAATGACCGTCGGCGTATTGTGCGCGAAGCCGCCGCGCAGCGTCGCGCGCTTGACGTCGAGCTTGATCTTTCCCTTGCTGCGCTTCGTCTCGATCGTCAGCTCGCCGCGATCGGAGAGCTCGATTTTGTCGTCGAGCTTGTCGCCATCGATGTCCTTGACGAGCGACGCGATCGGCGCGGCGTGGGCGGCGCCGGCAAACAGCACGAGGAACAAGAAGCTACGCACGGTGAGACCATAGCTCAGACACATGGACGAGCGAGAGATTGCGGGTTAAGCGTCGCACGTGTACGCACCATCCGACTACAGCTTCGAGCTGCCGCCCGAGCTCATCGCACAAGAGCCTGCGGCCGAGCGCGATGCATCCCGGCTGTTGCATTTGCACGAGGATGGCAGCGTCAGCGATCACGTGTTTCCAGAGATCGTCGAGATGCTGCCCGCCGACGCGGTGGTCGTCGTCAATGATACGCGCGTGATTCCAGCGCGCGTGCTCGCGCACAAGGAGTCGGGCGGGCGCGTCGAGCTCTTGTTCCTCGAGCCCGAGGAGATGCCCGGCAAGAATGTGTGGCGCTGCCTCGCGCGTGCGCGGCGGCCGTTGCGTGCGGGCCAGCGCGTGCAGATCGATGGCACCGAGATCTCGCTCGAGCTGCTCAGCGATCGCCAGGGCGAGGAGGGCTCCGTGCTCGTCGACGTGCCAGGCGATGTACTCGCACTGCTCGAGCGCGTCGGTCACGTGCCGCTGCCGCGTTACATCCATCGCGACGATCGAGCCGCCGATCGCGATCGCTACCAGACGATGTTCGCGCGCGTGCCCGGTGCCGTCGCGGCGCCGACGGCCGGCTTTCACATGACCCCCGCGATCGCGGAGCGCATGCGCGCGCGCGGCATCGCGATCACGACGCTGACGCTGCACGTCGGCTACGGAACGTTCGAGCCGATTCGCACCGATGACATTCGCGCGCATCACATGCATCGCGAGCGCTACGCGATCAGTGAAGAGACAGCGGCGCTCGTCGCGAGTGGGCGGCCGCTCGTCGCGCTCGGCACGACGGCGCTACGTGCACTCGAAGCATCGCGCGGCAACGCCGGCAGCGGCACGACCGATCTCTTCATTTATCCCGGATCGGGACATCAGTTTCTCGTTCAGCATTTGATCACAAACTTTCACCTGCCGGAGTCGACGCTGCTCATGCTCGTGTGCGCGTTTGGCGGGACGGAGCCGGTGCTTGGCGCGTACGCACATGCGGTGAGCAAGCGTTATCGATTTTTCAGCTATGGCGACGCGATGTTGTTGCACCGTCGGCAGCAATGAAGCGATCGCTGGCGCCGGCTTCACGGGCTACTACGTCGGCCGAACGGCCGCGCTCGAGCGTGACGCGCGAAGGCGGCGGCGTTACGGTGCAGCTCCGCTTCTAGATGATCTTCGAGCTGCCGACCGCCGGATTTTCGTTCGAGCTACTTGCGACGCTAGGTCACGCACGCGCCGGCATCTTGCACACGCCGCGCGGCGATATCGAGACGCCGGTCTTCATGCCCGTTGGCACGGCGGGGACTGTCAAGGCGATGACCGCCGACGAGCTGCGCGCGCCGCCGCTCGACGCGCGCATCGTGCTCGGCAACACGTATCATCTATACCTGCGGCCGGGGCTCGAGGTGATCGCGGCCGCCGGTGGGCTGCATAAATTCGCGGCGTGGGATCGCCCGATCCTCACGGACTCGGGCGGCTTTCAGGTGTTCTCGCTCGCCGCGATCAATGAAGTCGACGACGACGGCGTCACGTTCCGCTCGCACATCGATGGCTCGAAGCATCGGCTCACGCCGGAAGTCTCGATGGAGATCCAGCGCGTGCTCGGCTCCGACATCGCGATGGTGTTCGATCAATGCCCGCCCGGCGATGCGGAAGATGCGGTGCACGAGGTCGCGCTCGCGCGGACGACGGCATGGGCGCGGCGCTGCCGCGTGACGCCGCGCGCCAGCGGGCAGGCGGTGTTCGGCATCGTGCAGGGCGGCATCGATACGCCGCGCCGGCTGCGCCACATGACGGAAATCGTTGCGCTCGACTTCGATGGCTACGCGCTCGGTGGCCTCGCGGTCGGCGAGAACATCGACGATACCTACCGCGTGCTCGACGAGGTCGCGCACGTGATGCCGACCCAGAGGCCGCGCTACCTGATGGGCGTTGGCACGCCGGGTGATCTCGAGAAGGCGATCGGCGCCGGCATCGACATGTTCGACTGCGTGATGCCGACCCGTAATGCACGCAACGGGTATCTGTTCACGAGCAGCCAGCGCGTGAACATCCCGAACAATGCCAACCGCCTCGACTTCGGACCGGTCGATCCCGAGTGTCCGTGCGCGACGTGTCGCACGCATTCGCGCGCGTACCTGCGACATCTCTATCTCGCGAAGGAGATCCTCTACGCGCGCCTCGCAACCCTGCACAACCTCACGTTCTACGCGCGCCACGTGCGACGGCTGCGCGAGCGCATCCTCGCCGACGGAACGCGCGTCTAAAAAAACCGCGCGGCCTAACCGCACGGCCAGTTGCTGCGTGCTTGACCCAGCATCACGGGGGTGCTACCAACCCCCGGATTTTCCGAGGTTACGCCCATGAGCTCTATGTCTCCGATCTTGATGATGGTGGTGATGTTCGGGATTTTTTATTTCATCCTGATCCGCCCGCAGGTGAAGAAGCAGAAAGAGCATCAATCGATGCTCCAAAAGCTCGGAAAAGGTGACGAGGTCATCACCCGTGGTGGCGTGATCGGCAAGATCACGGGCGTCATGGATGACGGCGTGCTCGTCCTCGAGCTCCAGGAGAAGGTGCGGGTCCGCGTGCCGCGCGCCTATATCGAGGGTCGCTGGGAGGGCAAAGTGCCCGAGTCGGCTGCAAAGACCGCTGCCTGAGCTTCCTCGCTTCGAGGTGATACATGGATCGCTCGCTGAAGTGGCGAACAGCCGTTCTCGTTCTTGGAACGGTGCTGTGCCTCGCCGTCCTGCTACCTAGTTTCGTATCGCGCCAGGACATGCCGAGCTGGTTTTTCCAGCGGCCGCTGTCGTGGGTGTTCGGCAGCAAGATGAGCATGGGGCTCGACCTGCAGGGCGGGCTTCACCTCGTGTACTCGATCGACCTCAACAAGGCCGTCGATGATCGCGCGTCGGAGCTCAAGCGCGATCTCGAGACGCGTTTTGCCGACGATGGCATCAAGGCCGCCGTCAAGACGCCGCTCGCGCCGCTCGGCGCGGTGACGATCCTGCTCGAGGATGCGTCGAAGGTCGCCTCGGTGCGCAAGCAAGTCGAGGCCGATTACGGCGACACGGTCACGTTCATCGACTGCCCGAAAGAAGATGGCGCGAAGGCGATCTGCTTCCGCGTGTCGTCGAGCTACGCCGATGGCATCAAGAAGGCCGCGCTCACGAACGCGGTGTCGACGATTCGCGAGCGCATCAACGAGAAGGGTGTTGCCGAGCCAAACGTCGTCGAGAAGGGCGAGCAGATCATCGTCGAGCTGCCCGGCTTGGACGACGAGATGATCGCCGAGACGCGCGACATCATCGCGCGCACCGCGAAGCTCGAGATGAAGGTCGTCGACGATTGCACCGTGTACAGCCCGGCGGGCTGCACGACGTCGAACTCGACGCACGAGGGCTCGCCGTACATGAAGAAGTTGTTCGACTACATCGTCGTCAACTCGAGCAACAAGTACGCGACGAAGGAGCCTGAAGCCGTCAAGCTCGATATCAAGGCCGAAGTCGATCAATGGCGCCCCGAAGAGGGCGGCGGCGGCCACACCGATTACTACCTGATCGCGCCCGATCGCGACGAGATGGTTCCCGTCGACTGGGCGAAGAAGCACAACCCGGCGTGCGTGAAGAAAGACACGATCATCACGGCCGACAGGAAGGTGAAGTGCAGCATCAGCGGCCGGCAGATCATCGAACGGTATCTGTATGGCGATAAGGACCTCGGCTACCGAGGCCTGATCGAAAAGGATCCGTCGTTCAAGCCGCCTGATGATCGTCAGATCGGCTTCGAGTTCATCCCGCCGCCGCTCGGCTCGAAGGAGAAGCGCAACTTCTGGCGCACGTACTACCTCGAGCGCGCGGTGAAGCTCACCGGTTCGGCGATCTCGAATGCGATGGGCAGCTACGACCCGAATACGAATCGCCCGATCGTGCTGCTCGATTTCAACCGCTTCGGCGGCCGCATCTTCGGTGATGTCACGTCGCAGATCGTCGGCATGAAGTTCGCGACGATCCTCGACGACAAGGTCAAATCTGCACCGATCATCAACACTGCCATTCGAGGCGGTCGCGCATCGATCACGATGGGCGGCACCGATCCGATTCAGCAAGAGCACGAGCGCGACGATCTCGTCGCCGTGCTCAAGACGGGCTCACTTCCCGCGCCGCTCAGCGAAGAGTCGGCCTCGAAGGTCGGCCCATCGCTCGGCAGCGATGCAATCAAGAAGACGCGCCTGTCGTTCATCATGGGTGTCTGCCTCGTCATCCTGATCATGGTCGGCATCTACCGGTGGTCGGGATGGATCGCGGTATTCGCGGTCGTCTTCCACATCGTCGTCACACTGGCGGTGATGGCGTTATTCGGAGCGACCTTAACGTTACCCGGCATAGCCGCGATCGTGCTGTCGATCGGCATGGAGGTCGACGGCAATATCTTGATCTACGAGCGAATACGCGAGGAGCTCTTAGTAGGCAAATCCGTGCGCGGCGCCATCGACCTCGGGTTCTCGCGCGCGTTCTCGGCAATTCTCGACGGACAGCTCACGACTGCTGCAGCTGCCTGGGTGCTCCTCAATTACGGCTCGGGCCCGATCAAAGGCTTCGCCGTCATGCTGCTCGTGGGCGTGTTCACCACCGTCACAACCAACATCTGGGTCACGCGGATCTTCTTCGACTGGGTAGTTCACCACAAAGTGAAGAAGAACGATCTGCAGACGCTGTCGATCTGAGGTCCGGCCATGAGCGAGCAACACAAGTTCCGCTATCTGCTTCCGCCGGGCAATAACTTCGCGTTCGTCCGCAAGTTCAAGTACTGGCTCGTCGCGTCGGCAGTCCTGATGGTCGCGTGCATCGCGATCCTGTTCATCAACAAGTCGGTCCGCGGCGAGTACATGAACTGGACGATCGACTTCAAGGGCGGCACCGAGATGGTGTTCGCGTTCAAGGATAAGCAAACGGGCGCATATCACTCGGTCGATCCGGGTGCAGTGCGCAGCGCGCTTCAGAAGGCGGGCGATCACGCGGTCGAGATCTCCGACATCTCGTACGAGGACGAGGCCACCGGCAAGCAGGTCAAAGGTCTGATCGTGAAGTCGCCGCGCTTCTCCGCGCTCAAGCCCGAGCAGGCGGAGCAGGCGAAGAAGGATTTCGCGGAGAAGTTCAAGGACCGCGACGTCTCGAAGGCATCGTGGTCGGGCGATCGCCTTCACGTTCGAACGAAGAAGCCGATCACGAACGAAGAGGCGGCGCCGATCTTTGCGGCGTCGGGTCTCGAGCTCAAGGCGTGGTCGAAGAAGGATGCCGACCAATACGCGCATCCCGACGAAGGAACCGGCGAATACAACCAGGTCTTCGCGATCTGGGGCCTCGATCGCCAATATGCGAAGGTGCTCGAGCAGGCGGTGCCCGGCGTGCAAGCCATTGCCGTCAATAGCTACGGCGTGGGCGCGAGGGCAGGCGAGAAGCTGCGCGACGATGCCGCGAAGTCGATCGTCTACGCGATCTTTCTCATCATGCTGTACCTCGCGTTCCGCTTCGATGTTCGTTACGCGCCAGGTGCAGCGTTCGCGACCATCCACGACGCGATCATGGTCATCGGCGTGTTCGCGGTGACGTGGACCGAGGTGTCGCTGACCTCCGTCGCCGGTCTCTTGACGGTGATCGGCTACTCGGTGAACGACACCGTGATCGTCTTTGATCGAATACGCGAGAATCAGGCGAAGCTGAAGGACAAGAAGCTCGAACGCATCATCGATATCTCGCTCAACGAGATGCTGGTGCGCACGATCCTCACGTCATCGACGGTGTTCGCGACCACGCTCATCATGAACATCTTCGGAACGGGGTCGGTGAAGGTCTTCGCGTTCGCGATGAACATCGGCGTGATCGTTGGAACGTATTCGTCGATCTTCCTGGCGACGCCGATCTTCTTGATCGTGTCGAACCGCTGGTACAAGGGGCAGGCGAAGCGGCGCAGGGGCGCTGCCGTCACCGACAAGACGGCCGACGAGAGCGCGTAGCGTCTCAGCCCTCGAGGAGGCTCGCGACCAGCGCGTGGCCGAAGTGGCGCGCGAAGCCGGCTGCGCTGCTGTTCCATACGTCCTCGATCAGGGTGCGATCGGCGCCGTGGTCGAGGAGATAGCGCACGACGTCAAGGTGGCCCATCGCCGCGGCGGCGTGCAGCGCGGTGGCACCGGTGTGAAAGCGCGCGTTGACATCAGCGTCTTGCGCCAGCAGCTCGCGTACGACGCCGAGGTTGTTCGTGCCCGCCGCGGTGAAGAGATCGGCGATGGGGACACCCGCTTCGACGAGCGCGGCGACCGCGAGCGGCGAGTTGTAGAGGATCGCGCCGGCGAGATCGCTGACTGTCACCTTCGCGCCACCACGCGCGAGGATGCGTACGAGCTCACCGTCAAGCTTCGCCGCGCGCGGGAGATCGCTCGTCAGCAGAAGGTGCATCGTCGTGACGCCACCTTGATAGAGGCGACACGTCGCGTTCGGATCGGCACCGCGCTCGAGGAGCAGCTGCGCGATCGCGGGCGCGTTTGCCGGCGTACGTTGGCGCGGATCCTCCGTGCCGTTCGCGCCGCAATAGTTGAGCAGCGTCGCGCGATGCGGACGCGGCGAGCGCGCGTGCACCAGATCGGGATGGTCGTCGAGCAGCTGCTGAAGCGTATCGAAATCGCCGAAGGCGACGGCATCGGCCGCGCGCTCGAACAGATCGTCGGCGGGCTCGCGTTCGTCGTCTCCTCGCGCCATCGCGAGCGGTGTCTGCGCGTCGTAGTCGCGCGCGTTGACGTCGGCACCGGCCGCTAGGAGCGTCTCGACAAGCGCGAGATTGCCACTTCGAACCGCGAGGTGTAGCGGCGTATCACCCGCCCGGTCTGCGACGTTCGCATCGAGCCCGAGCGCGAGCAGGCGCGGCACGGCATCGGGACGCTCGCGGATCGCCCACGCGAGCATTCGATGATCATCGTCGCTAAACCCGGTCACGCGGGTCGGCGTGACATCTCCGCGCATGCACGCCGCGATCGCGCGATCGATCGCTGACAGCACACCGTCATCGACACCCCGCGCGCGCAACGCAGCGAGCGCGGCTTCGTGATCGTAGCGAGCGGCTGCACGATATGCGTTCGTCCAGATCACGCTGCGCTCGCCGAGCAGCAGCTCGATGAATGCGGCGTCGCGTCCGCGGCGGATCGCGTCGAGCAGCGCGCGCTCGAGCACACTCGGCCTCACCGCGTGCGGCACCAGCATGCGCGCGAGATCGATGCGGTCCTGCTCGACACACGCGCACAGCGCCCAGATGACCTGCCACCAAGGCGGATTGGCGGCGAGCGCCACGCGCACGACATCGGCGCTGCCGCCGATGACTGCACGTTTCAAGAACGCGCCTGTCTTGTCCACCGATGCACCGTGATCGAGCAGCAGCTGCACGAGCTCGGGACTCGTCGCGCGCGCGGCCGCGCCCTCGAGCGGCGTCCAGTCATCGTCGAGTGCGGCGTAGCCGAGCTCGTGACCCTTCGCGTTGGGATCGGCACCCCGCTCGAGAAGGCGTCGCGAGAGCGGCACACGATCACCCGCAGCGCGCGTGCAGCACAGATAGAGGAGCGGGGTCCACGCGCGCGCACCACCGCGCAGATCGTGATCAGTAGCGTCGAGCATCGCGAGCGCGGCGTCGGTCGCGACGAGCGCGGCTGCGAGATGGAGCGTGCGCGGAACGACGTCGATATGCTCGCCGCGCAGCGCGGCCTCGAGCGCCGCATCATCTTCGGGCAGCGCGAGCGCGTGCTTTAGCTGCGGCCAGCTTGCGAAGCCGGCTTCGCGCGCGACCACGAGTTGTGCGTCGGCGAGCGTGCACGGCGCCGCGAGGATTTGCGGGATCGTGCGCCCGCGCGCGCGCGGATGATGCTGAGCGATGCGTTCGGCCGCGACCGCGTTGCCCGCGGCATGGGCACGCTTGAGATCCTTTGCGCGTTTGCGCTGCTGTTCTAGATCGAGCTTGGGCATAGACCACCTTCCGTTGCGCCGGTGTCCGCTTTCCGGCTGGAAGAGGTCGCAGGAGATGTGAAGACAAACGTTCGAGACGGGCGCAGCCCTTTCCGCGGACCGGATGCACTCTCGCGTGCACGATCAGTGTAGCCGATCCCGGGATCGGCAGGGATCTCACGCACTTTGATGTCATACCCGACCACTAGCGTGCGCGTGTGCAAGTGCGCGTTCGCTGTCTCGACGAGCGTCTCGTCGATCGTCTCGCCGGTGCGTTGCGGGTGCGGCCCGCGACCGCGCGTTGCCTCGTCGCTCGCGGCGTCGTCGAGCCGCGCGATGCACAGGGGTTTATCGATCCTCGGCTCGCGGCACTGCGGCCGCCGCAAGGGCTCGCGGGCCTCGCGATCGCGGTCGATCGGATCGCGAACGCCGTCGTGCGCAGCGAGCGGATCGGCGTGTTCGGCGACTACGATGTCGATGGCATCACGACAGCGGCACTGCTCACATCGTTCTTGCGCGCGTGCGGTGCGCACGTAGAAGCCGCGGTTGCGCGGCGCGAAGCAGGCTATGGCTTCACGCGCTCGGCGGTGGATGATTTCGCGGAGCGCGGCTGCAAGGTCGTCGTCACCGGCGATTGCGGCACGAGCGACCTCGAGGCGATCACGGCGGGCGCCGCGCGCGGCATCGAAGTGATCGTCGTCGATCATCACACCGTGCCGGCGGCGAACGTTGCGCATCCCGCGTTCTCGCTCGTCAATCCATATCGCGCCGACTCGACGTTTCCATTCCGCGGCATGGCGAGCGTGGGGTTGGGCTTCTATGTCGCGGCGTCGGTGCGCACCGAGCTGCGCGACCGCGGCTACTTTCGCGCGCGCCCCGAGCCGGATGTGCGCGAGCTGCTCGATCTCGTCGCGCTCGGCACGATCGCGGATCTCGTGCCGCTCGCAGCGGAGAATCGCATCCTGACCGCGCTCGGGCTGCGCCGATTGCAAAGCCGCGCGCGACCGGGCATCGCGGCGCTGCTGGCGTCGGCGGGCATCGATCCCGAGCGCGAGATCGATGCGCGCACGATCGCGTGGCGCCTTGCACCGCGCATCAACGCGCCGGGCCGGCTCGGCGCCGCGGAGCCATCCCTCGCGCTGCTGCTCGCGGATGCCGAATCCGCCGAGGTGCGCGCGCAGGCACTCGAGAGCGCGAACGTCGAGCGGCGCGCCGTGCAAGACAAGGTGATGACCGAAGCGATCGAAATGCTCGGCGATCGCGATCCGGGCCCCGCGATCGTGCTCGCAGGGGAGGGCTGGCCATCCGGCGTGGTCGGGATCGTCGCCGCCAAGCTCGTCGATCGTTATCAGCGCCCCGCGTTCGTGATCGGCATCGATCGCGAAACCGGGATCGGTCGCGGCTCGGCGCGCACGTGCGCGGGCATCAATCTCTACGAAGCGCTCGCCACCGCGGCGCCGCACCTCGATCGATTTGGCGGGCACGCGGCCGCGGCGGGATTCACGATCAAACGCGAGGCGGTTGCGGCACTCGGCGAAGCACTCGCCGGCGCCGTCGTGCGCCTCGCCGAAGGCTCGGGCCCCGTTCCGAGCGGGCGCGATGTCGATGCCGAGGTTCGCCTCAGCGAGATCGACGAGCGGTTGGCGCAAGAGCTCGCGGGGCTCGGCCCATTTGGCCAGGAGAACCCATCGCCGCTGCTCGTCACGCGCGGGGCGCGCGTCACGCAGGTGCGTCGCGTCGGCGATGGCTCGCATCTCAAGCTCACGATCGAAGACGATCACGCCATGCGCAGCGCGATCGGGTTTGGCCTCGGCGATCGCCCCGTCGAGATCGGCGCACGCGTCGATCTCGCGTTCGTGCCCACGATTTCGACGTGGCAAGGCCGGCGTTCCGCCGAGCTCGAAGTCGCCGACCTGGCGATCGTATCGTGAGTGCGGTATCCACTCAGTGTGAGTGAGGCAAACGACGAACCTGTGCCCAAGCTACCGCGCGGGCGCGGCCTCAAGCTGTCGAAGCCGGATCTCATTCGCATCGCGTTTCTGGTCATCGCCCTGATCGGCGTGATCATGCTGACGGGCCCATGCGCGCGCAGCGTGTCGAACTTCGTGACGGGCTTTGACAACAAGAACAAGGCCGCGCGCAAACCCGGCACCGTCGATGTTCCCAAGCAGCAGCACTACGAGCAGCTAAAGCCAGGCATGAGCGAAGAAGAGATCAAAGCGGCGATCGAGCGCTCGAAGGCCCAGTCTGCCGGCAGCGGTAGTGCCGCCCACTGAATCTGTCTGCCCGTCGTAGTAAGGTTCGGCAGTGACGGACGAACGGCGGTCTTCAACACGGCGTACTGCATCCTTGGCAGGCGAGCTCGAGAGCCCGCAAGGCAAGTCGGCGATCGCGATCACGCGCGATGTATCGGCAGGCGGGCTGCTCGTGTTCACGCGGCTGCGGCTCGAGGTCGGCGCGTCGGTGAAGATCATGGTGCTCTACAAAGACGAGCAGGTGTCGTTCCCCGGCACCGTGCTGCGCGAGCAAACGCTGACGCCGAACGAGAGCACGCTGTGGCGATCGAAGGTCGCGATCGGCGTCGATCCGCATGATCCGGCATTGACGAAGCTGTACGCGGCGCTCGCGGATCAACCCGCCATCCTCGAACGTAGCGAATCGTAAGCTCGGGCCGGAGCCTCATCGCGGCAGCAGCACCGCGTGGTCGAGGCACGGCATCTGCGTGCGTCGCTTCTCGACGGTCGCGCCGTCGAGCATCGCGACGACGACACCATCGCCCTCATCGCGCTCCGCCACCACCGTGCCCCACGGATCGACGACGAGCGTGTGGCCGTAGCTCTGCCGCTTGTCGTTGTGCTTGCCCCACTGCGCCGCCGCGACGACCCACGTCTGATCCTCGACGGCGCGCGCGCGCAGCAGCAGATGCCAGTGCGCGGCACCCGTGTGCGCGGTGAACGCCGCCGGCACGAGCAGCACCTGCGCACCGTGCTGCTTGACGAGCGCGCGATAGAGCTCGGGGAAGCGGACGTCGTAACAGATCGATACGCCGATCGGCGCGCCATCGATCGTGACGACGACGAGCTCGCTGCCCGCGGCCGTCGAGTCGGACTCGCGTAGCGTCGCGCCGCCGGGGATATCGACATCGAAGAGATGGACCTTGCGATAGCGCGCGAGGAGCTGGCCCTCGGGATCGATCACGACAGCCGTGTTAAACGTGCGCTTGGCATCGCCGGGGACGATCTCCGGCGTGCCGCCACCGACGATATATATGTGGTGCGCGAGGGCGAGCTCGCGCAGCTTCGTCATCACGGGGCCGCTGCCGTCGAGCGTTTCGGCGATGGCGAGCTTGTCGCCTTCGCGACGGCCAAGAAATGAGAAGCACTCGGGAAGTACGACGAGCCGGGCACCTTCGCCGGCCGCCTGCGCCGTCAGATCCGCGCACGTCGCGAGGTTCGCTCCGAGATCATCGGTCGAGCGCATTTGCACGGCGCCGACCCGCAGCTGCCACGTCATTTCCTCATCGTACCCCGCGCCAAAACCCCTTGCCCTCCGATCTGGCCGGTGGTACCCATCCCGCAGCTCAAATCGCTTTGCGGTGGGGTGGCCCTTCGGCCACCTTTTTTTTCGCCTTGCGGACAATGTCCCGAAACCCACTCCATCAACGTCTGATCTCGATCATCGAACCGGTGCTAGAAGCCGACGGGTTCGAGCTGGTCGACCTGCACTTCGTGCTCGAGCAGGGTGGCTGGGTGCTGCGCGTCCAGGTCGATCTTCCGCTCACCCAGTGGGGCGATATCAGCGAAGTGCCGAGCGACCGCGTCGACCTCCACGACTGCGAGAAGATCTCGCGCGAGCTGTCGGCGGTGCTCGACGTCGAGGATCCGATTCCGCAGGCGTATCACCTCGAGGTCAGCTCGCCCGGCATCGATCGTCCGCTGCGTACCGCGCAGCATTTCGCGCATTTTGCGGGCAGCGAAGCAAAGATCCAGCTCGGCGTTCCGCTTCATGTAGAGACCGGCGAGCGCAAGAACTTCAAAGGCGTGCTGCGCGGCGTCGTCGGCGACAAGGTGTCGATCGACTGCGACGGCGTCACGTTCGAGCTGCCGATCGCCGACATCGATCACGCGAAGCTCGTGCCCGATTGGGATGCCGTGATGCACGGCAAGAGCGGCGTCGGTGGACCGCGCGAGCACAAACCGATCAAACCCGGGCATCGCCCGAGCCAAAAGCAAAAGCACTGAGGGACGTCATGGAAGCCAAACTCGACATGGTTTTGGAGCAGGTAGGTCGAGACAAGAACATCGACAAGACCGTGCTGATCAGCGCGCTCGAACAAGCCATCTTGACCGCGGCCAAGCGCACGTTTGGCATGAACCGCGAGATGGAGGCGAAGTTCAACCCGGAGACGGGTTCGGTCGATCTGTTCTTGATCGTGAATGTCGTCGAGGAGGATGACGCGATCGAGGGTCGCGAGATCACCGTCGAGCAGGCGCGCACCGCGGGGCTCGAGGCCGAGCTCGGCGACGAGCTGTTGTTCCAGGTGTTCTATCGCGCCGAAGATGAAGACCGCGCGCGCGAGCAGGACGAGAAGTTTGGCGACCTGATCGATCTCAAGAACGCGAGCAAGAAGTTCGGCCGCATCGCCGCGCAGACGGCGAAGCAGGTCATCTACCAGCGCGTCCGCGAGGCCGAGCGCGACAACGTCTACAACGAGTACAAAGATCGCAAGGGCGAGATCATCACCGGCACCGTGCGGCGGTTCGAGCGCGGCGCGCTGATCGTCGACGTCGGCAAGGCGGAAGCCGTGCTGCCGATGCGCGAGCAGGTGCCGCGCGAGAGCTACCGCGTCGGCGACACGATCAAGGCGTACGTCCTCGATATCGATCGCAACGCGCGTGGTCCGCAGATCATCCTGTCGCGCACGCACAAGGGCCTGCTCGAGAAGCTGTTCGAGCAGGAGGTCCCCGAGATTTACGAGAAGATCGTGCGCATCGAGAGCTCGGCACGCGAGCCCGGCGCGCGCGCGAAGATCGCGGTGTCGTCGCGCGATCGCGATGTCGATCCGGTCGGCGCCTGCGTCGGCATGAAGGGCAGCCGCGTCCAGGCGGTGGTCCAGGAGCTGCGCGGCGAGAAGATCGACATCGTTCCGTACGATGACGATCCGGCGCGCTTCGTCTGCAACGCGATTGCGCCCGCCGAGGTCAAGCGCGTGATCATCGATGCCGAAGGGCATCGCATGGAGCTGATCGTTCCCGACGACAAGCTCTCGCTCGCGATCGGCAAGAAGGGCCAAAACGTGCGGCTCGCGTCGCAGCTCACGGGCTGGCGCATCGACATCCACTCGGAGTCGAAGATCTACGAGCTCGAGCGTCGCGCGAAGGAGCAGATCGCCGCTGCGATCGGCAGCGAAGGCTTCGACAACAGTGTCGCCGAGACGCTGTTCAAGCTCGGCTGGCGCTCGGTCGGCGAGCTCGGTCGCGCACACGTCGAAGAGCTCGCGGGTCTGCCCGGCATCGGCGGCCCCGATGGCGCGAAGAAGATCATCGATTCGGCGAAGACGTACATGCATTCGGGCGGCCGCCGCAAAGATGACCTCCGCAAGGAAGCCGAAAGGCGCTCGGGGCTCTCAGGCGATCAGCAGCTGCTCGAGCTCGATGGCGTGGATGAGGAAGTGCTCGGCGTACTGCACACGGCGAACATCCATTCGCCCGAAGATCTCATCAAGACACCGATCGATCAGGTCGCGACGGCGACCGGCATCGACATGGGCGATCTCGCACGGCTCAGGCAGCGCGCGATCAGCTGGCTCTCGGAGGTGTCCTCCTGAGCCGAGGCCATCACATACCACTGCGCACCTGCGTGGGTTGCCGAGTTGTGGGTCCGAAGCGGGAGTTGGTGAGGGTTGGATTTGTCGGACCGCACATGGTGATCGGCAAGGTCGCCGGGCGAGGGGCGTACGTACACCCTCGTCAAGGGTGTTTTGACCTAGCCATACGAGGGGGATTTGCGCGGTCGTTTCGGCGATCTATCGCCCCCGACGAGATCCGTAACTTCGCGAAAAACGCTACTGGCCTCGATGGAGCGAAAGCTGTAGAAACTCCATCTCGGATCAGCACGGCAGAGGAATGACCGGAGAGAAGATGCGAGTGTATGAGATTGCAAAAGAGGTCGGGATCCCGAACAAGGACCTGATCGCCAAGATCCGTGCGCTCGGTCTCGAGGTTAACAATCACATGTCGTCGCTCGATGCCGATGACGTTGCTCGCATCAAGCGCTCGCTGGAGAAGGAGAAGGCAGGGGAGAAGCCAGCGCAGACGCAACGGCTCTCCACGGGTGGCGCGGTATTGCGTCGCCGCTCTGCCGACAAGCCTGCCGATGGCGAGGTGCGCACCGAAGACGTGCGGCCAGCGCCGGCAGTCACGCCTGAACGAGCACCTGCACCGGTGATCCGCCGTCGCGTCGCCGCTGACGAAGCGCCGGCACCCAAGGTCGAAGAGGCACCGCGCGCGCCAGCGCCGCCACCGAAGCCACCGACGGTTATCAAGCGCACGCCAGTCGTCGAGACCGCGCCCGCGCCGGTCGCGAAAGAACCCGAGCCGGTAAAGCCCGCGCCCGCACCCGTTGTCGCCGAAGCACCGCCGCCACCAAAGCCCGAACGCATTCAACGCACAGAGGCCCGCCCGGTAGAACGACCTGTGGAACCACCAACTCCTGCCGCGCCTGCCGCGCCCGTCGCTGCCGCGCCTGCCGTCGTGCCCACACCGTCGGCACCGCCGACGCCACCGACGCCCGCGTCGAGGCCGCGCGAAGCGGCTGCGGCCGCGTCGGCTCAGCCCATGGCGGCTGCAACGCCTCCACCTCGGTCGCGCGTGATCGTCGCCGGTCCACAAGTGATCGCGCGTAACGCATCGGAGCCGCAGGGCACGCGCGTCGAGCAACGCCCGACGCCC
>Ga0070698_100002276_pt1 | contig 21258 bp, 12 predicted proteins | sample KBSK1502metaG_FD_65477 | JGI IMG/M metagenome (GOLD analysis project Ga0070698, IMG submission 65477) | Corn, switchgrass and miscanthus rhizosphere microbial communities from Kellogg Biological Station, Michigan, USA - KBS K1-50-2 metaG | ecosystem: Host-associated > Plants > Roots >...
CGAGGGCCGGCGGAGCGAGATGGAATGAGCAGGGCGCACGCGCGAGCAGACCGCGCGAGTCAACGCACGAGCTCCGACGGCCCTCGCGAGCGGGAGCCAGCCGCGCGTGCGCGCGTTCTCCCAGAACGCCCTAGCGTCGAACACCAGAAGATTAGCGGTGGCTGAACGCGTCGTCGTCGCTTGCCGGCGGAGGCGCGGGTCGCTCGATGTGGCGTTTGGCGGGCGCTGGCCGCTTGACCGGCGTTGCTGCGTGAGTCGGCGCGGTGGGTAGTGGCTTCGTCGCGACGGACGCTGGCTTTGTCGCGACCACGGAGGCGGGCTTCGCCGCAGATGCTGGCGCGGACTTCGATGTCGCTGCGCTCGGCTCGGCCGCGGCGGACTTCGATGATGCGGTTGACTCGGACGACGGCGCGGGCGCGGGCGATGTTGCGGGCGATGCAGCCGGGGCCGGCGTCGGTTGCGACGCCTTCGATGGCAACGTGATTCGTTGCTCCTCGACACGCCCGGACTCTCCGCGCTGCGTCGCGTACCACCAGCCACCTGCGATGAGCGCGCACGCAACGATGAAGCTCGCGAGTACTACGGGCCAGCGCGCCGGGGCCCGCACCTCACGCGATGGCGTCACCGACGAGATCTGCTGGCTCGGCATCGGCAGCCGCGAGCGCGGCGTCAGCGGCGGCGGCGTGCCCGAGGCGGAATCGCCGTCGCGGTCGGCGATCGGATGCATCTGCGAGCGGCGTCGCAACATGCGCGCGCAGACTTCTGCCGATGCCTGACCGCTGACGACGTTCGCGGAGAACGGCGCGAGATCGAACGCGAGCTCGGCTACGTTTTGGTAGCGATACTCGAGCGCCTTCTCGAGACACTTGAGCACGACACGCGCGATCGGCTGCGGCGTCCGCACCATCGGCTGCGGCCGCTCGGTCGCGACCGCAAAGCACAGCTCGCTGTAGATGGACTGCGCGAACGGGCGCCTGCCCTCGAGGCACTCGTAGAGCACGACACCGAGCGACCAGACATCACTCTGCGCGTTCGCCTCGCGCGCATTGCGCATTTGCTCGGGCGCCATGTACGACGGCGTGCCGACGACCGAATCGGTGTTCGTGACATCCGTGGTCCCGATCGGCGGCGTCGCGATGCCGAAGTCGAGAACCTTGAGGCACGGCTCGTAGCCATCGGGGCGCGTGATGAAGAAGTTCGACGGCTTGATATCGCGATGAATGATGCCGAGCGAGTGTGCTTCCGCGATCGCCTCGCACGCCTGCAGCATGAGATCGACGGCGATGGCTGGGTGCTGTGGACCGTGGTGCTTGATGATCGCGCGCAGGTCCGCGCCCTGGAGGTACTCCATCACGATGTACGGTCGACCTTCGAAGAAGCCGTCGAGGTAGCCGACATCCATCACGCGCGCGATGTGCTCGCCCTTGAGCTTCACCGCCGACTTGGCTTCGCGCAGAAAGCGCCGCACGACGTCTTCGCGCTCCGCGAGCTCTGGTAGCAGCACCTTGATCGCGACGGGTTCCTCGAGATCGAGGTGCATCGCGCGCACGACCGCGCCCATCCCGCCTTCACCGATGAGGTCTTCGACGCGGTACTTGCCGAGGAGCACGATGCCTTGCGTCGGGTAGCGAAGCGCGGAGATTTGACTTGCCTGTTTCATCGCACGAGCACCCAACCGAATGCGGCGAGCTCGACATCGCCGTTATCGGGCGTGAAGCATGCGGTGTCGCCGGCGGTTTCGGTGCCGCCGCACGTCGTGCCACCGCCGCCGATACCAATGCGCGAGTCCGGCGTCAAGCAATCGGCTTCCTGGTTGGAGATGATGCCGATGCGAACGCGAGCATTCGAGTCGTAGACGTTCGTGCCCTCCATGTTGCAGTTCGGCTGCAGCGACGCATACGTGCTGAGGAGCGATTTCCACGCGTCGCGACCAAGCGTTGTCGTCTGGCCTTGGTTGGGCTGGAATAGATCGTAGAGCCGCGCGCCCGACAGCGGCACGACGAGCCAATTCACGGTCCCCGTATCGATCGGGTACTCGAGGCCGACGCGCATCTCGGTGAACGCGATCGAGCTCCACGTCTCGAGCTTTGCCTCGCTGTGATCGAGATTCGGCGTGTCGGTGCCGAGCAGCGTGGTGTCCTCCCAGATCGCGTTGTCGTAGTTGAACGTGGTGAGGCGGCCATCGACCTTGAGCGCGAGCGTCCAGCCGCCGCCGTCGCCGGTCTGCTCGCAGTACGCGCGAAAGATGACGGTCCCCGTATCGATGACGTAGACGCCACTCGGCGCGTTCGGGTACTGCATCTTCAGCGCGCGACACGATGCGACCGATCCTTCGCAGGCGAGTCCGCATGCGTCGGGCGCGCGAGCGTCGGTCGCTGCGTCGGCCATGCCCGTGTATCGCGTCTCGTCGATTCCCAAGATGCTTTCGCAACCAGCACACGCCACGAGGACGAGCGCGACTCGTGTCATAGCGAGCCACCCACGACGAGGCCCGCGAATCGCGAATCGATCACAGGCGTCACCGACACGCGTTCGGCCGGCGCGCGTTTGCTCGTCACGATAAAGTACACGCCACCCGCGGCAAGCACGGCACCTCCGACGAAGACCCACGTCATCGCTTTGGCGCGATCGCGCGCGTCGCGCGTTGCTTCGAATGCCGTCAGCGAATCGCACATGCCACCCGGGCATCCCGCGACTGCCGCCTCGTAGTCACTCTTCGCGCCGAGCGCGACGACACTCGCGACCGCGAGGGCCGCTGCACCCGCGGTCGTCAGCGCGATTCCGCCGTAGAGGCGTGGCTTGCTGCGCGACGACGCGACCGGCGCCGACTCCTCGGACGGTTCGCTCTTCTCGGGCGCTGGCTTCTCCGACGTCGCCGGCAGCTCGAGCTCGAGCTCTTTGCGCTCACCTGCCTTCAACGTGATCGCATTTGATTTCGGCGGCGCGCCGGCAACGCGCACATCGATCACGTGCTTGCCCGGATCGAGCACGAGCTCATCCGTTAGCTGCGCCGCTGGAATCTCTTTTCCATCGAGCACGAAGATCGCGTACGGGTCGGCGCCCGATGGGATGCGCACGCGAAGCCGCGCGATCTTCGACTCGAGCGCGGCGACATACTTGTGCGCGACGGTCACGCGCTTATCGTTCGCCGCGCGCGCCATGCGTTCGGCGTCGCTGAACGCGTGGTACGCCGTCGCGAGGTGTCCCCACTTCTCGTAGCAGAGCGCGATGTTGAGTTGCGTACCGATCGCGCGGTCTGCTTGTTGGCTCTGCTCGAAGGCCGTGCACGCGAGTGAGAACTCGCCATTCGCGAGGTACTTGCGACCATCGTTGAACAGCTTGTCGGCGCGCGCGCGTCCCGAAGGGTCCGCTGCGGCTGTACCGGCGAGAAGCCCGAGGTACCCCCACGTCACGAGCCACCTCATCAGCTCCCATTTTACACCCGGCGACGCGACGACTGGAGCGCGCACGTTGTCCCACCCCATGGGGCTGTTGGTACTAGTGACAGCCGCTTGCGATCTGAAGCAACTCGCGCCGTGCGCTCTCCCACGCGGCCGCCTCGCGCGGCCATGCCGGCGAATCACCAGCATCGCCGAGCGCGCGCGGCACCATCCGCTCGACGACGCGCTCCGTCGAAGGTCGATCACATGCCGCGGCGAGCTCGATGAGCGCGCGGTCCTGCATGCCACGACGGATCGCGGCAAGGCGCAACGTCGGTCGGCACGGCGTCGCGTCGTCGCCGGGCAGCGCGAGCACGCCGTCGAGGTTGCCGTGATCTTCACCGTCGTCGAACGTGATCGGATTGCCCAGATCGAGTGCGCGACCCGGCAGCGGTGCGCCTTTGCGATTGTGGCGATCGTGCCAGTACAGTGCGTCCCACACGTACCAAACCGGGATCTGCCAACGCCAACCGATCCAGCCCCACGTGCGTGGTCCAGGCGCCTGGGCATCGAGCACGAGCGAGCCCGCACGCGGCGGCGCACCGTTGTATGTCCAGCGCGGGAAGTGATCGCCGCGCGTCGGTCGCAGCGTGACGTAAAGATCGACGAGCCCTACGTACTCCGGGCGCGGCTCGTCGGTGACCGCATACATGAACGTGCTCGGCCCGCCGCCCGCGGCACGCACGGCAGCCGCAAGCGCACGCACCTTGCCGCGCGCTTCGGGCTTGCGAGGCTCGTCGATCGGAATCGCGAACGGTAACTTGCCGCTGCCGTACGTCGCGCCGATCCAGCCACGCACTTCTTCACCGGCCTTTGCGACATCCTTCGTCAATCGCACCGGCACGAATGGAAAGTCGCCGAGCAGCGGCTTGCGCGCGGGATACGCGGCGAGCGTGAGGTCCGGAGACAGCACGACTCCATGCTCGCGAAACATCGCGATGCACCGCGCCTCGTGTGCGCTCGGCGCTTCGATCGTGCCTGCACCGAGCTTCGCCCACGCGAGCTCGCGCGGATCGTAATACGCCCACACGCGCGGCGCCGCTTGCGGGAGCTCCGCGTCCACGACGACGAGCTCGACGGGAATCGCGCGGGCGCCGACGAGCAGCGTGCCCGTGCGCGTGCCCGGCGGTCCGGCAACGTCGATCTCGAAGTACGTCGGGTTCGTCGCCGGCGTGAGCGTGAGGATGTCGGGGTAGGCACCGGCGCCGCGACCGCCGCCGAAAAGCGCCGTTGATGCGCGCGTCGCCTTGACGCTGTCGATACCAAACGCGTGCGTGGGCACACCGGGCAGCTCGAGCCGCACGGTGCCACCGGCGTGCTCGATCCGCAGGCCGAGGATTTCGCCGCGCGCGCCGACGAGTGAAACCCGGCGACCGTCGAAGTGCGCGTCGCCGATGATCTCGAGCGCCGGCGCCGGCGACTTGCATGCGAGCGCGAACGCACACGTGACCGTCGCGCACACTGCAAGTCGCATTGCTGGCGTCGGTGCAACGCGCACGCCGAGGCACCCCCAGGCGTTGCCCGCTTATTGCAACGGCTTGCCCGTCATATGACGCGATTTCGAGTAGGCATGGTCGGAGCCGGTGCGATTTGCGAGTTGCACGTCGCAGCGGTCAAAGCATTACGCGACGTGGAGCTTGTCGGCATCTGCGATCTCGACCACGCGCGCGCAGAACAGCGCGCCGGCGACTGGGGCACGCGCGCGTTCGAGGATCTCGACGAGCTCGTCGCCGCAGGCGCGAACGTGATCCACGTCCTCACGCCACCGGGCGCGCACGCGAAGGTCGCGCTCGCCGCACTCGCGAAGAACTGCCACGTGCTGATCGAAAAACCGATCACCGAGGACGAAGCCGACGCGCTCGAGATCGCGCGCGTCGCACGCGAAAAGGGTCTCGTCGCGAGCGTCGATCACTCCTTGCTCTACGATCCGCAGGTCACACGCGCGCTCGATGCGGTGCGCGCCGGCAGCATCGGCCAGGTCGTCTCGGTCGACATCTTGCGCGGCTCCGAATATCCGCCGTACGCGGGCGGACCGCTGCCGCCGTGGTATCGCGACGCCGGCTATCCGTTTCGCGATCTCGGCGTCCACTGTTTGTATTTGATCCAGGCGCTGCTCGGAACGATCGAAGACGTCGATGCGACGTATCAGTCGCTCGGTGGCGATCCGAACCTCGCGTTCGACGAGTGGCGCGCGATCGTTCGCTGCCAGCACGGGCTCGGTCAGTTCCAGCTGACGTACAACACGCGACCGATGCAATCGCAGCTGATCATCCACGGCACGAAAGGCGTGCTGCGCGTCGATCTGTTCGCGATGTTCCACGGCAAGCGCTCGGCGACGCCGCTGCCGAAAGCGGCGGAGCGCCTCGTCAACGCATTCTCCGATTCGCTGCAGCCGCTGATCGACGTGCCGATCGGCGTCTGGAAATTCGTGCGCAAGGAAGTGCAGTCGTATCAGGGGCTGCGCGATCTCGTCGCCGATTTCTACAAGCGCCTCGCCGCTGGCGAGCCGCCGCCGGTGCGGGTCGAAGACGCCGCCGTCGTCGTGCGCTGGGTCGAGCAGGTCGCGCGCGCGGCCGAGACCGATCACGCGGCACAGCTCGCGCAGTTCACGACGTCGGAGCGCGTTCCGTTTCTCGTCACCGGCGCGTCGGGCTCACTCGGCCGCGCGGTGGTGAAACGCCTGCGCGACGCCGGCCATCGCGTGCGCGTGTTCCAACGCCGGATGCCTGCGGCACCGCAGGATGGCGTCGAATACGTGTTCGGTAACCTCGGCGATCCGGCCGCTGTCGAGCGCGCCGTCGCCGGCGCCGATGTCGTCATCCACTGCGGCGCGACGATGCGCGGCGGCTGGGACGAGCATCGCGGCGGCACCGTCACCGGCACGCAGAACGTGATCGACGCCTGCAAACACCATGGCGTTCGCCAGCTCGTCCACATCTCATCGATGGCCGTCGTCGATTGGGCGGGCTCGTCGGGCAACGGCGCCGTCAGCGAAGGCACCGCGCTCGAACCGCGCCCGGACGAGCGCGGCGCCTACACGCGCGCGAAGCTCGAAGCGGAGCGACTCGTCGTCGCGGCTGCAGATGAAGGCCTGCCGTGCGTGATCCTGCGCCCCGGCCAAATCTTCGGCGGCGGCATCCCGCTCATCAACGGCGCCGTCGCGCGCAACGCCGGCGGACGCTGGCTCGTCCTCGGCGATGGGAAGCTGCAGCTGCCACTCGTCTACATCGACGATGTCGTCGACGCGATCTCGAGTGCGATCGACAAAAAGCTCGTCGGCGGCGAGATCATCCAGATCATCGATCCCGAGCATTTCACGCAGGAGCAAGTGCTCGAGATGGCCGGCGGCCACCGGCCGATCGTTCGCGTGCCGCGCCCCGTCGTCTTCGCGCTCGGCAAGCTCAGCGAGTGGCCCCTCGGTGCACTCGGCAGGCAGAGCCCGGTCGCGATGTACCGTTTGCAATCGGCACTCGCGCGACTGCACTACGAAAGCGACCGAGCCCAGGCGCTGCTCGGTTGGCAGCCGCGCGTTGGCATACGTGAAGGCATTCGGCGCCTAATGTAGGCGCGAGAGGCGAACGTCAGGAGCCCTCAACGGGTGCCGACGCCGGTCGATAGTTAATGGTCGATGCGGCTAGCTGACCAGCGCTCCCAGCCGATCCTGCGCCTGCCTCGAGACCAGACGCCGGCGGTGCTCGTCATGCACGACGGGCAGCAGTCGAACGTGATGCTGTTTGTCCCGCCCGGCGACACACTCACGCACGTCCTCGATAACCCCGACCCGTTCGTGCCGGTCAGCTTCTCGATCGGCACGCGGCTCGTCTCGCGCGCAGCGATCGCGAGCCTCACGGTTCGCGAAGTGCAGCCCGTCGACGAGGATCTACCAGTCGAACGCCAACGCGCGGTGGTTCATCTGCGCGCCGGCGGCAAGATCGAAGGCGAGCTGCGCTGGGTCGCACCGCCGGGACGCCGCCGCACGCTCGATTATCTCAACGACGGCTCGAACCTGCTTGTCGTCCACGGCGCCGACGCGACGACGTACGTCGCGAAGGCTCACATCGCGAGCGTGGACGAATGCTGACGATCGCGCAGCTGCTCAGGTTCGCCGCCGCGAACAAGGCGTCGGACCTGCATCTATCGGCCGGCGAGCCGCCGATGGTTCGCGTGCACGGCGAGCTGCAACGCATCGACGTCCCCGCGCTGACCGCCGAAGAGGCTCACCGCCTGATCTTCGACACCATGACCGATGCGCAGCGGCGCATATATCAGGAGCGCCTCGAGCTCGACTTCGCGTTCGCGCTCGACGACGAGCTGCGCTTTCGCGTCAACGTGTTCGTGCAGAACCGTGGCGAAGGCGCCGTGTTCCGCTCGATCCCGCACAAGATTCCAAGCTTCACGGATCTCAATCTGCCGCCGGTGCTGCGGCAGATGGCAGAGGCCGAGAAGGGGCTGTTTCTCGTCACCGGACCGACGGGCAGCGGCAAGTCGACGACGCTCGCCGCGATGATCGATCACATCAACGAGACGACCGCAGGCCACATCCTCACGCTCGAAGATCCGATCGAGTTCGTGCACGCGTCAAAGCGCTGTCTCGTCAACCAGCGCGAGGTCGGAACGCAGACGCAATCGTTCACCGCGGCGCTCAAGAGCGCATTGCGCGAAGATCCCGATGTCATCCTCGTCGGCGAGCTGCGCGATCTTGAAACCGTGAGTCTCGCGCTCACTGCGGCAGAGACCGGCCACCTCGTGTTCGGCACGGTGCACACCTCGAGCGCGCCGAAGACGGTCGATCGTTTGATCGACGTGTTTCCAACCGCGCAGCAGGCGCAGATCCGCACGATGCTTTCGGAGTCGCTGCTCGGCGTCGCCACGCAGGCGCTGCTGCCGAAGATCGGCGGCGGGCGCGCCGCGGCAATCGAGATCCTCGTCGCGACACCCGCGGTGCGAAACCTGATCCGCGAGAACAAGACGTTCCAGATTCCATCGGCGATGCAGGTCGGCGCGCGTGTCGGCATGGTCACGATGGAAGCCGCCCTGATGGAGCTCGTCGCGAAAGGGCTCGTCAGCGCCGATGACGTGCGCGGCCGGTTGCCTGACACCGGCGATCAACGCGCGGCGCAGGGAGGTGCGCGATGAAGAGTGTCCCCGATAGCAAATGGGATCCGGGCATGCGCGGGCTGCTCGAGCACATGCTCGCCGTCGATGCGTCGGATCTCTACATCACGGCGTATAGCCCGCCGGTGTTTCGCATCGATGGCGTCGGCTACCCGGCGAAGAACAAGCTCGAGCCCGAGACCGTGCAGTCGATGGCCGAGTCGCTGATGACAGGCACGCAGCGCGAAGAGTTTCGTCAGCTTCGCGAAATGAACCTCGCGCTCGCGAGCTCGGCGGGCGGCCGGTTTCGCGTCAACGTATTTCGCCAGCGCGGTGCGACGGGCATGGTCGTTCGCCTCGTGCGCACGAAGATCAAGACGCTCGCCGAGCTAAACCATCCGCCGGTGCTGTCGACGCTGATGGCGCAGAAGCGCGGGCTCATTCTCCTCGTCGGTGGTACCGGCAGCGGCAAGTCGACGACGCTCGCCGCAATGATCGATCAGCGCAATCGCATCGAGACGGGCCACATCATCACGATCGAGGATCCCGTCGAGTTCGTGCACGAGCACCAGAAGTGCGTCGTCACGCAACGCGAAGTCGGCATCGACACGAACAGCTATCACGATGCGCTCAAGAACGCGCTCCGTCAGGCACCGGACTTGATCCTGATCGGCGAGATTCGCGACGCCGAGACGATGGAGTCGGCGATCACGTTCGCCGAGACCGGCCATCTCTGCTTGTCGACGCTGCACGCGAACAACGCGAACCAGGCGATCGAGCGCGTGCTCAACTTCTTCCCGCCGGAGCGCGCGCACGAGATTCGGCTCCAGCTCTCGCTGAACCTGCGCGCGATCATCTCGCAGCGCCTCGTGCCGACGATCGAAGGCGGCCGCGCCGCCGCGCTCGAGATCTTGCTCGATACGCCGCGCGTGCGCGATCTGATCAAGCGCGGCGAGATCGAAGCGATCAAAGACGCGATGGAGCAAGGCGGCGGCGAAGGCTGCAAGACGTTCGACGGCGCGCTGTTCGATCTCGTCGTCGCGAAAAAGATCTCGGATGCCGAAGCGCTGCGCGCGGCCGATAGCCCGAACAACCTGCGCATTCGCCTCGAGCGCTTTCGCAACAAAGGCGCCGATGCCGAGCAGCCGACGCTGCGGCTCGTCGCACCGCCGAAGCTCAAAGCGGTCGGCAAATAGCCCGACGCGAAGGAGCCCGCCGAGAGAGGAGGAGACGACGGGCTCGATCGCGTCCTGGACAACCGTCCGTGATAACGGATACGTTGTCAAGGTAGCGGAATAGGACGCGCGGCAAAGATCGCGAAAGGTCCCGCGATATCACGACATTTCCGCCGCCACTCCGGAGGCGCCGATCGTCTGGCTTAGGCAGAATCGCCCGGGATGAGCGTGGAGCTGGAGCTCTCGGTCCTGCAGGACCCGAGTGACGACCACGGGTATGTCGCGGGCATCGCGGTTACCGACGAGCTCATCCTCGTCGCGGGCGGCACGTCGAGGGAGACGCCGATCCTGCTCGCGTCGTCGAACGCGCGGCATTTCGAAGCGCGCAAGACGCCGCGCCAGCTCGGCCTTCGCGATGTGCTCGCGGTCGATGAGGCGGTGTGGACGTGCGGCGAGTACGGCCAGCTCGCCGTGTCGCGCGATCAAGGCGCGACGTGGAAGCTGTTCGACACCGGTACTGATGCGTGCTTGTTCGGCCTCGGTCTCGCGGCGGACGGCGCAGTCTGGGTCGTTGGCGATCGTGGGTATGCAGCGCGCGTCAGCGACGATCAACTCGAGCGCGTGGACTTTGCAACGACAGCGCGACTCGTCGCGGTCTACACGTTGCAACGCGAAGTCGTCGTGCTCGGCGGCGATGGCGCGATCTATCGCTACGGCGACGGCACGATGAAGCGCGTCGCGACCGGCGCAACGACGCCGCTGACGGCACTCGCGATCACGCGCCAAGGCACGTGGCTCGTCGTCGGCGACGCGGGCTTCATCGGCAGGTCCCCCGACGGTGCGTGGTTCTCGCGCGTCAAGAGCGACGTCGAGATCGATCTCGAAGATCTCGAAGTCTGCCCCGACGGGACGGTTGTCGCGGTCGGCGATCGCGGCATGATCTTGCAGTCGACGGATGATGGTCGGCACTGGAACGCGATCCCGACGAGCGTGACGGCACATCTATGGTCGATCGAACGGTTTGGCCCGGGCGTGCTGATCGGCGGCGATCACGGGCTGATCGCAAAGCTCGCACCGCAGGGCGACCAGACCTGGCAAGACCGCATCAACGTGTTCGGCGGCGCGAAACCGCTCGATGTCGTATTTGCGAACGGCCCCGAGCGATTCATCGCAAACGGCCTCGTCGCGTACCTCGATGCGATCGAGCAGGAAGACGACGACGATCAGACGCACGAGGTCTTTGCCGGCGACGTCGTCGATGGCGACTACGACGATGAGGAGGAAGAGCAACGCGAGGAACCGGAGCTCGACGAGCGCGAGACCGTCGAGGTCGAGCAGGACACGCCGAGCGCGCGCGCCGCGTTCGCCGCGCTGCGCGAGCCTGGAACGCCGAGCGACTTTGCGAAGAATTACGGCGTGGCGATGCCCGCGGAGGCCGCGGCGTTTGTCGCCGCCATCGATGGCCGCGATAAATGGTCGAGCTTCACCGAGCTACGCCTCGATACCGATCTGTTGCCCGACGTGGGCCACCGCAACTTGTTCGAATTGATCGTGCTTCGCGATCAGCAGGCGTATCTCGGCACGGGTCTCGTCGAGGCGCTGTGCGGCGTGTTCTGCATCGGCTCGCAAGGCAACGGCGACACGTATCACATGGAGCTCTACGAATGGGATGGCCCGCGCCAGGTGCTCCACTACGATCACGAGACGCACGCGTTCACTGGCGTGTTCGCCGATTCGCTCGACAGCCTCGTCTATCTCGCAGCGCTCGAGCGCGCGAAAGATGCGTCGAAGATCTCAGACGAGGCATTCTCGATCGGCTTGCGCAAGCTGCACGGCAAGATCGCACCGACGTGGCACTTCGCGATCGAAGACGACGATCCCAATTTCGTCGCGCTCGATGCCAAACGCCGCGACACCGAGTTCTTCTTCTATCGGTCGCGCTGGATCTGCGCGCTGCTCAAGAACGATGGCGTGACCGGCATCGAAGACATCCCGCGACTGTTCAACGCAGACTTCAATCAGGTCGTGCCGCAGGATCAGCTGCCGGCGCGTTACGAAGCATGCGAACGGCTGATCCCGACCGCACTGTATTCGATGTGGCGCGCGTATCTGTTCGACGAGCCCGAGCTCGTCGCGTACCTCGAGATCGGGCGCCGGCACCCCTCGCGGATGGTGCGCGATGCCGCCGCGCTGATCGACGAGTTGCGCGCGGGACGCAACGAGCTCGGCACGATCAAAGATGTCGCGGCGCATCTCGAAGAGTTCCGCGCGCTCGATCTCGATCCGCGGCGCGCCGACACGCGCAAAGCGGAAATCGAGGCACGCGCGAAGCTGGAAGCATCACGTACCGAGGATGCGCTCGCCGAGCTTGCGCGCACGCCGCGCGAAGGCTGGGCCGAGCTGGCGTGGCGATGGCTCGACGATGGTGTCGCGCATCGCGCGCTATTGAGCCGCGCGCAAGACAGTGCGCCGGACCTCGCCACGCAGCTCGTCGCCCTCGGCGAGCTTGCCGAGATGCCCGATATCGATCGCGAGGTCGCGCTGCCGGAGCTCGCGAGCACACTCGCGCCCGAGCTCGAGGCGGTGCTCGTCGGCAGTCTCCTCCGCGATGATCAGCTTGCCGGCGTGCTGACTCCCGAGCCGGAACCATCCCCGAACGGGCACAACGGTCACGATGATGACGAGGACGACGACGACGACGAATCGCCGGGCTGGGACGCGATCGATCGCGCGCTCGCACCGATCTACGGCGACGCCGAGCCGCACGCGCATTACGGCACCGTGCTGCCATACATGCTCGGCGGCAACGATCCGATCCACGGCATCTCGGTCTACTTGCGCGAGGATCCGCTGCCGCACTTTCACTTCGTCACGTATGGCTTCACGGATCTGTTCGTCAAGGAGACCGAGGATCCGGACGAGAGCGGCTTTGGCTTCGAGCTCACGTTGCGACTCGGACGCAGCGCCGGTGACACCGAGGTGCCGAACTGGGCACTCAATTTTCTCCAGAACCTCGCGCGCTACGTGTTCGGCACCGGCAATCGGTTCGGCGTCGGCCACAAGATGGGACTCAACGGTCCGATCGCAGTCGATGAAGACACGAAGCTCACCGCGATCTTGTTCGCGGAGGATCCCGAGCTCGGCGCGTTCGAGTCCGAATTCGGCAAGGCACGGTTCATTCAGATCGTCGGCATCACCGACGACGAATACCGGCTCATTCAGGAATGGTCGACAACGGGTCTCGTCGAGATCCTGCGCAAGAAGCTGCCGCATCTGGTCACCGAGCTGACGCGCGACTCTGTCCTCGAGGATCCGATCCTTGCGGCCGAGGTACGGCGCCGCGTCGACGAAGAAGGCTCGTCGGAGGATCTGACGTTCGCGGGCGAGATGAAACTCGATGTCCAGCCGACGCGGATCCGGATCGAGATGGGCGCGCTGTACGCGGCAGCGTTGCCGCGCGCGATGCGTGGGCGCTTGCGTCACGATCGACCGTACACGCTGCGCGGCCGCGATAAGATGTTGCGGCTCGTGCCGAGCAAGGAGGTCGCGCATCGCTACGAGGACGTCGAGCTCGAGCTCGCGCTGTCACCGCAGGTTGTCGCCGAGATCGAGGCTCGCATGCGCGACAGTCTCGCGGGGACATACCGCTTCGAGACGTGGCCGGCGCTCGAAATCGTCGTCACGCCGAGCTTGATCCGCGACCAGGCGGGACGCGCGATCGACGTGCGCGGCGTCGCGGATCCAGAGGCCGCACATCGTTTGATCGAAGAAGAAAATGAGCGCCTCGATGCCGAAGCCTCTGATGAGGATGACGACGACGATGGCTTCGATGAGGACGACGACGAAGGTGACGAGGAGGGTGACGAGGATCAGGTCGTCGACGACGGCGACGAGGACGAGGACGACGAGGCCGGCGACGACGATGACGAGGACGCGGACGATCAGGACGATGACGCGCCGAGCGCCGAGCGCGTGCGCGCCGCGCTCGCGATGAGCGAACGCGCGTTGCGTCTCGCACCCGACGATTCCGAGGTGCAGTTCACCCACGCGATGCTCCTGCTCGATGCAGATCGGCTCGACGAGCTCATCACCGCGCTGCCGACATTCGATGCCGCGAACCGCATCAACATCGCAGTGCGCCTCGGCAAACACGGCCACGAGCGATTCTCGGATGTGCTCGATGTCGTTCTCGATGCGCAGTTGCCGGAGCGGATCATCGGCGAGAGTGGCAGTGACTTCATGTCCTCCTACGGCGATGTCGCCGAGGAGCTGTTCGCCGAGCTTGGCGATGCCGTGCTCGAACACGCGCCGGCGAAACTGGCGAAGCTCGTACCGCAGTTGCCGCCACACGTGAATCTGTTGGCCGGCCTCGCATGGAAGGCGATCCAGTCCGATCAACGCGAGCATGCGCTGATGCTCTACGAGCGGCTGCTCGCGATTCCGATTCCCGACGAGGGCGACGAGCGCACGAACTACCTGCGCGGCCTCAACAACGCCTGCGTGCAGGCGCACGCGGCGAAGGCGTACGACCTCGCGGTGAAGATCGCCGACCGCGCGCAGCCCGTCGCGCACGAGAATCCGTACATCTATCACTCGGCGGCGTGCGCGTATGCCGCCGTCGGCGATTACGCGAAGGCCTTCGAACAAGTGAAGCTCGCGGTCGAGCACAACTACGATCACCTCGGCAAGGTCGAGGTCGACTCCGATCTCGGGCCGATCCTCGAATGGCCGGAGTTCAAGGCGCTATTCCGCGATTGGCACGAGCGACAGGAGGGCAACTGATGGCGGTCACCGTGCGTGGACTCGAAGCGCTTGTCGGCGAGACGGCGTTCGCGTTCTTCGTGCTCAGGCTGCGCGAGGCGCGCGATCGCGCGGGTGTCATCGACGTGATGCGCTACGTCGCGGCGCTGATCCCCGACGTAGAGGCGTTCATCGACGAGCTCCCCGAGGATATGGAGGAGCTCGTGCGGATCCTCGCGTTGCCATGGGCGCCGCCGGAGGCCGGGCATGCTGTCGACGCGCAGCGCCGCCTCGTCGAAGCCGCAAGCGCGGTTGGTGTTGAAGCCGCGTGGTTCTTTCAGACCGGCACGAGCCTGCCATCGGAAAACGACGAGGACAACGAAGAGGACGAGGACGACGACGACGACGACGAGGATGACGAGGATGAAGACGCGCCGGCCACCGGCGGCCGCGCGCGCACGCATGTAGAGCGCACGCGCGCGCAGACGACGGATGATACGTGGCACCGCCAGTCGGGATGGAGCAGTGGGGAGGTCGGTGGCGATACGAAGACGCATCCGATCGAGGTTGTCGATCTGTCGAAGCACCGCGACATCATCGATGAAGAGGAAGATCCTCCGACCGACATCGTCGCGGCGATCGATGACGAAGCGCAGAACCGAGCGGTCGCTGGAGACGAGGAGGACGCAGGCTCGACCGTCGAGGAAGATGAGAAGGCAGCGACCGATCAGCAACGTCCAGCACAAGCAAGCGAACCGCGACGTCCAGCGACCGACGAGGACGAACAGCGAGCGAGCGAGCCGCGGCGTCCGGCGATCGACGAGGACGAACAGCGAGCAAGCGAGCCGCGGCGTCCGGCGATCGACGAGGACGAACAGCGAGCGAGCGAGCCGCGGCGTCCGGCGATCGACGAGGACGAACAGCGAGCGAGCGAGCCGCGGCGTCCGGCGATCGACGAGGACGAAGAGGAAGACGAGGACCTCGACGACGACGACGATGACGATGACGATGACGACGAGGGCGAAGCCGACGGCAGTGACGACGATGACGACGATGACGATGACGACGAGGGCGAAGCCGACGATGACGATGGCCTCGTCGACGATGACGACGACCTCGATGACGTCGACGACGACGATGATGACGACGAGGACGACGACGAGGACGACGATGAGGACGACGACGATGCCGTCTGGTCACGCGGGTTGCCGCCGCTCCTCGACAAGACGCGATTCCCAGTCGACGGCTATCCGGCGATCCTCGATGAGCTCGACTGGGAGGACTTCGGTATCGCCGTGAAGCTGCGCGGCGAGATGATGCCCGGCGAAGGCACGATCTTGCTCGGCTTTCACACGCTGTGGCTCGCGCCGTACGGCGGTCGCTATCGCAATACCGCCGTCACGATCGACCGCAAACACCACGCGGCACACTTCTGGGTCGATCGCTTCGCCGTCCCTGCACCACCGCGCGTGCAAGTGCATCACCTGCTGTGGGTCATGTCCAAGCTCGATGAGGTCGTGCCGATCGTCCACGCGCGCTTCGCGGGCGCGACCATGGCGCAGAAGTACGGCGGACTGATGGGCGATACGACCGAGCCCTTCGTGCTCGGAGGTAATCCTCTGCTCGTCGTTCACGCGGTCGGTGGCGAAACCGCCGTCGACAAATGGATCGCCGAGCAGACGGATTGGTCGCCGGAAGAGATCGCACAGATGCTTCGCGAGCTCGCGGTCCAGATCGTCACGAGCGACGACGAGGTCGAGCCGGAAGACGAAGTCGACGCCGTCTTCGATGACGACGAGGACGACGACGACAACGACGACGACGATGACGACGACGATGACGACGACGACGGCGAGGACGAGGACGCAGACGACGACGAGGCCGAAGGCAATGAAGACGACGATCGCGGCCGGCAGATCACGACCCACGCCGGCGAGCTGCTCACCGCCCGCGCGCTAGCCGGCAAGCTCGATCCGCGCGTGGCCGAAAAGCTGCTGCCAGTGCTCGCGAATAGCGACAAGCTCGAGCACCGCTGCCGCGCGATCGTCGACATCATGGGCGCGCTGCGCTATCGCCCGGCGATACCCGCGCTGATCAAGATCCTCGACGAAACGCACATCGCGAGCGCGCTCGATTCGATCGGCAAAGAGGACCTCGTCGCATCGGCGGCGGCTGCGCTCGGTGCGCTCGCCGATCCGGCAGCGATTCCCGCGCTCGCGAGAGTCGTCGCGGCGCCCGGCACCCACAACGATAAGCCGAGGCCCGTGGCCGCCGATGCGCTCGCCTCGTGCCTCGAGGCTGCGCACGATGTGCCACCGCTCGACGACAGCGTGCTCGCCGAGCTGCTCACGACGATTCGCGAACGCAACGACGGCGAGCTCAATGCCGAGACGCATTTCGCGTACGGCCGCCTCGCGCGGCAATTACCGCCCGAGCGTCGAGCGGAGGCGCGCCGACGACTCGCCGATTCCGATACAGCGCGCGACGATGCGATCGCGATGCTCGCGCGACACGCCGCGCTCGCGCTCGCAAATCCCGCGGCACCGCTGGAGGCCGCCGCGCGCGATCTCAAGCCTCTGCTTCACGACGGGCTGACATCGCTCGACTACGATCACGATTACACCGTGCGCAACGTGCGGATCGCGCTGCGCGTCGCCGCGGTCGTGCCCGAGCTCGTCCATGCAGAGGATCTCGTGTGGCTAACGCGCTTCGCCGAAGCCGACATTCGCCGCCACGCGCACGAGCTGCTCGCGAAGCTCGGCAAACCGCTGCGGCCAGCGGCTGTGTTCGACCGCGCCGCCGCGCAGGCGCTCGATGACGACGAGCTCGTGCGTCAGATTGGCGAGGCGCACGTCGTCGGGCGCGCCGCGCTGATCCACGAAGCGGGTCGGCGACGATTGGCGAGCGCGAAGCGCGCGATCATCGATGCGTGCCACGAAGTCATCTCGCGAGCCCGTCAGGGCGGCGAGAATCTGCTCGATCCCGACACGCGCGTTCTCGAGACCGCGATGCCGATCCTCGCCGCGCCGCCGCTCGGCGACGACGTGATCGCATTGTTCGATCGCATGCTGCGCCACTCGAACTATCACCTCAAGTGGGAGCTGTTGCAGGAACCGCCGCTCGACGAACGATTGATCGGCGGCATGTTCCACGTGCTCGGCGAGAAGTGGGGCTGGCAGGAAAAGACGGCGAAGCAGTGGCTGGCTCAGTTCGTCGGCACCGAAGCGTACGAAGCCGAGCGCAAGCGCGCAGGTTCCTCGCCCGACGATCTCAACGATGACGACGAGCCCGACGATGATGACGACGAGGATATGAACTGAGCGCGGTGCTGGAGTCAGATCGCGATTACACGATCGAGCTCGAGCTCGACGAAGCGGAAGACCTCGCGACGATCACGAAGAAGCTCGCCGACCAAATCGGCGTCACCGTCGATCGGCTGCCGGCGATCGAAGTCCGCAAGCGCTCGATCGATGCGCGGCGCGGGCGCATTCGCTTTCATTTCAGCGTCGGCGTCGCGCAGCCGCTCGGTGGGCTCGGCGGCGCGCCGTTGCGCGAGACATCGGGCGAGCCTGTCGTGATCGTCGGCGCCGGGCCGGCGGGCATGTTCTGCGCGTACGAGCTCGCGCGCGCAGGCATTCGCTCCGTCATCGTCGATCGCGGCAAGCTCGTGCAGGCGCGTCGACGCGATCTCAAAGGGCTCACGCAGCACGGCCGCGTCGATCCAGATTCGAACTACTGCTTCGGCGAGGGCGGCGCCGGCACCTATTCCGACGGCAAGCTCTACACGCGCGCTCACAAGCGCGGCGACATCCGCGATGTCATCGAGATCCTCGCCGTCCACGGCGCGCCGCCGGCGATCCTCGTCGATGCCCGACCGCACATTGGCTCGAACAAGCTGCCGAAAGTGATCACCGCGATGCGCGAGCGGCTCGCGAGCGTCGGCAGCGAGATGCGGTTCTCCGCGCGCGCGACGGAGCTCGTCGTTCGCGGTGGGCGCGCGATCGGCGTGCGCATCGCCGACGGCGGCGAGCTACTCGGGCGCGCGGTCGTGATCGCGACCGGCCATTCGGCGCGCGACATCCATACGATGCTGCTCGGCGCCGGCGTGCGCCTCGAAGCGAAGCCGTTCGCGATGGGCGTACGCATCGAGCACCCGCAGCCGCTGATCGATCACATCCAGTACGGCCGTCACGCGGGCCACCCGCGATTGCCCGCTGCGGCGTATCGGCTCGCATTCACGCCTTCGGATCAACGCGGCGCATTTTCGTTCTGCATGTGTCCCGGTGGCTGGATCGTGCCCGCAGCGACGGAGGCCGATGGCGTCGTCGTCAACGGTATGAGCCTGTCGCGGCGCGATTCGCCGTACGCGAACTCAGGGCTCGTCGTCGCGATCGAGCTCGCCGATCTGCGCTCGTCGGATCCGCTCGCGGGCGTCGAGATGCAGCGCCGCCTCGAGCAAGCGGCCGCACGTGCCGGTGGCGGTTCGTTGCGCGCACCCGCAACACGCGCCACCGATTTCGTGCGCGGCCGCGGCTCGTCGAGCGTGCCGAACACGAGCTACCAGCCGGGGCTCATCGCGGGCGACGTGGGCGAAGTGCTCGACTCGATCGGCGTTCCGCTCGCGCAACGTCTGCGCGAAGCGCTGCCTGTCTTCGATCGCCAGCTGCGCGGTTATCTCACTGAAGAGGCCGTGCTCGTCGGCGTCGAGTCACGCACCTCGTCGCCGGTGCGCGTGCCGCGCGATCCGACGCGCTTGGAATCGCACGAGCTCGTGGGCCTGTATCCATGCGGCGAAGGGGCCGGCTACGCAGGCGGCATCGTATCGGCCGCACTCGATGGGATGCGCGTCGCACGCGCCATCATCGCGGCGCTACAATCGTAGTGTGAAGAGGGTGGTCTTCATGGTGGCGACGGCCGGATGCGGCCGCATCGGATTCGATTTGAATGCGATGAGCGACGCGCTCGAAGTCGATGCGCCTCCAGGCGCCATGACAACGGTCTCGAGCGGCTCGGCCGCAAGTGACACGTACATCGTGACGGCCTCGAGCTCGCAAAACAACTACGGCGCGGCCGCATCGATGCAAGTCAACGGCGCGCCGGCGACACATGCGTTGCTGCGGTTCGATCTCTCTGCGATCCCGACGAGCGCGACCGTGTTCTCGTCGAAACTTCACCTCGCGGTCGAGCAGACGAACAGCACGAATACGGCATTTAACGCATTTCGTGTACTCGAAGCGTGGGACGAGGGCACCGGCAACGGTCAGGTCGGCGCTGCGAGCTGGAGCCTGCGCCAGGTCGGTGTCCCGTGGACGAATGCCGGAGCGCTCGGGCCGACCTCTTCTGTGACCAATAATTTTTCGTCGTGGATAGCGTCCGCGGGCGCTGGCGTCTACGTTCTGTCGCTCAACCCCACAATCGTGCAGGCCTGGGTCTCTGACCCGACGACGAATTTTGGTTTCGAAATCCGGTCGAGCACGTTCATGAGCTTCAGCTCGCGCGAGTCGACGGATCCACCCACGCTCACCGTGGTCTGGCTACCGTAGCTACGGATCGTTCGCGTCCCAGTAGTCGACTTCGGCCTGCACGATCGACGACAAGTCTTCGCCCTGCCCGCCCTTGATCGCCCACAGATAGTCCGTGAAGAAGTTATTGCGCACGCGCGTCGTGCCGTGATGCGGCTGCGTCGCGAGGATCGATTCGGGCGTGAGGTCGGTGCCGCCGTGCTGGTGGCAGCCGATGCAGTTTGTCGCCGCGTTGCCTTCGCCGAGCTCGAGATACGGATTCGAGCACCAGCTCGGCGCGCCGACGCCGCCGTGCACCGCTTCGAGCGCATCGCCGAGCGAGCCCGCGAACCCGCCGCGCCGATCCGGATCGCCCTCGAGGTACGCGCTGGAGACGCACATCTTGTAGTTGCGCCACGGCCCGGGCAGCGCGGCGATCGCGGCTGGCCGATCCGCGCCGAAATCAGAATCGGGATCGTTCGACCACCACAGCGTGATCCACATCCAGTGATCGAGCTCCTTCGTCATCACGTGCAGCGAGGGCATGCGGAACACGTTTCCGTTCGGCAGCGTCACCGTATAGATCGATGACGAGTCTGGATCGGCGCTGCCGTCGTCGGTCCACAGCGCGCTGCCGGCGAGGCGCTCGCGCATCCGCGCGGCGGAGGTCGAGAAGAACGAGAGGTTCTCGCCTGTCAGCTTGCGATGCCAATCCGCTTTGACGAGCACTGCATCGCGCGGCATCTCGCCATCGAGACACGTAGGCGCGGCGACATCCTCGGCGAGGTACTCGACCTCGACATCGACGGTGCTTGCAGCGGCCGCGAACACCGCGACGTAGATCGGCCCGCCACCCGCAACGCGACAGCTCTCGTCACTCGCATCGCCGGCGGATTTGCAATCGAACGCGTCGGGCTCCGGCGCAGCGGCGCGCCGCACGTAGATGTCGGCATCGCCGTCGCCGCGCGCGGTCACGGTGACCTGCGCGCCATCGGACGTCATGAACGGACCGAGCACGCGCCATGCACACTGCTCGAGCGCGAGCTGCTCCGCCTGCCGCACGATCGTGCCTGCTCGCACAGGCTGCGGATCGAACGGATCGGGCGGCGCCGAAACGCGACACGCATATTGCTGCGCGTAGCTGTGGATCAACTGCCGCATCGCGCCGCTCGAGTAGCCGACGCGATTGATGCCGCCGATGCCCTGCGCTTCCTCTTGCGTGTCGATCGCCGCGAGATAATCGAGGTAGCGCTGCTCCGGCCATTCCGGAATGCCATCGAGCGCCGTCGTGTTCCATGTAAAGCCGGC
>Ga0070698_100002277_pt1 | contig 21253 bp, 17 predicted proteins | sample KBSK1502metaG_FD_65477 | JGI IMG/M metagenome (GOLD analysis project Ga0070698, IMG submission 65477) | Corn, switchgrass and miscanthus rhizosphere microbial communities from Kellogg Biological Station, Michigan, USA - KBS K1-50-2 metaG | ecosystem: Host-associated > Plants > Roots >...
GTGAAACAAGAATGCCGCGACACGCGCGGCATCCGGCCGATCGACGACTTCGTCATGGATGTTCGCTACGGCCTTCGCATGATGCGTCGCTCGCCCGGGTTCACGATCGTCGCGGTGCTGACGCTCGCGCTCGGCATCGGCGCGAACACGGCGATGTTCTCGCTCGTCAACGCGACGCTGCGCCACCCGCTGCCGTACCCGCAGCCGGAACAGCTCGTGCGGCTCCATGGCAAGAGCCCGAGCTTCGTGCGCGGATCGATCTCGTTTCCGAATTTTCGCGATTGGCAGGAGCGCAATCATTCGTTCGCGTCGGTGGCCGTTTCGCGCAGCGGCTCGTTCACGCTGACCGGCGCAGGAACGGCGGAACGCGTCTCCGCGGAGCTGATCTCCTCGGACTACTTCACGGTGCTCGGCATCCATCCGCTGCTCGGCCGCGACCTCGCGCGAGTGGAGGACGACCCGGGCAAGCAACCACTGGTGCTTCTCGGCGAGCGGCTGTGGCGGCGAAAGTTCGGTGCGGCGCCGAATATCGTCGGTACTTCGATCGTGCTCGACGGCAACGGCTACGCCGTCATCGGCGTCATGCCCGCCGGGCGCGATCTGCGCTCGGTCTCGGGCGGCACCCCACCTGACATCTACGTTCCGATCGGGCAAGTCGCAGCGGGCGCACTAAAGGCGCGCGGCGCGGGTCTTGGCATCCACGGTATTGCGCGGCTCAAGCCCGGAACCACGATCGCGCAGGCGCGCGCCGATATGACAGCGGTAACGCACCAGCTCGCCGTGACGTATCCGGAGACCAACAAATCCCTCGGCGCTACGATCGATCCGCTTCGCGATTCGATCGTCGGCAACGTGCGGCCGTACGTACTGCTGCTGTTCGGCGCTGTCGCTCTCGTGCTGCTGATCGCGTGCGTCAATGTGGCGAACCTGCTGCTCGCGCGTTCGGCGGGCCGATCGCGTGAATTTGGCATTCGCCTCGCACTCGGCGCGAGCGCCGGGCGCTTGATCCGGCAGCTACTCACCGAAAGCTTGCTGCTCGCGATCCTAGGCGGTGTGCTCGGTGTGCTCCTCGCGTGGTGGTGTGCGGAAACATTCTTCGTCGTGCTGCCGCGAGGATTGCCGCGCGTCGGAACGCCGAGGATCGATACAAGCCTCTTGCTGTTCGCCGCGAATATCTCGCTCTTCGCCGGCGTGCTGTCGGGGCTGACGCCTGCGCTCAAAGCCGCGCGGCCAAACCTTTACGACACGCTCAAGGAAGGCGGTCGTGGCCCGACGACGACGCGGTATCGAGCGCAAGCGGCATTCGTGATCCTGCAGATCGCGCTGGCGCTGATGCTGCTCGTCGGGGCCGGCTTGCTCGTGCGCACGCTTGTCGGATTATCCCGCGCGAACCCCGGCTTCGAACGATCCAACGTCGTCACGTTCGGCTTGTCGCTATCTCCGTCATTGCGCAACGGCGCGCCCGACCAGATCCGCGCCGAGCTCCACCGCGTGACGAGCGCGATCGCAGCTACGCCTGGCGTCGTCGCGACAACGCTTGCCAATGAAGTTCCGATCGACGACGACGATCAGATCACGATCTTCATGGACGGAGAACGCAAGCCGGTGGCGGGCGACAAGACACCGTTGGTCATGCGGTTCGTCGTCGGTCCGGACTATCTGACGACGATGCGAGTGCCGCTGCTGCGCGGTCGCTTCTTCTCATCGCGCGATGACGAGCATGCGCCGCGTGTCGTCGTCGTCGATGACGTGTTTGTGCGCACGCACTTCCCCGGCGCAGATCCGATCGGCAAGCGGATTGCCACGAGCGACTACAACTTCGAGCCATCGGAGATCATCGGCGTTGTCGGTCACGTCAAGCAATGGGGGCTCGATCAAGACGAGACGACAACCGTGCGCACGCAGCTCTACCAGCCGCTTCTGCAGTTGCCAGATGATTTCATCGCCGGCGCACCCGACGGCATTTCCGTGCTCGTTCGAACAACCGGTGATCCAGACGATGCGATCCCGTCGCTGCGCCGGGTCGTGCACGAGCTCGGTGCCCAGAATGCGATGTTCCGAGTGCGCACGCTCGATGAGATTATCGGCGGCTACCAAACGACGCGGCGCTTCACGATGTACGTGCTTCTCGCAGCGGCTGGCCTCGCTGTGCTGCTGTCGTGCGTTGGCATCTATGGCGTCGTGTCGTACGTCGTCGACCAACGCACGAACGAGATCGGGATTCGGATGGCGCTCGGTGCGAGCAGCTCGAAGATTCTCGCGATGGTGCTTCGCCAGGGCGCGAAGCTCGTGATCGCCGGAGTCGTGCTCGGCGTCGCCGGCGCACTTGCGCTGAGCCCGCTCATGGGCAAGCTCGTCTACGGTGTACAGACGACGGATCCGGTGACGCTCGCCGTTGTCGCGTGCGCCGCCATCGCCGTGGCGCTAGCGGCGCTGATCGTGCCTGCACGTCGCGCGATGCGCATGCAGCCGATGCAGGCGTTGCGAACCGACTGAGAAGAACAAAACGACAATCCGACGGCAGGATGCGACGCTCCAGCTGCCCCATCTAGCCGCTGGGTGGCTAGTCGGCTTGTGAGGCACGGGCCTCGACGAGCCAACCGGTTGACTTCGGGGGATTGTCGTCGTGGAACGCACTTTGCTCCAGCTGCACGCGTGGCTACGCCGCCTGCGACTGTCGCGCTGCGCAAGGGACAGAGCCCCGTTGCGAGGGCGTGTCCGTCCGACGACACTCTCGGAGCCCACATCGCCGGGAGTCTCGATCGCGAACAGCGCGAACGGCTGACTGCGCATCTCGATGACTGCTCGGCGTGTCGGTCGATCGTCGTCCATGCCGTCCGCGCTGGCGGCACGTCACATGCGCACGCGCTCGCGGCGACCGAACCCGCGATCGCCGACGACATCCTGACGCCCCCGTTTGCCGATCGCTACGACATCAAACGCGAGCTTGGCCGCGGTGGCATGGGGACGGTCTACGAAGCGATCGATCTTCGCTTGCATCGCCGCGTCGCGCTCAAGGTCCTACGCTTCGCGCCCGAGCAGGCCGAACAGCCCGCGGAAGCGGCAAATCGATTGGTCCGCGAAGCGCGCGCGATGGCGGTGCTGTCGCATCGCAACGTCGTCACCGTGTACGACGTCGGCTTCCACGACAAACAGGTCTTCGTGGCGATGGAGCTCGTGGACGGCCACACGTTACGTGCGTGGCGGCACACCGCGGCGCGCACGACGACCGAGATCCTCCGGATCTTGTACGAGGCTGGCAACGGTCTTGCCGCCGCACACGCCGCCGGCCTCGTTCATCGCGACTTTAAGCCCGACAACGTTCTCGTGAGCAGACACGGCACGGCTCGCGTCACGGACTTCGGCCTTGCGCGCCGCGCGAGCTTGGCACCGAACGATCGCAGCTCGCGACCCGACCTCATCGACGTCGAGATCGCGGTGACCTCCGCCGGAATGATCGTCGGCACGCCCGCGTACATGGCGCCCGAACAAGCGACGGGCAAACCGTGCGACGCACGCGCCGATCAGTTCAGCTTTTGTGTCACCGCCTGGGAAGCGCTCTACGGGAACCGACCGTTCGCAGGGAATAGCTGGGCGGAAATCTCGGCGCATGTGGCGAGTGGCGAGATCGTCGCGCCGCCGCGATCGTCGAAGGTGCCGCGCTCGATCCAGACCGCCCTGCGCCGCGGCCTGTCGGCCGAGCCGGCGGCGCGGTTTCCGTCGATGGATCCACTGCTCGCAGTTTTGCGCGCTGCAAGCGAGCGTCCTGCGCGCCGCTACGTCACGCTTGGTCTGCTCGCGGCCGTCGGCGCCGCTGCAGTCATCCTGGTCAAGGCGCCAGACGACGCGCAGCCGATTGCGGTTGTGCCGCCTGTCGTCATCCACGCTCCGCCGACGGCGGTCGTGCCGAGCAAGCCGCCTCCACCTCCCGCGGAGCAACCGGCGAAGCGCACCGAGTCGCCGAAGCCGACGCACGCACCGAAGCGCGCGAAACCGGCGCGCGCGCGTGTTGCGCGCGTGCCACGCGAGCCTGCGAAGTCGCAAGCAGCGGCGCCTGACCCCCGCCTGGTGGCGATCGATGGCGAGTGGCGACGACGAGGTCTGTTGCGCAGCGATCTGCCACCTGCGTTCAGTCGTGCGCTCGCGGACGCGACGGCTGCGCTCGCCGCCTCGGATGAGGCAGGCGCTGCGTCGGCATTCGAAGCCGCGCGTGTCGCGCTCGACAACGTGCACATCGATCGACAGTTTGTCGATCGCAAGCTGCAGCGAATCAACGAACAGCTCCAGACGCTGCCTGCGCCGCGAGCCGCAGACTACCGGAGCTTGCTCCAAGAGGTACTCACGTTCGTCAAGCGCGGCGACTATTCCGCTGCGAACCGCAAGCTCAACGCGATCGTCGCGGAGCTCGGCGTCGCGTCGTGATCGGGCGCGCGCTTTGGATCGTGCTGCTGTCGTGCGCCGCGGCCCATGCCGAATCCGGCGCGTGGAACGGCTACCGCGCGCTCGGCGTGTCCGATGCGCAGAGCAGCGCGCTCGAATTCGTCACGGTCGAGGCGCTGCGCAAGGGTGGACTGCTCGATGACATCACGATCGACAGTCGCGTCACGCAGCGGTGCGATGTCAGCGTCAATTGCCATTGCGAAGCGCTGCGTCAGCGTGGTGTGCGCTACGGCGGATTTGGCACGCTTGCTCGGCTCGGTCAGCAATGGACGATCGAGCTGACGTTGATCGACGCCCACGACTGCACCGTCGGGAACACGAGCTTCACGAACGAGTCGCTCGCCGACGCAGACGTCGCGCCGCGGATCGCCCAGCTTGCGGTCCACCTCACCACGCCGCCCCACGAGGTCGCTCGCACCGCGACCGGAACCGAGCGCTCGGTCGACACCACACCGGCGGTCGTCACGACATTCACGCGCACGCAACTTCGCGAGCTCCAGATCCGCACGCTCGACGACCTGCTGCCGCTCGTGCCGGGCTACGAAGTGATCGATACGAACTGGGGCGGCATCATCCTGAACCAGGGCCTTCAGAATACGTTGCTGTTCCTCGCGAACGGCGTCCCGCTCGTCAACGGGCTCGGCAACTTCCGGACGCTCGGGCGAGAGTTCCGGACGTCGCTGACCGGGATCGATCGAATCGAGATCGTGCGCTCGCCGGGATCTGTGGTGTGGGGACAGAACGCGTTTCTCGGCGTGATCAACCTGATCACGGATGTTCCAACACGACGCCAGGCCGGCGTCGAAGCGGGCTTGTTAGCAGGCTCGCTCGATACGGAAAATCTGTGGGTGCGCGGCGGCCAGAATCGCGGCAGCTACAGCTTCGTTGCAGCCGTCGACGCAGGCAGGCGCGTCGGCCCGAGCACCCGTGTGCTCGATTCTCCGCAGGCGGTGATTGGTGTGTCGCCGATTCCGTTCGGCAATAGCGGTCAAACGCACCCGAGGCCTGATTACTGGCTCGACGCGCTCGTGCGCTTCGCGATCGGCGATACGGCCGATTTCTTCGTCGAGAACCTGACGAGCGACATCAACTACGAAATCAGCCCGTTCGGTCCGTTACTCGACGATGGCCATGGCGGGTACTGGAAGAAAACGCACCGCCTTTACATGGCGACGCTCTCGCATCCGCTCTACGACGAGCCCGGCGCCAAGCTCACCGGCCGCGCGCGCGCGTCGCGGTACGAGTATTACAGCGACGAGAACTTCGCGGTGCAACCTGCATGGCCGGATGGTCCGGAGCCGGGTCCCATGGATCCGCGCGATCTTCGGCTGGGCCTGCGCTCGCTGCAGGGTAACGACGAGCCGCGTGTCGCTCATCAGCTCGATCTGCGGGTCGTGCATGACTACGACGTTGCGTTCCAGAACCGATTGACCGCCGGCATCGACCTGTTGCACCAGCACACGCCCGACAGCCTCGCCACGCTGACCGGCATCGACCAGGAGCCAGCGATGGAGGTCAAGAGCTTTGGCGCGAAGCACTTTGCGACACTCGCGGCGTTCGCGCTCGAAGAGTTGATGCCGTTACCGTGGTTGGCGCTGTCGGGTGGCGCGCGGCTTCAGCTCGACAAGCCCTATATCGCGGCGAATCCATGGCGACCGGCCGCAAGCTTTCAGGGCGGTGCCGCGATCAAGCGCGGCCCACTCGGCGCGAAGGTGATCTATTCCGAGGGGCTTCGCCCGCCCGACGCCGTTCAGGTCTTCTCGACGGTCGGCACGAAAGGCAATCCCGAGCTGCGACCCGAACGCAGTCGGGCGCTCGCCGCCGCGGTCGATATCGAGTTGCTGCCGATCGTACACGTGCGGATCGGCGGCGACCTGACGCGGATCTCCGACGTCATCCTTAACGACCCGATCGTCGGCGATCCGACGTTCGCGTACATACCGGTCAACAAGGCGCGCATCGACATCGCGAGCGCCTATACGGGACTTCAGCTCGCGACGTCTGTCGTCGACGCGTTCGTCAATTACCAGATCACGGGCATGCACGAGTCGGATCCGTTTGGCGCGGGAATCCCGCTCGCACGTCACACCGGAGCATGGGCGGCGATCTGGCGACCGCTTGCCGCACTTTCGCTGTTCACGCGCGGCTCGTTTTCATCGCCTCGGCAGCTCACCGTGATGACGGCGACGGATCCACGCGCACCCGTGACGACCAGCCCGACCGTTCGAACCGCGATCGGCGGTACGATCGCCGACGTGTTCGCGGATGTCGACCTCGAGCTCTCGATCGACAATCCGTTCCTGCTCGAACATGACGCACCGTACAAGCTCGACGGTACAACGACGCCGCTGATCGAGCGGCGTCGAGGCACGGAGGTGTTTGTCACGCTGCGCTACGAGCACTGATGCACCGGCACAAAACGACAAGACGTCGGCACGGGACGACAGTGCATGAACAGATGTCACGCCTGGCAATTCCACTCGCCACGGTCGCATCAACTAATCCGCTCGCTTGCCGTGGTACGGGCGTTGCTGCTCGTCGGCACATGAACAACACGACCTGCTCATGTTGCGTCGACGTCAGCCAACCCGAACCCAAGGACGAAGAACCGCAGCCGCTCGTCAAGCTCGGCGACCTGTCCCCGCTATTTTTCGACCAGGGCATCGAAAACACCGTTGAGGACGCAATCGAAGAAGAAGATCCAGAACCGCTGGTCAAGCTCGGTGACCTGTCCCCGCTATTCTTCGGGTGATGGCTCACGACGGCGCAGATCCGCTCGTCACGTTTTATCGATTTATCCCGAGCGCTCGGAAGCCGATTCCAGCGGACGCATCTGCAGGCGGCGTACTCTCGACGAGGGGATTTCGATTCTGTGAACCGCTTCGAACGGCATCCCAGTTCGGCTGGTACGTGTTCCCGCCGATGGACTTCCGGCTTCTGTGGGACGGCCACGAAATCTTTTGGGCCTACGACAAGAAGCCGTGGACGCCGCTCACCCGCACCCATTTCCCGGGCTTCTCGAAAAAGTTCGACGAGCACGCGCCCGACGACTGTCGCGGCTTTGCGCCGCCGTTTTTGGGAGCCGGACCCGAGCCGGGACACGTGATGATTTGGTCCGGCTGGGCGGTACGCACCGCGCCAGACTGGAGCCTGCTCGTGCGCGCGGCGCCGAACCTTCCGCGGTCCAGCGGCCTCGAAAACTACGAGGGCATTCTGGAGTCCGACGAATGGTTCGGTCCGCTGTTCGTTACGGCGCGCTTGTGTCGGACGGGGATCCCCGTTCTTGTTCGCCGCGAGTACCCGATCTTTGCGGTTCAGCCGGTGCCGCGCCACGTCTATTCGACACGAACGCTCGAGCGCTTCGCGATCGTGGACAGCCTTGCCGAGCTCGGAGATGAGCAGTGGAACCGCTACCGGCAGAGCGTGGTGAAGAATCAGTCGGACCCGCAGCGACGCTACGGACATCACGCAGTCGCGCGACGCCGCCGCGCCGCGAAAGAACGCGCCGAGGACTCCGAGTGAGCTAGCAACGATCGGCGAACGACACGCTAAGAATGAGCTCGCGCGGGTAGTGCTCCGGCGGATGAAATCGCCAGCGCGGTAGCGCGCGCAGCAAGCAGCGCTCGACGACATCTGGATCGCGCGTGATCTTCACGGAACGCGTGCGCACGGACGCAACGCTGCCGTGCTCGTCGAGTGTCACGTCGAGGTCGACGCGGCCTGTCCGCAGCTCGCGGCACCCGTGCTTGTAGATCAGTTGCTGGCACGCGCGATCGTAGTTTTCGCTGATGGCGGTCGCGATCCACTCGTTCGGATACGAAACCTGCGCATCGACGGTTGCCGCATCGATCATCCGAGCATCTGCCATTGGAGTCGTCTTCGGCGGAACCGGTGCGACGCCACTATCGCAACCAACACACACCACGATCAGCATCGTCGCAGAGCGCGCCATGGGAATCGTCAGAGTGTACGCGCGGGACGACAACGCGCCTATCGCTGAATCACGACGCCGCCCTTCATCGCGCATGCGACTACCAACAACGCGCCGAGCAAATCGGTTGCAGCAAACGTGACACGGTCGCTGGCAGGCAAACGTTGTACGCTTGGCACGTGCGTGGCCTGCTCGGCGTCGTGTTCATCTGTGCCCTCGCGACGCCGGTGGCCGCGCAGCTGGCGATGTCATCGTCGAGGTTTTCGCCTCCGACCGCCGAAGAGAAAGCGGTGTTCGATCGCGCGTCGCGCGACGTGATGCCGGCCGACGTGCGCCGCGAGCCAGCGCGTTACGCGAACACGATCGTGTTCTGGACCGGCGTGACGGCCGGTCGTGCGAATGGTGTCGCGTTTGTCGAGCACCATTACTTCGACAACGCAGTCGAGGGTCATGGTGGCGTGTGGCTATCGCCGTGGGGAGAAGGCCGCTTCTGCGTGCTCGACGCGCCGAGCGAGGCGAAGCGGCGATTCGACTCGGAGCGGCCGCTCTTCGTGCGCGCGTACGGCGTTCCGGTGATGACGCCCGATGGCGTGTGCTTGCAGCGGGCAGTCTTGATCGTTGGCGATCGCGGCTACTCGACCACGATGATCGAATACGGCCCGAACGGCAACGACGTCGCGGAGCTCGACGTGCAGGCGCGCGGCGCGACTCGCTCGCATCCCGAAGAGCGACTCATGACGCGCTTTGGCTATCGCGTGCATGCCGGCATTCACGGCGGCGACGACTTCGGCGACTTGCCGGGCGGCGGCGGCTGGAACATCGCAGTCGAGCTCGATCTCCGCTTCTCGCTGCGCAGCGAGCTTGCGCTGATGACGGGACCGCATTGGTTCCCGAGCTTTTCCGCGTTGACGTCATGGCAGATCGCTCTGCTGTACCGCTATTACGTCGTCGGCATTGGCGCCGCATTCGGCCCGTTACTTCACCTACCGATGCAGGACACCGAGAAGGTGTGGATCGGCGGACGCTACATGCCGATGATGGGCGACGCCGTCGGCAGGTGGGGCGTCTCGCCCGTGTTAGGTGGTGCGTTAGACATTGCCGCGACGACTGATGGTGACGTTCGCATCTTGCTCGGCCTCACGCTGGGCATCGACGGCAACCTTGGCAGTCCATTGCGGCGATGAGGAGTACTGAACGGCCCGCGAGCGCTAGTGCCTCGGAGACGGACGATCGAACAACGATCCAACACCATCACCAATACGACGAACACCGCCCCACATCGCGGCACCTGCATTCCAGCCGCTCTGCACGACGCCAAGCTCCGCAGCGCGCGTCGCTCCGAGACCCCAACCGAGCGCGCGCCCGGCCCATGTATCGCCGAGCAAGTTGCGTCCAGCCCTCGTGCCTTGACCCCAACCGCTGGCGACTTCGTTGCCAACGCTGCCGAAGATCGTTGCGTTCGTGCCGTCGGCGTTCTGGCCGTACCAGCCGCGCTCGCGTGCGTACTCGTTGCCGTACGCGCCGAGGCCGACGCCGAGCGCTCCAAGCGCGAGCGGCGTGGCGGCCCCAGCCATCGCGGCCGCGCTGGTACCGGGAGCCCACCCGCCACTGAACGCGCCGGCCGCGTTCACCATGCCGGTGAAGCTCGAACCGGCGCCAAGTGCACTCGCGCCGAGATCGAGCACGCCTTGCGACGTGTTGCCGCACGCGACCTCTCGTCCTCCGTTGATCAGACCCCATACCGAGAGTGGTAATCCCAGGATGCCGGTCGCAAGCCCTCCTTGCTGTGCGAATCGGGGTAGCGACTCGGCAAGCTCGAGTGCGCCGGTCGCCGCGTCGTAGCCGCCGGCGGCGAGCGCGGTAGCGTCCATGATTTCGCCGGCCCGAGGAGGGTGGGCCGGACACATGCCGCCGCCATCGTGGTTCTCGCTCATTGCATCTCCTATTTGATCCAATGCGTGAAAGCGTCGGTACCCGTCGGTTCGAACGCGACGATGGAATCGACGAGGTCTGCGAGCGCGCGGAGCTCGGTGTCATCGATCGACGTTCCGGCGCGTAGCTCGATGGGATACTGGTAGCGCTGATCGGCAAGCACGATGACGCGTGCGCAGCGCCGCTCGTCCTTGCGGCGGAACCGTACGGTCCGCGCCTCGAACGGCATGCCGTGTCGCGTAGTGCCGGTCTCGGCGGCGTCGGTCGTGACGTCGTCGCAGCCAGCGCTGACGATGTATGGTTCGAGCGCATCGAGATGCGCATCCGCCGCGGCGTGCGGCGTCGCGGGATGGACGACGAGACTGGTCGCGTGCCGCGGATATCCAGGGGGCAGCCACTCGGTGACGAGTCCCTGGCGGCTCGGTTGCCAGCCCGTGGGCGGGCGATACTCGAACCGTCGGCGACGAGCTCCGAGCGCCAACTTTTCGTGGCGGACCAGCTCGCGCACGGTGCGCGCGACCTCGTCGGCGAGCGCGGTCCTGCGACATACGCCGGCGATCGACGTGAACAGCTCGTCGGTGATCACGAAACCCAGAACGATGCTTACGGGGTGGCTGGCGTCTTCGCACTCCAGCGCGAGCGTCGCGGCGGCCTCACCTTCCGCGGTATAGAGCCGCTCGAGCGGACCCGTAGACTTGATGGTCAAGTGAGGCCAGCCCGCGAGGATCATGCGCACGAGCACACCGACGGGTTTCGGGCGGCCACCGCGCTCTCGGTAGAACACACGCGCGCCACCTGAGGGATGCGTCAGCGAAAACGCATCGACAAGTTGCTCGAGCTCCCAACCTGCGAGGAGCGGAATCATTGTGCCTCGAGCTCGAACCACTGCGCAAAGCATGCGGGTTCATGACTCCACAGGTGTGGACGCGCCGACGCGAGAATCGTGTCGATCGTGGCGCGCTCGCGCTGGTAAGCGTCGTCATCCGACAACCGCGCGACGATCGCGCCCATGTACGCGAGCATTTGGTAGACCGCGCCGACGCGTAGCTCGACCGTGCAGTTGTCGCGATCGATAACCCGCAACGAGCGCACGACCATCGGCCATCCACACGAGGTCTGCCCTCGCGTCGAGGCGATCTCCTCCACGCGACAATCAGCCGGAAGATCGCTTGCGATGACGACGTCTGGATCCTGCGATCCCAACGGAACGAGCGGAGTCGCGAGCACGCGAATCGCGGCGTCGGGTGACACCGCCAGCGTCCAGTCGAGCTCGCCGACGCAGCTCCACCCCGTGGGTACTTCGAAGAGGACTCTCACACCTGGATCAACGAAAGACGCCCCACCGAAGTCGCGCCGATTCGGGCGAAAGTACGCCATGGACATCGATCGGCGTTCCCTATTTCGCGCGGGTGCGGCAACTCTCGTCGTCTCGGCGTGCGGCTCGCGCAAGGAGGAGCCGCCGATCGTCGCGCGCCCGCCGCCAGTATTTCCGCTGAGCGAGCCACTCGCAGACGGTGTCGGCGTGACGGGCCTGCCGCATCCAGAGCTGGCCGAGCTGTCGATCGCAGACCTGGCGGGCAAGCTCGCGCGGCGCGAGCTCACGTCGGTCGCGCTCGTCGCGCTCTATCGCGAGCGCATCGCAGCCGTCGACGGGATGGTTCGTTCGATCCTCGAGCTCAATCGCGAGGCCGAGCAGATCGCCGATCGGCTGGATCGCGAACGCGCAGCCGGCACGTCGCGCGGTCCGCTGCATGGGATTCCGATCCTCGTGAAGGACAACATCGATACAGGCGACACGATGCTAACGACCGCCGGTTCGCTTGCGCTCGCGGCGACCGCGCCGGCGCGCCGTGATGCATTTGCGATCGGCAAACTGCGAGCCGCGGGCGCAATCATCCTCGGCAAGACGAACCTTTCCGAGTGGGCGAATTTTCGCGGCATGGCATCGGTCTCGGGATGGAGCGGGCGCGGTGGTCAATGTCGCAACCCCTACGCGCTCGATCGATCACCGTCGGGCTCGAGCAGTGGCTCCGCGGTCGCGACTGCCGCCGGGCTGTGTGCTGTCTCGCTCGGCAGCGAAACCGACGGATCGATCGTATCGCCCGCGAGCTGCAACTCGCTCGTCGGTGTGAAGCCGACGATCGGCCTCGTCAGCCGCTCCGGCGTGATTCCGATCTCGCCGAGCCAGGACACGCTCGGCCCGATGGCACGTTCCGTCGCCGACGCCGCGCTCGTGCTCACCGCGATCGCAGGCTTCGATCCCGAAGATCCGATCACGGCGATCGGGCGACCCGAGGACTACACGAAGTACCTCGATGTCAAAGCGCTCGCAGGCGCGCGACTTGGCGTGCCGCGTAGGGGCTGGTTTGGGATCGCGCGCCCTGTCGATACGCTCATGGCGGCAGCACTCGACAAGCTGCGAGGTCTCGGCGCCGAGCTCGTCGATAACGTCGAGCTCGAGATTCCGCCGACACTCGGGGGTGCCGAGCTTGCGGTGTTCATCGCCGAGATCAAATCAGCGATGGAGGCGTACCTCGCGCGCCGCGGCGATCCGAAGGTGCGTTCGCTGTTCGATGTGATGATGTTCGACCTGCAAAACCGCGAGCGCGAGCTGCGCATCTTCGGCCACGAATGGTTCGAGAAAGCCCAGGTCACCGCCGGCATGGAGTCACCGGGCTATCTCGAGGCACGCCGAACGTGTCTCGCGATCGCGCGCGACCGTCTGCTCGACGGTGCGATGCAGAAGCATGGAGTTGACGCGCTCGTCGTGGGGACCGGAGGATTACCGCCGCTCATCGATCCGATCGCCGGCGATGCGTTCCCCGCGGGACCACCATCGTCGACGCTGCCGGCAATCGCCGGGTATCCTCACGTCACGGTGCCTGCCGGCTGGTATCACGGCCTCCCCATCGGGCTGTCCTTCATCGGCCGCCCGTTTAGCGAGGGCAAGCTGCTCGGCTACGCGTTCGCGTACGAGCAGGCAACCCGTCATCGCAAGCCGCCGCGCTACTTCGCGACGGCGCCGGTCTGAAGAGCTACTTTAGAACGCCGCTGGCGCGCGCCGCGTCCCACCAGCGCGCGGAGTACTTCGGCGGCGCCTGGCCGTTTGGCAGCGTGAAGGGGCCGGGGTTTATGGGCACGACAGGAGCTGTCCCCGCCGCGCCGGTCACATGGATCAACACGTCGCGATCGATTGTCTTTGTCATGCCGACACCATCAGCAGCGAGCGTGCCAACAAGCGCGCGTTGCAACCGCGCGCGATCGCGAATGGGCAACTCGACTTGCCGTCACTCGCAGATCACGGTTTGCTACGTCCACGCATGCCTTCACATGATGTGCAATTCGGTCGCTTCGCCCCGACGATCGCGGTCACCGACATGGAGCGCGCGCTCGACTTTTACGTCGGCGTGCTCGGGATGACGAAGACATTCGAGAACGGCAATCCGGTCGGCTTCGCGATCGTCGAGCGCGGCGACGCCGAGCTGCACTTGACGCTGTCGCGCACGCACGAGCCGACGAATGACAACGTGGCGCACCTGCTCGTCGACGACGCAACGAAGCTCCACGATCACCTGGTCGGCGCAGGCGTGCACATCATCAAAGGCCTTCGCGATGCGGACTACGGTTTGCGCCAATTTGTGTTCGCAGACCCCTCCGGCAATCGCATCGATGTCGGTCAGAATCTCTGAGTGACATTCTTCCTGCATCGCGACACTAATGCGGGATGCGGCATGTCGCGATCCTCGTCTTGCTCGTTGGTTGCTCGAGGTACTTCGGCGGAGACGATGAGGCAAAGCCCGATCCCATCCCGCCCGATGCCGCGGTCGAGCCGCCGCCGGATGCGCCGGTCCAGCCATCGGGCGCGACATGCCCGGCCGATGTTTCGCTCGCGCTCGCGGGCACGATGTATGCGCAGGTTCCGATCACACTCGATCAGGCGGGCACCACGCTCTGCATCCGGCTCGATACGACGGCGATGACGCACCCGACATACTTCGACGCGCAGACGCCGCAAGAAGCGGGACCTCCGTCATCGTTTGGGATCACGCTCTACGACGCCGAGGATCACCTGCTCGCCGCAGGCTACGATGCACAGCTGCCGTCGATGCAGACCTACGCGACCGTCTCGTATAGCCCGATGACGAAGGGCATCCTGTACGTGAAGGTTCACGCCTGGGCGCGACAGGGTACGCACGCGACGCGGCTCGACCTGTCGCTCTACCAAATCCTCGACTGACGGTATGTAAAGCGGCTTTGCAGCTGCTCTCCGACTTTACGTATGCGCGCGGGCAACCGCGCGATGTTGCTGCGCTCTGAGCTGGCGTACGCGTTGCTGAAGAGCTTGTCGAGCGCGCGTCTCGCGCGCGCCGAGGAGTTTTCATGCTGCGCCTCGTCGCGATGGCCGCGGCGCTGGTCCTGGCATGGGCCGCGCTCGAGCTACGTCCAAGTTATGCCGCAACGCTCGCTGTCGAGGGCGGTGTACCGAGCACGGCACGAGCGGTGCGCGCCGCGGTTACCAAGCGCGAGCTCGATGGTCACGTCTGGCTTGGCAAGATGCGCGGCGTCGGTGGCGGTCGCGACACGCTCATCTTCGTGCCGCGTACGCTGCGCACGACGGAGCCGATCGAAGTCGTCGTCTATATGGAAGGCCACGGCTCGTTCGCCGACGACGCGATGGACCATCGCCATGCCGCGTCGATCGCTCGCCTGCGTGGCAACCGCGTGTATGTCGCGCCGGATGCACCGTCGAGCGCGCATGGTCAGCGCAAGGCGCGCACGCCGTACTGGCAAGCGGGCTGTGCCGAGCGAACGTGCGCGGGCGGCCACAGCGCGCCCGGCGACTTCATCGTGTTTCTCGGCGAGGTGCGTCGCCACATCGCGAGTGTGACGGGCACGAACGCAGACGCGTTGACGATCGAGCTCTCGCTGATCGGGTTCTCGAACGGCGGCAAAGGCATCGGCAACGCGCTCGACCAGCTCGCCGATGCGCGCGTGCGACTCGACGACGTGATCTTCGCCGACGGCAATTACGGCGAGTCGGCGCTCGACGATGCATGGCGGATTCTCGCGGCGCGCGCGGAAGCGCCGCGGCTGACCGTGCTTGTCGCCGATGGTCCATTCGATCCGCGCGACCGCAAGGGCGGCAATCGCAGTCGCGCGGCCGCGTTCTGGCAGCGCGTCGCGCCGGATGCGCCGCCGCTTGCGCCCGGCCGCGCGGCACAAACGTCGAGGCTGCGCATCGTGCCGATTCGCGCGGGCCACCATGCAATCGGCGATGCGGCCGTCGATTTTCTCGCGACCGCGCCGCCGCGTACCGTCGCATTCGACGTGCGATGACCGCGACTGCGCTACATTCGATCTCCATGGCCGTGTTGATTCTCCTTCGCGATCAGGTACCGCTCGTGCGGTTCGTGGTCGACGAGGTGGCAACACTTGGCCGCGCGTCGGAGTGCGAGGTCCAGCTCGTCGATACCGAGCTGTCGCGCCGGCACGCGCAGCTGCGCCGCACCGGCGCCGGTTGGGAGATCGAAGATCTGGGCAGCCGCAACGGCACGCGCGTCAATGGCACGCTCGTGCGCGAGGCGACGGTTCCACTGCCGGCAGGCGCGGTGATCGAGCTCGGCACGCATCGACTCGTCTTCGATCCGCCGGTCGATGTGCTCGGCGATCGCGATGGCGATCGGCGGCTGCTGCTCGTGCACGATGACGCCGCCGCGCGCGGTGCGCGTCGCGCACCAGCAATCTCGCGCACCGCCGCAGAGCTTGCGCGCGATCACGATCAGGCGTTGGCGTTGATCGCAGCAGCGGATCGCGCGGGACTCGGAGCGTTGCTCGCCGCCGTGTGCAACGAGATCGGCGCCGAGCGCGCGTGCCTCGTCGCGACGCTGCCAGACGGCGGGCTGCGCCCGTTGTGCGTCCATGGCAGCGCGACAGTGACCACTTCATCGACACTCCTCCGCCGCGCACTCGACGAGCGCGTACCGCTTGCAGTCGATGACGCTCAAGGCGATGTCTCGTTCGCCGATGCGAGCTCTGTGCTCGCGCACGATCTTCGCGCCGTGATCGTTGCGCCGCTCGTGCACGACGGCACGACGATCGGCGCCTTGCATCTGGACCATCGCCGACGCGGCGCATTCGACGATTCCGCACTCGCGACGATCGTCGCGCGGTGCAGCGCGATCGCGTTCGCGGTTGCGCGCGCGCTGCGGCCACCCGCGATCGTGTCGCGCGTGCCGCGCATCATCGGCGAGGATCCGCAACTGCAGCGTGCGCTGTCGGCTGCGCAGCGCGCGGGCGCCGCCGGTACGCAGCTGCTCATCCTCGGCGAGAGCGGCACCGGCAAGGAGCTGATCGCGCACGCGTATCACGCCGCAGGTCTGCGCGCGCAAGGTCCGTGGATTGCGGTCAACTGCGCCGCTTTCACCGAGACGCTGCTCGATAGCGAGCTGTTCGGCCACGAGCAAGGCGCGTTTACCGGCGCGACGAAACGGCGGCGCGGCTGCTTCGAGCTTGCCGACGGAGGCACGCTGTTCCTCGACGAGGTTGGCGAGCTGTCCGCGGCGACGCAGGCAAAGCTGTTGCGCGTGCTCGCCGATCGGCGCTTCTATCGGCTCGGCGGCGAACAGCCGATCGATGTCGACGTTCGCGTCATCGCGGCGACGCATCGCGATTTGCGCGCGCGCATCGCCGCTGGCGCGTTTCGCGAGGATCTGTACTGGCGGCTCGCGGTCATTTCCGTCGAGCTGCCGCCTCTGCGCGCGCGGGGCCGCGACCTCGATGCGCTCACCGCTCACTTCTTCGCGCAACTCGCCGCCGAGCTCGGGCGCCATCCGCCGACGTTGTCACCCGAAGCGCTCGCGCTGTGGAAGAAACACAGGTGGCCCGGCAACGTGCGCGAGCTGCGCAACGCGATCGAGCGACTGCTCGTGCTCTTCGAAGGCGGCATCGTCGAGCCCGACGACTTACCACCCGAGCTTCGCGCGCACGCCGATCGGCCGCAGCCCGGAACGCTTGCCGACGCGATCGCCACGCTCGAACGCGATCGCATCGTCACGACGCTCGAGGCGCATCAGGGCAACAAATCAGCGACCGCGCGCGCCCTCGGCATCTCTCGACCGACGCTCGACAAGAAGCTGCGCGAGTACGGCATCGTCGGAGGCACCGCGTGAACGTTCGCTGTCCCGGTTGCGGTGGCGCGGTCGCGCTCGCCGTCGGTGATACACGTCTCGCGTGCGCAGCGTGCGGGCTCGCTGCACCGGTGTCCCGTCTCGGCACCGAGCCCGGTGGCACGACGACGGGGGCCGTGCTCGTGGCGCTCGAGGCCGATATCACCGGCACCGTTCTCGCAGGGCGCACGATCGTCGAGCGTATCGGGGCCGGCGGTATGGGTACGGTCTATCGCGCGCGCGGCGATGATGGCGATGTCGCGATCAAGGTGCTGCGCCCCGGGCTCGGCATCGATCGCGGCGCGGCACTCGCGCGGTTCGCTCGCGAAGCGGAAGCGCTGCGGCGACTCGATCATCCGCGCGTCGTGCGCTTGCTCGAGCACGGCGAAGAGGGCGGCGTCGCGTACATCGTCACCGAGCTCGTGCGTGGACGCGACCTGGCAGCCACGCTTGCCGGCCGGCCGCTGTCACTCGTGCGCATCATCGACATCTTCACGCAGGTCTGCGATGGCGTCGCGGCGGCCCACGCCGCTGGCATCGTGCACCGCGATCTCAAGCCGGCGAATGTTCTCGTCGCCGACGACGACACGATCAAAGTTGCCGACTTCGGCCTCGCGCAGCTTGGACCCGATGCCGCGGTGACCACGCTCACGCGCACCGACGTCGCGATGGGTACGTTCCACTATCTCGCGCCCGAGCAGCGCAAGGATGCACACGGCATCGATCACCGCGCCGATGTCTGGGCGCTCGGCGTCATCCTGTACGAGATGCTGACGGGCGAATTGCCGCTCGGCAGCTTCGCACCGCCGAGTGTGAAGCGTCCCGATGATTGTGGCCGTCGCGCCGATGCGGTGATTCGTCGTGCGCTCGCACCCGAGCCCGCGGATCGCTTCGCAAGCGTTGCCGAGCTCGGCGAGGCAGCGCGCGCGCTCGCGCCTCGCACGGCATCGCGTCGTCGGCTTGCGCTCGTCGCGGCTGCATTGATCGCGATCGGTACCGGCGGCGCGGTCGCAATGACACAGATCGGCGGCAGCACACAAAAGGCGGCAGCGGTGCAAGCCGATGCGGCTCTCGTCGCCGAAGAAACACCCGACGCTGCGATCGACGCGAGCATCGCTGCCGACGCGAGCGTGCCTGATGCGGCGATCGTTGCCATCGCGCCGCCGACGAAGGTGACAAAGCCAAAGCCGAAGCCGGTGAAGAAACCGAGTAGTGGGACAAAATTCGCGGGCAGCGGATCGTTCGAGCCTGGCATCGTCGCCGCAGGCAAGAAGAAGGTCGAGCCCGCTCCGGCCGTGTGTCAGAAGGCGCGCCGGTGCTGCACCGCCGTCATGGGCAAGAAAGCGGCGTGCGGCCAATACCTGACGTCTGACGAGGCGACCTGCGAAACGGCGCTCGGCGACCTTCGTGCACGTGCCACGAATCCGAAGCAGCGCGATCTGTGCAGCTAAGGCGTACGCTATGATCGCGCGATGCGCTCGGTCGCGCTGCTGCTCGCCTTCACCGCGTCCGCGGCGGCGTATGGCGTCGGTCCCGCGATCGCGCTCGACGAGCTAGCGCAGAAGGCAACGGTCATCTGCAAGGCGACCGCGATCGCCGACAAACGCGCGAGCGATGCGAGTCTCGGCAAGGTCTTCGGTTATCCGGTGCACGAGACGAAGCTGCGCACGATCTCGTGCATCAAGGGCAGCGCACCGAAGACGTTCAAGTTCCGCCACTACGCGTATGATCCGCCGCCCAACAGCGGCATCGCGTACTCGCCGCTGCACTACGAGCTCACGCCGGGAAAGGTCTACATCGTCTTCGCCGTGCGTAACGGCGGCGTGTATCGGCCGCTGTTCAAGGAGCACACGCAGAAGGAGGATCAGGGGCTGTTCCGCGCCGGCGATGACAAACCGCTGAAGGGCGCGACCGTGAGCGATGCGATCTGGGCCGAGCTGCAACGGATGCTCGCGAGCTCGGTTGCCGACGATGTCGCGTACGCGATCGGGCAACTCGATCAGATGAGCGGTGGCGGGCTCGATCTCGGTCTCAAGGACTTCGATCGTCAGGCCGCGCTCGCCGACATTCGCAAGCACGTGCAGTCGAAGAACCCGGTGATCGCGGAGGCGGCGCTCGATGTGTTCGGAGGCGATAGCCCGTTCTACGTCGAGACCGATGCACCGTACTGGCTCGCGGGCGTCGGTAAGGGAACGATCGCGGGGCTGTCACCGCGCAAGCCGTTATCGACGGTAACCGCGGATTTCGCGTCGAGCGAGCTGCTCGCGGTTGCCAACGGCAGCGGCGCAGCGCATCTGCGCGGGCTCGCGATTCGCGCGCTGGGACGCACGCGCGCGATCACGCTGCCTGCCGTCACGACGTGGGAACGCTCTGCCGATCGCGAGGTTCGACGTGCCGCGATCATCGTCAGCGCCCAGCTCTCCGATCGCTCATTGATCGCGAAGGCCGTCGTCGACGCGGACGCCGATGTTCGTCGCACCGGTGCGCTCGCCGTCGGGTTCACGCAGGATCCGAAGCTCCTCGCTGCGCTCGGCAAGCTGCTCGCTGATGGTGACGCAAACGTTCGAGCCGCCGCGGCGATGGCGATCCTGTCATTTTCGCCTGATCTCACTGAATCGCTGATGAAGGCGCAGCTGTCGTCAGACTACATGCCGCTGTTCGTCAACGTGCTCGCGCGCAAAGACCCGAAGCCGTATCTCGTGCAGCTCGCGAACGTCGTCGAGAAACAGCTGCAGCCCGCGGGCTGGTGGGGCGGCCGGATTCCCGCGGCCGACAGCTGGGAGATCCTGTTCAACTACGTCAAGGCGCAGCCGCAAGCCGAGCTCTCGCGGCAGCCGCTCGGCAATGTGCTCGACTCGCTCGAGCGCATGAAATGGTTTTCGTCGAGCGAGCCCCGCGATCTCTACGCGCTCTACGTCAGGCGCGGTCTCACGGCGCGCGCGAAGCGCTTTCGCGATTCACTGAAGCAGACAGCGAGCTACGTCGAGCAATACCTCGATGCGGCCGATCAGCATCCAGAGCACTTCGTGCCCTGATGAAGAGCGCGATCGTCTTCCTACTTGCCTGCGAGGCGTGCGGGCGCATTTTCTTCGATCCGCGCGCCGATGCGAAGGTGTACGCCATCGACGCGGGCGAATGTCCACCGGGATATATGTTCATGAACCCTGGGTGCTATCGCGTCGTGCTCGCCGATCCAGAAGCAACGTGGTTCGTCGCGGAGGCAAAGTGCGAGGCAGACGTGTTCGGTGCGCACCTCGTGGTGTTAGACACCGCATTCGAAGCGCAGCAGGTCGACAGCATCGTTCCCGGCACGATCCTCGATCATTGGATCGGCGCAAACGACATCGTCAACGAGGGCGTGTTCCTCACGGTAACGAACGTGCCGATGGCGTACGCGACGTGGGCGATGACCCAACCCGATGGCGCAACGGCATCGAACTGCGTCGTGTTCAATGACGACACGACGCTCTACGACTACGACTGCTCCAGAATCGATGACTACGTGTGCGAGTACGACGGGATCGCCGCCGTCCCCGCGGCGTGGGGCCAATAGCTACTTCTTCTGGATGCAGCAGTAGAGACCGTTCGGGCAGCCGTTGTTGCTCGACTTCGGTCCGCACGAGACGGCAGCGGCCATGCTGATGCACTTGCCGCCGGAGGTTTCGCATGCCGACGTATCGCCCGCGCTGCCGGCGGCACTGCCGGGTTCGCCGCTGCCGGCGGCGGGCGCCGGTTCCGTTGGCGCAGGCGCTGGCTCGCTCGCAGCGGCGGCAGGTTCGGACTT
>Ga0070698_100002279_pt1 | contig 21244 bp, 19 predicted proteins | sample KBSK1502metaG_FD_65477 | JGI IMG/M metagenome (GOLD analysis project Ga0070698, IMG submission 65477) | Corn, switchgrass and miscanthus rhizosphere microbial communities from Kellogg Biological Station, Michigan, USA - KBS K1-50-2 metaG | ecosystem: Host-associated > Plants > Roots >...
GGGATCTGCGCGCGCTCAAGGGCGCGTTTCAGCGCCGCGACGCCGGAGGCGATATTACCTTTCTGGCAGTCTTCCAGCGCCATTCTGGCGTCCAGGGGCTTGGCATAACCGTCCGTGTTGTGGCGCGACCATAGGCCGAAAAGCTGCTGGCACCGGGCCATGGTGTCCTCGCCTGATGCCTGTGCGAGAAGAGTGCGCTCGGGCGAAGGCGAATAGACCGTCGCGGGCGATCTGGCACCGACGGAAAGTGGCTCGGCCAAGACAGGTCCAGCATAACCAATTGCAACGATTGCGCTCGAGAGTATTGCCGCTACGTGGAGGAAGTTCGACCGCGAGACGGCCACCTTTGACACTGGCAGAGAGTACGTCGTCATTTTGCCTGCACCCCTTGTTTGGACTTCAGTTATGGACGTGGGTGCGAACCTTCATTGCACGAGCGAATAGATCTAAACATCACATGCGAAAATAACGTGATGTTACGCGGCGTAAACCAGGCGTCTCCACAGTAAGTTGGTATCGCGTGCTATCGCCGGACCCTTGCACAACGGAACGTCGGGCTACGGCAGGGTACAGGACGCCGACATGGCACTGGAACACTGCCGCAGGGGCGAGTACGCCGTCGGCGTGGCGCAGCTCAAGCGCGCGCTCGAACGCGCCCAGGTTCCCATTCCGCCGGTGGAGTCGGCCAGCCGATAGGCAGCTGTCGCGCGGGCTCGCACCCCGCGCGACCCTCATCGATCATCAACCAGGCGGACGCCGCTCCAGGAGCCGTTGCGCCACAACATAGCGACAATGGCGGTTTCCGCTGCGAACAGCAGGAGCCGGCTGATGGCAATGCCGAGCAGGCCATAGCCGAGCTCGATTCCGACCAACCAGCTCAGCGGCAACTGCGCGCCCCATTGCAGCGCGAAGGCTACGGCTGTCACCATCCGCGTCGCGCCGGCCCCGCGCAGCGCGAAGCCCAGGATGCGCCCGAAAGCGTCGATGCTCATGCCGAGCGCCAGGACAACGAGCGGTGCCGCGGCCAGGTCGATCGTTGTCCGGTCGGCGATGAAGAGGCCGAGCGTGCCGCGTGGTGCGGCGACAATGATCGCACTGAAGACCAGCGTGATGATCGCACCGAGCCAGGCGACTTGCCAGCCCCAACGCCTGGCGTCCGTGGGATCGCCGCGCCCCAGAGCCGTGCCCACCAGGGTCGCGGCGGCGATGCCCATGCCGGTTGCCGCCAGGATCGACACCAGCATGATGTTGAGCAGCACGTTCATCGCCGCCACCGCGTCGGTACCCAGCAGGCCGACGATGGCGAAGTAGACTGCGGTGCCGACATAGACGAGCGATTGCTGGAGGCCGACCGGCAGGCCGATGCGCAAGATGAGGCGCATGCCGCGCCAGCTCGGCCGTGTGGCAGGAAAACCCGGCACCGGCGCGATGCGCGCCGCCAGCACGACGTGGATGGCCAGGGCCACCAGCGCTGCGAGCGTGACTCCCAGCCCCGCGCCCGCCGTCTCCAGCCGCGGCAAGCCGAGTGTTCCGAAGACGAGCAGATAGCCGAAGAGAGCGCTGCACGGCAGTTGGATGACCACCGCCAGCAGCGAATAGCGGGGAGCGCCGGCGCCGTTGCGATAGGCGCTGAAGGCGAAGTTGGCGCCGATGAACAGCAGCACCGGCAGCGTGGCGTTGAGATATGGCAAGCCATGCGCCGCAACGGCCGCGTCGTTGGCGACAAGGGAGAACAGGCCCGGACCTGCGGCGTAGCCCAGCCCGGTCAACAGCAATCCCCCCGCGATGGCGATGGTCAGACCATCGGTCAGCGCCGCTCCGGCCTGCCGGACCTGTCCGGCGCCAATGCGCTGCGCGACCAGAGCCTGAACGCCGGTATCGATGCCGAACAGCACCGCCATCAGCATCGACAGCAGGGCGCTGGCGATGCCGATGCCGGCCACGGCGGCGTCGCCGAGATGGCTCACCAGGGCGATGGCGATCAGGCCGATCAGGGTCTGCATCAGCAGGATCAGCACGATCGGCAGCGACAGGCCGACGATGCGCCGGAGGCGCCACGGCGGGACGGTCATGTCGGACGGGTCTAGCGTCCGGCGGTTTATCAGGATAATGACTTCGATTCATGAGTGATATCGATACAAGCGATATCCGGAAGCTCGACGGCAATCTGCTGCTGGTATTCCGCGAGCTCGCCCGCACACGGCGAACGACCGAGGCGGCGCGGCGTCTCGGCGTGACGCAGTCCACGGTCAGCCATGCGCTCGCGCGGCTGCGCGATCTGTTCGCCGATCCGCTGTTCGTGCGCCGGCCGCACGGGCTCGAGCCGACGCCGCGGGCACTGGAACTCGCCCCGCGCATCGACAGCCTGATCGACATGGCGGGTGCGGTGATGACCCGGGATGGCCGGTTCGAGGCGGCCCATAGCGAGCGGCGCTTCCGATTGGCGGCGCCGGAATTCGTCACGGCGCTCATCGGCGGTCCTCTGGTGCAGACTTTCCAACGCGAAGCGCCACGCGCCTCCTTTTCGGTCGATTTCCTCCTAGGCGGGGACGCGCTTGAGATGCTGCGGCGCGGAGAGGTCGATCTGGTGCTCGGCCAGTTCGCCGGCCTGCCGGCGGGCCTCGAAGCCGAGATCCTGTACAGGGACCGGTTTTGCATTGTTGCGCGCAAGCGCCATCCGAAGATCAAAGGCGCTATCGACAAGCGGACCTTTGCCAAACTACCCAATATCTTCGCCAGTTCATCGGGGGGCACGAGCATCGCCGACGCGACCATCCCGAGCCCGAGCATCGTCTCCACGGTGGCGCTGGTGCCCCGTTGGTTGACGGCCCTGACAATGGTCTCGGCCAGCGATGCCATCGCCACTTGCCCGCGCCGCCTCGCCGAGCGGATGGCGGGCGTCCTCGGACTGCAGATCATCGACGCCGACTTCGCCGGCCCTCGCTTTGCGGTCTCTGCCGTGCGGCGCGCCGGCCACGCCGATGCCGGTATCGACTGGTTGATTGCAGCGGTGCGCACTGCCGGGCTTTAGCCAGTTTCAAGGTTGACGTTTACGTAAAGGTAAACTACATCCCGAGCGCTGGCGGAGCAGGCGCGGGCGGACCAAAGTCCCATAAGAACAAGACAAACCATCGACCGCCGGAGGACCGCTCAGTGACCGCTTTGGCCGCGCATTACACGCCCGAACACCAGATGTTCCGCGACACGTGCCGGCGGTTCTTCGACAAGGAAGTCGTGCCGTTTCACATGAAATGGGAGGAGGACGGCATCGTCCCGCGCGAGCTGTGGCGCAAGGCGGGCGAGCAGGGGCTTTTGGGCGTGACCATGCCCGAAGAGTATGGCGGCGCCGGCGCCGACTTTTTATACAGCGCCATCCTGATCGAGGAGCAGGGCCGCGCGCTCGCCTCGGGTCCGGCCTTCTCCCTGCACAACGACATCGTCGTTCCCTACCTGCTGCACTACGGCAACGAAGAGCAGAAGAGGAAGTGGATCCCCAAGGCCTGCTCGGGCGAGCTGATAACCGCCATCGCCATGACCGAGCCCGGCACCGGCTCGGACCTGCAGTCGGTCAAGACCAGCGCCGTGATGGACGGCAATCACTGGGTGATCAACGGCTCCAAGACCTTCATCAGCAACGGCCAGCTCGCCGACCTGGTGATCGTGGTCGCCAAGACCGATGCCAAGCTCGGCGCCAAGGGCACCTCGCTGATCGCCGTCGAGACCGCGACCGAAGGTTTTAAGCGCGGCCGCAATCTCGAGAAGATCGGCATGAAGGCGCAGGACACATCGGAGCTGTTCTTCGACAACGTGCGCGTGCCGGCCGACAACCTGCTGGGCGGACCCGGCATGGGCTTCGTGCAATTGATGCAGCAACTGCCGCAGGAGCGGCTGGTCATCGCCATCCAGGCGATTGCCGCCATCGAGGCGGCGATGGAACACACCATCGCCTACGTCAAGGAGCGCAAGGCGTTCGGCAAGCAGATCATCGATTTCCAGAACACCCGCTTCAAGCTGGCCGAGCTCAAGACCAAGGCTCACATCGCCCGCGTGTTCGTCGACGATTGCGTCGCCCGCCATCTCAAGGGCGAACTCGACGTCGCGACCGCTGCGATGGCCAAGTACTGGACCACCGATCTGCAGTGCGAGCTTATAGACGAGTGCCTGCAGTTCCATGGCGGCTATGGCTACATGTGGGAATTCCCCATCGCCCGCCTCTATGCCGACGCGCGCGTGCAGAAAATCTACGGCGGCACCAACGAGATCATGAAGGAATTGATCGGAAGGACACTTTAGCTCCCGTCGTCCCGACCGAGAAGCGAAGCGACGAGTGGAGGGACCTACTCTCCACCGGCACGCAGACAGATCGTTGAAGCAAGGCCCCTCCGCTCCGCCCTTCGGGCTCCGGTCGGGGCGACGGAATACATAGGAGACAGACCATGACCGACGCATTCATCTACGACGCCGTCCGCACCCCGCGCGGCAAGGGCCGCAAGGATGGTTCCCTGCATGAAGTGACCCCGGTCCGCTTGGCCGTCACTGCCCTGCAGGCGATCCGCGACCGCAACAAGCTCGACACCCACCTGGTCGACGACGTGATCCTGGGCTGCGTCATGCCGATCGGCGAGCAGGGTGCCGACATAGCCCGCACGGCCGCCGTCGTGTCCGGCTACGCCGAGACGGTGTCGGGCGTGCAGGTCAACCGCTTCTGCGCCTCGGGGCTGGAAGCCACCAACATGGCGGCGGCCCAGGTCATGGCGGGACAGAGCCAGGCCGCGATCGGCGGCGGCGTCGAATCGATGTCGCGGGTGCCGATGGGCTCCGACGGCGGCGCCTGGCCGACCGATCCCGCGGTCGCCATCCCGATGTACTTCGTGCCGCAGGGCATCTCGGCCGACCTGATCGCCACCAAGTATGGCCTCAGCCGCGACGACGTCGACGCCTATGCCGTCGAATCCCAGAAGCGCGCCAAGGCAGCGTGGGACAAGGGCTATTTCAGGAAGTCGATCGTGCCGGTGAAGGACCAGAACGGCATCGAGCTTTTGGGCCATGACGAGCTGATGCGCCCGACCACGACCATGCAGACGCTGGCCGCCCTCGAGCCCAGCTTCAAGATGCAAGGCGAGATGATGCCGGGCTTCGACGCGGTGGCGCTGCAGCGCTATCCCGAGGTCGAGAAGGTGAACCATGTTCACCATGCCGGCAACTCGTCGGGCATCGTCGACGGCGCCGCCGCCATCCTGATCGGCACCAAGGAGTTCGGCGAAAAGACCGGGCTCAAGGCACGGGCGCGCATCCGCTCCTTCGCCTCGATCGGATCGGAGCCGGCGATCATGCTGACCGGCCCGGCGCCGGCTTCGGAGAAGGCGCTGCAGCGCGCCGGCATGAGCGCGAAGGACATCGATCTGTGGGAGCTGAACGAGGCGTTCGCCGCCGTCGTCCTGCGCTACATGCAGATCCTGAAAATGCCGCACGACAAGATCAATGTGAACGGCGGCGCCATCGCCATGGGCCATCCGCTGGGCGCCACCGGCGCGATGATCCTGGGGACCCTGCTCGACGAATTGGAGCGGCGCGATCTCTCGACGGGCCTGGCGACACTCTGCGTCGGCGCCGGCATGGGCACCGCCACCATCATCGAGCGGGTCTGAGTCTTTGCTGGGAGCGCGCCACTCCGATGGCGCGTCTTCCCGGCGTTTCGACACCGCATGAGCGCCACGGAGTGGCGCGCTCCCAGCAATGAGGACATCACCATGATCACCTACAACGTCGACAGCGACGGCATCGCCACCATCACCTGGGACATGCCCAACCGCACCATGAACGTGCTGAACGAGGCCTCGATGACGGCCTATGCCGGCGCGCTCGAGTCAGCGCTCAAGGACGACAAGGTCAAAGGCATCATCCTCGCCTCGGCCAAGGCCGACTTCATCGCCGGCGCCGACCTCGAAATGCTTTTGGGCGTCGACACGTCGGACGCCGCCAAGCTGATGGACCAGTTCAGCCAGCTGCAGAAGATGTTTCGCCACCAGGAGACCGGCGGCAAACCGATCGTGGCGGCGATCAACGGCACCGCCCTGGGCGGCGGCTTCGAGATCTGCCTCGCGAGCCATTATCGCATCGCCGCTGCCAACCCGCGCGCCAAGGTCGGCCAGCCCGAGGTCAAGATCGGACTCTTGCCGGGCGGCGGCGGCACGCAGCGCATTCCGCGCCTGATCGGCGTGATGAACGCGGCACCCATCCTGCTCGAAGGCAAGGACCTCACGGTCGATGCCGCAAAGGGCCTCGGCCTGATCCACGAGGTCGTGCCTCCGGGTGAGCTTCTGGCCAAGGCCAAGGCCTGGCTGATGGCGCCGGCCACCGAACAGGTCGTGCCGGAATATGCCGGCAAAGGCGCCAAGCCGATCGACGGCCGCGCCGTGCAACCGTGGGACCGCAAGGGCTTCAAGACTCCCGGCTTCCCGGGCGGCCAGGTGTGGAGTCCGCCGGGCGTGCAGACCTTCATCGGCGGCAACGCCATGATCGCGGCCAAGACCAATGGCGTCTATCCCGCGCCCAAGGCGATTATGAGCTGCGTCTACGAGGGCCTGCAGCTGCCGATCGATGCGGCGCTGCGGGTCGAGACCCGCTACTTCGTCTCGCTGCTGCGCGATCCCGTGGCCAAAAGCATGATCCGCACGCTGTTCTTCGGCTTGCAGGAGGCCAACAAGTTGGCGCGACGGCCGAAAGGGGTCCAGAAGCAGGACTACAAGAAGATCGGCGTTTTGGGCGCCGGCCTGATGGGTTCGGGCATCGCCACAGTGGCCTCGCAGGCCGGCCTGGAAATCGTCCTGATCGACAAAGACCAGGCGTCGGCCGACAAGGGCAAAGCGCATATCGCGGCTGAGCTCGACAAGCTGGTGAAGCGCGGCCGGCTCACCCAGGACAAGCGCGACGCGACCTTGGCGCGCGTCGCCGCCACGCCGGATTTCGGCGCGCTGAAGGGCTGCCAGCTCGTGGTCGAGGCGGTGTTCGAGAATCGCGAGGTCAAGGCCGAGGCGACCAAGAAGGCCGAGGCGGTGCTCGCCGCCGACGCGGTGTTCGCCTCCAACACTTCGACCTTGCCGATCACCGGTCTCGCCGAAGCTTCGGCACGGCCGCAGAACTTCATCGGGCTCCATTTCTTCTCGCCGGTCGAGAAGATGCCGCTGGTCGAGATCATCGTCGGCAAGAAGACCTCACCCGAGACGCTGGCGCGCGCCATGGACTTCGTCCAGAAGATCCGCAAGACGCCGATCGTGGTCAACGACAGCCGCGGCTTCTTCACCTCTCGCGTGTGCGGCGCCTTCATCAGCGAAGGCCATCGTATGCTGAAGGAGGGCGTGCCGGCTGCCATGATCGAGAACTGCGCGCGCTTCGCCGGCATGCCGGTGGGCCCGCTGGCGCTCAACGACGAGGTCGCGATCGACCTGTCGTGGAAGATCATGGACCAGGCACGGCGCGACGCCGAAGCGGCCGGCCACAAGTTCGAGGGCGGCGGCACCGAGGACATCCTCGAGCTGATGGTGAAGAAGCTCGAGCGCTTCGGCCGCAAGAACGGCAAGGGCTTTTATGAATATCCGGCCGACGGCAAGAAGCGCCTGTGGCCCGAGCTGCAGAAATACTTTCCGGCCGATCCCAAGCTGCTCTACGGCGAGGGCGAGGACAAGCGCGCCAAGGAGAACGAGATCAAGAAGCGCTTGCTCTACGTCCAGTCGGTCGACACCGCGCGCTGCCTGGAGGCCAACGTGCTCACCAACCCGCAGGACGGCGACGTCGGCTCGATCATGGGCCTGGGCTTCGCGCCCCAGACCGGCGGCGCCGTCAGCCTCATAGACCAGGTCGGCATCAAGACGTTCGTCGCCGAGTGCGACGAGCTCGCCAAGAAGTACGGCCCACAGTTCGAGGTGCCGAAGCTCCTGCGCGACATGGCCGCCAAGGGCCAGGGCTTTTACGCCAACTACCACCCGGCCAAGGCGGCGTAGCGCTGGGGGCGCCTTTCTTTTCCTCCCCCGTCATACGGGGGAGGTGGCCCGTCGTACGGGACGGAGGGGGAAGGCCACACAGACGATCTTCGAAGATTTCAGATCTGGAATCGGCAGACACCTCGCCTGTTGCTTTCCCCCTCCGGCCCTGCGGGCCACCTCCCCCCGTAAGACGAGGGAGGCGGATGAACTGAGATAGGGAGACACAAATGAACGCCAAGGAAATCGGGGCTCTCGCCGATCGCATCGCCGAGGCCCGGCGCGGCCGCAGGGTGATGGACTTTCTCGCCGCCGCAACGGCCGATCTCTCCGAGGCCGACTCCTACAAGGTGCAGTTCGCCGTGCACGACCGGCTCACCGGCAACGGCCAGGACCGCATGGCCGGCTGGAAGGTGGCGTTCACGCTCCCGGTGCAGTACCAGCCGCTCAAGCTGTCGGGCCCGGTCTTCGCCGGCATCTACCAGAGCGGCGTGCGCACGAGCGGCGCGGTGTTCGCGAACGGTTGGCCGATCAAGTCGGGCATCGAGCCCGAGCTGGTGGCGCGCATGGCCAGCGACGTGACGGCCGGTAGCGGCCCGTATACGGCCGATACGATCAGGCCCTTCGTCGCCAATCTCTATTGCGGCATGGAACTGGTCGAGAACCGCTATCCCGACGTCACCAAGGTGAGCGGCCCCGGCCGCATCGCCGACGACGTGCTGCAGGCTGCCTGCGTGCTCGGCACCGAGATCAAGGACTGGCAGAAGCTCGACTTCGCCAACCTGAAAGGCCGCTCGACTCTGGACGGCAAGGAACTCGCCGCGGGGCCGGGCAGCGCCGTCATGGGTGGCGCCATGATCTCGCTCGCCTGGCTCGCCAACAAGCTGATCGAGCACGGCAAGTACCTGCAGGCCGGCGACCTCATCCTGACCGGCTCGGTCCATCCGCCGGCGTTCCTGCCGGGACCGGGTGTGGCGAAGACGGAGTTCGTCGGCCTGGGCGGGTCGGAGATCACGATCAATTAGCTTTTCGCTTTCTCAACAAAACGCTTGGCGTGGTGATGAGAAGCGCCAGGATGAACGCCGTGACCAGGAGGTGTCGAAGGTCGCGCCATAGGGTTCTGCAGCGACCCCCGGCCCGCCATCGATCCGCGAGGCCAAGACCCGCAGTCCTGGCCCCGCGAGCACCGACTTCACTGGGGGAATCTCGGGCGAGGCATCCTCGGCATGCCAAAGAAGGCGTTCTTCCACGGCCCGTCCGGGGCGCTCCAGCCGGCGACGTAGGCGACGACAGTCACGCCAATCTGGCTCGCACCCCCATCGCCGGGCGACTTGACCTGGCCAGGGCCAAGTATCGCAAGGATCATGGCTGCTACGGAAAACATCGCTTGCATGGCTCTCTCCCTTTCAGCTGAGGCCGGCATGAGCGCCGTTCTCGCTGGGGAGACGGAAGCCGACGACGAGGCGTTACACGCAAAACGACATTTGACAGAATTCGGCGGCTCTCCTATCACTTAACCATAAGGTTAAGTGATAGGAGGCTGGATCGATGAGCTGCAGGATCGTGACGGTGGAGCGTGAGCTCACCGCCGTCATCAAGGCCAAGGTGCCGTTCGCCGAAATTCCCGACGCCCAGCGCTCGGCGCGCGCAGCCGTGAATGCCGCCTTGTCATCGCTCGATGCCGAGCCGACAGGCCGGCCCTGTACGCGCTTCCGGACGCCGGCGAGCGGCGCGCTCGAGATGGAAATAGGCACGATCGTGTCGCGGCCCTTCACAGCCAAAGGCGAGGTCGTGCCGTCCGATCTGCCGGCGGGCCGCGTCGCCCATTTCCTGCTGAAAGGGCCGTTCGATGGCATGCCGGGCGCCTGGCAGACGCTGTTCGACTGGTGCAAGGCGGAGCAACTCGAACTCGCCGGCATCAATTGGGAAATCTATATGCCGTGGCAAGGCGTCGATCCCGCCAAGCTCGAGACCGATCTCTACGCGCTGCTGGCCCAAAAATGAACCGCGGGCCCAACGGGCCCGCGGTCCGATCGTTCGAAGTCCGTTCGTTCTAGCGGCGTGCCATCGCCGACATCGGCGGCCGCTGGCCGTTGGTGGCAGGCCGCATCGCCGTCGCCGTTGGCGTGGGCGCCGTGGACGGCTGGGCAGCCATGCCGGTGCGGATGTCGCGCGCGACCTTGACCAGGCGCGGACCCCAGTCGGCCTCGAGCCGGTCGCGGCTGATCTGGTAGATCGGCGCCGAGGCGTTGATGGCGTAGGCGGCGGTGCCGTCGGAATTGCGCAGCGGCGCGCCGACGCCACACAGCTCGGGCAGCCATTCGCCCCAGGTGACGCAGAAGCCGCGGTCGGTCAGCTCCTTGAACGAGCGCTCGAGCCCGGTCTTCACCTTGGTCCAGTCGTCGCGCCAGCGGCGGCGGATGGCGTCGATCTGCTTGTTGCGGTCGACGTCGGGCAGCGAGAAAAGGTAAGCGCGGCCGATCGCGGTGCTGGCCATCGGCACGCGCGTGCCGACATCGTGGGTGATCGCCACGACCGACGGGCCGCGGCAGGCTTCGAGATAGATCATCGAATGGCGGTCGCGGCCGCCCAGCGCCGTCGACGCGTTGAGCGCATGCGCGAGCTGTTCGAGCGGCTGGCGCGAGGCGCGGCGCACATCCATGCTCGAGATCGCCGCATAGCCCAGCGCCAGCACCGAGGCGCCCAGCTCGTACTTGCGGAAGCGACGAATGTAGTTGAGGTAGCCGAGCTCGGTCAGCGTATGGGTGAGGCGGGCCACCGTCGGCTTGGGCAGGCCGGTGCGGTGGGCGATCTCCTGGTTGCCCAGCATGCCTTCGCCGGCATGGAAGGCGCGCAGGATGTCGAGGCCACGGGCCAAGGCGGTGACGAACTGACGGTCCTTGCCGTTGCTTCCTTCGGCGAGACCGTTCTCGACCGAGCTCTGGAAGGCCGCGGTTCGCGTGACGAGATGGCTGACGTTGCCCATGAGCGTTCTCCTGTGAATGGCCGTTTATTTCGTTGCGGGGCGGAACGTGCCATTGCATCGCCACTGCCGCAATGCGCGGGCCGGGGTTTTGACCTGCGAACATGCAAAGCGGCCATGTCACAGGTGCGTGAATCGCTATCCACAGTTGAGAAAGCGCGAATCATCGCGCGGAATCGGGCATTTTACGGCCTTCCGTGACCCGGCTGGCCCCGGCCGCCGGGGTTGGGTACCATCGGACTACACCCCCTGAGAGGCGCAATTGGCCAAAGAACCGACCCTGCCCAAGGATATCGCCGCACTGTCTTTCGAGGACGCGCTGAAAGAGCTGGAGGGCATCGTCCAGCAACTCGAACGCGGCCAGGTCAAGCTCGACGAGGCGATCACGGCTTACGAGCGCGGGGCGCTCCTGAAGAAGCACTGCGAGCAGAAACTCGCCGAGGCCAAGATGAAGGTCGATAAGATCGTGTTCTCGGCCGACGGCACGGTCGGCAGCCAGCCCGCCGATCTCGGTTAGTCTTCCCTGCCGTCATGCCGCTGTCGTCACATCGCCGGTTCGACGCCGCGTTGGTGCATGCCGCCCAGTCGGTCGAGCGCACCATGGATCGCCTGTTGCCGCATTCGTTTCCAGGCGACGACACGGGAGAGGCTCGCGTGTTCGACGCCATGCGCTATTCGAGCCTCGAGGGCGGCAAGCGGCTGCGGGCGTTTTTCGTGCTGGCCGGGGCGACGTTGTTCAAGGTCGCCGCGCTGTCGGCGTTCAGAACCGCCAGCGCCATTGAATTCGTGCACGCCTATTCGCTGATCCACGACGACCTGCCGGCGATGGACGACGACGACCTGCGGCGCGGCAAGCCGTCCTGCCACAAGCAGTTCGACGAGGCCACGGCCATCCTGGCGGGCGATGCCCTGCAGGCGCTGGCCTTCGAAGTGCTGGCGCATGAGGATACGCACGGCGATCCCGCGGTGCGCGCGGCCCTGGTCGCCGAGCTTGCCAAGGCAGCCGGCGCGCACGGCATGGTGGGCGGCCAGATGCTCGACCTTTTGGCCGAAGGCCAGGGGCCGGACATGTCGATCGGCGCCATCACCCGCCTGCAGCGGCTGAAGACCGGCGCGCTGATCTCCTTCTCCTGCACATCGGGGGCGATCCTGGGCAAGGCGAGCGAGCCTATGCGGGCGGCGCTGGCGGCCTATGCCCACGATCTCGGCCTGGCCTTTCAGATCGTCGACGACCTTTTAGACATCGAGGGCAGTGCGGCCGAGCTCGGCAAGACCCCGGGCAAGGACGAGGCGGCGGGCAAGGCCACCTTCGTGTCGATCCTCGGCAAGGAGCGCGCCCGTGCCCAGGCCGACCTTTTGGCGCGACAGGCCGCCGCGCATCTCGAACCGTTCGGCGGGGCGGCAGATTTGCTAAAGCAGGCGGCTGAATTCGTGGTTGCGCGACGGACGTGAGCCGTCGCGCGGGAGTATAGTAGTGTCATGACCGGGCAAAGCACGACGCCGCTTCTCGATAAAGTCGACATTCCGGCCGACATCCGTCGGCTGCGCGCCGACCAATTGCGTCAACTGGCCGACGAGCTGCGTCAGGAGACGATCTCGGCCGTGTCGGTGACCGGCGGCCATCTCGGCGCCGGGCTGGGCGTGGTCGAGCTCACGGTGGCGCTGCACTATGTGTTCGACACGCCGAAGGACCGGCTGATCTGGGACGTCGGCCACCAGGCCTATCCGCACAAGATCGTCACCGGACGGCGCGGCCGCATCCGCACCCTGCGCCAGGAGGGCGGGCTGTCGGGCTTCACCCGTCGCAGCGAAAGCGAATACGACCCGTTCGGCGCGGCCCATTCGTCGACCTCGATCTCGTCCGGGCTGGGCATGGCCGTGGCGCGCGACCTGGCCGGCGGCAGCAACCACGTGGTCGCCGTGATCGGCGACGGCGCCATGAGCGCGGGCATGGCCTACGAGGCGATGAACAACGCCGGCGCGTTGCGCAGCCGATTGATCGTGGTGCTGAACGACAACGACATGTCGATCGCGCCACCGGTCGGCGCCATGTCGGCGCACCTGTCGCGGCTTCTGTCGGGCCGGCCTTATGTCACCCTGCGCAATCTCGGCCGCACCGTCGCCGAGGTGCTGCCCAAGCCGCTCGAGATCGCGGCCAGGCGCGCCGAGGAATTCGCGCGCGGTCTCGTGGCCGGCGGCACGCTGTTCGAGGAGCTGGGATTCTACTATGTCGGCCCGGTCGACGGGCACAATCTCGACCATCTGCTGCCGGTGCTGAAGAACGCGCGCGACAGCCGGCTCGACAAGCCGATCCTGGTCCATGTCGTGACCAAGAAGGGCAAGGGCTATCCGCCGGCCGAGGCGAGCGCGGACAAGTATCACGGCGTGGTGAAGTTCGACGTCATTACGGGCAAGCAATCCAAGCCGGTGGCCAACGCCCCGGCCTATCAGGCGGTGTTCGCCAAGGCGCTGATCGCCGAGGCCGAGGCCGACAAGAAGGTCGTCGCCATCACCGCCGCCATGCCGTCGGGCACCAGCCTCGACAAGTTCGCCGAGCGTTTTCCCGAACGCTGCTTCGACGTCGGCATCGCCGAACAGCACGGCGTGACCTTCGCCGCCGGATTGGCCTGCGAGGGGTTCAAGCCGTTCGCGGCGATCTACTCGACCTTCCTGCAGCGCGGCTACGACCAGGTGGTGCACGACGTCGCCATCCAGAAGCTGCCGGTGCGCTTTGCCATCGACCGCGCCGGCCTGGTCGGCGCCGACGGCGCCACCCACGCCGGCTCCTTCGACGTCGCCTATCTCGGCTGCCTGCCGGGCTTCGTCGTCATGGCGGCGGCCGACGAGCTCGAGCTGATGCACATGGTGGCGACAGCAGCCCAGATCGACGACCGCCCCTCGGCTTTCCGCTATCCGCGTGGCGAGGGCGTCGGCATTGAATTGCCGGCCCGCGGCACGCCGCTCGAGATCGGCAAGGGCCGCATCCTGCGCGAGGGCACCAAGATCGCGATCCTGAATTTCGGCACCCGCCTCGCGGAATGCCTGGTTGCCGCCGAGGATCTGGCGGCCAAGGGGCTCAGCACGACGGTGGCCGACGCCCGCTTCGCCAAGCCGCTCGACACCGACCTGGTGCGCCGGCTGGCGCGCGAGCACGAGGTGCTGATCACCATCGAGGAGGGCGCGATCGGCGGCTTCGCCAGCCACGTGCTGCAGGACCTCGCGACCGCGGGCCTGCTCGACCACGGCTTGAAGGTCCGGCCGATGATCCTGCCCGACCGCTTCATCGATCACGCCGCGCCGGCCAAGCAATACGAGCAGGCTGGCCTCAACGCGCCGGCGATCGTGGCAACCGCGCTGGCCGCGCTCGGCCGTCAGGCCGAGCGGGCACGGGGCGGTAGGTCCTAGCGCTCAGTCCCGCGGTTGCGGGACGATGCGCAGGTAGGGCTTCGGCGCCTTCCAGCCGTTGGGATACTTGGCCTTGGCGGCCTCGTCGGAGACGGCCGGGACGATGATCACGTCCTCGCCCTTCTTCCAGTTCACCGGTGTCGCCACCTGGTGCTTGGCGGTGAGCTGACAGGATTCGAGGAGGCGCAGCACCTCGTCGAAGTTGCGGCCGGTGCTCATCGGGTAGGTGAGCATCGCCTTGATCTTCTTGTCCGGCCCGATGACGAACACCGAGCGCACGGTGGCGTTGTCGGCGGCGGTGCGGCCCTCCGACGTCGAGCCGGCGCCTTCGGGCAGCATGTCGTAGGCGGTCGCGACCTTGAGCTCGGGATCGCCGATCATCGGATAGGTGACGGCATGCCCTTGCGTCTCCTCGATGTCCTTGGACCACTTGGCGTGGTTCGACACCGGATCGACCGACAGGCCGACGATCTTGGTGTTGCGCTTGTCGAACTCGGGTTTCAGCCCGGCCATGTAGCCGAGCTCGGTCGTGCAGACCGGCGTGAAGTCCTTGGGATGCGAGAACAGGATTGCCCAGCCGTCGCCGATCCACTTGTGGAACTCGATCGGACCCTGGGTCGTCTCGGCCTGGAAATCAGGCGCCGTAGAGTTGATGCGAAGCGTCATGGTGAACCCCCTCTGATGATAAGCCTGCTTTCAGGCGTGTAGATCGACCTTCCGCGCGGCCCGGTCAAGCCTTGGAAGGAATCCAGCTGATCAGGCCCAGGCCGCCATCGACTTCTACCGTCGTTCCCACGACATAACGGCCAAATCTTTCCGACAAGACCGCGACAGCGACCTGGGCAATGTCGTCCGGCGTGCCGGCGCGGCCGAGCGGGATCTGCGCCACCACGGCGTCGAGGTTGCCGGCGACGAAGCCGCCGCCCGGGATGGCGCCAGGCGCGATCGCGTTGACCCGGATGCCGTCGGGCGCCAGCACACGGGCAAGCTCCTTCATGACCATGGTCATGCCGGCCTTCGAGGCGCTGTAGTGCGGCAGGTTGCGCGGCATCTCGCGATGCTGCGAAGTGATCAACAGGATGCGCCCTTTGACGCCGTTGTCGCGCATGTGGCGGCCGGCCTCGCGGGCGAGGAAGAAGCCCGAGCGCAGATTGACGCCGGTCATGGCGTCCCAGGTCGCCTCCGACACGGCGAGCGGCGTATCGACCTCCTGCCGGCGCGGACTGGCGGCATGGACCAACAGCGAGATCCTGCCGAGCTTTTTCAGCGCGCCGTCGAGCAGGCCCCTCCAGCCGTCCTGCTTGGAAAGATCGGCGGCGAGAAAGTCGATGCCGTCCTCGGCCGGTGGGGCGACGATATCGCTGCCCAGCACCGTGGCGCCTTCGTCCTTGAGGGCCTTGGCGATGCCGCGGCCGATGCCGCCCGCGCAACCCGTGACCAGGGCGCGTTCGCCGTCGAGAAGTTTCGTGGGCATGCCGGTCATGCTAGCAGGTGCCGCGAAAGGGGAAAGCGGTGGCCAAGATCCGGCTGGACATGGCGCTGGTCGAGCGGGGGCTGGCGGAGACACGCGCGGCTGCGCAGCGCCTGGTCATGGCCGGGCTGGTCTTCTCGGGGGAGCGCCGGCTCGACAAGCCGGGCCATGCGATAGCGGCCGACATGCCGATCGAAGTACGCGGTCAGCCGCATCCTTACGTCTCGCGCGGCGGCCTGAAGCTCGAGAAGGCTCTGGATCACTTCGCGATTCCGGTTGCCGGTCGCGTCGCGCTGGATGTCGGTGCCTCGACCGGCGGCTTCACCGATTGCCTGCTGCAGCGCGGCGCGGCGAAGGTCTATGCCATCGATGTCGGCACCAACCAGTTGGCGTGGAAGCTGCGTACGGATCCCCGCGTGATATCCAGGGAGAAGACCAACATCCGCGAGGTGACGCGCGAGCAGGCGCCCGAGCCGATCGACCTGATCGTCTGCGACGCCTCCTTCATCGGACTGAGGACCGCGCTGCCGGCGGCGCTGGCGCTCACGGCGCCTGGCGCGCATCTGGTGGCGCTGATCAAGCCGCAGTTCGAGGTCGGCAAGGGCAGGGTGGGCAAGGGCGGCATCGTTCGCGAGCCGGCGCTGCATGCCGAGGTCTGCGCCACGATTTCCGAATGGCTGGCGAATCAGCCGGGCTGGCGCGTGCTGGGCATCACCGAAAGCCCGATCGAAGGCGCCGACGGCAACAAGGAGTTCCTGATCGCAGCAAAGCTAGAGCCCGACGCTCCTTAGATGAGCGCTGAAGCGCTCGCCCATCGTTTCGTTGCCGAACCGCGGCAACCGCGCGGTTTGCAGTGTCAGCCCAGGCGTGGCCGCCTTCGCGGCCGCGATCTCCCGCCGTGCCGAGTCGAGGTCGCCCGAGGCGGCGAGCAGTCCCGCCAGCACCAGAACGTTGCGCTTCATGTCGGGCGCGTCCTGCCAGAGCCTGGTTGCCACCCGCACACCTTCGGCGGCGTTGCCCGCCAGCAGGTAGGCGATCGCGAGTTCACGGCGATGGCGGTGATGGCTGGCATCCTCGGCGCCCGCGGTCATCGCTTCCTGCAGCCGGCGGATTCCAGCGTCGAGGTTGCCAAGGTGGATGTCAGCGATGCCCAGCATCGCCTGGGCGGGGATGAAGTTGGCATTGCGCTCCAGGGCTTCGCTCGCCTGCTCGCGCGCGCCCTGCGGGTCGCCCTTCAAATCGTGAAGCGCCAGCGCCTTGATGCTGCGCGCGAAATAGCTGCGTGAATCGAGGGCAATGGCGCGATCGACCGACGCCACGATCTCATCGCGCGTGTCTTCCTTCATTGCCGTAGCTTCGTAGTCGGCGAGGCGGAACAGCGAAAAGCCCAGCATGGCCCATGCCATGGAATTGGAGGGCGCGCGTTCGATGGCGAGCCGCAACGTCTGCACCGCCTCGCCGTCGCGGTCGAGCGAGCGCACGAAGATGCCGGCTGCCTTGTCGAGAAGCTGGGGGACGGCGAGAGTCGCGTTGCTGGCATTGCGCAGACGCTCGAACAGCCGAGCCTTGACGCTGATGCGGATGGCGGCAACGACGTGGAGGACGAGCTCGTCCTGCAGCCCGAACACGTCGTCGAGCTGGCGGTCGTAGCGTTCCGTCCAGACCTGGGTCGCCAAGGCGCTTTCGTCGAGCCCTACAGAAAGCCGCAGCCGTTTGCCTACGGCCTGAACCGAGCCTTTGAGCAGGAAATCGGCGCCTGCCGGGTCGCCCACCTTCACGGCGATGGCCGTGTTGCGCGCGAGCGCACCGCCGATCGCCTCGGTCAAGCCTTCAGCCAGCGCCTTTACCTCCTCGTCGCCGCTGATCACACGGATCGCCTGCACCGCGACCAGCGGCTTGTCCAGCATCGCCGCGATCGGCGCGGCGGCCTGGGCTTCGGCGACGCCGCTGCCGCCGATGTGATAGATCGCGACGGGGTCTTCGATATTCTTCAGCTTCTGCGCGCCACCATTGACGAAGCTGATGTCGGACAGCTTTCGCCTGACCTCCTCGTAGACCTTGGCGGAGACGCAGATCGAGCCGGGATGGGCCACCGATTCCAGGCGCGCGGCGACGTTGACGCCGTCGCCGTAGAGATTGTCGCCCTCGACGATGACGTCGCCGATATTCACGCCGATGCGGAACCTCAGCGGCTTGTTGGCGGTGGTGTTGCGCGCGGCGATCGCGCGCTGGAATTCCACGGCGCACAGCACGGCTGAGACGGCGCTCGCGAACTCTGCGACCACCGAATCGCCGGCCGAGCCGAAAATGCGTCCGTGATGCTCAGCGATGATGGCGTCAACGATCTGCCGACAGGCGCGCAAATGGGCGAGCGTGCCAGCCTCGTCCTCGCCCATCAGCTTGGAGAACTGGTGAACGTCGGCGGCGAGGATTGCGGCGAGCTTGCGCTGTATGGAAGCCATCTCGCGCCTATCCTAGCGGACTGCCCGGGTCACGCGAAACTTGTTATTGTCCGCCAAGGTCTCGAACGTGGCGAAGTTGGCCTTCAGCAGCGGTTCGTAAGGCAGGCCGCGATTGGCGACCACATAGAGGCGGCCGCCGAGCCGAAGCGCCCGCGCCGCGGCGGCAATGATGCCTTGGCCGAGCGCCGGCTCGGCCGCACGGCCGGCATGGAACGGCGGGTTGCAGACGACGGCGTCATAGGTCGCGGGGGCGGTTTCGACGGCAAGGTCGAGCCAATGGAACGTGGCGCGCGGATCGGCAAGATTGACGCGCGCGGCCTCGAGCGCGCGATGCTCTGAATCGATCAGGTCGATCTTCGTAACACCACGCGAGCGCGCCAGGACTTCGCGGCTGAGATAACCCCAGCCGCAGCCGAAATCGGCGACGGGACCGGACAGATCGTCCGGCAGGCATTGGGCGAGCAGGGCGGAACCGTCGTCGATGCGATCCCAGGAGAAGATGCCGGGCTGGCTCACCCACGTTCCGTCGCCGACCGGCCGCAGCGATGCGAGGTCGCGCCAATAGTCGGGCGGCCGGCGTTCGCTGCGCTTGAGCCAGAAGACGCGGCAATGGAATTTCGATAGCGAGCCTTCGAGGCCGAACGCCTTGGCGACATGCTTTTCGAGGCTCGCCGCACCCTCGTCATTGGCGCCGGCGCAGACCAGCGTGCCGCCGTCGGCAAGCAGCGCCCAGCCGCGCGCGATGTTGGCGAAGTTTTCCTCCTTGTGCTTGGTCAGCAGCAGCTGGCCGAGTTGATAGGGGCCGCTCCCGAGGCGCGGCACGACCGACCAAGCGGCTCGCTTCAGGCGCAGATACTCGGGCCGAAACGACTGCTCGGCGTCGACCTCCCTGAAAGGCCCGAGTTCGGCGCGCAGGAAGAACGCGCGCTGTGGCGCGAGCGCTCCCGATTCGAAAGCGTAGGCAAGAGCGCGACCGGCTTGGCTCACGGCCGCTCAGCTAGGGAACGAGGACGGCGCGCCCCATGATCAGGCCCTTGCGCAGCTCCTGCAGCGTGGCATCGGCTTCGTCGAGCTTGCGCTTGATGATCGGCACCGGAGTCACCTTGCCCGACGTCACGAGATCCATCATCTCCTTCATTTCGGCCGGACTGCCGGTGACGGAGCCCACGATCTGGCAACCGGTGAAGGCGAACATCGGCAGGGGCATCGAGAAGGTGCCGCCGAACAGGCCGACGATGATCAGCCGCCCGCCGCGGCCCAACGCCCGCAGGCCGAACTGGGCCGACGCCTCGGCGCCGACGAAATCGATGGCCGCGCCCACGCCGGTGCCGCCTGTGAGCTCCATCACCTGCTTGCGCGCTTCCTTGTCGCGCGGATCGACGGCGGCCACCGCGCCGTTGTCGAGCGCGAGCTTGCGCTTGTTCTCGTCGATGTCGGCCACGATCGGTTCGCGGCCCAGCACCGACTTGGCGAAGCGCACGCCCATCAGCCCGACGCCGCCCGCGCCGATCACCAGGATCGGCTTGCCGCCGTCGTGGCCGACCGCCTTCTTGACCGCGCCGAAGGCGGTGATGCCCGAGCAGGCATAGAGGCAGGCCAGTTCCGTCGGCAGGTTGCCGTAGGGATAGAGATATTTGGCATGCGGCACGACGACATGATCGGCATAGCCGCCGTCCTTGTTGACGCCGAGCGCCCGCGGTGTGGGGCAGAGATGTTCAATGCCGTTCTGGCAATACCAGCAGTTGCCGCAGCCGATCCACGGATAGACCACGGCCTTGTCGCCGACCTTGGCGCCCTTCGCATCGGAGCCGAGAGCTTCGACGACACCCACGATCTCGTGGCCCATGGTGCGCGGCGGGGCCATGGTCTTCTCGGTCGAGTATTTGTTGCCGCCGCCCATGTCGAAATAGCCTTCCCACAGATGGACGTCGCTGTGGCAGACGCCGGCGGCGGTGATGCGCACCAGCACCTCGCTGCCCTGCGGCGTCGGGGTTGGCTCTTCGACCTTCTGCAATGGCTTGCCGAACTCGACGACCTTGTAGCTCTTCATCGGCGTGCTCCCGAGTTTTCGGCCGGAGCATAGAGCATCCCGTGGCCATTTGTGCTACTAGTTCGCAACGAGATTGTTTGGGGAGGAAACAAATGTTGAGACGCGAAATCCTGGCCGTCGCCGCTCTCGCTCTGATCTCCTCCGGCGCGGCTGCGCAGGACACCGTCAAGGTCGGCTTGATCCTGCCGATGACCGGCCAGCAGGCCTCGACCGGCAAGCAGATCGACGCGGCGGTGAAGCTCTACCAGGCGCGCAACGGCACGACGGTTGCGGGCAAGAAGGTCGAGGTGATCCTGAAGGACGACACCGGCGTCGCCGACGTCGCCAAGCGCCTGGCGCAGGAGCTGGTGGTCAACGACAAGGTGGCCTTCCTCGCGGGCTTCGGTCTGACGCCGATCGCGCTTGCCGTGGCGCCGATCGCCACCCAGGCCAAGGTGCCGGAGGTCGTCATGGCCGCCGGCACGTCGTCGATCACCGAGGCCTCGCCGTTCGTCGTGCGCACCAGTTTCACGCTGGCGCAGTCGGCGGTGCCGATGGCCGAATGGGCGGTGAAGAACGGCATCAAGAAGGTCGTGACCCTGGTCACCGACTTCGGCCCTGGCATCGATGCCGAGAAATCGTTCAGCGAGAAGTTCAAGGCCGACGGCGGCACCATCGTCGACAGCCTGCGCGTGCCGCTGCGCAGCCCCGACTTCTCGCCGGTGCTGCAGAAGGCGGCCGACGCCAAGCCCGACGCGCTGTTCGTCTTCGTGCCGTCCGGCGCCGGCGCGCAGTTCGTAAAACAGTTCGTCGAGCGCGGCCTCGACAAGTCGGGCATCAAGCTGATCGCCACCGGCGACGTCACCGACGACGACCAGCTGAACGGCATGGGCGACGTGGTGATCGGCGTCATCA
>Ga0070698_100002280_pt1 | contig 21240 bp, 25 predicted proteins | sample KBSK1502metaG_FD_65477 | JGI IMG/M metagenome (GOLD analysis project Ga0070698, IMG submission 65477) | Corn, switchgrass and miscanthus rhizosphere microbial communities from Kellogg Biological Station, Michigan, USA - KBS K1-50-2 metaG | ecosystem: Host-associated > Plants > Roots >...
CATCCGCACCGAGTTCAACACGGTCTTCATCCAGCAGGACGTGTGCAACGGCTGCCGCAACTGCATCTCGGCATGTCCCTACGGCGTCATCGGCATGAACCAGCAGACGGGCACCGCCCATAAGTGCACGCTTTGCTACGACCGGCTGCAGGGTGGGCTCGAACCTGCGTGCGCCAAAGCTTGCCCCACGCAGTCGATCCAGTTCGGGCCCCTCGCCGAGCTGCAGCAAAAGGCTGACGTGCGAGTGGCCGCGCTGCACAGCCAGGGCGTCACGCAGGCGCAGCTGTACGGTCGCGACGACACGGTGTACGGCGGGCTCAACGCCTTCTTCCTCCTGATGGACAAGCCGGAGACGTACGGCCTGCCCAGCGCGGCCAACGCCCAGCTGCCGAGCCGGAACGACGTGGGCGGCTACCTGGTCGCCCTGGCGACCGCGGTGCTGGGCGTGATCGGGGGTCTGGTCGCATTTCGGCGGCGGGCTGCGGGCTGATGTTGGTCCTCGCCGCCGAGCACTTCGTCCGCTCGCCGGAGTGGCTGTGGTACATCCTCTTCTACTTCTTCTTCGCGGGCCTCGCCGGCGGCAGCTACGCGGTGGCGACGATGCTCCGTCTGTCGGGCGACCCGCGCGACGAGGCGGCGGCGCGCGTCGGGTTTCTCATCGCCGGTCCCCTCACCGCCATCTGTCCCATCTTCCTCACCGCCGACCTCGGCGTCAGCTGGCTCCGGTTCTGGCACATGCTCGTCAATGTCACGCCGGGCGACACCGGCCTCAACTTCAAGTACTGGTCGCCCATGTCGGTGGGCGTGTGGGCGCTCCTGATCTTCGGCTTCTTCGCGGGCGTGTCATTCCTCGAAGCGTGGTTGAGCCTCCGCCGCGGGCGCTCGTTGGCGCCTGCGTTGAACCGAGTCTTCAACGTCGTGGGCGCGATCGTCGGCATCTACGTCGCGTCCTATACCGGCGTGCTCCTGAGCGTCAGCAACCAGCCGGTTTGGAGCGACACGTGGGCGCTCGGCGGCCTGTTCCTGGCCTCGGGCCTGTCCGGGTCGGCGGCCCTGATGGCACTGCTCATCCGCAACCGCCCGGAGGCGAGCTTCAGCCTCGGCCGGCTGCACCAGGCGGACGGATACTTTTCCGCGCTCGAGCTCGTCCTCCTCATCGTGTTCTTCGTCACGATCGGGGCGGCGGGCACGCTCGACCGCGAGCTCGTGTGGCTGCCGCTGTGGGCTCTCGCCGTGGTCGGCATCGCCGCCTCGCTGGTCGAGGCGCGCGGTCACATGCGCACGCAGGTCAGCGGGTCGGGCACTGCCGCCGGGATCCGAATCGACACCGTGGTGGTTTCCGTCCTCGTCCTGGTCGGGGTGCTGGCCTTGCGGGCCGCGGTCATCTTCAGTGCCCAGTAAAGACCAGGTCCTCACCGTCCTCTCAGCGATCAAAGACCCCGACCTCGGGCGTGACGTGGTCAGCCTGGGCATGATCAAGGACCTCGCCATCAGCGACGCCGGTCAGGTCAGCTTCACGTTCGAGCTGACGACCCCGGCCTGTCCCGTTCGTGACCGCTTTCAGGCCCTGGCCCGCGACCTGGTCGCCGGCATCCCCGGGGTGACCGCGGTCGACCTGAAGATGACCGCCAACGTTCGCGCGCCTTTTCTCGGCGGCTCGCGGGAGCCGGCCATCCCGGGCGTGAAGCACGTCGTGGCGGTCGCATCGGGCAAGGGTGGCGTCGGCAAGTCGACGGTCGCGGTCAACCTCGCGGCGTCGCTGCAGCTGTCCGGAGCAAGGGTGGGCCTGCTGGACGCCGACATCTACGGCCCGTCCGTGCCGGGCATGCTCGGCGCAGCAGGGCAGCCGCAGGTGCATGAGCAGAAGCTCGTGCCCCTCGAGGCGCACGGCCTGCGGTTCATGTCGATCGGCCTGCTCGCCGGCGCGGACAAGGCGATGGTGTGGCGTGGCCCGATGGTCTCGCGCGCGATCGAGCAGATGCTGGGCGACGTCTGGTGGGGCGAGCTCGACTACCTGGTCGTCGACCTGCCGCCCGGCACGGGCGACGCATCGCTGACGCTGGCCCAGGCGATTCCGCTCAGCGGAGTTGTGGTCGTCTGCACGCCGCAGGAGACGGCGCTGCGCATCGCGGTCAAGGCGCTGCAGATGTTCCGCGGCCTCAACGTGCCGCCGCTCGGCCTGGTGGAGAACATGAGCTGGTTCGTATGCGGATGCGGTGAGGAGCACCACATCTTCGACCACGGCCGGGCGGAGCGCGAGGCGGCGCGCCTGGGCGTCCCGTTCCTGGGCGCGATCCCGCTCGAGCGTGCCATCCGCGAGGAGGCCGACGCCGGCACGCCGATCGTCGTTTCCCGTCCCGACTCGGCGGGCGCCAGGGCGATGCGCGGCGTCGCGTCGGCCGCCGCGGCGCGCCTCTCGGTGCAGAGCTTCCGGCAGCTGCCGGTCATCAACGTCCGCTAGAGAGGTACGTCTCTCTCCAGCTTCTTGCGGACTTCCTGGATGAAATCGGCGATCGTCGCATCGTCCGCCTCGGGCTTGGCCGTGCGCAGGCGCTCGGCCGCGATGCCCGCGAGGTAGCTCGTCAGCGGCGCGAACCGTCTCTCCTGCGTGTGCGCCGCCACCCGTGCCAGCTCGAGGAGCTCCAGCGCGACGCGCGAATCGAGCGTGGGCTTGCCGATCGTGGCTCCGCGCCGCTGCGCTGCGTCGACCCACGCCTGGCCGAGGGAGTCGAAGAACTCGTTCATCGGTCAGACAGTAGCCTGTATCGAAGCCATGCCGTTCACCACGCGGCCCGAGGTCAGGGGCACGTTCGGCGTCGTCAGCTCCACCCACTGGCTCGCCACGGCAACCGGCATGAGCGTCCTCGAGCGCGGCGGCAACGCATTCGATGCGGCGGTCGCGGCCGGCTTTGTGCTCCAGGTCGTCGAGCCGCACCTCAACGGCCTTGGCGGTGACCTGCCCATCGTGCTTTGGGACGCCCGGCGCAACAAGGTCGAGGTGATATGCGGACAGGGGCCATCGCCCGCGACGGCCACGATCGAAACCGTCCGCGGCATGGGCCTGGCCGACATCCCGGGCACGGGCCTCGTCGCCGCGTGCGTGCCCGGCGCGTTCGGTGGGTGGATGACGCTGTTGCGCGACCACGGCACGTGGTCGGTCGGCGAAGTGCTGGAGTTTGCCATCGGCTACGCCGGCGCGGGATATCCGCTTCTCCCGCGGACAGTCGACAGGCTGGCGATGGTCGAGACGCTGTTCCGCGAGCACTGGCCGGCGTCGGCCGCGGTATATCTCGCCGGCGGCCTGCCGCGCCCGTGGCAGGTCCTTCGGAACCGCGACCTGGCTGCAACGTATCGACGCCTGGCCGCGTTCAGCGGGAGTCGCGAGCAGCAGATCGAACGCGCCCTGGGCGCGTACTACGAGGGCTTCGTCGCCGAGGCGGTGGAGCGGCACTGCCGGCACGAAACGATGGACAGCTCTGGCGCCGCCCATCGCGGGCTGCTCGTGGGGGACGACATGGCGTCGTTCGGCGCCCGCCACGAGGCCGCCGTGTGCGCCGACTTCCACGGCTGGACGGTCGCGAAATGCGGACCGTGGAGCCAGGGGCCCGTGTTTCTCCAGCAGCTCCGCCTGCTGGAAGGATCAGGCCTCGACAGCAGAGAATTCCTCTCCGCCGACCACGTCCACACGGTCATCGAGGGGGCCAAGCTCGCCTTCGCCGACCGCGAGGCGTGGTACGCGGACCCGGACTTCGCGGACGTGCCTGTGGCCGACCTCTTGTCTCGCGAGTATGACGCCCACAGACGCGCGTTGATCGGCCAGCGCGCTTCGCTCGAGCTGCGACCGGGACGGCCGGCAGGTCGCGCGCCTCACCTGCCGGTTCGACAGCCGCAGGCGGTCGGCGAGCGCCACTGGACGGGCGCCGGCTCGCAGTCGACAGGAATAACCAGGGGCGACACCGTGCACGTGGCGGTCGCCGACCGTCATGGCAACCTCGTCGCCTGCACCCCGAGCGGTGGGTGGCTGCAGAGCTCGCCGGTCATCGAAGGACTGGGTTTCTGTCTGGGCACACGCGCCCAGATGTTCAACCTCGACCCCGAGCACCCGAACCGTCTCGAAGGGCGAAAGCGCCCGCGCACGACGCTCAGCCCGACGCTCGCGCTGCGCGACGGCGAGCCGCGGCTTGCCTTCGGCACGCCTGGCGGCGACCAGCAAGACCAGTGGACGCTCGAATTCTTCCTCGCCCATGCGCTGTTCGGCCGCGACCTGCAGGCGGCGATCGATGCCCCGATGTTCCACACGTCGCACTTCCCCAGCTCGTTCGCGCCGCACGACGCGCACCCGGGCCGCGTACACGTGGAGCCGCTGCCCGACTCGCGAGCGATCGATGAGCTGCGCCGCCGCGGCCACGACGTCGTCGAGGCGGAGCCCTGGTCGCTGGGACGGATCTGCGCCGTCGGGCGTGAAGCCGAGACCGGCCTGCTCCGCGCGGCCGCCGACCCGCGCGGCGCGCAGGCGTACGCGGCGGGCCGCTGAGCGGTTACTCGCGGAGTCTCGGGTCCAGCGCGTCGCGCAAAGAGTCGCCCAGCAAGTTGAACGCATTTCCAGCCGATCGGGTGTCAACTTTCAATTGCCCGCCCTGACTTCGACCAGCAGCTCGAGCGAGTCGACGAGCCGCGGTCCCGGACGGTTGAAGTAGGCCGACCCGTCGACCACCGCGACGGTGCGGGCGCCCACCAATTCGATCTCGCCCCGCACGCCGGCGGCCTCGAGCCGCGCGCGCGCCTCGTCGAACCCGCACGGCGCCAGGATGAGCAGCTCGGGCGCCGCCGCGCGGACGGCGCCCCAGGAGACGGCGGCCGAAGGCACACCAGGCCGCGCGACCGGGTCGTCGATGCCCGCGAGCGACAGCAGGTCTGGCGTCCAGTGCCCGGCGCGGTAGGGAGGGTCGATCCACTCCAGGAACACGCCACGCACCCGCGGCATGGCGGCCGCCTTCAGCCGCGCCGCCTCGATTCGCCGGTGCAGCTCGGACAGGAGCGGCCGCGCGTCGGCGCGGCACGCAACCGCGAGCTCGTCGATGTCCGCCAGCACGTCGTGGAGCGTGTGCGGATGCTGCCTGAGCATGGGCACGCCGGCCAGGTCGGTCGACACCTGGTCCGCCGACACGGCGCACACGTCGCAGATGTCCTGGGCCACAACGAGGTCGGGATCGAGCCGAAGGACGGCGCCGGTGTCGACCTCGTAGAGCAAGTGGCCGGCTCGCGCGGCGATTCCCACTGCCTCTTCTATGTCCGCGCTCGTCTTCTCCACCAGGTCGAGCGTCGACCTGGTCACGATCGGCAGGGCGGCCGCCTGGGGTGGGTAGTCGCACTCGTGGGTCACCGCGACGAGCTGGTCGCCCAGGCCGAGGGCGAACAGCGCCTCGGTCGCGCTCGGCAGGAGGGAGACGATCCTCATGCGGGTTCGTTGAGCCGGTCGATCACCTGGTCGAACACCTCGCGCGGCTGCGCGCCCAGGATGAGGTAGCGCCGGCCGAAGATGTGCGCCGGGATCGCGTCGATGCCGACCGACGCCGCGACTCGGCGGTTCTCGTCGATGAGCGGTGCGTAGAGGTCTTGCTCGACCGCCCCCCTCAGCTCCTCGGCGTCGAGTCCCAGGCCGGCGCCGATGCGCACAAGGTCGTCAACGTCCTCCAGGTGACCTGTGCCTTCCCAGTGCGCCTTGAACAGCGCGTGGTGCATCTCATCGAAATGGTCGTGCTCACGAGCGAACTCGGCGGCGCCGAGCGCGCGGCGCGAGTTGATGATCACATCACGCGTCTGCATCTTCAAGCGAACGGTCTCGGCGACCGACTGGAGGTGCGAATGCATGCGCTCTGATCGCGTGTGCCCGAAATAGACGTCGCGAGGGATGCCTTCGACCGGCGCTTCAGGGTGCAGCTCAAACGGCAGCCACGTGAGCTTGACCTTGCCTTCACGCTCGAGCTCTTCGACTCGAACCGAGTCGATGTAGCACCACGGTCAAACGTAGTCGGAGAAGACCACGAGGTCCACAGCAGACATCTGGATTCCTCTAAGCATCTCTTAATCCGCCGGTGGCAGAATGGTCTCGAGGGTGAAGGGGCACCCCGCGTCAGCTCTGGGAAAGTTCAGGAGGTAAGCGCATGGCAGACGCGAAGACTTTTGTCGTCAACGCCCCCTCGTGGATCGACCTGTCGACCAAGGATCCCGCGGCGGCGCGCGACTACTACGGGAAGTTGTTCGGCTGGAAGTCAGAGCCCGAGAAAGACCCGGCGGCCGGCGGGTACGCGATCGCGCGGCTCGGCGGCCAGGACGTGGCGGGCATCGGCGGCCAGCAGGACCCGAACGCGCCGTCGGCGTGGATGGTGTACATCGGCACGCGCGACGCGACCGCGGCGGCGAAGAAAGCCGAGGCCGAAGGCGGCAAGGTAGTGGCGCCGCCGTTCGACGTCATGGACGCCGGCCGGATGGCTGTGTTCCAGGACCCGGCAGGCGCCTTCATCTCCGTCTGGGAGCCGAAGACGATGAACGGCTTCGGCGTCCAGCGCAAGGCCGGCGCGTTCTCGTGGGCCGAGCTCAACGCGCGAGGCATCGACAAGGACAAGCAGTTCTACAAGAAAGTCTTCGGTTGGGGCCAGAAGGACAGCCCGATGGGCGAGGGCCAGGGCGACTACACGGAGTTCAAGCTGGGCGACGAGAGCATCGCCGGCGGCATGGAGACGAACCCCATGGTGCCGAAGGAGGTCCCGTCGTACTGGATGGCCTACTTCGCGGCGCGCGACGTCGACCAGGCACACAAGAAGGCGGTCGAGCTGGGCGGCAAGGAATTGGTGCCGCCGTCGGACTTCCCCGGCGGCCGGTTCTCGATCCTCTCCGACCCCCAGGGAGCGACTTTCGGCCTGATGAGCTCGGACCAGTAACCCGACTCCGTATGCACCGGCGGGCCGCGCTCGGCCCGCCGGTCTCCGACGAAAAAAGACCCTGCGGCTGAGAAGTGGTTCGCCGGCAAGCCCGCGGAGGCGACCCTACGCCGCGTGCGGGACGTGATCCTGGGAGCCGACCCGCGGATCGGCTAAGGCACCAAGTACGGGACCGTGATGTTCAACCGCGGCGGCATCATCCCCCGCCGATATCCGCACATGGAGGGCGAGGGACGCCAGGTGCGCTTCATGCGCTTTGCCGACGTCAAAGAGGCCGACGCGCGGGCGAGCGAGCTCGGCAGGATCGGGGTCGCCTGGTGCGACATTATGTCCGCTCCGAAGGCGACGAAGAAGAAGAGCTGACGGGGCGCTCGCTAGCCGGCGCGTGGAGTCACGTACGAGATGATTCGTTCGACCTGGATCTTGCCGTCGTCGTCCAGGACCCACGTCTGAGCGGACGGAAAGGTCTTCGAGCCAATCTGCCCGCCCTCCGTGTCGACCTGGTACATGATCAGCGCGTTCCGCTCGTCGCCCATCGAGGCGATGACCCTCAGGCTGCCGGGCACGACCTGCCGGGCGAACTGCGCAAGACCTCGCGGCGCGTCCATGTACTCCTCGATGCCGACGAGATGCGAGGCCGGGCTGAAGAACTCCACGTCCGCCGCCAGATTGCGGCGAGCTGTATCCAGGTCGTGATTGGTCCACGCTTCCAGGTGGGCCCGCGCCAGCACGACTGCCGTGGAATCTTTCATTTCGCCTCCTTGACGAACCCGAATGCCTCCTCCGCTAGGGGCTGCCACGGCCGCCGAGCGGTGGGCGAGAGGACGAACCACTCGCGCATCGGCCTGCCCTTGCCCGCGTCGAAGTACTTGCCCTGGCCGCCGGCGACGAGCTCGTCCACGCGCGCCCGGGGCAGCTTGAGCACCAGCTCGCCCCGCACAAGCATCGCGAATATCCTGCCGTCCACCTTGAGCTGTCCGCTGGAGCCGAAGCCTTTGCCCTCCGTGATGCGAGTGACGTTGCGTCGCCCGGAGAAGCTCTTCGCCAGCTCCTCGTACTTCGCCTCCGCCGTCATGCCGCCTCAGCGACCGGCTTCGCGTCCGCCGCCGTGGCCCGGCGTGCGGTCACGCCCAACGCGCTGAGGCCGGCGACCAAAGCGAACCCGGCGGTGGTCGCCAGCGCCGGTCGAAAGCCGGCGGTGAAGCTCGTCGGAGTACCCAGGTGGCCGTTGGTCGTGAAGACCGTGGTGGCCACTGCCACGCCGAACACACCGCCGAACCTCTGGAGCGTGCCGCTGACGCCCGACGCCTTGCCGATGTCCGCGGGCGCCACCGAGTTCAGCACCGCGGCCGGGGTGGTCGGGAGGGCCGCGGAAATGCCCACGCCGACGAGAATCAAAGGCAGGACCAGCTGCGCGTAGTCGACGGCCGTTGACGAGATCAATGCGATCCAGCCGAGACCCACCGCGCCGAGCAGCATGCCGCCGGCCATCAGGGGTCGCCGGCCGATGCGATCGGAAAGCGCACCAGCGAGGGGCGAGACCAGGATGGGCGTCGCCGTCCAGGGCAGGATTCGTAAGCCCGCCTCGAGCGGTGAGTACCTCAGCCCGAACTGAAAGAACTGGGCGATGAGAAACGCCGACGCCAGGAGTGCTGCGACAAGTAGAAAGCCGGTCAAGTTGGCGGCCGCGAACGTGGCGCTGGCGAACAATCGAAGAGGCACCATGGGAGCGGTCGTCCTGAGCTCCCAGGTCGCGAATCCAGCGATCGACAGTGCGCCGACCGCGAACGAGCCGAGAACTTCGGAGCTGCTCCAGCCCGCGTCATTGCCGCGGACCAGGCCCCAGATCAGGGCCAGCGCGCCAAGTGTGAAAAGCCCGACCCCAACCAGGTCCAGGCGAATCGAAGGTCCACGACTCTCGCGAAGGAAGACAAGCGACAGCACCATGACGACCACACCAAGGGGGACGTTCACCCAGAACACCCAATGCCAGTCGAGCCCCTGAGTGACGGCGCCGCCGATGAGCGGTCCCGCGGCCACGCCAATGCCTGCGATGCCTCCCCACAAACCGATCACCGCGCCGCGGCGCTCCGGCGGGAAGGCGGCCGACAGGATCGTCAGGCTGAGTGGCATGATCGTCGCCGCGCCGATGCCCTGAACGACCCGTCCGCCGATGAGAACGGGGGTGTTCTGAGCGAGCGCACAGATCACCGAGCCCAGCGTGAAGAGCGCAATTCCCGCTGCGAAGACGCGGACGCGCCCGATCCGGTCGCCAACCGCCGCCGCGGTGATCACCCCGGCACCGAACGCGAGCCCATAAGCGTTGATGATCCAACCGAGCGTGGTCAGGCTTCCACCGAGGTCGTGTCGCATGGCCGGGAGCGCTGTGACGACGACCACAAGGCCGAGGTTGACCATGAAGAACGCCACTGACGTGAGCACGAGAGTCCAGATGCGATGGGTCATTTCGCCGATTACCTCCAGCCTGTGTGTCTCCGCCTGGTGCTGGCGATTGTCCAACAAGAACTTGATAAAGTCAAGTATCTACTTGAGTTAGTCCGAGCCAACTGCTATCGTGTTCGTCGATGCGCTCGTACCAGCAGTACTGCGCCGTCGCCAAGGCCCTGGACGTGGTCGGCGACCGGTGGGTGCTGCTCATCGTCCGCGAGCTGATGACAGCAGGGCCCTCGCGCTACACCGACCTCTTGAAAGGCCTGCCCGGGATCGCGACCAACCTGCTGGCCGATCGGTTGCGCGAGATGGAGAAGGCCGGCATCGTGAGGTCGTGGGCCGCGCCGCCTCCGGTGGCCACCACCCTGTTCAGCCTGACCGAGCGCGGTGACGCCCTGCGCCCGCTGCTCGAGGAGCTGGGCCGGTGGGGCGCTCCGATGATGGGCGTGCCCCAGCCGAGCAACGTATTCCGCAGCCACTGGCTCGTCTTCCCGTTCGATGCCTACCTGACGGACAGGTCGCCCGCCGAAGCGCCGATCGCCATCGAGGTGCTCACCGGCGACGAGCCGATGGTCATCGAGACCGTGGACGGCAAGGTCCGCACGCGCCGGGGCACGGTCGCCAAGCCAGACGCCGTGCTGGAGGGACGGCCGGGTCTGATCCTAGGCCTGCTGGCGGGACGGTTCGACCTGCCCGAGGCGCGCAAGCGGGGGCTGGCTTTCAAAGGCAGCCAGAAGGCCCTCGCCCGCGTCATCGCGGGCAAGGATTTTCAGAAGTAGGCGCGAGCCACCCGCGCGGCGACGCGCGCGTTGTTGATCACCAGGTCGACGTTGAGGTCGAGCGACCGGCCGCCGGACAGCTCGGCCATTCGCGCCAGCAGCCGCGGCGTGACGCCGCCGCCCGCGATGTCGTGCAGCTCGCCGGCCGCCTGCGCGGCCATGGCCTCGGCGCCCTCCAGCTCCGCCGGGGGCGGCACCGCGACGATCGCGCCCTGGCCGCCGACGTCCCACGTCGCGCGCAGCACGCGCGCGGCCTCGTCCGGTTCGTCGACGCGGGCGCTGACAGGGCAGCCGCTCCGGCGCGTGTAGAACGCCGGGAACTCGTCGGTCGCGTAGCCAAGCACGGGCACACCCAGCGTCTCGAGCCTCTCCAGCGTGAGGCGGAGGTCAAGGATGATCTTCGCCCCCGCGCAGAACACCGCCACGGGCGAGCGGGCGATCTCCTCCAGGTCGGCCGACTCGTCTTCCGGGTGGCCGCGATGCACGCCGCCGATCCCTCCGGTCGCGAAGAAGCGCACTGCGGCCAGAGCGGCCGCGCGCACGCTGGCGGCCACGGTCGTCGCGCCGACCGCCTGGTGAGCGATGGCCGGGCCGATGTCGCGCGAGCTCACCTTCACCGCGCCCGCGGCGATGCGCTCGAGCTCGGCCTCGTCGATGCCTACGCGCAGGCGACCGTCGAGGACGGCGACCGTCGCCGGCACCGCGCCCTCCTCGCGGATCGCCGCCTCGCAGCCGAGCGCCGCCCTCAGGTTGTGGGGCGCGGGTAGCCCCTGGCCGACGATGGACGTCTCCAGCGCGACCACGGGGCGACCGGCCGCCAGCGCCCCCGCGACCTCGGGCGAGACCTGCAGCAGGTCGCTCAGCTCGGCCGCGCCCCCGCGACCAGGACGGACTGGGTGGCCGCCTCCACGCCCCTGGCCGCCGCCTCGACCGGCGCCGAGCCATGCAGCCACGCGACGCAGAACGCGGCCGCGAACGCGTCGCCCGCGCCGGTGGAGTCAACCGCCTTCACATGTGGCGCGCGGATCTCGTGGCCGAACACCCGCACGCCTTGCGAGCCGAGCTTGAGCACCGGCACCTGGGCCAGGCTCTCCAGCGGCACCGCCAGCGTGTGCGCCTCGGCCTCGGTCGCGAACAAGACCTCGGGCTTCATCCGCGCCAGGACGTAGGCCATGCGCGCCGGGCCGTACGCGCGCAGGCCGGCCGCCGACGACAGGTCGACGGCCAGCATGCCGCCGGCGTCGCGCACGACCTTGATGGCGACCCGCGCTGCCGAAGCCAGGGGCTCTAGAAAAAGCGAGTACGCGGGCAGGTGGAGCAGGGTCGCGTCGCGGAACCACGCCTCGTCCAGGTCGCCAGGGCTGAGGCCAACGCTCGCTCCGCGCTGCGTCGCCATCGTGCGGCGGCCGTCGGCGCCGGTCAGCACGGCGATGGCGCCCGTTGGTTCGGCCGCCCACACCGCGCGCACCTCGACCCCGCGGCCCTCAAGGTCGGCGACCAGGCGTCGTCCCGTGTCGTCGTCGCCCACCCGGGTCACGAGCCGCGCCGCCTCGCCCAGGGCGGCCGTCCAGGCACAGAAGTTTGCGGCCTGCCCGCCGCCGCGAAGCGTGATCGTCGCCGGCGAGTCATCGTCCGGCTCCAGCGGACCGTCGAGCACGATCGCGATGTCCTGCACCAGGTCGCCGACGGACACGATCAAGGCCTGTCGAGGATACCCGCGGTACTGCAATTGCGGTAGCGCGGATTCATGCAATTGAGGCTCGCGAAACCGCGCCACAGCGCGAAATGATTCGGCTTGCCGGATCTGGGTCTCCGGATGAAGGCTGCGGGGGGTGGGCCATGCTGTCTGGAGGGACGCGTGGCCCTTCTCCCTGTTCGGGGCGCTAGTCGCGCAACAGACCGAGTCTGTGCATGTGCTGGCGCAGCTTGGCCTCTCTCCGCTCGTCGAGCTTTCGCGCCGGCGGCGCCGACCACGGCTCGCACACGCCGAGCATGTGCAGCGCCGACTTGACAGCGAGCGGAAACACCCCGTCGCGCACCGTCATGACCAGGTCGTAGAGCTCCTCCTGGCTGCGCTGCGCGGCTTCGAGGTCGCCACGGACGTACGCGTCGTAGATGCGGACGACGAGGCCAGGCGCGATGTTGCCCGCCCCGCATATGGTGCCGTGGGCGCCCATCGCCAGCGACGCGAGGAGCATCGTGTCGCTGCCTGTGAACACCCGAAACGCGGGGAGGTCGTGCGTGGCGAAGCGGACGGCTTCGAAATACTCGAAGTCGCGGCTGGAGTCTTTGATGCCGTGGATCACGCCGTCCCGCGCCAGAGTCGCCACTGTGGCCGGCTCGACCTGCACCTTCGTGAACTGCGGGATGTTGTAGACCAGGATCGGCAGCGCCGCTCCGTCAGCCACCTGCCGGTAGAAGGCCAACACTCCTTCCTGGTCGGTCGGGTAGTAGAACGGCGGAGTGACCAGCGCGGCGTCTGCGCCCAGGCCGGCCGCCGCTTCGATCTCGTCGCTGACGACCGAGAGCTGGGTTTGGGCGACGCCGCACAGCACCGGGACGCGGCCGTCGACGGCGCGCACGACGGATTCCAGCAGCGCTCGTCGAGCCTTGGTGTCGAGCGACGCGGTCTCGCCGGTCGAGCCAAGCGCCAGCACGCCATGGACACCGCCCTCGAGGACATGCACGAGCAACCGCGCGGTGCCCGCCTGGTCGACATCGCCCTCGCGTTTCATCGGAGAGGCCAGCGCGACCAACACCCCACGCAGCGAATCGAGGCCGGCCATCGGACCAAAGGCTAAACCCGATCTCGACTTGACAGCGCTCCAAAGTACCCGCGAAAATCCGGCAGCGAGCGGCTCCGGGGAGAAGTCAGCAGCACTTCATCGTGCGGCCCATGCAACGTGGGCTTTGGCAGCGGCACTGGGTTCCACGCCGGAATCGTGATGCTGAGCAACAGCGGACTCTCGATCCCGCCGGCAAGGTCCTCGTCGCGGCGACGCACGGCAGCGGCGTGTGGACGATCGCGGCACCGTAACCGAACGCTGACCATATGGCCGCCGCGTGGTGCGGCGGCCTTCTCTTGTTGCCTAGTCGCGCCCGGCGGCGACTACCCGGTTGCGCAGCGAGCCGACATGCTCGACCTCCGTCTCCATGACGTCGCCCGGCTGGAGGAACTCCGGCGGAGTGCGCGCGAAGCCCACGCCGTCCGGCGTGCCGGTGGCGATGATCGAACCGGGCAACAGGGTCATGCCTCGGGACACCCACTCGATGATTGCCGCGACCGGGTAGATCATGTCGCGGGTGTTGCCATCCTGCTTGAGCTCGCCGTTCACGCGGAGCATCAGGCGCAAGGACTGCGGATCGTCTATCTCATCTCGCGTGACGATCCATGGGCCGATGGGGCAGTACCCGTCGAGGCTCTTGCCCTTGAAGTACTGGCCGCCCCAACCGAACTGGATGTCCCGCGCGCTCACATCGTTGAGCGCGACGTAACCGAAGACGTGGTCCATGGCGCGCTCGGCAGCTATGTCCCGGCCGCCCCGGCCGATGACGACTCCGAGCTCCACCTCCCAGTCGACCTGCGTGCTGATCGCGGGATCGATCACGACGTCGTCGTACGGCCCGGCGATCGACGTGATCGCCTTCGTGAACACCGTGGGCGGTTCCGGCACTGTCTCTCGCGCCGTTTCCTGGGCATGGGCGGCGTAGTTGCGCCCGATGGCGATGACGTTGCCGCGCGGCTGCGGGATCGGGGCGAGCAGCTTGACCTCGCCGAGGTTGTGAGTGCGCGCTCGCGTCGAGTCGAGGAAGGAGCGCGCGGCGACGAGACCGTCCTCACCATCGTCGATCAAGGAGAGCATGTCGGGCGGTGATTCGACCTCGACGACCTCATGCCGGCCGCGCAGGACGCCGAGGCGCTCGCCAGCGATAGTCTCGAACGTCACCAGTCGCATCTGCTCCGCCTCATCCTAATCGGGGCGGTGACGCACTTCCTCGGCCAGCTTCGTCAACCGGTAGAGGACCCGCAGCGAGGGCACCGGGACGTCATGCATGCCGGCGATCTCGATCACCGCGCCGAGCAGCGCGTCCAGCTCGAGCGGCTTGCGCGCCTCCATGTCCTGCAGCATCGAGGTCTTGTGCTCCCCGACCATGGCCGCTCCCTGCATACGCTTCTCGATGCTGAGGGGCAGCTCGATCCCGTCGGCGGCCGCGACCGACGCAACCTCCTCCATGAGGGTCTTGATCAGTGTGCGGCCTGCATCGCTCTCGAGCATCTCGCTGAGAGTCGCGCCGGTGACTGCGCTCACCGGATTCAGGGTCGCGTTGCCCACGAGCTTGAGCCAGATCTCATTGCGCAGGCGCGTCTGGACCGGCGCCTTGAACCCCGCTGTCGTGAGCAAGGCCGCGATGCCCTGCACGCGTTCGGTCTTCGCCCCATCCGGCTCCCCGAGGGACACCCGCTCGCCTTCTTCGTGCTCGACGACGCCAGGCTCGATGATGGCGGCGGCGGGGTAGACGACGCACCCGACCACCTGGCGGTAGGGGATGCTGCGCCCGATGACGCCGCCGGGGTCGACCGACTCGAGGTGGCGGTCGCGGTAGTACCACCAGGGAATGCCGTTCATGGCGCCGACCACGCTGGCGTCCTCCCGCAGCGCGCGGGCGATCTCCGGCGCGACGGGTGGAATGCCGTGCGCCTTCAACGTGATGAACACGACCTCGGCCTCGGACACGGCGGCCATGTCGTCCGTGCATGGGGGCCGCACCGTGAACTCGTCGGTTCCGCTGCGAACGGTGAGGCCCCGCGCGCGCATCGCGGCGAGGTGGGCGCCCCGCGCGATCAGGACCACGTCGTGTCCGGCCCGAGCCAGGCGCGCCCCCAGCAGCCCTCCAATCGCCCCCGCGCCGACGACCGCGACCGTCATCTGGAGATGAACGCCTCGGCCACGGATCGCCGCTGGATCTTGCCGGTGGCCGTCCGTGGGATCTGCTCCACGATGAAGAGCTTCTTGGGCACCTTGTGGTGGGACAGGCGCTCACGAGCGAACGCGATGAGCTCCTTCTCTGTGGCCGGCTGACGCAACACCACCGCGGCGGCGACCTCCTCGCCCCACGTGGGATGCGGCGACCCGAACGCCACCGCTTCGGCCACGGCGGGATGCTGCAGCAGCACGTCGTCGACCTCGCGCGGCGCGATCTTCTCGCCCCCCCGGTTGATCATCTCCTTGAGCCGGCCGACGAGCGAGAGGTACCCGTCCGCATCGAGAAAGCCCTGGTCGCCGGTGCGGAACCAACCGTCGGTGAACGAGCTCGCGTTCGCCTCAGGATTGTTCGCGTATCCGTCGAGCACGGTCGATCCCTGGATCACGACCTCGCCGCGCTGGCCGCCGGCCACCAGCCTGCCCGCCTCGTCCATGACCCCGATGCGAATCCCGGTCTGCAGGCCGACCGTGCCTGGGCGTCGCTCGCCCGGCGGCAGAGGATTCGAGGCCATCTGGTGCGACGCCTCGGTCATTCCGTACGCCTCGAGCACCGGGGCCCCGAAGCGCGACTCCAGCTGCCGCATGGTCTCGGGAGAGAGGGCGGATGAGCTCGAGCGGATGAAGCGCAGCGTCTCCGCGCCCGGCGGGCGCTCGCCCCGATTGCGGAGCAGCAGCATCTGGTGCATGGTCGGCACCGCCGAGTACCACGTCGCGCCATGCTCCTTGACCGCCGGCCAGAACGTCATGGCGTCGAACGCCGGCGGGACGACGATGGCGCCTCCCGCGCTGAACGTGGCCATCGTCGAAGCCATCAGCCCGTGGATGTGAAACAGCGGCATCACGCACATCGCCACGTCGTCGGGCGCGAGGCCATAGGTGGCCGCGATGTTCAGCGCCGAGGCGTGCAGGTTGCGCTGGCGCAGCGGCACCTGCTTTGGCCGGCTGGTGGTGCCGCTGGTGTGCAGCACCAGCGCGACATCGTCGTCGACGGCGCCGGGCGAGGCGCCGGAGTCGGTCTCCGGCGCGCCGTCGAGGGCGATGCGGCCCGAGGCGTCGATCGAGGCTTCGATCAGCACACAGCTCGCCGGTCGCGCCCGCCGCGCCGCGTCGCCACCACCCGTCGGCACGACGAGGGCGCGAGCCTCGGTGTCCTCGAGGTAGAAGCGAAACTCGTTTTCTTTGTAGGCGGGGTTGAGCGGCGCGGCGGTTCCGGTCGTCGCGGCGGCGAGAAACAGAACGATGGTTTCGGCGCTGTTCGGCAGCACCATGGCGATGCGGTCGCGGGCGCCGAGGCCAAACCTCGCCAGCTGTGTCGCCGCGCTTGCCAGCTGCTCGCGCAGCCGCGCATAGGTAAGCACCGGCCCGCCAGGCACCACGATGGCCGGCGCGTCGGCCTCGCCGCGCTCGAGGAGCTGGTTCAGCGTGCGGTTCATCTCTCCGCCGCCGCGGGCAGCCGCTGGCCGATCAACGCCGCGCACTCGCGCATCAACTCGAGGATTTCCTGCTGCACGTCGACCGCCTCCTTGCTCGCGCCGCACAGGGTGCCGAAGAAGCGTCCCTCGGCCGTGAAAACCGGGTACGAGATGAAGGTGCGGATCTCGAGCAGTCGCGCCACGGCGCTGCTGGGAAATTGCTTCTGGGCGTCGGTCGTGTAGTGGGGGCCGCCCTCGACGACGAAACGGCACACGCCTTCCGACCACGGCAGCGTCACGTCCTCCGGGATGTGGAATAGCTCGCTCCGGTTGCACGAGAAGACGATGTACTGCTCGTCGGAGATGAGCCTCGTCTCCGCGAGGTACGTGGAGCTCAGGCCAGTCAGGTCTGCAAGACGCTCGAGCACGCCCCGCGCGACGGTTTCGAGGTCGCTGCCTTGTGCGGCGGCCTGCTCCAGGAGCTGTCGTGCCGAGGGGGCCATTCCCAGTACGGTATAGCGCACCGTGTTGAGCGGTCTCTTCTCGTGGCTCACGACCGCCCTGTTCGGCGCGATCACGCTCCTGCTGGCCTTCGAGAGCTGGGCCTTGCTGACCGGCAACAAGCCGATCAGCGATTACATCCGGCCTGCGGTCCACTCCTACCCGGGCTACGCGTTCGTCATCGCGGTCGTGATCGGGATGCTGCTGGGCCATTTCCTGTGGGGTTCGTCCGGAGGACCCACCTCGCCGGCGGCAAGGCGGTGAACTTCAGCCCCGACGCGATCCTCGCGCTCATCGCCACGGCCGGTTCGTTCATCGCGTTCCTGCTGATGCTGCAGGAGGCGATCGCGATCCGCAGAGGCCAGGACCCCATCAACAACGCAGTGCGCGCGGTCGTGCGGCGATTCCCACGCGTGACCTACGCCTTCGCGGTCGTCATTGGCATGCTGCTCGGTCACTTGCTCTGGCCCTAGATGTAGCGGCGCCGCCCACGGGGCGGACGGAGTGGGTCGGCAGCGCCATGGTGGTCGTCTCGGCCGCCGCGTTTGCCGCCAACTCGATCCTGGCCAAGGTCGCGTACGGGGTCGGCTTCCACGTCTTCCAGCTGCTCGCGATTCGGTTCGTCCTGGCGGCGGTTGGGATGTGGGGGATCGCGCTGTTCCTCGGTCAGAACCCGCTGCGCTTCGAGCGCCCGCGTCTGCTCCAGCTCCTTGCGTTGGGCCTGTTCGTGTACACCGGCCAGTCGACCGCGTACTTCCTTGCCCTGCAGACCCTGCCCGCCTCGCTATGCGTCCTGATCGTCTACATCTATCCTAGCCTGACGGTCATCGCCGGCTGGCTCTTCTTTCGACGCGCCATCACGCGATGGCACGTGATCGCGCTGGTCTCCAGCTTTCTCGGCATCGCGCTGCTCGTGGGCGGCGCCCAGTTCGCGCTCGTGTGGGCGCTGGTGCTCGCCGTCGCGGCGCCCGTCATCTACACGACGTACATCCTGCTTGGCGAGAGGGTGATGGCCGGGGTGCCGGCGGTGGGAGCCAGCGCGGTGATCTTCACCGGGGCAGCGGTCGCGTTCTGCGTGCTGGCGACAATCACGGGTCAGCTCGAGCCGCCAACGGGCGCCGGCGGATGGGCCGTCGGCGTGGCGATCGCGGTCATCCCGACCATGGTGGCGATCTCACTCTTCATGGCCGGCCTGCCGCGCGTCGGCGCCAGCCGCGCCGCGCTCCTCAGCACGGTCGAGCCGGTGGTGACGGTGGTCCTGGCGGCGATCCTCCTGGGCGAGCGGCTGAGCCCGATCCAGGCTGTGGGCGGACTGCTGGTGGTCCTCGCCGTGGTCGTGGTCCAGGCGGCGCACCTGTGGAGGCCCGGCCCTCAGGCCGTCCTCAAGTGATCGCGCAGCCCGCGCAGGACGGCATGCAGCTCGTGCGCGCCTTTGATCCCTGACGTGTCGAACCCCCATTCCTTCTTCGCCAGCACGAAGGGCCTCAGCTGCTCGCCCCCGATGGAGCCGTGCCCGCCCGCCTGATTCTCGAAGTTGACCTGCCTGCCGTCCGCGAAACGGCCGAACACCACCAGGTCGCCCGCGTTGGCGAACGAGTTCAGCCGCTTCAGCTGGCTGGTCAGGACCTCGGGCTCGTCGTAGGTGGCGAGCGGCGGGCCGTTGTTCAGCAGCACGTCCTCGCTCCCGTCGCGGGCCATGATCAGCGCGACCTCGCCCATCCCGCGCAGGGCGCTCACGAGCTCAGGGGCACGCGCCATCACCTCGCTGAGCGCCAGGCGGCGGGGCGAGTCCTTCAGGTAGATGTGGGCAAGACCGCCCGACGCGGCCACGATGAGTCGCCCAGGCAGCAGCCTGTCCAGCCGCGCGTCGAGCGTGAACGGCGTCGTGTCCACCTGGCCGTGGTCTGAGAGCACGAGCATCTCGTAGCGTTCGCCGCGTGAGTCCGCAACCTCGCGGATGCTGTGGTCGACGTGCCGCAGCACGTCTTGCGACGAGGGGTCGGCGGGACCGAACGCGTGCGCCGTTTCGTCATAAGCGTAGAAGCCGGCATAAATCGGGGAGTAGCCCTCGCGCATCGCGTTCTGCACGGCGTAACGCGTGAGGTGATGGACGAAGATCTCCTCGAGCACGTCCGTCATGACGTAGAACCGTGCCGGCCGGCGTCCGGCCAAGCGCGCGGAGACGTAGCTCCTTACAGTCCTCACAAACACCGCTGCGGCCTGCCATGCCCAATCGCCGATGTGCAGTGGGTTGGCGAGATAAGGGACGAGCACACCGAGCGCCGACCGCGACCTGTCCTGGCGGCCGTAGGTCCGCTCCTGGTACGCGATGCCGAAGTCGTCGGCGGCGCCGCCGGGGAAGCACGCCGCTATGCATGCGCCGCCCCTGGTCAGCGGGTCGCGGCCCTGGAAGTACTTGTCGGCGACCCTGTCGAACGTGGAGCCGGCCCCGAATTTGACGAGGACCTGGCGCTCCCGGTCCCACCACCGAAAGCTGGGAATCTCGGAGTTGTCGCCGTACAGAATCCCTGCCTGCGCGAAGGGAGTGGTGGAGGGCACGCCGCAGCGGTACTGATGAATGTCGTATCCCTCCGCCTCCATCAGATGCTTGACGAAGGGCATGTCGCCGCCGTCGACCGCGCGGCGCAGCGTGTCGGCGCTCAGCCCGTCGATGTGGAGGATGACGAGTTTGCGGCTCATATCTCCGCGAAGACTGGCAGGTGGTCGGAGGCGCGCACTGGCAACGTCCACGCGCGATGCGCTTGGCTCACAGCCCCCTGCACGTAGATCCCGTCGAGCTTCTGCCCGGTCCAGTGCGTGCGGCGCAGCCCGCGCGTGACCTCGATCAGTCCCGCATCGTGCGCGGCTGAGCGGAGACCGCGCCACAGCTGCAGGCGCGGCGGTCCAAACGTGTTGAGGTCGCCCGCGATGATCGTGGTGCGGACGCGCGGCCGCGTCGCCATGTTGGTCAGGACGGCGCGAAATTGCTCGAGCTTGCGAGTGAATCCCATCACGTCCAGATGCATCACATAAACGCGGAGTGCAGCGGATTCGGCCCGGATCGCAATCCGGCGCTGCGGCGGGACCGCCTTGAGCAGCGCGCGCTCGGTGCGCGACATGCGCGGAGTTGGGAAGTCGCTGAGCGAGACGATCTCGTGGGAGCGCCGCTCGAACAGTCCGCGCCGCCAGATCAGCGCATTGCCCTGCTCGCGTCCGCGCAGCAGCTGCGCCGTGGCCTGGAAGTACGTGTAGTCGGGACCCAGCGCCTCGGCGATGGCCTCGGCGTCGGGGCGTCCATCATGCTCGGAAGCCTCCTGCAGCGCGAGGACGTCGAGGCCACGAAAGTCAGAGACCGTGCGCACCGCGCTGACGATCGCGCCGAGGCGCAGGCCCAGCAGGATGTTCCACGTGCAGATCCGCACAGCCCAATTGTTCCGGCTATCCTCGCCGCGATGGGCGGCGGTGGTGTGTTCGAGCGCCTCGACTTCCCCTACACACCGAGCCAGGACGTCGCCACGGACGCTCGATTCTTCACCGAGGTGCTGGGAGGTCGCGTTGCGTTCGCGGTCGAGGGCATGGGCGCGCGCGTGGCGATGATCGAGCTGACCGACGGTCCTCCTCACGTCCTGCTGACCGATCACCTTAAAGGCGACCGGCCGGTCTGTATCTACCGCGTGCCCAACCTGCGCCAGGCCGTGGCGGCTCTGAAGAAGCGCCGGCTCAAGAGCGAGCGCCGGCTCGAGATCCCGATGGGGCCATGCTCATCGTTCAGCTCGCCCGCCGGTCACCGCATCGCGCTCTACGAGGCGGCGAGGCCGGGGGTTCTGGAACACTTCGTGGGCAGGAGCGATTTTTGAGGTTGCCGGCATGACGACCAAGCGGTGGATCCTGGTCGCCGCGGTCCTCGGGTCGGGGATCGTGTTTCTCGACTCGACCGTGGTCAACGTGGCCCTGCCGCGCATCGGTCGCGACATGCCGCGCACGTTTCTAGGCGTGCTCGAGGGCCAGTCGTACGTCTACAACGCCTACCTGCTGACGCTGAGCGCTCTGCTGATCCTGGCCGGGGCGATCAACGACTACTTCGGCCGCAAGCGGACGTTCTTGGTCGGCCTGGTCGGGTTCGGCCTGACCTCGGCGCTCTGCGGCTTCGCGCCGACCATGGAGCTGCTGG
>Ga0070698_100002281_pt1 | contig 21234 bp, 15 predicted proteins | sample KBSK1502metaG_FD_65477 | JGI IMG/M metagenome (GOLD analysis project Ga0070698, IMG submission 65477) | Corn, switchgrass and miscanthus rhizosphere microbial communities from Kellogg Biological Station, Michigan, USA - KBS K1-50-2 metaG | ecosystem: Host-associated > Plants > Roots >...
CCCGGCCGACTCGCGTCAGCGAGAGGGTGCGGTAGGTGTCGTCGGTGGCAGAGAGAAGCCCCGCTCCGACGGCGGCCTCGATCCACTCCTCGATCGCGGCCGGCTTTTCGTCTTTGAGGAGTCCCGTCGTCGAAAGCCCCATCAGGGAATCAGGCAACCCCTCGAGCTTGCCGGCGAGCATTGCGGCAATGCGCCGCTTTCCCCAGCGCTCGCCGCCGCGCGCTACGCCCGAGAGGATCTTACGCATGTGGAGCGTTTCCTCCGGCGAGAGCGGCCGGCGGCGCCGGCAGTTTCCGCACTCGCCGCATCGAGGCGCGACTCCCGCTTCGCCGAAGTACCCGAGCAGGGCGGCCCGAAGGCATCCCGTCGTATCGGCATAAGCGATCATCCGGCGAAGCTTGATCCGATCGAGCTCGCGCTTTCGTTCGCGCTGAGCAGGGTCCAGAGGCGCCCGGGTGCGGCGGGGGTCCGCTTCGTCGTCCTCTTTTTCGATGAAGAACTCCCGCGTGCGAACATCGACGTAGTTCCACAGCAGGGTCGCTTGCGCCGGCCGTCCGTCCCGGCCGCCGCGCCCGACCTCCTGGTAGTAGGCCTCCAGCGATCCCGGAATCTCGAAATGCACGACCGCGTCGATGTCGGGCCGGTCGATTCCCATGCCGAACGCGTTGGTCGCGCAGACAATCCGCGCCGAGCCCTCCGCGAACGCGTTCTGGACGCGATGCCGCTCCTTTTCGTCGAGTCCGGCGTGATACGCGAAGGCCTCCTCGCCTGCCGCCCGCAATGTCGCCGCGGCGCGTTCCGCGCTCTTGCGCGTCGCGGCGTAGACTAAGGCGCGGCGCCCGGCGACGAGCTCGGGGAGAAGAGCCCGCTTCTCGAGCTCCCCGGATACGCGGCGCACGTCGAAGAACAGATTTGGGCGATCGAACCCGGCCACGAAGAGCGCGGGATTCTGGAGGCCGAGAAGCGCGACGATGTCCTGCCGCACCTCGGGCGTCGCGGTCGCCGTGAAGGCTAGGATCGGCGGGCGCCCGGGAGAGCCGTCCGCCCGTTTGCAACGCGCCGCGGCCTCGGCCAAATGCCTGTAGTCCGGGCGGAAGTCGTGTCCCCACTCCGAAACGCAGTGCGCCTCGTCGACGGCGAAACGAGCGATGGTGAGCTCGCCCAGGCGTTCGGAGAACCGCCGGCTCGCGAAGCGCTCCGGTGAGACGTAGAGGAGGCGCAGGCGGCCGGCTCGTGCGGCGGCGAAGGCCGCGTCTCGATCGGCAGAAGACATGAGCGAGTGGATCGCGGCCGCCGCGATTCCCTTGCGCGTCAGCTCGTCGACCTGATCCTTCATCAGCGCCACGAGCGGTGACACGACGAGCGTGACGCCGGGAAGAAGCATCGCCGGAAGCTGGTAACCGATCGACTTTCCGAAGCCCGTCGGCATCACGGCGAGGACGTCGGAGCCGGCCAGCGCGGCATCCACGACCTCCTTCTGGCCGGGCCGGAAGGCCGCGTGGCCGAAGTGTTGGATTAAGGCGGCGAGCGGGGCTAAGGACATGGCGACGGGAATTATGGCCGGATCCAGTCCGTTCTGCAGGCAGCCCCGCATCTCCCTCGCGGAAAGCGTTGCGGGTCTCCCGATTTGCTGCCTTTACATGAAGAAGGAACAATAGTGACCGAGACCATGACGCTCGTGCCTTTGGATACCTCCGCATCCGCCGCGATCCGCTCGGACCGCCGCGCGCTCGCGATCGTGGCCCACGTCGATCACGGCAAAACGACGCTCGTGGATGCCCTTCTGAGGCAATGCGGGACCTTTCGCGCGGGGCAACACGTCGAAGACCTGATCATGGACTCCGGCGAGCTCGAGAAAGAGCGGGGGATCACGATCCTCGCAAAGAACACGGCGGTGAAGTACCGCGACACGGTCATCAACATCGTGGACACGCCGGGCCACAGGGACTTCGGCTCGGAGGTCGAGCGGATCCTGACCATGGTCGAGGGCGTGCTCCTTCTTGTGGACGCCTCCGAGGGCCCTCTGCCGCAGACGCGTTTCGTTCTCAAGAAGGCGCTGGAAGGAAACAAGCGGCCGATCGTGCTCATCAACAAGATCGACCGGCCCGACGCGCGAACGGCGGAAGTCGAGGCGGAGATCCACGATCTCTTTGTGTCTCTGGCGACCGAAGACCATCACCTCGACTTCGAGGTGCTCTACGGCGCCGGACGCCTCGGTTTCGCCTCGAAGGATCCCCATGCGACCTCGGGAAACCTAAAGCCCTTGCTCGACACGATTCTCGACCACATTCCCCCGCCCGCAATCGGAGACTCGCCCTTCAAGATGATCGTCGCCAACATCGACTACTCCGACTACCTCGGGCGCCTGGCAATCGGGCGCATCCACTCGGGCAGTCTCTCCCATGCGATCGACCTCGCCGCCGTGCGTCCCGACGGCACGATCGTCGAGAGGGGCAAGGCCGGCAAGATCTATCTCTTCGAGGGCATCACGCGCGTCGAGGTGACCGACGCGTCGGCGGGGGACATCTGCATGATCTCGGGTTTCCCCGACATCGAGATCGGCGACACGATCCTGGACCTCTCCGACGCCGTGCCGCTTCCGGGCATCCGCGTGGACGAGCCGACCCTCTCGATGGAGTTCCGCATCAACGATTCGCCGATGTCCGGCCTGTCCGGTAAATACGTTACGAGCCGAAATCTTCTGGAGCGGCTGGAGAAGGAGCTCGAGAGAAACGTCGGCCTGCGAATGGAGAAGACAGAATCTCCCGACGCGTTCCTGGTGCTCGGCCGCGGCGAGCTGTCGCTCGCGATCCTCGCGGAAACCATGCGCCGCGAAGGCTACGAGTTCTCGCTCGGACGCCCGCAAGTCATCTTCCGCCGGGACGCCGACGGACGAATGCAGGAGCCCTACGAGGAGCTCGTCATCGACTGCAGCGATGACTTCACGGGGCCCGTCATCGCCGCCGTCGGAGAGCGCAAGGGAGAGCTGAAGCACCTCGGCAGGCACGGAGACCGGACGCGGCTCGAGTTCACGATCCCGTCCCGCGGCTTGCTCGGCTTCCGGCTCGAGTTCCTGACGTTGACGAAGGGCACGGGCCTTCTCAACCATCTCTTCGACCAGTACGGCCCGCACAAGGGCCCGCTGCCCAACCGCACGAAGGGGGCCATGATCGCCAAAGAGGCCGGCGACGTGACGGCCTATGCGCTGGACCGCCTGGCCGACCGCGGGGACTTCTTCGTCAAGCCGATGGAAAAGGTCTACGGCGGTCAGATCGTCGGCGAACAGGTCAAGGAAGGCGAGATGGTCATCCAGCCCTGCGAGAAGAAGCACCTGACCAACATGAGGGCCTCGACCTCGGACATGGCGATCAAGCTGACGCCGCCCCGCGAGCTCAACATCGAGCAGGCCATCGAGTGGATCAACGACGACGAGCTCGTCGAGGTCACCCCCGCCGCCGTCCGCGTGCGCAAGCGCATCCTGGACCACAGCAAGAGAAAGAGCGCGTCGCGGGGGAATTAAGTCAGGCTTTTCGCCCAACACATTGACACGTCCGCGACCCGCCTGACAGAATCTTGCTCCCTCTGAGGAGGGATCACGATGGCGCGACGCGCTCTCCTCATCGCTGCTTGTCTTTGGGGTCTCGGCGTCTGCGTCTGCCCTAGTCAGGACTCGGCGGTCTTCGTGGTTCCCGAGCACACCCCGGCGCCGGTGTTCACGCTGCTGAACGTCGACGGCCGGCTCGTCAGCTCGAAGGATTTCGCGGGAAGGGTCGCAGTCCTTTCCTTCGGCGCCACGTGGTGTGCCAGCTGCGTGAGCGAACTGCGAAGTCTCGAGAGGCTTCAGACGCGTTTTCCCAAAGACGTCGTCGTCTACTTCATTGCCATCGACGGGCGCGGGGAGAAAGACGTCAAGCCGTTCATGGAGAAGAACGGCTTCCGGCTGGCGACTCTGATCGATCCCCGCATGGCCGTTGCGCGGGAACACGACATCCGCTGGGTCCCGGTTACGCTGGTCGTTGACAGACGGGGGGTCATCGTCGCGCGCGCGATCGGGCCGCGCGCATGGGACGGCAAGGAGGCCCTGGATCTGGTTCAATCGTTGTTCAGGCGTTGAGTCCTTCGCCGTCGAAAGGAGAATGAGTTATGAGAGGAATCCGTATGCGGGCAGTCGTCGTGCTCGCCGCACTCCTGGTGGCCGGCGCGATGACGCCGATCAAAGCGCTCGAGGTTGGCGAGAAGGCGCCGGATTTCACGCTGCCTGCGACGACCCAGGAGAAGTGGTCCTTGAGCGATCTCATCGGCAAGAAGAACGTCGTGCTCTTCTCCTTCATCGGGGCATTCACCCCGACCTGAACCCGCGAGGTCGCGGCTCTCCAGCTTGATCTGCCCAAGTTCGAGAGCCGAAATGCCCAGGTCGTGGGCATCAGCTCGGATTTTCTCCCGGCCCAAGTCGCGTGGAGCGAGAAGATGGGGCTCACGTTCCCCTTGCTGAGCGACGTGTCGCGTACGACGCTCGAGGCGTATGGCTTGCTCGACACGGATCCCAAGGATCGGCTGTACCGTTACGGCAAACGCGGGTACTTGATCATCGACAAGGCGGGCATCGTTCGATACAAGAAGGTTCTGGAGAAACCAGGGGATATCGTGCCGGACGACGAGCTACTCAAGGAGCTGGACAAGCTGAAGTAACGGGCCCGGACGCGATGACTTGCTCCGGAGCCGATTATCGAGGACCCCCGCGTCCACGGGGTGCTGCCGATGACCTAGACTGGCCGAGAGTCGTTCGGAGTCAGCTCCAGCTCCTCGCCGATCCGCAGCAGCTCCTCGCGAATCGCGGCGCGTTCCGCGATCAGGCGCTTCATCCCGTAGCGAGAGGAAAAGACGTGGATCAGCGCTCGCGCGCGTCCCGCGATCTCGTCCAACCTCTCGGCCGCAACGAGAGCGGCCCATCCGCAGATCGGCGCGAGCAGGAGCGCCACGAGGCCGGGCCCGGGCCCCCAGGTTTTCCAGGCAAGGGCGGCGGCCGCGAGCCACGTCGCCGGGAAGAAAAGCATGGCTGCCATGATCTTGATCGTGGCCAGCACGTCTTCCTGCGCGCGCGCGACGCGGCGTGAGAGGAATGCCGCGAGTCGATAGGCGGGGTAGTGGAGGAGGAGGCCGACCGCCGCGAACGGGAGAAGGAGAAGGCCTGCGAGATTTCGGGCGACCAAGCGCGTGACCGCACGGGCGCCGACCCGGGCGGGCGTGAGGTCTTCGAGCGGAAGACCGGCCGCCTTGCGCTCCGCCTCGAACCGCGCGATGCGGTCTCTGATGACGTTGAGCCGGGCAGGATCGCGGTCGGCGAGCCGCCGATAGCCCTCGGCCAACTCCCGGCGCCGGTCGAGCTCGCTGGAGAGGGACGCGCTCCCATCGTCTTCACCCGCGGAAAAAAGCCGCTCCGCCCGCCGGACGAGATCCAGGACCTCCCGGCTCTCCGCCTGCAGCGTGAGCCGCGAGAGCTCCTCCTCGAGGCGGCGGGTCAGCGAGCGTACGGCGTCGGCGGGCGGCTCGCCGTCCGCTTCGAGAGGTGCCGGCGCGACCGTGATCGGTTTGCCGAACGAGACGAGAGCCGAGCTGCGAAACCGCTGCTTCCACGTGTAGTAGAGACCCGCCGGCACGACTGTGAGCGGCGAGCCCGACAGCGCCGCGGCCCCGAGCGCGATTCGCGCCGCGCCCGTTTTCAGCCTCCGCAGCTTCGGATCGTCATGCGACGCTCCTTCCGGAAAGAGGACGAGGCTCCCGCCTCGAGAGAGCAGTTCCCGCGCCGCCTCGAACGTCTCGCGGTTCTTCGATAGATCCGTGCCCGGATCCTGGCTGCGGTATACGGGTATCGAGTCGAAGGCGCGCACGAAGGACCCGATGACCGGCATCGAAAAGAGCGGCGCCTTGGCGAGGACCGAGACCGGGCGTGGGGCAAAGCAGAGAAGGAGCAGAGGATCGACCAGCGCGTTGGGGTGGTTGACCGCGAAGATCACTGCTCCCTCCCGCGGGACTCGCTCGACGCCGTCCACCTCGACTCGACGAAAGAAAATCCGCAGGGCCAGACGGAAGAGCGCGCGGAGAAAACGCCTCGTCATTGGTCTAAGGTCTAAGGTCTAAAGTCCAAAGTCTAAAAATCGGTCTTATGTCTCGTTCGCCCTATGTCAGATCTGACATGCGCTTAGACCTTAGACCTTAGACCTTAGACCTTAGACCTTAGACCGGTCGGTCGCGCCGCCCAGAGCCAGATGCAGCCTGCGATCAGGATCGCGACGGGCACGACTCGGAACGCCGTAGAGAGCGACGTCGCGTCGGAGATCACGCCGATCAGGAATGGCGAAGGCACGTCACCCAGCAGGTGGATCGCGAGAATCGAAAGCGCCACGGCGGTCGCGCGCTCCGTGGGAGCGACGACGTTGACGATCGCGGAGTTGATCAGGCCCGTCGAGGCGAACATCAGAAGCTCGGCGATCACGATCGCGGTCGTGTAAGCCGCTCTCTGCGGGAGAACGAAGGCGGCCAGCGCGGCGGGAGCGGCGGCCAGAGTCGCCCATGCGGAAACCTGAAGATAGGCGTTTGCGGAACGCTTCAGGTACCAGTCCCCGAGCCATCCTCCGGCAAAGGTGCCCACGAATCCCGTGACCACGACGATCGCGCCGAACTGGGTCGTCGCCTCGGTCTTCGACAAGCCGCGAACGCGCTCGAGGAAGGAGGGCATCCAGAACGCGAGCCCTCCGAGCGCGAAGGTATATGCCGCGTATCCCGCGACCGTCAGCGCGTAGGATCGATTGCGCAGGAGACGCGCATAGGCCGCAATCCAGGACGTCGGACGTGGGGCCTGGGACGTGGGGGGGTCCTCCCCTCCGACCTTCGTCCTATGTCCTTCGTCCTCCTCCTGTCCTCCCCGCGGCGGATCCTTCAAACCCAGGCACGCGAGCGCGAGCAGGAGCCCCGGCACTCCCGCGACGAAGAACGCCGCGCGCCAACCAAAGCGCTGGTCGACCACGCCTCCGAGCACGTAACCCGCGGCCGAGCCGATCGGGATCGCCGAGAAGAAGATCGCGAAAATCCGTCCGCGCTTTTGGCGCGGAAAAGAATCGGCCAGAAGCGCCGGAGCGATCGTGCCGTAGGCGGCTTCCCCCACGCCGACTGTCGCGCGCGCCGCGAAGAGCGCCGCGAAATTCCGCGCGAAGCCGCCCAACGCCGTGGCCACGCTCCAGATCGCGACGCCGATTGCCAGAAGGCGCGGGCGCTTGGCCCTGTCTCCCAGCCTCCCGAAGATGGGAGAGGTCAGCATGTAGACGACGATGAATCCGGTGAAGAGGGATCCGAGCTGGGTATCGGAGAGCGAGAGCGGCGGCGTTTTCAGGCTCTCCGCCACCGCCGACACGACGAAGCGGTCCAGGTAGTTGAAGAGGTTGACGAGCGTCAGGACAGCCAGAGCAACTCTGGGGGCTTTGCTCGTCTGGGTGTTCGTTGCGTCCGACAGGCCTTCGAGGATACGCGAGGCGCAAACAGCGCGACAGCCGGCGTCAGTGCCGGCGGAGCAAGAACAGGGCGGCGATCGCCAGCAGAACCCCCAGAACAGTCAGGATCGGCGGCGAAAGGGCCGGTACCGCCGAGCCCCCGCCGGGCCCCGGCGTCGCCGTCGGAGACGGAGGGCCAATGGGAGTCGGTGTGGGAGTCGCCGGCACCGTGGGGGTCGGAGTCGGAGGCGGACCGACGATGATCATTCCGGTCATTCCCAGGCCACAGTGGACGCTGCAGAAATAGTTGAAGGTGCCCGCCGCCGGAAACGTCACGTCGAACGTGAAGCCCGTACCTTGCACGCCGCTGTCCCAGTTCCCGTTGGCCGTGCAGGGATTACCGCTGGTGGTCGAGTGACCGCTGGCCGCCCAGACCCAGTGCACGGTGTCACCGACGCCGATCGTCTGAGAGGCGGGAGAAAAGACCAGAGAACCGCCTGGCGCGACTTGCACGGTGAACGTCGCCGCTCGGCCGGCGGCGGCGAGGCCGAGCCCGAAGAGAATCAGCCGCAGTTGGAGTCGCATAACGCGAGTGAACCCGATTCTAGAGAGGAGTCGACGAAACCGCTTCCACCTTAATCGGAGCCTCAGAGTCTAAGGAACCTACTGAAAGTACCCGTTGACGTCGATGATCAAGTGGACGGTGCCGCTGGCCTGGTCGACGTGGACGACGATGTCGCCGGAGGGTCCAAGCGAAACAATCGCGTTGTTAGCTCGAGTCTGTCCGGCTTTCCAGTTGAGGGTCGAGACCAGCGGAAGCGAGGCTCCTCCGGGAAAGAGCCGGAGGTCTCCCAGGGCGGTCGGCTGCGTAATGGTCTGGTTAAACGACACTGCGGTGGCGGTCGACGGAATCCCGCACTGATTGGCGATGACGAAGGAGCGGTCGGCGTTGGCTGCCAGCGCCGGCCCGCCGTAGGGCCCGGTCGGGTTGCGTGTGTCGGCGACGCGGCAAGGCGCAAGCGTGTAGAAGCTCGCTGCGACAGCGATCCGCCCGATCCGGTCGATGTTGTTTTCCGCAAACCACAGGTTGCCATCGGGGCCGGCTGCAATGCCGAGAGGGCCCGCGCCGGCGGTGATGCCGCTGCTGAACTCGGTAACGACTCCAAGCGGGGTGATCCGCCCGATCCGGTGGCCGTTGTGTTCCGTGAACCAGAGATTGCCGTCGGCCCCGGCCGTGATGCCGAAAACTTGCGCACCGGCGGTGATGCCGGTGCTGAACTCGGTGACGACTCCCAGCGGGGTGATCCGCGCGATCCGGTCGATGAAGTTTTCCGCGAACCAGAGGTTGCCATCCGGGCCGGCCGTGATGCCGAGAGGTTGCGCGAAGGGGCTGATGCCGGCGCTGAACTCGGTGACGACTCCGGCGGGAGTAATCCGCCCGATCCGGTTGCCGCTAAATTCCGTGAACCACAGATTGCCATCGGGGCCGACCGCGATGCTCTCAGGGCTCGCGCCGGCTGTGATGCCGGTGCTGAACTCGGTGACGACTCCGCCCGGAGTAATCCGCCCGATCCGGTTGCCGCCAAATTCAGCGAACCACAGGTTGCCATCGGGGCCCGCCGTGATGCCGCGAGGGCCCGCCCCCGCGGTGATGCCGCTGCTGAACTCGGTGGCGACTCCGCCGGGTGTGATCCGCCCGATCTGGCTCTGGCCGTTTTCCGTAAACCACAGGTTGCCATCGGGACCGGCCGTGATGCCGTAAGGCCGCGCGAAGGAGTTGATCCCGGTGCTGAACTCGGTGACGACCCCGCTCGGGGTAATCCGTGCGATCCGGTTGCCGCCATATTCCGCGAACCACAGGTTGCCATCGGGACCGGCTGTGATCCCGAAAGGTCCCGCGCCGGGGGTGATGCCCGCGCTGAACTCGGTGATCGTTTGACCGAAGGCGCCGGCCGCCAGGACCAGCCCGAACAGTGCGGCGAGAGTCAGGCGGGGTCTCTCCAGACGAGTCTTCATTGAGGCTCCTTGACCCTCGCCGGTGAGTACCCCCCCGGTCCGAGGGGACTGCGGTTCTCTTGTCGGCAGAGGAATCCCCGGCGCGGGCGCGGACGTCGAGCTTTGACCGGTGCTCGCCCAGTCTATCCTCTTTATTCGCTCCAGCACCGATCCAGCGTCGCGCCGGACCGGTTGCCTTGGCAGACTCTCAGAATCCGGGGCGGCGAGACCCCCGCGCGGCTTCTACTGAAAGTACCCGTTCACGTCGATGATCAAGTGAACGGTGCCGCTCCCCTGATCGACGTGGACGACGATGTCGCCGGAGGGACCGAGCCGGATGATGGCGTTGTTGGCGCGGGTCTGGCCTGGTCGCCAGTTCATTGTCGAGACGAGGGGGAGCGTGCCGCCGCCCGGGACGGTCCGCAGATCGCCCAGCGCGGTCGGCTGCGTGACGGTGAAGTTGAACGCGGCTGCCACGGCGCCGGGTGGAATGCCGCATTGCCCCGCGACGACGAAGGTCCGGTCGGCGTTGGCGACGAGGGCCGGCCCACCATAGGGGCCCGACGGACCGCGCGTGTCGGCGACGCGGCAGGGCGTCACGGAGAAAAAGCTCGAGGGGGGGGCGGGCGTCCGCGTCACCGTCGGAGTAGGAGTGTTCGTAATCGTGCCGACGACAGTCGGAGTGGGCGTCAGAGTAACTGTCGGAGTCCTCGTGAACGTGGGCGTGATGGTCACGGTGGGTGTCGCGGTCGGCGTGGCCGTGGCCGTCGTTGGACTCGGAGTCAGAGTAGGTGCCGGTGTGAGAGTGGGAGTGGGAGTAATAGTGGGGGTCAGAGTCTGAGTCGGAGTGGGAGTAATCGTGGAAGTCAGCGTGGGAGTGAGCGTCAGAGTGCTCGTTATGGTGGGAGTCGGAGTCCTCGTGGGCGTCGGGTCGAGGGCAACGACGTACTGGAACAGGTTGGCGCAGGGCGAAGTCGTGCAAGCCGTGCAAGTGGCGCACGTCCCGCTGTTGCCGAAGATCTCGGGTCCGGCGGCGGCCCGCCAGGCGCTGACGACGTACTTGACGGTCGTGCCTCCCGGTTGCGCCGGAATGCTCGCATCGACGACGTCCACGACCTGACCTCCCTGCGAGAGGTCCATGAAGGTGCAGGAGTAGCTCGCCGTCAGGACCTGCGTCGCTCCGAAGGGGACGCCGAACGCACCGGAGGGGGTCGTTCCGTCGGTCGTGAAGTAGACGCGGGCGCGATCCGTGAAGGTCTGAAAATCGATCCGGAAACGCAGCGTGTACGACTGCGAGCTCGTCGGCACCAGTGTGTCCACGTAAGAGCCGCAGAGTCCCCCGATGCTGTTGGTTGTCTGCAGGTGGTTGACGAAACTGGCGGCGGCGAGCAGAGGACTCGCGCTACTCGCCAGAAGTGAGCAGGAGACGAGGCCCGCTCGCAGCAGACGCCGCATCCGGACTCCTCTCGTCGGTCCAAAGGGGCTCGACAGCGCGAGTATGTTCCGGCGCGGGAGCGCCCGCAAGGCTCTTGGGGAACGAAAAGTTACTGAAAGTACCCGTTCACGTCGATGATCAAGTGGACGGTGCCGCTGGCCTGGTCGACGGCGTCCTCGGCCGCATTGGTGCAGATGACGTTGCCTTGAATCCGGTTGGCAGTCGATGCGATGGAGGCGAGAACGATTCCAGCTCGGTCTCGATCCCTTTACCGCGCGCGATACGTTGCACGGTTGTCCGGGCCTTCCCAGACAATCACCTCGGCCACGCGGGATGAGCCGAGCACGCCGAAGGCCTCGAATCTTTCTGCGAAGTAATGGGCGAGGTTTTCGGCGGAGGTGTTGCGGCCGGCGAAGGCCGGGTGCTCGTTGATGTAGGTGTAGTCGAGCTCTTTCGCAATCGCTTCGAGGGATTGTTTCGCCGCGATGAAGTCGACGGCGAGGTCATGGCGTTGCAGCTTATCGACCTCGAGAACAATCTCTACCTTGTAGGAGTGCCCGTGCAACGGCTCCGGCCCGCCTTCGTAATCGATCAGATTGTGCGCGGCCTCGAAACGGGCGGAGACGGTGACGCGGTACGGCACGGCGAGACTCTAATCCCAAACAGAGGAACCCTCCCGCCGCGGCTTTCTCCGCCTACTGAAAGTATCCGTTCACGTCGATGATGAACTGGACGCTTCCGGATGCCTGGTCCACGTGCACGACCACGTCCCCTGAGGGGCCGAGCGGGACGATGGCGTTGTTCGCGCGAGTCTGACCAGGGCGCCAGTTCATGGTCGAGATGAGAGGAAGCGACCCGCCGGCCGGGAATGTGCGCAGGTCTCCCAGCGCGGTCGGCAGGGTGATCGTGAAGTTGAACGCGACAGCCTGAGCGTCCAGAGGAATCCCACACTGCCCGCCGATGACGAACGTGCGATCGGCGTTGGCGGCCAGCGCCGGGGCGCCGTACGGCCCCGCGGCGCCCCGCGTGTCCGCCACCCGGCACGGAGTGACCGTGTGGTATTGCGCCTGGAGCGAGGTGCACGCGGAGAATTCCGAGGTGTTTCCGGCAGGATCCGTTGCCGTCGCGGTCAGGCGGGCCTGGGGCGAGACGGTGACCGGCAGATTCACGTTGAAGGTCGCGTTGCAGGAGCCGTCAGTCGTCGCGTTGGTCGAGCCGAGAAAGATCTGCCCTTCACCGAAACCGGAAGGATCGCACGAAGCATTCGAGAAGAACTCGATCCGATACGTCGTGTTCGCCACCGAGTTCAGCGTCCCCTGGATGTTCGTGTTGCCGCCGTTCGAGGAGGCCGTCGTCAGGACCGGATAGTTCTGCAGGTTGTTCGATCCCGTGTCCGCGTCGCATGCGTCGTTGGGCGTGGGCGCCACGCCCGAGATACCGCATCCCGCAAAGGAAATTCCAAGGCCGCCGTTGGAGGTGATCGAGTTGCCGAGGATCGACCAGCCCGGCTGCCCTGAGCCGACCGCAACGCCCTGAGTGCCGTTGAAGGAGATCCGGTTGCCATCGCCAGCGCCCGTTCCGCCGATCATCCCGGTGGAGCTGGCGTTCAGGATGCAGATGCCCGACAGGGTATTGGCTATCGGAAGCGTGCCCGTGATGTCCGTCCCGATCTTGTTTCCCCGGATCGTCGAGGTGCTGGCGGACCCTCCCGCGGTGACGATACCCGAGCCGCTCGCCCCTGAGATCACGTTTCCGGCGCCCGCCACGCTGCCGCCGATGACGATCCCGTTGCCTGCCAGGATCGAGATCCCGTTCAGGCCTCCCCGCGGGTTCAGCTTGACCGTCCCGGTGGCGTCGGTCCCGACGAAGTTGCCCTGAACGGTCGCCGCGTCGCTGGAGATCTGGACGGCGTTCGCCGCCCAGTTCCCGATGACGTTGCCCGCGCCGGAGGCGGTGCCGCCGATCTGGCAGCCGCTGGACAAAACGCCGATCGAGATCCCGATCCCGTTGGCGATGAGCCCGGTGTTGCCGGCGGCGTTCAAGCCGAAATAGTTCCCCTGGATCATCGTGCCCGGCGCGAAGTTCGCGTCGATGAACGTCTGGGGACTCGTGATCAGGTTGCGGGCCGCCGGCGCCGTGCCGCCGATGACGGTTCCTCCCGCAGAGATGCTGAACGGAGTGCCGGACACCTGCGCGGTGTTTCCCGTCGGATCCACGCCGATGAAGTTGCCGGTGAACGTGTTGTTGGTCGTCCTCACGTCAAAGATCAATCCTCCGCCGGGGGCCGCCTGGACGATCGAGAGCCCGCGGATGGTCGTTCCACCGCTTCCGGTATCGAAGAAGAAGATCGGGTTGACCGTCCCGCCGTCGACCTTGATCAGGATGACGGCGTTGTCTCCGACCGCCAGGGTGTTGGCGCTGGCTCCCGGCTGCGTATAGGCGTCGAGAACGACCGGATCCGTGATCGGGGGAAGCGAGCTCGCGAGCGCGATGGTGTGGACGCCGGCTCCTGGAATGTTGAAAGAGATGGTGTCGAGCCCGGCGTTCGCGTTGGCGTCGGTGATGGCCTGGCGCAGGGAGCCGGCACCGGCGTCGTTGGTGTTGGTGACCGGGAAGGTCGCCCCGGACGCGGCGGCGACGGGGAAGACGCAGGAGAGCACGAGGGCTCGGAGCAGGCGCATAGATCCCTCCCTCCGGGGCGCGAAAGAGACTCCCTCACTGACTAACGCGCAAACCGCATCCGAAACCCCTCAGCCGGCGGCCGGCCGGCGGATATCCTTCCCGGAGTGGAGCCTCCTCGCGGCGACAAACCGGCTGATCCTCCTCCCGGGGAGGTCACGCAGTTGCTGCTCGAGTGGGGTCGCGGGAACCCCGCCGCGTTGGACCGCCTCGTGCCCCTGATCTACGAGGAGCTGCGCTCCATGGCGGCTCGGTATCTGCGCCGGGAAGACCCGGGACACACGCTCCAGCCGACCGCGCTCGTCCACGAGGCCTACCTGAAGCTGGTCGACCAGAAGCGGGTCCGCTGGAAGAATCGCGCCCAGTTCTACGGAGTGGCGGCCCAGGCGATGCGCCGGATCCTGCTCGACCATGCCCGCAGCCGGAACGCGGCCAAGAGAGGGGGCGGGCGGACGCGGGTCGCCGTTTCCGACACGCCGGGAGGCGCCCAGCCACGCGAAGTGGACCTGATCGCCCTCGATCAGGCGCTGACCCGTCTCTCCGCGCTGGACGAGGACCAGGCGAAGATCGTCGAGCTGCGCTACTTCGGAGGACTCACGGTGGACGAGACGGCGGAAGTGGTGGGTGTGTCGACCGCCACGGTGGAGCGGGACTGGCGTTCCGCCCGGGCGTGGCTCCACCGCGAGCTCGCGGGAGGCGCCGCCTCGTGAGCGAGCCTCGCCAATCGCCCGATCCCGCCGCCCAGCGGTGGCGGCGGATCCGCTCGCTCTTCGACGCGGCGGTCGAGCTGTCGCCGCCCGAGCGGCGCTCGTTTTTGGACGGCCTGGCGGGAGGCGACGCGGAGCTGAAGGGCGAGGTGGAGTCGCTGCTCGACTCTGCCGACGGTCTCGGAGACTTCCTTCACGCGCCGGCCGCGGAAGATGCGGGTCTTGGCGCGGCGCCCCTGCCCGACTCGATCGGACCTTACCGCATCGTCCGCGAGATCGGAGCCGGCGGAATGGGCCGGGTCTACCTCGCTTTGCGCAGTGACGCGGAGTACCGACGCGAAGTCGCGATCAAGGTCGTCCAGCGCGGAATGAACAGCGGTTTTATCCTTCACCGGTTTCGGACCGAGCGTCAGATCCTCGCCGGCCTGGATCACCCCAACATCGCCAGGCTCTTCGACGGCGGCACGACGGAGGACGGGCTGCCCTACTTCGTGATGGAGCACATCGCGGGCGAAGACTTGATCGGGTACTGCGACTCGCGCCGGTTGCCGCTCGCCGAGAGGATTCGGCTCTTCCGGCAGGTCTGCTCCGCCGTCGCGTACGCGCACCAGCGCTTGGTCGTGCATCGAGACATCAAGCCCGCCAACGTCCTCGTCACGGCCGACGGCCTGCCGAAGCTCCTCGATTTCGGTTTGGCGAAACTTCTCGATCCCGATCCCTCGGGATCGGGAGCCGACCTGACAGCAACGGCTTTTCGCATCTTCACTCCCGATTACGCCAGCCCGGAGCAGGTGCGGGGCGGTCCGGTCACGACCGCGAGCGACGTCTACTCGCTGGGTGTCGTCCTCTACCGGCTGCTGACGGGGCAGTCCCCCTACCGCGTCGCCACGCGGTCTCCGGAAGAAATCTCGCGTGCCGTCGTCGATCAGGATCCCCTGCGGCCGAGCGCGGCGGCCGCTGCCTCGGGGTCGCCCGGCGCCAGCGCGCGGCAGCTCCGCGGAGACCTCGACACGATCGTCTCGAAGGCGCTGCGCAAGGAGCCTGACCGGCGCTATACCTCGGCCGAGCAGCTCTCCGAGGACCTGCGCCGGTACCTGGAAGGGCTACCGGTCCAGGCCAGGCGGGACACGCTGCGGTATCGCGCGGGCAAGTTCGCCCGGCGGCACAAGGGCGCGATCGCAGCCGCGGCGCTCCTGGTGCTCTCGCTCGTCGGCGGACTCGCCGTCTCCCTCTGGCAGATGCGCGAGGCGCGCTTCGAAAGGGATCGGGCGCAGAATGAGGCCGCGAAGGCGCGCGAGGTCACGGCGTTCGTGCGCCGGCTCTTCGAGAGCTCGGCCCCACGCCGATCTCGGGGAGACCGCATCACGGTCCAGGACCTCCTGGAGACCGGCGCGGCGAAGGTCGACCGCGAGCTCGCCAACCAGCCGGAGCTCCAGGCCTCGCTGCTGGCCCTGCTCGGGTCCGTGTATATGGAAATCGGCGCGGCAGACAAGGCCCGACCCTTAGTCGAGCGATCCCTCGCCCTGCGGGAAAAGGTCCTGGGGCCTGACCATCCCGACACGGCGGAAAGCCTCACCCTCCTGGGCTTCGTCCGCAGCGCGCGCGCGGATTACGAAGGCGGAGAACGTCTCTTCCGGCGTGCCCTGAAGATCCGCGAACGGGCGGGAGCGCGCGACTCCGCCCTCGCCGAGACGTTCGCCCGGCTCGGAACGACGGAAAAGGCGCTCGGCCGTTTGCCCGATGCTCGTGCCCTCCTGCAGCGCGCCGTCGCCATAGAGGAGGAGGCGCACGGCGCCAATCTCCATAAATGGCTGACGAACCTGGCCGCGGTCGAGCAGGACATGGGAAATCTGGAGGAAGCCCGTCGGCATCTCGAGCGCGCGCTCGAGATCGGCGTGCGAGCCGAAGGAAGGATCGACGTTCGGGTGGACGTGACCCTGCTCAACCTCGCGAGCGTGCTCCGGGACCAGGAGGAGTTCGCGCGCGCCCGGACGCTCCTCGAGCAGGCGCTGGCGATCGACGAGCGGGCCTTTGGAAGCGAAGGTCCCGCGGCCGCGTACGCGCGGGCCGAGCTCGGAGAGCTCCACCTGGCGATGGGAGACCTCGCCCGCGCACGCGAGTACCTGGACCGCGCCCTGGCCATCGACGAGCGTTCGCTGGGAAAAGACCACCTCGGCCTCGCGAACCCGCTAAGCTACCTCGGCCGACTGCGGATGGCGGAGAAGCGCCCCCGTAAGGCGCTCGCCCTGCTCGAGCGCGCGTTGGCGCTGCGGAAAAAAGCCATGCCGGGGCAGAAGAGCGACGAGGTGGCGCGGAATCTCGTGGACATCGCGGCCGCCAGGAATGCGCTGGAAGGTGAAGCAGCCGCCGAGCCGATCCTGAGGAACGCGCTGGCGATGCAGCGCGATGCTCTCACTCCCGACCACCCATCCCTCGTGCCGACACTCACCGCGCTCGCCCGCGCGCTGGCCGCGAAAGGCTCTGCGGCGGCTGCCCGGCCGCTTCTCGAGGAGGCGGTCCGAATCGCGCGCGCGCGGCTGCCGGAGCGGCACTCCTGGCGGCGTGCGGCCGAGACGGCGCTGCGCCAGGCGCGAAGCGCCGTGAACTGAACCCGGGCTCGCCTCCGTCAGCTGGCCGGGCGTCCCTCGCCGCCTGCGTTATTGAAAGTATCCGGTCACGTCGATGATGAAGTGGACGGTGCCGCTGGCCTGGTCGACGTGGACGACGATGTCGCCGGAGGAACCGAGCGAGAGGATCGCGTTGTTGGCGCGAGTCTGGCCGGCTCGCCAGTTGAGAGTCGAGACGAGCGGAAGCGAGGCTCCGCCGGGAAAGAGCCGGAGGTCGCCCAGGCTCGTCGGCTGCGTGACGGTGATGTTGGACGACACAGCGACGGCGGACGACGGGATCCCGCACTGATTCGCAATGACAAAGGAGCGGTCGGCATTGGCAACGAGCGCCGGCCCGCCGTAAGGACCGACCGGATTACGCGTGTCGATCACGCGGCAGGGGGTGACCGTGTAGTAGTTCGACCCGAGCGCAATCCGTCCGATCCGGTTGCCGCCATCTTCCGCAAACCAGAGGTTGTGATCCGGGCCGGCGGTGATGCCGAAAAGGAACGCGCCGGGCGTGATGCCGGCGCTGAACTCGGTGACGACTCCGAGCGGGGTAATCCGCCCAATCCGGTCGCCTCCGTTTTCGGTGAACCACAGGTTGCCATCGTGGCCGGCCGCGATGGCGACAGGCACCGAGCCGGGGGTGATGCCCGTGGTGAACTCGGTGACGACTCCGAGGGGGGTGATTTTCGCGATCCGGTTACCGCCAACTTCCGTGAACCAAAGGTTGCCGTCGGGGCCGGCCGTGATACCGGAAGGCTGCGCGCCAGGCGTGATGCCGGTGCTGAACTCGATGACGACTCCGAGCGGAGTAATCTTTCCGATTCGGCCGCTAATCTCTGTGAACCACAAGTTGCCATCAGGGCCTGCCGTGATGTCCTGAGGCCCCGCGCCGGAGGTGATGCCGCTACTGAACTCGGTGACGACTCCGAGCGGCGTAATCTTCCCAATCAGGTCGCCGCTCTGTTCGGTGAACCACAGGTTGCCGTCGGGGCCCGCCGCGATGTTGTAAACGACCGCGCCGGTGATGCCCGCGCTGAATTCGGTGACCACGCCGAGCGGAGTGATCTGCCCGATCCTGTTGCCGCTTCGTTCCGTGAACCACACGTTGCCATCGGGGCCAGTCGTGATGCCCGAGGGGTGCGCGCCGGCGGTGATGCCGGCGCTGAACTCGGTGACGACCCCGAGCGGGGTTATCTTCCCGATCCTGTTGCCATTGATTTCTGTGAACCAGACGTTGCCATCGGGACCGGCCGTGATACCGAAAGGGCCCCCTGAGGCGGTGATGCCGGCGCTGAACTCGCTGATGGTTTGACCGGAGGCGAAGCCGGTCAGGACTAATCCGAACAGTGCAACGAGAACGAGGCGGGGTCGATTCAGACACTTTTTCATCGAGGCTCCTTGACCCTCGCCGGTGAGTACCCTGGGATCTGAGTACTTTGGTTCTCTTGTCGGCTTGGGAAAAGTCCGGCGCGGGCGCGGCTGTCCGGCTCTGACCGGGGTGGCCGGAGTCTATCCTCTTCCGTTCCGGCAGATTCCCGCGTGCCGCCCATCCGCGGCGCTTCTCCGCCTACTGGAAGTACCCGACGACGTCGATGAGGAGGTGAACGGTGCCGCTCCCCTGATCCACGTGGGCGTTGATGTCTCCGGTCGGCGGGAGCGGGACGATGGCGTTGTTGGCGCGAGTTTGCCCTGCGCGCCAGTTCAACGTCGAAGCCAGGGGCAGCGCGATGCCTGCTGGAACCATCCTAACGTCGCCCAATGCGGTCGGCTGCGTGACCGTGAAGTTGTACGCAACGGCCCGGGCGGTTGCCGGAATTCCGCATTTCCCCACAATGACGAACGAACGATCGGCGTTGGCGTTGAGCGCCGGCCCGCCGTAGGGACCGGTGGGGCCGCGGGTGTCGGCCACCCGACAGGGCGTGACGGTGTAGTACTGCGCCGCCAGGGAGAGGCACGCGGAAAACTCCGAGGTGTTTCCACCGGGATCGGTCGCCGTCGCGGTCAAGGTCGACTGTGGAGAGGGGGCGACGGGAAGCGTAACGTCGAAGTTGCCGTTGCAGGATCCGTCGGTCGGCACCGTGGCCGAGCCGAGATAGACCTTCCCCTGCCCGTAACCGGTTGGATCACAGGCGTCGTTCGCATAGAAGTCGAGTGTGTAAGTGGTCGAGGGCTTGCTGTTGAGAGTTCCCGTCACTCGCGTATTGGGACCCAATATGACGGCCGAGGTCAGGACGGGGAAATTCTGAAGGTTGTTCGGACCAAAGCCCGTGTTGCAGTTCCTGTTCGCCGTCACGCCGTCGTCCTTTAAGTCAATCCCCAGGCCCCCGTTGGAGTAGATCGAGTTGCCGCGGATGGTGTGCCCCGTTCCCACGAACACAACGACGCCCGAGCCGTGGCCCTGACCACCTCGCGCAAACGAACCCAGCGTGTTGGCAATGACGTTGCCGGCGCCGGGGGCCGTTCCCCCGATGATGTTGTTGTCGCCCGAAACGCTGATGCCCGACCCGTTGCCGAGGGTCGAGCCGTTCGGGACCGGGGCGGTGCCGGTGGCGTCCGTCCCAATCCGGTTGCCCTGGACGACGTTAGAGGCATTGCCCGACCCACCAAGAACAACACCATTGTCGAGATTTCCGGAAATCAGATTGCCCGCTCCGGCGGCCGTCCCGCCGATGAGGTTGTTCGTGCCATTCACACCAACGAGGATTCCAACGACCTGTGGCTGGCTTCCGGGGTTTGGCGGGACTGCGGTGCCGGCGGCGTTGGTGCCGATGTAGTTCCCCTGCACGACGTTGCCGGAGCTGAAGCTGGGAGCAAAAGCGTTTATGAAGATGCCGCCGCCGTCCGCGCCGCCGGAAATCAGGTTGCGATCCGCCGGGGCGGTCCCGCCGATCGTGCTGTTCGTGACGTTTTCGAGATAGAGGACGTAGCCGATCGACGGCCAGTCGATGACGGATCCTGTCGGGTCGGTTCCGAGGAAGTTTCCGAGGACTTTGCTTCCGGTCGCGCCCCGGATGTCGAGAGGCGCGCCGCAGAAGTGGATGGCGAGCCCGCGAGTCGTCGTGTTGTTGGCTCGGACCTGCAGGCCGTGACAGGGGGCTGAGAAGTTGACGCCCGAGAGATCGATCGCGAAGACGGCGTTGTTGCCGATGGGCAGCGTATTCGGGCTCGACCCCGGCTGCGTGTAGCCGTCGATGGTCACCGGTTTTGTGATCATCGGCAGATCCGAAGCGGGCGCGATCGTGTGCAGCCCCGTCCCCGGGATGTTGAAGGCGATCTGGTCGTTTGTGCCGTAAGGCCCCACGGCGACAACATCCGCGTTCACGTTCGCGCCGTTGTTGATCGACGTGATTGCTTCGCGCAGCGTGACCGCGCCGTCCACGGCGATGGCGTCGCCGGTGCCGGTAACGGTGATCGTAGCGGCAGACGCGTCAGCCGCCGCGAGCGCGGCCGCCGCGATCAGCATCGCGTCCAGTAATCTCCGTGGAAGCCGTCCTGGTCTCATCGGGGCTCCACCTCTCGAGCTGGTGACGGGACGCTATGGTTTCAGAGACAGGTTGTCAATGAGACCCTGAGCATCCGGCTGTCCGCCCGATCGATACCTGCCGAGTCGACCGTCGAGTCGGTTCCATTGCGACATCCAGAAATGCCTCGGGGAGCGTTGAGGGCGAATCGCCTCTTACCGTCCGCGGCGTTCGCTCAAGCCAGAAGCGTCGCCTCCCGCGTGACCGAGAGCGCCGCTTGAGCTTCCGGTGGGATCGCGAGCAGAGTTTCAAGGACCTTCCTGGCGGTCGCCGTCGGTCCGGCGGACTGGTCCAGGTTGACCTCGAATCGAAGGCGCGCCTGAGCGGGATCGGCCTCCAGCGCGAATGCGCGCAGCGCGGGCATGGTCTCGCTCCAGCCGTTGGCGACCGCCTCGCCGGCGCGAGCGACGTGCTCGGGTGAGTCGAGTCGCACCGCGTAGCGAGCGCCCCTGACCGCCTTGGAGAGGGCGGGCTCGGCAGGAGACAGCGCTCGCACCTCCAGCACTTGCAAGCCTTCGGGCAGTTTCGCATTGATGCGCTCAGCCGCCGCCGCGTCGAAGGGGGCGTTGCCGTCGACATCGAAGACCTCGTGGAGGCTCTCGAGCCCCAGGGGCAGGGCCGGGCCCATCGAGAGGCGCATGTGAGGATTGAAGCCCTCTGTGTACCGGGCGGGAAGCCCCGCGGCCCGGATGGCGCGCTCGAATGCATCCATCGTGTTGCGATGAGAGAGAAAACGCGCGTCTCCCATCTTCTCAAAGGTCACGCGGTGCCGGACCACCTGGTCGGACTGCCGGGGCC
>Ga0070698_100002283_pt1 | contig 21223 bp, 15 predicted proteins | sample KBSK1502metaG_FD_65477 | JGI IMG/M metagenome (GOLD analysis project Ga0070698, IMG submission 65477) | Corn, switchgrass and miscanthus rhizosphere microbial communities from Kellogg Biological Station, Michigan, USA - KBS K1-50-2 metaG | ecosystem: Host-associated > Plants > Roots >...
GCTGGAGATCATGGGACGCTTGACGCTGCGCAACATTGTCATTCTGCACTTGGGCTTGGCCGCCGCTACCTGGATTGGCGGCATGGCAGTTCTTCTTAAAATGGGACTTCGTCCGGCCGCTCAACTGGATGGCGCACTCGGTCAGGAGATGCTCAAGTACGGCGCTAAGGTGCACGCCGGCGACGTATCCGGCTTGGCGAATCAGAGTCTCGATCAGGTTCTGATGGCTGCGTGGCTTCCTCCGGCTTACCTGGGACTCTACGTGGTGGCGGTTAGTTCAGCGGCCATCTCGAGCATCTTCTCGGGCACTGTGAAAATGGTGGCCACGCCCAGCATCACTCAGCGACAAACCAAGTCCGAGCGCGCCGCAGTGCTTCAGGGAGTGTTTCGCAGGTACTGGTTGTTAAGTCTATTCATTGTAGTCGGCTTTGCCGCGATTCTGCCGCTGAGTATTCCAATTGTGTTCGGCGTTAGATTCACTGCCGCAATTTGGCCGGCCGAAGTTTTGCTAGTAGGTATGTTCCTCGCCGGAGCCAGAGAAGTGTTGGCAGGAGGAGCGCAGGCCCTGGGAGATCCATGGCTCGGAAGCAGGGCGCAAATTGGCGGACTGTTTGTGACCGCCTCCCTTTTGTATTTTCTGCTGCCGACAATGGGCATCATGGGCGCGGCGATAGCTACGACGGCGGCCTGCGGGGTTCAGTTGATTATTGTCGTTGCTGGTCTGCGTAACTCTCATGCGATTCCGGCGATGAACCTGTTTCGATTTAGGGCCGGCGATCTGAGCTCGGCCTTCCGAGTGTTCGAAGTCTTCAGAGCGAAGCCCGAGTCCGAACGTGAGGGAGGGCTCATGGGGCTATCAAAGGTTTGAGCCCTCCGGAAGGCGGCTAATGCCCGACAGCGATCACGTGTCGCACATTCTTCCAAACTCAATGCAATCGGATGTGACCGCGGAAACCGTGGCGCCGCTTTATGGGCGAAAAGATGAAGACTACTTTTCGAATCCGCGAACTGAGCTGACGGAACTAATCAACGGTCATGACTTGCGGATCCTGGAAATCGGATGCGGACGAGGAGCAACCGGCAAAAAGTTGTTGGCGAGCGGTAAAGCAAGATCGGTAACTGGTATCGAGATGCTTCCGGAACCGGCAAGCATGGCCCGCGTCGCCTATGAAGACGTCCGCGTCGGTGATGTCGAAGCGATGAGCTTTGATTGGGATGCCGGAAACTTTGACTGCTTCGTTTTTGGTGATGTGTTGGAACACCTGCTCGATCCCTGGCGGTTACTAAAAAGGCTGAGGCCGTTTCTGGCATATGGCGGAATCGTCGTAGCCAGTATTCCAAATGTGAAGCATTGGCCGGTGATCGCGAATCTGGTTCTGCACGATGACTGGAGATATGCAGAGTCCGGAGTGCTCGATATTACGCATCTGCGTTTCTTTACCAGGAAGAACGCGATCCGTTTGTTTTCCGAAAGCGGTTACGACGTCGAAGTCGTCCGGCCTTATTTCAACGGCCGGCGTTACTCGATTCCCAGCACGGTTACGCTGGGAGCTTTTGCCGGCTTCCTCGCCGAGCGTTGGTTAATCCGCGCCCGAGCGGCCACGTAAGGCTAACGAATGGAAGCAGGAAATAATCCATTGGTCTATGCGGTCGTGCTGAATTGGAATAACTATGCGCAGACGAAGATGTGCCTTGAGTCTTTGCAAAAGGTCCCGTATCCAAACTTGAAAGTGGTCGTCGTCGATAATGCTTCCCACGACGATTCCGGAAAGCGGCTGCAAGCAGAGTTCAGCCAACATGAGTTCGTTTTCAACGAGGATAATCTTGGTTTCGCGCGTGGTTGTAATCGCGGAATCCGAGTTGCCCTTGACGATCGAGAATGCGCTTATGCGCTGCTCTTGAATAACGACTTGGAAGTCGAGGCCGAATTCCTCGAACCCGCAGTCAAAGCAGCGGAGCAAGATCGCTCAGTGGGTTTGGTTACCGGAAAGATCTTGTTTGGTGATCGACGCAACGTCATCTGGCAAGCGGGCGGGTACATTGACGGTATCAGAATCCAGGGCATCCCGCGCGGCTGGGACGAAGTGGACGCGGGTCAGTGCGACGCGGCCGGCGAGACTAACTGGGCGTCGGGCGCCATGCTGCTGATTCCGCGCGCGACACTCGACAAGGTCGGGCTCCTGCCTGAGGAATATTTTTTTGGCGTTGAAGAATGGGATTACTCGACCTCGGTGAAAAAAGCCGGGCTGAAAATCATGTACGTCCCGGACTTCAAGGGCTATCACCACGCCGGCGGCAGCTACAAAGCCGGGCACCCGGTCCTGATTGTTTATAACGGCATACGCAACAAACTGATCTATGCGCAGAAACATCTGTCAGCGCCGGCATGGTTCGCCTGGAAGTTGCTCTTCAGATGTTATCTCCAGTTCGGTTGGCCCAAACGCGCTCGCTGGGGGTGCCGGACCGAAGCAGACTACGAAGCACGTTTGAAGGCAGCGCGCCTGGCGTACGCGGATCATCGCGGCGTCTGTCGCATCGAACTAAATGACCTCAAGCGGGCGGGGCAGGCGATTGGGCCGACACCCACCTGGGGTAATGGTTGGGGACCCGCGACTCAGTATCAGAAGCCCGGCTGTGAGGGAGGGCCCGTTTCGTTGGAGGCCCTCCCTCACAGTCGGGCTTCTGACGATGTAGAGGTTGAACCTTGATCCACTTAATACTCAGGCTGCCGGTTCCATATCAACAGACGCTGTGCCGGATGTTGAATGATACCTATGGAGAATCGTTTGTCGCGTGGTTCGCCGAACGAGCGAACGAAGAGTTTCCGCATAGAGACAGCAACGGGCCTCTCTTTGCCCATCGCTATCTCTCCGAGGTTGGATATTGGCAACTCTTTAAGGAGTTGAAAGCTGATTGGGAAGCGGTTGTGATTCTTGGCGGTTGGTCGTCACCCATGACTAACCAGACTTTGTTCATGACTACCGCGCTGCGAATTCCTGTTTTTATTTGGGCCGATCATCCGCATCCGCGAAAACGACGATGGCTTGCAGAGCGATCTCGCAGACTCTATCTGGCGTTCCTGGCGCGGCTGGTATCTGGCTTTCTCGCTTGCGGCCAGCCGACCGTTGAGCATTTGGTCTCGCTCGGAATTGCCCGGAAAAAGATTACCAACTTTCCTTATTGGGTTGAGCTGGCGCGAGATTGGTCTGTGCCAACGCGATGCCTTGATGAAGAGGCTGCCAAACAACCTTTGCGCCTGCTCGCCGCCGGTCGCCATGTTCCAGTCAAGCAATTTGAGGTTGCGATCAGGGCAGTCGCGCTGGCGAACAGTAAAGCTGGTCGCGTACTGGCCACGTTAACGATCGCCGGCGACGGTCCCGAGAGTGAGTCGCTGAAAAATCTCGCTCAGTCTTTGGGCTGCGAGACCACTGTGAGTTTCCCCGGTTGGCTGGAGATCAGAAACGTGTACGAAGCGTTGGGAGAGGCGGATGCTCTCGTCCTCACCAGCAGGTTCGATGCGTTCGGCGTAGTCGTGCTCGAGGCGATGGCTGCGGGCCGGCCAGTGTTAGCTTCGAATGGAGTCATCGCAGCATTGGATAGAGACGAGGGATCCGGTGCGGTTCTGCTTCACCCGGCTGGGGACGCTGCGTTTCTGGCTAAACAGATCGCCGAACTTGCAAACGATCGCGAGCAGCTCCGGTCGGCGTCGGTTGCCGCGCGCTCAATTGCCGAGCAGTGGCCACCAGAGCGCGCGACAAAAATAGTCGATGAAATCTTAGCGAGAACAAACCCTAACCTGCGGTTATTGCGGAACGCAAAAGCGAGTACTGTCAGAAGCAGTGTGAACGCTGAGCACGGCGGAAGCGCTGCGGTGGCGACCAGCGGAAAATGATCAGGCATTGGCGGATACAAAAAGCGGAAGACAATCAGGCCGGGCCACCGCGGGTAACGGCAACTCAATGGATTCTTGCGTCCGTGTCCGTCATCGTCGCGGCCGTTGCCTACGACCTTACAAGTTACAGCGCGCTCGCCGCCGTGACCCAGGTCCTCGGCGTACTGAACCTGGTACTCCTAATCGTAATCGCGAAAGAGGCTTTGCGAACCCGCGCGATCGGCAAAGCCGTCCTGATCGGCGGCACGTTTCTGTTCTATTGGGCCGAGGCTTTGGCTCTGTCCGTTCAACCTGAGCCTTTCAGCATTCCCGCCGGCTTTCCGATTAACGAGGCCCAGTTTGATCCGGAACTGATCACCAGGGCCCTCGTCTATATAACCGTCTTTCAGTTTCTCTTATTAGCGGGATACTCGATTCGACCGAAGGTCGAAAGACTGGTGAACCTCTTAACATCGCGGGTTGATTCGCTCTCGTTCGATCGGTGGATATTAGCGCTGCTCCTGGTGATGTGCTCGGTGCTGCCGGTCCTCATCTACTACGATTTTGAAGTCAACAAAATCATAAGTGCCCTATTGGCGAGCCGAAGTTCCGCCGATTTCGAAGCACCCGAGCCCGGGCTCGCCCAGCATCTGGCTTTGTTCGGCATTTACGGTGCGGCTCTTTTTTTTGTGTACGCGTTGAAGGCCACTACTTGGCGCCGGTTTTGGTGGCTGTTCCTCGGAGCCATCGTCGCCCTGCCTTTTGTCGCCGGAGGGACCAGGCACATCTGGCTGTACATCTCATTGCCTTCGATTTTGATTCTCCTGCGCGGCTTCAAAGGGCGACTTGATACGCGTCGGATTGTGGGTCTGGCCGCCGCCGGTTTGATTGTGCTCGCGGTCGCCCAGATGCAGTTCGCCTATCGCAGCGTCGGCTGGGCAGAAGTGGGCAACGGCTCGACGGAGGAACTTGGTCAACTGAATAACAATGGACAGTTGACGGCGCTGATGTTTGCCGAACATCTCGTGCCCAACGAGCATGCATACTTCAACGAGTTGGCCGAACCTTACTTTCTGATCCATTGGATTCCGCGACAGGTCTGGCCGGGCAAACCGGTGATGGAGTCCTGGGCTTTTTATAACGAAAGCTACGTGCAGGGCGCACTGTTCAATGTCACACCTTCAGTCATCGGACAGTTTCACCTGAACTGGGGTCTGCCGGGTGTGATTTTCATTGGCGCGTGGCTGGGCTTTTTGACCTGCATAGCGGATCGAATTCTTCTGGGGCTCGACTCGGATCGACAGCGGGCGATGTTTGTGGCAGTGGGAATGCTTTATGCCTTCCTCATCTCCTCGTTTCGGTTTTACTCACCCGTTTATTTTTCGTATTTCCTTTTTGGAGTACTGGCGATGCTTTTGTTGACGCGCAGCCGCACTCCTTTCCGCTCCATCGCCCGGGCCCCGGCGCGCTTGTCCGCCGGCATGAATCCGTCCTAGCCATCGGTCGCGATACTGATGAAAGTCTTGTTCATCTCACCGTCATTTTATCCGGCGACCTATTATGGCGGGCCGATACATATCAACTACGCTTTCTGTAACTCGCTCGCAAAAACGAAATGCGTTCAGTTGAGCGTCTTGACCACTGACGCTAATGGGCCGCGCAGTCGAGTTGCGCTGAATGATTTCCCGGCAACTGCCGGCGATGCCTATGAAGTGTTCTACTGCCGTCGTGCGTTCGGTCCTGATATCTCGCCGGGTCTGCTTTTTCGGTTGTTTGGGATGATCAGGCGGGCAGACATTGTTCATCTCAACGGCGTCTATTCGTTTACCACTCTGCCCACACTCTTTCTTTGTCGCGTGTTACAGAAGCCAGTCGTTTGGTCGCCGTTGGGAGCACTCCAACGTTGGCCGGGGACTACTCGCGGTCCTGCCAAACGGTTGTGGGAAAGAACCTGCAACTGGCTTTGCGCGCCGGATAGAGTCCTGCTGCATGTAACGAGTGAAGAAGAGAAGGCAGAAAGCCCGAGCAGGATTAGTAATGCAAGCGCTGTAGTAATCCGCAATGGAATTGAAGCGCCGAGCCCCGGTGGAAGAAAAAGCTTCCGCCATGGCGGTGGTCTGCGCCTGCTTTACCTTGGCCGGTTACATCCGATTAAGGCTATTGAGAATCTCCTGCACGCCATGACTCTCGTCAAGACTAGCACGCAGCTTTCGATTTGCGGCGAAGGTGAGAACGATTATCAAGAGCGACTTCAGTCACTCGTCTCGGATCTCAATTTGAATGATCGGGTGCATTTCCATGGCCACGTTGACGGGGCAGCGAAGGAGCAGCAGTTTCTCGACGCCGATCTTTGTATCGTGCCGTCCTTTTTGGAAAGTTTTTGTACCGTGGTGGTTGAATCATTGGCTCGCGGCGTTCCGGTGATAGCCAGCCGCGGCACACCCTGGAAGAGGATCGAGGAAATGAATTGCGGGCTGTGGGTAGCAAACGAGCCTCAGGACCTCGCGCGAGCCATCGACGAGGCGGCACGCATGTCTTTAGGTGATATGGGTCTGCGTGGCAAAGAATGGATGCAGACTGAATATTCATGGGCCGGTGTTGTTGAGGAGATGATCCAGCAGTATCAGAAGCTGATTGAAACCAGCGAACTGAGACGCCGGCGAACTGCACGCCAAACCCAGGCCGCATAAATCTGGAATGGCCAGGCCGCTCAATCATTTACTGCGACCTTTTGTGCCGAACGTCTCGGTGCGGATACGACATGTCGAGCCAGAGATGACTCTCGAGGTACGCTTTCGCGAACACCTGGGACTAATTGCGAGAGGCGCGCGGGCCTACGAGCCGCGATATGTTGCTGTGCTCAAAACGCTGCTTGGTCCGGAAGACACAGTATTTGATGTGGGCGCAAACATCGGCTTCTATGCCGTACTCTTTTCCCGTTGGGTTGGCCCCGCCGGGAAAGTCATAGCCTACGAACCAGACTCCGCTAACGTGACGCTTTTGCAACGCAATCTGGAATCAAACGGATGTGAAAACACGGTCGTCCGCGAGATCGCTTTGAGTGATAAAACAGGTGAGGATCAATTTAGTCTCGATACCGTGACTCGGTCTACCGGACATCTGGGACCCGGACCAACCTACGCGGAGACTATTTTCGGCGACGCCACAGAAACCGCGGTTACAGTCAGCACCGGAACCCTGGACGAAGAGGCTGAACGTTGGGGACCGCCAAACCTGATCAAGCTGGATATCGAGGGCGGCGAGTTCGATGTCTTAAACGGCGGCGTCGGACTTCTCGATCGCGACGGGCCATTTGTGGTTTCAGAATTGAACACCTGGAACGAGGAGCAGTCTGTCGGTGCGACCCGAGCAGCCCTGGCCACTGAGTTACTTTGTGATCACGGTTATCGCTTATGGAATCTTGATGACGGCTCGCGAGTCCTGCCCGGCGATGCGGTATGGACGGTCTTAGGCGTAAGAGATGATCGCGTTGGCGAACCTCCGGTGATCAGGGTTCTCGAGAACCTGGCGGGGTAGCGCGCACGGCGGTTGCGCGTCCGCCAAAGCTTGGGCTATTCACACGATAGTTTCCGTATGACACAAGCAAGCCCGGTACAAATCACACCCGTCATACTGACCTTGAACGAGGCGCCAAACATCGGGCGCACGCTGGAGCAACTGCGTTGGGCCCGGGACATTGTCGTCGTCGACAGTCTTAGCGACGACGAGACGATCGAGATCGCCAAAGGCTTTCCGCAGGTTCGTGTTTTTCAACGGCAGTTTGATACCCACGGGGCCCAGTGGAATTTCGGACTCAACGAAACAGCGATATCGACGGAATGGGTTTTAGCGCTGGATTCCGACTTTGTTCTTAGTCCTGAGTTGGTGGATGAAATAGCGTCGCTGAAACCATCCGCCAAAACCGCAGGCTATCGAGCAAACTTTACGTATTGTATTAACGGGCATCCGCTGCGAAGCGGGCTCTTGCGAGCGCAGGTTGTCCTCTACCGGCGCTCGTCCGCAAAGTACATTCAGGATGGCCATACTCAGCGACTGGTTCTCGACGGCCAGGTCGCGACCTTGCGGTCCAAAATTCTTCACGACGATCGCAAGCCGCTGAGTCGTTGGTTTCAATCACAGCAAAGATACATGACCCTGGAAGCGAAAAAGCTGCTGGCGGCGGAAGGGACTGAGTTAGGCAGGGCTGATCGACTCAGGAGGCTTCGGGTAATCGCTCCACTCGCAGTGCTCTTCTATTGCCTGATTGTACGTGGCGGGGTTCTGGATGGCCGCGCAGGGTTCTATTACGCCTTTCAGCGAATGTTCGCAGAGTTATTGCTGTCGCTGTACCTGATCGAGCACGATTTTAATGCCGCCACAGAGCCGCGGCGACGCCAAGAGATTCCCAGCAGTGAAGAATTGGCTGTAAGCAATAAGCAGCAGTGAGCAAGTCTTCATTAGTTGTCTTCGTATTACTTCGTGGATCGTGTCAGTTTCTCCAGCTGACAAATGCGCAAGCTAGCTTGAACTCTAAACCAAATCACTGAGATGTACATTCTCGGTCTCAATGCATTCCACGGTGATGCGGCCGCGGCGCTCGTCAAAGACGGCCGGTTGATAGCAGCCGCCGAAGAAGAACGCTTTAATCGCATCAAGCATTGCGCCGGATTTCCCACGCAGGCGATCGAGTACTGTCTGCGCGAGGCAGGCATAGACATCGAACAAGTCGATCACGTCGGCATTTCTCGCGACCCTTCGGCGCATTTGCATAAGAGAGTTCTGGCGGCGGCGCGGAGGGCAGTGGGGGGTGGGCGGTGGGCAGTGGGCAGCAGGAAGGCGGAAGGTGGCGATGTCGGGTCGGTGTCCACCATCGAAGCAGAAGCGGACGGGCAGTCCGCGCTCCCAGCAGGTGGTGCCTTTACAAAATTGGACGAGACTAATTCTCGCGGCACAAACGGAGTTTCGGAAAATGGAAATGGTAATGGGAGGGGATTAGCACGCCAGCTCGCTGATCGCGTGCGCAACGCCGCAAGGGTTCGCGATCTGAAGGATGAACTGGCCCGAGCGCTCAATCTCCCAGCCGGTAAGCTGCGCGCTCAGTTTCACAATATCGAACACCACCGGGCTCATCTCGCGAGCGCGTTTTTTGTTTCGCCGTTTGAACGCGCGGCGCTGCTTTCCATCGATGGCTTTGGAGACTTCATCTCGACCATGTGGGCTGCCGGCGAGGGAAGGCAAATCAAAGTGCTTGGCCAGGTGGAGTATCCGAATTCGCTGGGAATTGCTTACACGGCCACGACGCAGTTCATGGGTTTTCCACACTACGGCGATGAAGGAAAGATCATGGGTCTGGCGCCGTACGGGCGGCCGCGCTTCATCGAGCAGTTTCGCGAGATTATTCGCACTGAAGAGAATGGACAGTTTCGTCTGCATCTCGATTATTTCCGGCACCATTCCGAGGGAGTTGAGATGAGTTGGAATGACGGCTCGCCGGTAATTGGAAAGATTTTCTCTGACAAATATTCTGAGGTATTTGGTCAGCCACGCCGGCCGCAAGCTCCGTTGACTGATCGCGATCGAGATCTGGCGGCGAGTCTCCAGTTGCGTCTGGAAGAGGTCGCGTTTCACGTGCTGAACCACCTGCACGACGAAACCGGATTGACTGACCTCGGCCTGGCCGGTGGGGTTGCTTACAACTCGGTGATGAATGGAAAGATTCTTCTGCACACGCCCTTTCGACGCGTGTTCATTCCACCGGCAGCCGGTGACAGCGGTACGGCGTTGGGGGTCTGCTATCAAATCTGGAACGATGTAGCGCAAGTTGTTAACTCGCGGTACATCATGGAGGATGGTTACACGGGGCCGGAGTTTAGCGATGATGAGATCCGGAAAGAATTAGAGCTCTCAAATTTGAGATCTCAAAATCTGAAAATTGAAACATGCTCAGACCGGGAATTGTTTGAGCAAGCCGCGCGCGACATAGCCAACGGCGCGGTGGTAGGTTGGTTTCAGGGCCGTATGGAGTTCGGTCCGCGCGCGCTGGGTAATCGTTCGATTGTCGCCGATCCGCGCCGTGCGGGCATGAAAGCTATTCTTAACCAGCGCATCAAGAAGCGCGAACCGTTCCGGCCTTTCGCGCCCTCGATTCTGGCTGAGCACGTGGGCGAATATTTCGAGCAGACACATCCGTCGCCGGCGATGCTGATGGTTTACCAAATCAAATCTGAGCGTCGCGCGGAAATTCCGGCAGTGACTCACGCCGATGGTTCCGGGCGTTTGCAGACCGTCACGCGTGAAATGAATCCGCGCTATTACGGCCTGATCGAAGCGTTCCACAAACTGACGGGCGTGCCCGTGGTCTTGAACACTTCATTCAACGAAAACGAGCCGATTGTTTGCACGCCGCGGGACGCGATTGAGTGCTTTTTGAAAACCCGGATGGATGTTTTGTATATCGGGAATTACGCGATTCGAAGGTGATGAAGTCAGTACCGGGAGCGGTAGCGACCAGGTGGTCCCACTCGGAACAACTGAGTCTGGGAGGCTGAGACCCGGTCGCGACCCCTCGCGGTGCTAACCTAATTACGCAGACGGATTCTCTAATCCACTATGCGAATACTTGTAACGGGTGGCGCAGGTTTCATCGGATCGCATTTGTGCGATCGCCTGATAGCTGACGGTCATGAAGTGATTTGTCTGGACAACTTCTTTACCGGCCAGCGCGAAAACGTTCTGTACCTGCTCGATGAACGCCGGTTCGAATTGCTCGATCACGATGTGATCGAACCGATTCAATTGGAAGTCGATCAGATATACAACCTGGCCTGCCCGGCTTCGCCGATCCATTACCAGCTCAATCCGGTAAAGACCGTCAAAACGAATGTCGTAGGCACACTCAACATGCTGGGACTGGCCAGGCGGGTTGGCGCGCGAATCCTCCAGGCCTCGACCGCGGAAGTCTATGGTGATCCACTAGAGCATCCGCAGACTGAAGAGTATTGGGGAAACGTAAATCCGATCGGCATCCGCAGTTGTTACGACGAGGGCAAGCGAGTTGCCGAAACGCTGATGATGGATTATCACCGCCAGCATCAGGTCGACATTCGCATCGCGCGCATCTTCAACACCTACGGCCCGCGCATGATCGAAAACGATGGCCGGGTTGTTTCCAACTTTATCGCGCAGGCGCTGCGAGGCGGGCCCTTGACGATTTACGGCGACGGCAAACAAACCAGGTCCTTCTGCTATGTAAGTGATTTGGTCGATGGGCTGGTGCGTTTGATGAATGCCGAAGCTTTACACGAACCGGTGAACCTGGGTAACACGGGCGAGTTCACGATCGAGCAACTCGCGAAGGAAGTGGCGCGGCTATGTGGCAAGACTGTAAGTATTAAGCACGAACCAGCTCCCGCGGACGATCCGCGCCAAAGGAAACCTGACACAACGCGCGCCAGGGAAGTTCTCGCCTGGGAGCCGGGGGTGATGCTGAGCGAAGGCCTGGAACGGACCATCGAAGATTTCAGGCTTAGGCTGGGGATTGTGGATCAGGCAAGCATTGCGTCCGCGTGATCGGGGCTCGCGAAATCTGGTGAAGGTTCTTTTACTAAATCAATGTTTCTGGCCGGACATTGTGGCAACGGCCCAGCAGTTGACTGGGGTCGCGCGCGCACTGGTCGAGCGCGGTCACAAGGTCACGGTGATCGCCGGCCGGCGCGGTTATGACAACGCCGCGCTGCGTTTTCCCAAGCGTGAGAAGTGGAACGGCATTGAGATCATTCGCTTGCCGTCGATCGCTCTGGGCAAACGCAGTCGCTGGCGCCGGGCGCTGAATTTTGCCAGCTTCTCGGTCGCACTTGCTTATCGACTGATTTTGATCAAGCCACACGACACCGTCATCGCCTTGACGTCCCCGCCGCTGATTTCGTGGCTGGCCTCTCTGTTTACCCGGATGAAGGGCGGGCGCATGATTTTCTGGGTAATGGATCTGAACCCGGATGAGGCAATCGCGGCGGGTTGGCTCGGTCAGAATTCAGTGACCGCAAAAATGCTCGCGAAACTTTCGCAGAGCAGCATGCAGCACGCGGAAAAGATCATTGTTCTGGACCGTTTCATGAAGCAACGAATCGCTGCCAAGGGAATTCCCGAACACAAAATCGAAGTGATTTCTCCCTCCCGCGACGTCACAGTTGCTTTTGATGAAAAGGGCAGGGAAGCATTTCGCCAGCGGCACGGCCTCGCGGAAAAGTTCGTGGTGATGTATGCGGGCAATCACAGCCCTTGCCATCCGCTTCATACTTTGCTCGCAGCAGCAAAGCAGTTGCAGGCGCGCGACGATATCGTTTTTGTTTTCGTTGGCGGCGGCAGCGAACTGAGCAAGGTTGAAGACTTCGTGCGGACGAACCAACTGGAAAACAGTCGCTGTCTTCCTTATCAGCCACAGGCTGAGTTAGCGGCCTTGCTTTCGGCCGCAGACCTGCATCTGGTCATCATGGGCGAAGCCTTTCCGGGCATTGTTCATCCATGCAAGATTTACAACATCATGGCAACCGGATCGCGGTTTCTCTATATCGGCCCCGAAGAAAGCCATGTCGCAGATATCATCTCCCGTTTATCCGACCGGCAACAGGCGTCCTGGGCGCAACATGGTCAGGTGGATGAAGTCGTCAATTCGATCTCGGCCAGGGCCGGCAGGTTTTTTTCTGACCGGGGCCGCGCTCCGAGATACGCTAGTCCGCTCGTGACTACGTTGCCGCAAGTAATAGCGCAGATCGAGTCCTTGTCGCCGGATCGAATAACGGCAGAAGCTGAGCGAGTTGCGAAGAGTACTAGAAGCCCGGCCGTCAGGGAGGGCCTGGTGGCCAAACATGGCCTGCCTGACGGTCGGGCTTCTGACACAAGAAGCTGATGAAAACTTACTTTGCGCTGTTTCTGATTTCCGCTAGCGCTTCACTGACGCTGACGCCGCTGTTGCGCCGGTTCTGTCAGCGCTATCAACTGCTGGATGAGCCGCGAGACAAGCGTCGTGTGCACCTGAAAGCAGTGCCGCGCCTTGGCGGCGTCGCGATATTCTTGTCGCTCGGCATTGCTCTGTCGGCGCTGCCGCTGGTGAATAATCTCGTGACGCAAACGCTGCGGCCGCAGTTGCGCGAGATTATCGTCTTTCTCGTCTGCGGATTTTTGGTGTTGATGCTGGGAGTTTACGATGACTTGCGCGGCGCCAATGCCTGGGTAAAATTTGCGGGGCTGGCTGGCGCTACGGTTCTGTTTTATTTTCTCGGCGGCCGCATCGCCGGTCTTTCGATCCCTTTTGTCGGTAACGTCACACTTCATCCGGCGCTGGGATTTCTCCTCACGATGGTTTGGGTCGTGGGGATCGCCAACGCCTTCAATTTGATTGACGGTGTTGATGGTCTGGCGACCGGCTCGGCGCTTTTCGCTTCGCTGGTGTTGCTGACAGTTTCGTTGATCCAGGGCAATGCTCTGGTCGCTGTAATTGCGCTGGTGTTAACCGGCGCGCTGGCGGGGTTCCTGCGTTACAACTTCAATCCGGCGTCAATCTTCCTCGGAGACTCAGGTTCGTTGTTTATCGGATTTGCGCTGGCGATGCTTTCGGTGCAGGGATCGCAGAAAGCCTCGACGGCCGTCGCTGTGGCAATTCCAATCCTGGCGTTCGGTTTGCCGATGGTCGACACCAGCGTGGCCATCGCGCGCCGCTTCATCAGCGGCAAACCAATCTTTCAGGGAGACCGCGAGCACATCCATCACATGCTGCTCGAGCGTGGCTGGTCACAACGCCGTGTCGTCCTGGTTCTGTATGGAGTGAGCGCGCTGTTCGGGTTGCTGGCGATGCTCTTTGTAAACAGCGGCAACAGCCTGACTGCCGTGGTTCTGTTTGTCGTCGGCGTGGCTCTCGTTTTGGCTTTGGGAAACCTGCGTTATCACGAAGTCGACGAACTGCGGGCCAGCGTCAAGCGAAACATTGGCGATCGCCGGGCGCGGGCAACGAACAACCTGCGCATGCGGCGAGCCTGCCAGACGGTTTCGTCGGCATCGACGCTGGACGAGCTGTTTGATGGGGTACTGGAAGTTCTCGAGTTAGGCGAGTTTGTCTGTGCGACGGCACAATTGAGTTCTAACGGGCACGTGGAACTGAATCAACGGGCATTGGCCCAGGCCGCGGAAGGCGGCTCGATGCGTTACGCAGAAATCAATGAAGGTGGAATCCAGTGGACGTGGCAACGCGGTGAATTCAAGAGTGTAGATGTTGCGGTCTCGGATAATATCTGGGCGATTCGCCTGCCGCTGGGAAGCGAAACGGGCTCGCTTGGTTACCTGACTCTGTATCGCCGTTTGGATGAAGATGCGCTCCTCTTTGACGTTAATTACCTGGCCAAAGTCTTTCAGCCGGCGGTTGCCCGGGCCGCTGAAAGAGTCTTCAAAGTTGCCGCGGAATCAGCGCCAAGGCGCTTGGCCGCTGCCGCTCGATAGGATGCCTTTCAACGGGCTGTCTTGCCTGGCTCCGTCGGAGCCGAATGTTTATAGCTCCAGTAGGTAGTTTGTTTCCCGCACTCCGTAGGAGCGCAACCTGCAAACATTTCGCTCCGTGGGAGTCAGAATCGGTTGCCTGGGACCGCTGCTACAAACTTTCGCCTCTACGAAGCGAGGAACTGTCGTCGTGTTTAGCCAGGACATCTTGAGATCAAAAGAGGATCTCCCTCATGCCCTCGCCCCAAACCTCTCCGAGAGGGAGAGGGAGTTAACCGCCCCTCATCCGTCGCCCGCGGATCAACGCAGTCACTTCGTTTCCTGCTTCGACACCTCGATCTTCTATGGAGTGCTGGCGGTGATCGTGCTGACCGCGATTCCTTACGGAACGGTCGAGCCGTGGTCGGAAGCGCTGTTTGAATGCGCGGTTTTCTTCCTCACGCTCCTTTGGATCGTACTCGGATTTCTTGATGGTTCATGGGGCGTCCAGAACACGCGTCTGCTGTGGCCGATGATCGGGCTGGTATTTTTGGCAGCTGTGCAAAGCGTTGGCTGGTGGCGAACTGATCTGGGCGGCGAGAAGGTTTGGTTTGCGCTCGGCGCGGATCCATTCGAGAGTCGGGCTTTCGCTTTCAGAATGGCGGCGCTCGTTTTGGCGGCGCTGCTCGTCACCCGCTTCACCTCAAGCACAAGAAGGCTGGGGATTATGGTCCACGCGGTCATCGCAGTTGCGATTGGCAGCGCGCTGTTTGGAATTGCCCGGCAGGCAATGCAGCAGGAAGAAGGCTTCGTATTATCAAGACTCCTGCCGGAACAGGGGTTCGGCCAGTTCATCAACAAAAACCACTTTGCCTTTCTGGTTGAAATGGCGCTGGGTTTGATCGTCGGCGTGGCGTTCATGCGCCGGGGCCGTCGTGATGGCTTGTTGTTGTACCTCTCCGCACTGGTTCTGATGTGGGCGGCGATGATTCTTTCTCGCTCGCGTGGCGGTTTGCTTGCCATCGCAGTGCAAGTGATCTTTGCCGCGCTATTGTTTGTTAATACGCGATCGTTCGGCAGACAAAAGGGAAGGAAAGAGCGACGATGGATCCGCTGGACCCGTTCGCTGGTTGTCACCACGATCGCGGTTGCCGTTCTGGTTTTGATCATTATTACCGGCGTTCTGTGGTTGGGCGGAGATCAATTGGCGACCGGCGTGGAAACGGCCACAGCGGAGATGACCGGCGTGGACCGCTCAGAGCTGCATGAAGGCGCACGCCGTCGCGACATTTGGCGGGCGACCTGGTTGATGTTCATGGCGCATCCAATCGCCGGGGCAGGGCTCGGCGGTTATTGGGCGGAGGTGCCCGTCTATCATTCAGGTTCAGGTGTGTTGACCCCGCAACAGGCGCACAACGATTATCTGGAACTGTTGGCAAGTGGCGGCATCTTGAGCGCGTTCCTCTTTGTTTGGTTCGTCATCGCGTTCGTTCGCCAGGCCAGAGACAGCATCAAAGCCACCGAGGGATTTCAACGCGCTGCTTTGTTGGGAGCCATTATTGGGATTGTGGGTATCAGCGTGCATAGCATGGTGGACTTTGGCCTGCATATTACGATCAATGCTCTGGTTTTTATGGTGCTGGTTGGAATAGTGAGTCTCAACAAAATGTCGAGGCCCGCCGGCGCAGTAGCCCGACCGTGAGAGAGGGCTCAGAGTCGAATCGAGGGAGCCCTCCCTCAAGGTCGGGCTCATGCCCGTAACGCGAAGCGGCGCAAGCGCATCCAATCGCAGTCGGCGGTCTGGTTTAGAGTTCAAGCTTTAGCTTGTTCCGGCGATAAGCAACCTACAGGTTGAACTCTGAACCGGGAGCGCAAGCGCATCCAATCGCGGCGTTCAATCAGGGGCGCGGTTACAAATTTCATTTTCAAGCGAGAGGTTTTCCATTTGCCGCAGCGCACAACCAACCTTAGCAAGCTCGGGCTGATTCTGATCGTAGTCCTGTTGGGTAAGAGCCTCGTCGGCTGGCCTCAGGACATTGCCGGCGGCGCCAGCTCTTTGGTGGGTCAGGACATCATCGGCGGCGCTTCGGTCGTCTTCAAACGCCCACCTCGAGTTCGCGACCTGTCCGGCGGCGCCAGTTCGTTGATTGTGCGGCATCGCGCGCCGCGCCGGCCTGAGCCTACAGAGATCGCGCGGAACAGACCACCCAAGCCGCCTCAACCCGGTCAACCTGAACCTGACGTAAAGACGCCGCAGATTTCCGACGACGAAAAAGTCGATGCCTTTAACAATCAGGGCAACACTCTCTACGACGTCGGCCAGTACGCCAAATCAATCGAAGCTTACAAGCAAGCTCTGAGTGTGAAGCCGAACGACTCGCTCAGCTTGAACAATCTCGGCGCGGCATACTTCGCCCTGGGCCAGAATAAAGAAGCCATCGACGCCTTTCAGAGCGCAGTAAAGAATAAGCCTGACGATGCAGAGAGTTATTTCAATCTCGGCATCGCCTACAACACGAACGAGAAATACGACGACGCAGTGACCACTCTGAACAAAGCGATCGGGTTAAAGCCTAATTGGCCCGAGGCGTTGAATGCGCTCGGCGACAGCTACCTCAGCCTCAATCGGTATGAGGACGCAGCCAAGGCTTACGAGGCCGTGGTGAAACTTCAGGCGGACAACGTGAACGCGTACAGCAACCTCGCTTATGCTTACGACCGTCTGTCGCGTTACGAAGATTCGATCGCGGCCTTGAAGAAGGCGGTGCAACTGAACCCGTCCGACGCGTTTGCTTATAACAACCTCGGCGCCGCTTCTTACAAGGCCGGTAAATTCAAAGATGCGGTCGATGCCTTTACGCAGTCGCTCCGGCTTAAGCCCAACGACGCCGAAACTCAAAACAATCTGGGCGCCGCGCAGTATGCCCTCGAGAAATACGGAGACGCCACGAATTCATTTCAGCAGGCAATCAAACTCAAACCTGAATTTGCCGATGCCGAGTACAATCTCGGGAACGCCTACCTGATGCTGGCCAAGTTCAATGAATCGGCCGAGGCCTTTCAGCAAGCGCTCAAGATTAAATCCGACTATGGCGAAGCTCAAAATAATCTCGGCATCGCGCTGACCAGTCTGGGCCGCTATGACGAAGCCGTTAAGGCGTTCAGAGAGGCGGCCCGATTAAAACCGGATTTGCCGACCGTCTTCAATAACCTGGCCTTTACTGAAGACAAACTCGGGAACGAGACGGAAGCAGTCGCCGCCTACAACGAAGCGATCAAGCTCAATCCAAAATATGCGAAGGCGCTCAACGGGTTGGGTTACGTCTATGACAAGACCGGAAGAGCGGCAGAGGCGATCGAGCTTTTGCAACGGGCCGTCGAAGCAAAGCCCGACTATGTCGCGGCGCATTTCAATTTGGGTAAAGCTTTCTTCGACGCCGGTCGTTTCAATGAAGCAGTCGCAGCGTACCAGCGCGCTACGCAACTCAAGCCGGATTACGAACAAGCCTATCTTGGTTTGGGAACCGCAAGCTTCCGCGCCGGCCAATTCAGTAACGCAGCCGACGCTTTTCGGAAGGTGACGGTCCTGAATCCAGCGAACTTCGAAGGGTTCTACGGGCTGGGCAATTCCAATTACAAGGCCGCGAAATATCAGGACGCGGCGGCGGCTTTGAAAGAAGCGATTAAGTTGAAACCGAACCACGCCCAGGCGCATTACAGTTTGGGTCTCGTCTATGCCAGCCTCAACGATAAGGATGGGTTCACGAGAGAATTCGCGATCCTGAAGCGAATCGATCCGAAGCTCGCGGACCAGCTCTACAACGCGGTGAAGAAGTAGTGTCAGCAGCCCGACCGTCAGGGAGGGCCAGACTCGCCGGCAGACAGGCGGACAAGTAATTTACCATTGTCTGGTTGATGCGATGATTGACCCAAACGACTCTCGCCTTTGCTTACGCGCGGGTTCTGACTCGTTATAAAAGCGTTGACGTTCGGCGCCCTGGGGAAGTACACTTCACGCGCTAATCAGCTTGACTCAGCATTACCCGGTCAGTCATTCGAGGAGTCGACCACGATGGATACGAGAAAAAAGAAGGCTCTGAAAGCGCTCGCGGTATTTCTTGCGTTTACGTTTGCGCAAGTCTACGTGCAGGCCGGCTTGCCGAATCCGGTTCCTAAGCCGGGCGCGCCACAACGCGCAATCACGGCGCGGCTGCTGACAAAAAATAATGCGCCCATCACTGTGAATGGGAACAGCACGGCCACCGGGGCGACAATTCTGACCGGCGCCACGGTTGAGACGCCGGACCAGATCAGCGCCACGATCGATTTAGGAGATGCCGGCGTTGTTGAGCTGCAACCGGGTACAAAGATTCAATTGGATTTCGACGAGAACGGTAATGTCAGAGTCAAAGTCTTGAAAGGATGCGTCGTCACCAGGAAGAAGACCAACGTGCTTCCAGGCGAGATGGAAATATATTCCGATCAGGCTTCCTACAAGACTGATAAGAAGCGCCGCAACATGGGCGGCTGTCTGCTGCCGAACGGTCAGTTGGGTTCGCTCACGGGTACTGCCGCCGGTGGCGGTCTTAGCGGAGCTGAAATCGGTGGCATTGCTGCCGGGGTCGGCGGGGGCGCAATCATTCTTGGTGTGTTATTGAGTCGCGGAGGGAACCCGAGCCCGTCACGTTAGTTGGCGTCAATCATCCTTGAAGAGTTAGCGCCAGCCCTCTGTTCGGAGGGCTGGCTTTTTTCTGCGCGGAATGCGTTGCCCAAAGAGTCCGCGCAGCGGACGAACGACAATAGCCCAGCTTGGCACTCTGAATTAATCGATGACCACCAGACGCACCTTCATCACCTTGCTGGCTGCCGTCCTCTGTTGCTGGGGAATCTGGCAAGCGGCGCGCGTTGGTTTCGCGCGAACTCTTAATGACTACGCCGCCAGGCAGCGCCGCGACAACGTTGCTGCTGTCGTAACAAAACTCGCCCGGGTGTCTGACGCGAGCAGCGCCGCTGATCGGGCGGTGGCCTTTCTGCCCGCCGATGCGGAAGGCCACCTGGCGCGAGCTGATGTCCTCCAGCGTCTGCAGGACTACGAACAGGCACGGAATGAAATTGAACGTGCCGTGCAGCTAAGGCCGCGCGACTACTATTTGTGGATGTTGCTGGGCGTCGCTCGGGATCAGAATTACGATCAGGCGGGCGCGCTACTTGCGCTTCAACAAGCGGTAACGCTGGCGCCGACATACGCACAACCGCGATGGCAACTCGGCAATCTATTAATAAGAACGGGCCGGTTGGATCGCGCGTTTATTGAACTCCGCCAAGCCGCACAGAGTAATCCATCTCTCTGGCCCAACGTCTACGATCTCGCCTGGGGGATTTATGGCCACGACGCGAATGCGGTTGTCGCTGTAATTCAGCCCGAAACGGATACGGCCCGCATGGCGCTCGCTCTGTTCTTCGCGCGTCAAAGTCAGGCTGCCGCGGCGCTGGGACAATTTCGTGCTGCTCGAGTGAGGGCTGAAAAGAGTTCTGAAAGTGTGCTCGATGAACTATTGAAGGCCAGAGCATTTCCCGAAGCTTACGAAGTATGGGCGAGTCTGCATGACCTTCCCACGGGCGACGCCACGGCCGTGATTCGTGATGGCGGCTTCGAAGGCGTGCTCACCGTCGGGCAGACGGGATTCGGTTGGCAAATAACTCCCGACATCGCGAATGTCTCGATGTCGATCGACGAAGGCGCGCATCAGAGCGGTGCCAGAAGCCTGCGCCTGGATTTTCACGGCAACTCGAATCCGCTGTCGCCCCTGCTCACGCAAATCGTTCTGGTCAAGCCGGGCACCCGCTATCACCTTGGTCTCTTCGGACTGTCGAAAGATTTTGTCTCGGCCGCGGACGCGGTAATCACTCTTGTCGATGCGTCTGATCCAAACCACGCCGTGCTGGCGCAATCTCCGCCCCTGCGCTCGGACCCGAATGTCTGGCGTGAATTCGCGATCGACTTCACGACCACCGCGAATACTCAGGCAATCACTCTTACTCTCGCGCGTCAAACCTGCAATAACAATCCCTGCCCGGCATTCGGCACTGTCTGGCTGGATTCGTTTTCGCTGGCACCGCGATAACCGTCTCAGCAGATCGGACATAAGGTCAGAACCGGGAGCGGACCGGGGTCCCCGCGCGGGCAGCCCGCGTGGGGTGGTGGTAGCGATCGGGTCTCAACTATCGGCACATGGGATCGGGAAGGCAGAGACCCGGTCGCTATCGCTGGCCGTACTGACTCCGACTCACAAGTGCCTGGGAAGCTGGCCTCCCTCACGGTCGGGCTTTTGACATATCCTCTGCTTCCGTGGGCTTTTCTGGACGATCTACAGCTCGGGGGTATCCTAAAACAGGCGTTTTGTTCAACGTGTTTAACTTCTAAGATTCATTCCCAGAGCTAAGTCCTCCGTCCTTAGAACTCTAAACATGGGTCTCAGAGCTTTAATATTCGGTGGCGGGGTTCTAATCTTCAATCTCGGACCTCTAACGCTCGGCGTCAGAACTCCGGGGATCAGTGCGGGACTTCTAAGGCTCTGTCCGAGAGCTCTGAGTCTGAATCCGAGGCCTCTGAAGCCGGGAGCCGGAACTCTGAATCTAACTCCAGCCGGGGCGCGGGCAGATTATCCAGATATCGCAGATGAGGAAGTCCAATCTGTAATTACAAAGGTCCAACTTGTTGTTTTCTGAGCGAGATTTTGTAAGCATTTTCCTCGTCCCGTAGGGACGAAATGTTTATAGAACCGCGACTGCAAAAGCGTTCTCCTCGCTCCAGAGGAGCGAAACTTGCTCGACTTGCGCAGTCATCGTATGAAACATTGCGCTCCGCTGGAGCGCGGGTCCTGCGGT
>Ga0070698_100002285_pt1 | contig 21219 bp, 16 predicted proteins | sample KBSK1502metaG_FD_65477 | JGI IMG/M metagenome (GOLD analysis project Ga0070698, IMG submission 65477) | Corn, switchgrass and miscanthus rhizosphere microbial communities from Kellogg Biological Station, Michigan, USA - KBS K1-50-2 metaG | ecosystem: Host-associated > Plants > Roots >...
AAACCGAGACGGTAAAGGGCAGAATCGCCGCCCACGGCGAAGGCGTCGAGGTGGCCAGTCGCGCAGCTGGCGACGTCCGGCCCCGAGATGATGTACCCACCAAGCCGCTCCCAGTTGTGCCAACCGGCGGTGTCCCACCAGCGATGCCAAAGCGCGTAGTCGGTGCCGCGGACGAAGACGTCAACGCGATTCGGCCCCCAGGAAACTGAGCTCGGATCTGAAGTCAGGATTCCGCCCAGAGGTTCCCAGTGGTGCCAGCCGCTGCTGTCGAACCATCTGTGCCAGAGCCCGTTGTCGGTGCCCCGGACGAAGACGTCCAGCTGCCCACTGGCCCAGGAGTCTACGTCGGGACCGGAGGTGAGCACCCCGCCCAGCCACTCCCAGTTGTGCCAGCCGGCGGCGTCGTACCACTTGTGCCATAGGGCGTTGTCAGTGCCGCGCACGAAGACGTCGAGCCGGTTGGGGCCCCAGGAGACTGCGGCCGGGCTCGAGGTGAGGACCCCGCCAAGAGAGACCCACGGGCTCCAAGATGTGCCGTTCCAGGTTCGCTGCCAGAGCCCGTTGTCCGTACCGCGGACGAAAACGTCGGTTCTGGTCGCGCTCCAGGACGAAGCGTCCGGACCGCTGGTCAAAATGCCGCCCAAAGAGCCCCACGTGGCCGCGGCCGTGAATTTTGCCGCCAGGGCGTTCCACAGCTCCGGTGCACCGCCACCGTAGTTCAGGTTCCAGATACCGACCCCACGGAGGCCGTCCGCGTTGACAAGGTCGTACTTGTGCCCCAGAGATACAGTGTCGTCCCAGTACAACTCGCGGATGCAGTTGAGCGACGTGTTGAACCAGGTATCCCAGCGCTCCTGGCCAGATGGGTCATTGGCATCACGATGAGTTGCATAGCTCCCCGGTTTGACCTCCGGAGCGGTGGACTCACCCGAGGCGTCCAGGTAGGCATCCGCCGTAACCCCCCCTGATGGGTATTGGTTGGGCGTTGCCGCCGGAACACACGCCTTGCGTCCGTAGTAGGGGACGCCAAGGATCACCTTGGATGCGGGCACTGCTGTCTTGTACTGGCTTGCCGTCGAAGTGTCGTTGTAGTAGTAGCCTGACAGCGGCGCGGTAGGGCCCAAGCAGAAACTGGTGCAGCTCGTCGGCGGGTGGGCATAGTTGGAGTACTCGAGGTCGTATGCCATCACGAAGAACGAGTCGACTGAAGGCGCCAATGCGGGCACGTCGAAAAATCCGGCAGGATCCGCGGCCGAGCTCGCGTAGGTGTCGACCGAGAGGTATCGGTCAGTGCCAAGCGTTGACCGAAGGTTCGCGATGAAGCTGGTGAACTCATGGCGCGCGAATGAAGAGTCCGTGGTGCTCCCGCAGCTTCCGTTGAGCCCTTCGTAGTCGACGTTGACGCCATCGACGCCCTTGGCCTTCACCTCGGCAGCCGTGTTGGTGATTGTCGTGGCCGAATGCGCCAGGCCGGCGCACATATTGGGGGTTCCCGATGCGAAGTCCTGGAGAATGATCGTCAGGACGACTTTGGTGCCGTGAGCGTGGGCCGTTGTCAGCAGACCCGTCAACTGGCTCGAGTTCCAGACGCTGCTACCGGAGTCAGCGGCGAAAGTGCCATCGCCCTGCACATGTAACCCGAAGAAGGCGACCGTGGTGAGGAGCGAAAAGTTCCAACTCGGGTAGCCGACCGTCGGGTTACTCAAGCTGCTCGCCAGGGCGAACCCGAACACCTCGCGCTGCGGACCTCCCCCACCCCCTACCGCCGGCAAGGGCGCCGGGGATGTGAACGGCTTCAGAGGCGGCAGTTTCGCGTGCGCGACCTGGGAGGCGACCTGCTGCATGACGACCGGGTGGGTGGGATCAGGCGTGGACGTCGACATGGCCAAGGCGCCGAGGACGCTCCCGGGCAGCAAGCCTGAGATCGCGATCGGCATCACAAGTGCCAGGTGCCTGAATCGTTGCAGCGACATATTGAAGACTAGGGTTCGGCACTCTACAGGCTTGGGCGCCCGAGCGTCAAATCGGAACGTTACGCGGGCTTGGCACCCACCTCAAGGCCATCATCGCGGCAGTGAGGCATGCGGCTTCCCCGAGCAGAACTCCAAATCCGTAAATGGGGTCGAAATGCAGGTGGAGCGCCGGCCAGAAGATCAGGGCCCGGCCAACCGCCCCCTGGGAGACCAGGTGGGGCAGAAAGGTGACCGCCCGGAGCTGACCTGACAGCAGCGGCCCGTAACCCGGGTCCCCGGTGACTTTGATGACATATGTGAAGTTCGTCATGAGCACGAGGTTCCACACGATGAACGCCGAGATCGTCCCCCACTGCACTCGCGGGCTGAATTTTTGCGCGAGCGTGGCCAGGCCGATAGCGAAAAACGGCGTCAGGCTCACGAACCGCCGCATCCCGAACGAGTAACCGCCGAACCAATCAGGCGCGGCCCCGCCGATGATCACCTCGATCACGAAGGCGTACAGGAAGGCCACCTGCAACCTCCGATCCTTCACGGACCAGAAGCCCGCAACTGCGAGAAGGGCGATGGGAGTCCAGCTGAACAGCCCGTGAAAGCTCGATAAGAGGACCTCCCAGTAATGGCCGGGGAAAAACTGGAGGTCTTGGCCGGCTGGGCGCGCCGGGAGCCACGTGCTGAACAACGCCTGGTCGACGGGCAGCTGCGGGGCGAACGCCACCAGGACGCCGCCGAAAAAGACGAGCACGTACCACCAACGTCGCGGACGGTCGAGCAGCCCGATCAGAAGCAGCGGGCCGTCCTGGAAACGGATCAAGCCCATCAGGCCGCCCAGGAGCCCAAGCGCGAACCATCCCCATACCGATCGTTGGTCACGGCTCCGCCACCACAAGTACAGGAACGCCGCCACGGCGCAGGCCGAGAACGTGTGCGAGTAGCTGGGTTCGTACAGGAGGTAGTAGATGAATGGCGTGGCGGCTGCGGCCCCGACGACTCCCACGAGGGCACTCGCAGGCGTTGTCACAGAGGTGGCCAGCCGGTATGAGAGGACAAGAGCGAGAAGGCCGGCCAGTAGCGATACCAAAGAGATCACCACACTGAAAGGCGGGCCGAACTGCGGATCTCCGCTGGGCCTCGCAACCAGGGCTGCCAGATAGGCCGGCAGCGAGATCAGGGCCGGGCCGACTGGAAAGTAGTCCGCCAACCTGCCAGTTGAGGTGCGGCTCTCGATGAGGAGCGGATAGTACGTCACGCCTTCGGATCGGACGGCTGCGTACTCATCGGTGAAGTCGAGGTCATGGTCGACGACGACCGAGTGCAAGTACGAGAAGTAGCCGATGCCGTCGTTCTCGATGCTGGGCTTGAAGGTCAGCGCCAACAGGACTAGGAGGGTCGCCAAAACGAGCCAGCCGGCTGAGCGCATGAACCGGACCTTTGAGCTGAGGGTTCGGCCGGGATCGATCGCCCTGCTCAAACGCTAAATCTTCGTCGCGGGGGTGGTCTAGCTTCCGAACTGCGGCAGCTGTGCCTGGCCGGCAGCCCCGGCTACAATCGATACCCCGTTCGGGCTCAACTCCAGAACCCTGTCCTGACCGAGGTCCGAAGTCGCCGTGTAGGTCTTGCCGTTGACTACATACGTAACTTTGATCGCGTCGGCGAGCGTGCCGGCCTGCTTCTGCCAGTAGATTCGTTTGGCGGTGGTTGGGTCCCACGACGTGTCCCACGCGATCCTGATGGAGCCTGCGCCGCTGCCGTACCAAAGGACGTCGATGGTGAACCAGCCGTCAAGCATATTGAACCCGGCATGGGCCTCAGTGTTCGCAATCCGGTCTGGGGCAGTGCTGATGGTGCCTCCCGTCGCCGATGCCGGGTAGTAGAACCGAACATAGCAACTGTAGCGCTGGCCTCCCGGATAACCCGGCGGCGTCGAGTTCACGAAGGAGACTGTGAGCGCGTGATGGAGCTTACCGCCGGCGCTAGTGAGCGTCAGGTTGAAGCTCCGCGCAAGCCAGTGATTGACCTTGTCACCGCCGAAGTTGGACTCGACCTCCATCATCGTCTCGTCGGCCGCGGACGGTGCCACCATCGCACCCGCCCAGCCGATGCGATCGATCTCGTGCTGGGCAGTCGCGCTGTTGACATAAATCTGCAGACGACGCTGCGTCACAGCCGTGTTCAGCGCCGCGACCAGCTGGCTCCATTTGCTGCTGGGGAGCGCCATGACGCGCTCGATCAACCGCGCGGCGACCGCCGCGAAGAACGCCTTGCGATTGGTCAGTTTGAGCGCTGACTTTTGCTGCTGCTGGAAGACACTCTCGGGAAACGTGGCGGCATCAACAGTGGTGTTCCACTCCGGGATCGCGATCGGGCCCGTCACACCAAGCAGTGCCGCCACCGCCCAAGGGTCGAGGGATATCACACCATCAACCGTGCTTCCGCTCTCCTGCGTATAGAGCTTTTCGGCTGTCTTGGCGGCCTCGGGAAAGTCGGGCAAGAAGAGCGAGTCTCCGACTATGTAGCTCTGTCCGTGAGTGAACTGTTGCAAAGGGCCCGGCGCAAGAACGTATTTCGGATTGCCGGGCGTCGGACGTGGGTAATCGATTTCGGTCGTGTTGCCCGCTTTGCCCAGACTGACCGTGCCCTTGTTGGCCGTAAGCAGGCTATAGCTTCCGATGAACCCACCCCCGCCCCGCAGCTCGGCCGGGTCTGGCTGCAGGACGAGATAGGTGCGGTTGCCGTTGCCGCCGAGGAGCTCGATGACTGCCGGTGCCAAAGCCTCGAACTGATCCATCTGGGCGAGACCCTTGACAATGTCGCTTTTGGCCCTTGTAAGGCTGTCCTTCTGGGAGGCCGGCAGGAACTGTAGGTCCACCCCGGCAGCTTCCTGCTGGGCGCGCTGAAGGGCCGCCTTGATGAGGGGAGCTTTCTTCTGAGCCTGCGTCATGACGTCGAGGACCTTCTGCCCGCTCGTCGTCCCAGGCGCGGCCGGCGCCAGAAGGGCGGCGTCCAGCCGGGTCGACTCTTCGCCGGCGTCGGCCAGGGCGATGCCCATTCGAGCCACGGCCTCTACCGTCTTGACGCGTGGCTCGACATATCCGCTGCCAACACCCGGCGCGATGCCCGCACCGCCCAGCACCAGGTCGGATTGGACGCTGTCCAGTGCCCGTTGAAAATCCGCCCGCGCCCGCTGAAAGTGAATGATCGCGCCGTCCAGCTGGGCACGATCGCCCCCTGCAGAGTTGGCCTTGACCACTGCCGTCTTGGCGGTCAGTAGCTCGCCTGCGCCTTGCTGAAGATCCACGATCACCGCGTCTTGCACCTGGCGAGCGTGCTGCATGGCCAAGTAGGCGGATACGCCGCCAGACGCCACCACCACAAGCGCGATCAGCGCTGCGGCCAGTGCACGCCGACCTCGCCAGGCGGAACGCCGGCGTCGAGTTGCCGATGTTTCGCGGTGAAGGCGCGCGGCATGGGTTTGAATCGTGTGGCTTTCAGATACTTCGTCGTTGAGTTTCATCAAGAGTCGGCTGGCCGGCCGGCGAATTCTAGACGAGACCGCCAGAACGCCAGGCCCTCGATGAGTGGATTCTCAGGGGCAACGGGACCAAGCCTGTGATGCAGTCTACTTCAGTTGCCCGCCGGCGATTGCACGGCGCCTGTCGGCATCGACGCTCGTTCAACTCGCGGCGGATCGATGAAAGCACGGTGCCAGCGTTCGAGGAGAAGCAGATCCCACAGCAGATACTGGAAGCGATCGCTGCCCGCCATGTGTGCCACGACCATCTCGCGAACCGCTTCCGGCCGGAAGTAACCCCTCGCCAGCGCTCGATCCGACAGGACCTCGTCGACCAGCACCTCCTTGAGGTCGCCCCGCAGCCATCGACCAAGCGGGAAACCGAATCCCATCTTCGGACGGTCGAGGATCTGATCTGGAAGGATGCCTCTCAGGGCCGACTTAAGCAGGTGCTTGCTCTCCCCTCCTTTGAGCTTGAGGCCGGCAGGTACCCGGGCCATGAATTCCATCACCTTGTGATCGAGCAAAGGCGAGCGCGCCTCGAGCGAATAGGCCATGGTGGCGACGTCCATCTTCACGAGGAGATCGTCGGGCAGGTAATTGTTGACGTCTGCATCAAGCATCGAATCGAGCAACGCCGAGTGCCGCGTCGAGCGCAGATACTGCAGAGGAGGCGGCGCGTCACTACGAGTTTTGGTGAGAAAGTCTTCGCCAAACAGCCACGACTTGCGCGCCGGGTGTAGATGCACGAGCGTGGCGAAGTAAGCGTCGAACGGGTCCCGGACGCGCCCTTGCAACAATCGCCGGCTGCGGCCGTTGTATCGCGAGAACGGTCGGGCGACCGCCTGGAGGCCCAGCCGCAATGACAAGGGGAGGCGGAAATAGTCCTGGTACAGGCTCAGACGATACCGGTCGTAGCCCGCGAAGCTCTCATCACCGCCATCGCCATTGAGCACGACCGTCACGTGGGGCCGAGTGATCCGGGCGACATTAAACGATGGAATCGCGGAGGAATCGCCAAAGGGTTCGTCGTAGTGCCATACGATGTCGTCGATCATTTCGGGAGCTCCGGTCTCGACGATGAGCTCATGGTGGTCGGTCGCGAATTTGCTGGCGATCATGCGGGCGTATTCCGACTCGTCGAACTGAGATGGCCGGAACCCGATCGAGAACGTCTTCACCGGGCTGGTCGAAGCCTCTGCCGCGAAGGCGACCACCGCACTCGAGTCGATCCCGCCCGACAGGAAAGCTCCAAGCGGGACCTCGCTTTCGAGACGGATCCGTACCGCCTCGCGAAGCAACCTCAGGAGCTCCTCCTTGAGCTCCTCCTCGCGCTCGCGGAACTTGGACTCGTAGTCGAGGCGCCAGTACCGCCCGAGCTCGATGCGACCATCACGCCAGCGGAGCCAGTGTGCCGGTGGGATGCGCTCAATGCCTCGAAAGGCGGTCCTGGGTGACGCAACGTACTGGAGCGTGAGGAATTGATCGAGGGCGTTGAAGTCGGGTTCACGCTTCACAGCCGGGTGCTGGAGTATGGCTTTGATCTCGGAGCCAAAAACGAGTCCCCCATCTGCCAGGCGAGTGAAGTAAAGGGGCTTCTTTCCCACTCGGTCGCGGGCCAGAAAAAGAGAGCGGGTGCGTCGGTCCCAGATCGCGAAGGCAAACATGCCGCGAAGATCGGACAGGCATCGCTCGCCCTTCTCTTCCCACAGGTGGAGCACCGTTTCGACGTCCGAGTGGGTTCGGAAATGGTGACCTCGATCGACCAGACCCTTCCTTAGCTCGTGGTGGTTGTAGATCTCCCCGTTGAGCATGATCGCCGCCGTCTCATCCTCGTTAAAAATCGGCTGTTTGCCACCCACGACGTCGATGATGCTGAGGCGGCGAAAGGCGAAACCGGCAGTATCCAGGACGACCTGAGTCGCATCGTCGGGACCCCGATGTGCGATGGCCTGACCCATGCGAGCGAGGACATCAGCATCGGTCGCAGCACCGGCCACTCCCGCGATCCCACACACGCGGACGAATTTAACATCCCGTGCTTGCTTACGACCTGATGTGATCTACGCCAGCATCAGGTGTCAATCGCCGGCCGGACCCACGACCACCGGCGGGGTTGCTCGTTTGAGGGGAGCCGGCGCCGAGACGCTGCGTTCGCAATCGTGTCCCTATCGCGTCGACAGCAACCCCGACGAAGGTGAACATCACGATGAGCAGTTCACCGCGCTCGCGGTAAATCGTTCCCAGGTTGGATACCACGAGCGCATAGCCAACACCGGTGATGGCCAGAAAGACTAAGCCAGGGACCGTTCGTACCCCGGCCTTTCGCACGCCGAGTACGATCCCCACCGCCACGAGCGGAAGGATGGCGTAATAAAGAATGACTTCAGGCCGCGTCAGCGCGCTGAGGCTGCTTCCCTTCTCCCAAGGAAAAGGACGAAGTAAGAAGTCGACCAATGCGAGAGGCAAGAATGCAAGGACACCGCCCAGTGATTGCAGGCCAGGATCGACGTCGACGGCAGACCTCGCGCCGCTCGCAAACGACCGGCGAATGTCCGCGAGTCGACTGAGACCACTTTTCCCGTAGATGAACTGGCCAGCGCGGGGGAACACCAGCGCACCCGCGATGGATGCAACAATGGCACCGCCTGCCAGGCCCGCTATCCGGATGACCATTCGTCGCGGCATTCTCAGCTGCCAGACCAGCAGACCGCAAACGACGGCGACGAGAAGAGCGGCGTCGGAAAAAATACGCAGGAGGTACATGGCGGACAACGTCAGGGCGACGGCTACGACGCGCCACCAGCGTGGCGAGTCTTGCAGACGGATCGTGAGCAGAAACGCCAGCAGGATCACAAGATAAGCGTCCACGTCATGGAGATTGAGGCTCGACCACAGCACGACGCTCGGAAAGAAACCGATTAGAATCGCGCTCCATCTCGCCCCGCGTACCGCACCGTATTCTTGCGCAAGCGCATAACCGAGCAGTGGGGTACAAGCGCCGACCACACAGTTCCACAACCGAGGGAGCATTGGCTCGATCCCGAAGATACGAAAGACGAAAATGTTGAAGAACATCCAACCCTGACCGTGGGCAACGGGTGAACTGGGGGTGTTGTAAAGGTAATTCGCCGCCACCTGGACGGTCCCCGCCTCGTCAGGCGCGAAGTAGCCGTACGGAAACTTGATGTAGGTGACGACCGCCAAGCCGCACCTGAGCAGCAACGCCGCGACGAAAATCAGGCGAAGGAAACGCCGCTCACTCAAGTCTCGAGCCATAGCCGTGGGTACCCTAGTCCCGATCACAACGGCGGCCAGTCCCAAGAGGACGATGCCCGTGACGAGACCCAGATGGAGGTTCATTCGGCCACCCGGAAGCGAACCGACATCAGCGGGGCCTCCCGGCGACGATCGGGTATGCAGACGCGCACCGTCGCAACCTGCGCGCCGGGTCGCCTAGGGACGTCCCGCGACACTCGGGTCTTTTCGGAAAGCCTGGCGCCCAGCCCGCTGGCGAGGATCGCCATCTTCATCCTGTGGAGGGTATCAATTTGCTTACGAGGGCCGATTCCCGGCGTGGGATGGGGCGAGCATCCTCACCCCAGACCGCCTGATAATTAGCCGATCCGATGATCTTCAGCCCGATCAGCTACTACGCTGACAAAGCGCCGGCGCTCGCGGATGTCTTCGGCGCGAAACTAGTCGACGTTGAACGCCACTGCATCGTGGTAGATGGCCACCGATTCCCGGTGGTCGATGATGTAATTGTTCTCCTTGACCCAGGCATGTACACCAAGCGGGTCCTGCACGCGCTAGATGAGGCAGCAGTCGCAGCTCCGCTGGAGGCCAGCTATTTCGCGCGCGACATCCAGCTAACCTTCGGCAAAGAGTGGCAGGCCTTTCCCAAAATCCTGGCAGAACACGAGCAGGAGTTTCGACGCTACTTCGACCTAGTGGATATCGACGCTCTGCGCGACGCCACGGTATGCGATCTCGGATGCGGATCCGGGCGATGGAGCTACTTCCTAAGGAAGCGATGTCGGCGACTAATTCTTGTTGACTTCTCGGACGCGATATTCCTAGCTCGAGACAATTTGCGCGACTGCCCCAGCGCGCTATTTTTCATGGGAAACCTCACCAGTCTGCAGTTCCGGCCGGGGTTCGCCGACTTGGTGGTCTGCCTTGGGGTGCTACACCACCTACCTGTTCCAGCGCTGGACGAAGTGCGCCGACTGCGTCGATTGGCGCCACGGTTGCTCGTGTACCTTTATTACGCACTGGACAATCGACCCGCTTATTTCCGCTCAGTGCTGGCGGTCATCACCGGGATTAGGCGACTCACATCACGAATGGACGGCCAAAAGACCCGCTCGGTGCTCGCGTGGGCGCTGACTCTAGGGGTCTACATACCTGTCCTTGCACTTGGCAGACTCCTGGATTGGCTGCATCGTGGCCCAAGTGTTCCGCTTTATGACAGCTACAAAGGTAAGAGCTTCCGGCGCATTGAACAAGACGTATATGACCGCTTTTTTACCCGGATTGAGCAACGCGTGACCAGGTCGTCAATTCTCGAACTGCAGGATACCTTTGAAGCGGTTACCGTTTCCGAGAATCTTCCTTACTGGCACTTTCTGTGCGAATCAGCGCAAGAAGCATCGACAACCACTCCTCGATCGAAAGAGGCGCTAGAGACCAGCTAGGTTTGAATCGCCGATGGCCCTGTTCGTGGCTAGCGGCGCTTCTTGCCGTTCTTCCTACACTTAGAATGCTTTGCTTCCAATGGTTCGCGTTCTCGCCCTTGTTCCAAAGCCGCTACGCATCTCGCCGGGCCAGCGCTTCCGGCTCGAACAATGGGCCCCACTTCTCATAGCTCGTGGAATCTCGGTCGACTTCTCGGTGTTCGAATCACCGGGCCTCACGCGCGTACTGTACGAGCCGGGAAGGCGAGCGACGAAAGGGTTCTACGTGATTCGAGACACCATTCGGCGTCGCGCAGTTCTGGATCAAGCCAAGGATTACGACCTGATCGTAGTCTTCCGCGAAGTGTCATCGCTCGGCCCAGCCATCTACGAGCGTCGGTTAGCCCACTCGGGCAAACCGATTATCTTCGACTTTGACGACGCGATCTGGGTTCCGGGCGCTGGGAGCGTCAACGGTTGGTTTGCGCGCCTCCGGTTTCCGGGCAAGGCAGCGACTATCTGCCGATTGGCTTCCGCCGTCACGGTTAGCAACAACTACCTCGCGGAGTATGCGGGCCGGTACAACAGCAGCGTCCATGTAGTTCCTTCCACAGTCGATCTGAGTCTGTTTCCTGTGCAGGCCCCACTTGAGCGAGAAAGTCCCTTCGTGATCGTGTGGTCGGGCTCGGTTTCGACTCTCTCCCACCTCGAAACCGCGCGCGCCGCCTTGGAGCGCTTCGGAAGGAAACGAAAGATTGTGTTACGGGTCATCTGCAGCCGTCCCCCGGAGTTTCCAGTCGACGGCGTCGACGTGCAGTTCATCCCCTGGTCGGCCGACGGAGAGGCCGCAAGGCTCGCTGCGTCACACGTCGGCATCATGCCGCTGCCGGACAACGAGTTCACGCGAGGCAAGGGAGGCTTCAAGGCCCTCCTGTACATGGCTGTCGGCCGTCCTGCGGTGCTGTCTCCTGTAGGAGTCAATACGGAGATCGTCGAGAACGCGAAGAATGGGATGCTGGCTCGTACGACTGACGAATGGGTTGCGGCCCTAGACGCACTGGCCGAATCGCGAGACCTTCGGGATCGTCTCGCGAAGGCTGGTCGAATAACGGTAGAAGACCGCTTCTCTCGGGAGTCGGGCGCCGCAAGATTTGCCAGCGTCGTGCACAAAGTGCTTTCTGCCCAAACGACCAGCGTTTAGGCCGGCGCATCGGTACACCATGTCGGGCTGCCGCGACAAAGATGAGGAGGTTAACCGAGGGAGGCACCGAGGCAGCAGCTCGTGGTGATGCGCTTACCACAGAACTGCGCCAGATCTACTCGTCATGAGGTGGGCTGGTGCGTCACGACAAAGATGTCCGGTCGCATTCGCGGCGGGTACCTGTGCTTGCTGATCGTTCGTGTTCTCGTCATAGCGTGATCACCCGACCGCACCCACATCTGCGTAGACAAAACCGCCAGCCTCAGAAGCGAATCACCGTTAGAAGGCGAATCGGTGCGTATCGCAGTCTTGGACCTGCAACGATCATGACCAAGGCAGCGAGAAGCGTGCCGATGAAGGCCCCGATAAGTTGGTTCACAGGCCCAGGGAGATGTGAGCTAATCAACCAGACGATCAAGCTGACTGCGAGCCCACCGCTAGAGCCCAAGAGGACCTGGAATCCTGCCGCGCGCAGGGAGATCTGTAGTCGGCGACGTAGAACGAGAGGCAGAACGATGATGTTTGAGACGAAGAGCATCACCAACGTGGCTACTGCTGGGCCAATAGGCGAGTAAGTAGCAGCTAGGAAAATGCTCAACCCGACATTCGCCAAGGCCTCAAGGATCACCACTGGCGCCAGTACGTTGTGCTGACCCTTCGCAATGGCGCCGATCGCCAAAATGTGCCCCGGGACATTCAGCAGGCGGGTGACGGAATATATGACCATCACTACCACGGCAAGGTTCGGCGCATTACCCAGCCATACCTGAAGCAGAGCCTTTGAATTCAATGCAAGTGTCGTGAACCCTAGCGCGCCTAGTGCGGTGCCAACTACTAGCATCCAGCGCATAAGACGGGCATAGTCGCCTTCTTCGGCGCCGCTCAAACTTGGAAAGGCGACGTCCAGGATAGTGAAGAGCAGCACCGCTGCAGTGGCGGGGACCGCTGCGCCCACCCCATATGCTGCGGCTGGAACCGCCCCGTAAAACGAGCCGACGATCGGAACGTCGGTGCCGATTGCGAGCTGGCTCGCGATGGTTAGGACGTAGAGAGGAGTGGCGAATCGCATCACCGCCTTTAATGCGTGAATAGCCACGGGCGAACGCCACGGCTTGAATCCGGAGAGAGACAAGAAGCCCAGGCTGAAGCTACCTGCAATAACCCGCGAGGCCAGGGTTGCCATCGCCACTCCGGTCAGGCCCAAACGGTCGATCAGAAGCCATGCAGCGAGGAGGCCGACGACTGACTGCACGATCGAGGAAGCGGCAATGATGTCAAATCGGCCGCGTCCTCTAAGAGTGGCCGAAACCGGGCTTGCCGCCAAAGCGACGGCCGCGTCTACGACTACGATCGCGGTTACGGCCGACGACACGTTCGCAGAACTGCCCGACAGGTGGAGGAGCAGTGCGGGTAATTGTATGGCCGCAAGACCCAGAACCATGACCGTTGCGCCGATCACCAGGTATAGCCAGTAGGCGCTGGCAACCCGCTGTCGCGCCGAGGCATCGTTGCCCGACAACACGACATCGCGCGTGACTCCAAGGGCGAGGCCCCCATCGAGCAGCAGCAGGAGGCCTCGAATCGAGGTGATGACTGCCCAGAGTCCGAATACCGGCGGCCCGAGGTGCCTGAACACCAGAGCAGTCAGGGCGAAGCTATATATCGCAAGGGCCAACCAGCCGGCAACACTCCAGCTGGACATTCCTGCGAGGCTTCTTAATTGGCCAGGCAGATTGATCAGTCGGCTCGTCGAATCACCTTAGCCGGGACGTCGGCCCAGTTTGTTCCAGCGTCAGCGTCGTGGACGGCCAAGGCGCTGGCGCCCATCACAGCACGAAGCCCGACACAGGAGATGGGACACACACAGCGCCTGAGCCGACGCATACCCCACACCGCCAACTTCCACTCGACCATTCAGCCTGACGCCGAGGTTACATCACGGACAAAGCTTGGATCATCGAGATCCAAGCGGCTGGTTGCGTAATGCCAGAAAAGCAGACGATAGAAGTACGAGGGAAAATGTATATTAGAATCCAGTAATGGCTTCGACGGCTCCAGAATAGTCGCAATTGCCTTCGCGACCCACCTCGCGATGCGACGGCTCACTCGAAAATGCTTCTGCCTTTGCTGTGCCAGAAGGTGCTGTCCGGCTTCCTTTTGGAAAAACATACGCATAGCCGTAGAGTTTTCACGAACCCTCCGGCAGGCATCTCCAAACAAGACATACTGATTGTGATATGCGACCGCTTGGGGATTGTACCGGAGCCGTAAGCCAGCGTTGTCTAAACGATAGCCTAGCTCTATGTCTTCATAGGCAGCTGTTTTGAACCCCTCATCGAATTGACCGTGAGCCCTGAGAAAGTTGGCTTTCAAACTCAGGTTGCAACTATAGAAGGCACTGTAGTCGAGGTATTGTTTGTGGCGAATTTCCCGGTACGCAAACAGTTGGTTTTCACCGTACCACTCCATGAACGGGGTTGGTGCCGGTTGCGGCCGCCATGTCACGTAACCAAGAACGGCGACATTTGCCTGAGGGTATCTGTTATGCCATTCGAGGTGTTGAGCAACGAGGCTGCGGTCGGGATTGATATCACTGTCGGTGAACAGAATTAGGTCGGTGCGCGTTTCTGTGATGCCGAGGTTACGAGCGGCGGCGGGCCCCCGATTGGTTTGACGAAGATAACGGATCGGAAAAGGTGACACTCGACTTACTGCCGTGACCGTAGCCTCAGTGTCATCTGTTGAACCATCGTCGACAACGATCAATTCGTGAATCGCATTTGGTGCCGACTGAGCACAATAGGCATCGAGCGCTATCTTCAGAACGGCACTGCGATTAAAGGTCGGGATGATAACCGTTAGGGAATCCATGGGCCCTTGCGCATTCGCACCGTGTCTATCCACGAGTGAAGACGAAAATCTGTCGATAACACGGCTCGTGGTTGGCATAACGGAGAAGCCACCGGACCAAACCGGGGGCCACGAAGAGCACCAGCCGAAATGAATACCACCACACTCTTTGCATTTCCGCCCGCATCATCCAGAAATGAAAGCGGAGGCTTTCGTTGGGAATGACCTTTTTCTCCCATCCGGGGGGTGCATCAAGTAATAACTGCTCATCGGGAAATGGGTTAAGCATATGTTCTTCTAGCCAGAGCGGAGGGGCTTTCTTTCGGCTCAGGTAGTGCTCATGAAGGTATTGGTCCAACACCCAAGCGCTTTGACCACATGGATAACCGATTATGGCGACCCTTCGAGTGACTCTGAAAATCTCTGAAACTACCTGGCTACGCCGGGTCGGAGATATGTGTTCCATGACATCGGACGCAATTAGGGCATCGAAGGACTGATCAGGAAAGGGCAAGGCCTCGGCTGAGCAGATCACCGGCTGCAACGGTATCTGAGGCCGATGCGGAAAACTCAAATCGCATCCTACAAACGGCTGGGACCAGAATTCTCCCATGCCGACCGGACCAGATCCGACTTCCACAACCGTCCCGTCGGGGGGTAGATGTTCCAGCAGCACCTTTAGTATGGGGAAATAGCGGGCGGCGTGATTAAGCAACCGGGACAACGCTCCTCGCGGCTCGCGCTAGGGGCCCAGAACGCTTGACCTCACCCCAGTTAAATCGGTCGACGAAGCATCTAAACATCAGCGTCCCAACATCCATCGCTCCATACGGTAGTCCGAACCAGCTGCTCGGGGCCACCATCGACCGTGAGTCGGGCGGTGGCGGACATCGCGGATCGAATTGCACTGCGAGGGCACTACAGTAAAACACCGTCGGCCGGATTAGGGTGAGCGGCTCAGAAGATCTGTCTACACCTGGGGTGGGCATCCGCATGCACGCCTGGGCGCTCATTTCCTACAATTCCCGTATGAAGGAGGTGCAAGCAGTCGAGGCTGGCATGCGCGAGCTTCCTTTGCCATGACGGGTGGTGGCCCCGTCATTGCTCGTGCACTTGTGGACGTCGTGATTGTCAATTTCAACGCAGGGCAGCTGCTGCGGTTCGCGATGGAATCTCTGACCGATTCCCAAGCTAATTCATTCCGACTCGGGCAGGTCATCATTGTGGACAATGCCTCCACTGACGGCTCAATTGATCACCTCGACCGGAGTTCGCTACCGGTCAGGCTAATTCGAAACGAATCTAACTTGGGTTTCGCGGCAGCGTGCAACCAAGGAGCAGCGACGTGTATGTCGAAGTACCTGCTGTTTCTGAACCCAGATGTCCGTTTATCCGCAACGGCGCTCGACGTGGCGATGAGGCTAATGGAGGACGCGATTCACTCAACAACCGGAATCGTCGGGATCAAACTAATTGACGATCGCGGTCGGGTGATGCGAACGTGCGCGCGGTTCCCGAAGCCACACCACATGCTCGTCAGGGCATTAGGTTTGCATAGGGCCTGGCCGATAACTCTGCCGGGTCATGCGGCGGTCGAGTTCATCATGACCGACTGGGACCACACGAGTACCCGCGTCGTTGACCACGTGCCGGGGGCATTCTTCCTGGTTAGGCGCAGCCTCTTCCAACGGCTCAACGGATTCGATACTCGTTTCTTCGTCTATTTCGAAGATCTCGATTTCTCGCTTAGGGCGAAAAACGTTGGAGCCTCCACGCAATACGTAGCTGAAGCATACGCGCACCATACTGGTGGGGGCACCAGCAGAAAAGTAGTCAATCGTCGCCTACTATATTCGTCTGTCAGCACGGTGAGATACTCTTTCAAACACTTCGGTCGAGCTTGGGGCTGTCTCATACTCACAGCCACCCTAATTGTCGAGCCGGTCGCTCGCGCTGCATGGGCCATAGTGCACGGCAGATGGCCTGACATTAAAGCTACCATGCGCGCGACCACCGACTTATGGTCCGAAGCACCGCACCTCCTGGCAGATGGACTTCGACTAACCCCAACAGCGTCTGACTGATGGGTACACATGAGATTGGAAGCTTGGACGCGTCGGCAGTGATCATGAACAAGCGGTCGTTGCGGTGGACAGTCGGAGCTTTCCTGATTACCGCAGGAATGTTGGCATTCGTTACGTCAGTCGTCTACTCCCACGATTCGACTGTCGCGTTGAACCTACACGCGATCAGGTTGGCCACTGTCACGGACGTCTCACGAGCGGACTTCTCGTACCGGTACGACACATGTATTGGGACCTCGACGCAATACCCCCCACCGAGGATAGGGTCACAAGTCCCAATCTTCTATAACCCGAACGTACCCTGTCAGAATGCGGCTTTCGATCCGGTTGGGCGCAAGCGGTCCGATTTGACTTGGCTGCTAGGGTTTTCGGTGATCTTGACGCTCGCTGTGAGCTCCGCGGCCTGGGACTTTGCAAGGCACCCGCTCAACCGCGACCAGTAACAATTTCCGTCCTCTGTCTGTTTCTTCCTGGTGGATCATGTCAACAGTTGGTCCCGCAGCCGTTACAAAGGGCCATCCAGCTGATGCCATATCCCTTCGACGCTTCCGAATTCAACTTCGTGTTTCTGACCACGACCTTCACGGACATGCTGGCTGACGATTACCGGCACTACTTGGACGAAATCAGCCGGGTACTCATGCCCGGACGCACGTGCTTCGCAAGCATGTTCCTCATAAACGACGGTGCATTGGCTGGAATCACCTCCGCGCGGTCCAATCCCGGCTTTCGATTCAGGCTGGACGGACTATCGGTGGACGACGCCAAACTGCGTAAGAAGGCAGTCGCCTACTCCGAGCGCGACGGAATCTCAGATTTCGAAGCGCGCGGCATGCAGCCAGGGCCCTTCCAAACGGTTCCTGGTGCGGGCGAACCAACTTCGTCAGCTACCAGGACTTGGTGGTGGCGGCGAAAACCTAGTCGATGCTGCGCTCGATCCGCTGAGGAGACCTCGCCGAGCTTGGATTCAACCTACCTAGTACGTTGCGGGTGTCGACAATCATCGGAGCGAACTGGAGCACCAGCGTCCAGTCAATGGAGTCGTGATCCGCCACCACAACCGCGCAGTCCTGGGCGCCTAGGAAATCCCTCAAGTTGGGCACGGAGCGAAACACCTGGCCATTCACCGTGAGTGACTTGACATGTGGATCGTGGTAGCTGACGCCGGCTCCCTCTTCGAGCAGCAGCTCGATGACCTTGATTGCTGGAGATTCCCTCACATCTGAGCTGTTCTTCTTGTAGGCCACCCCAAGCAGTCCCACGCGGGCGCCGTTGAGCGATTTGTGGTTGCCGTTCAGCAAACTGGCAACCTTGCGCACGACGTAGCTCGGCATGGCGGCGTTGATGCGGCCTGACAGCTCAATGAACTCGGTGTTGACATCTAGCTGGCGCGCCTTCCACGCCAGATAGAAAGGGTCGACCGGCACGCAATGACCGCCCAGACCCGGGCCGGGATAAAACGGCGTGAAGCCATACGGCTTGGTCGAGCAGGCCTGGATGACCTCCCACACATCGATGTCAAACGCGTCGCAAATGACCTGGAACTCGTTGACAAGCGCGATGTTCACACCGCGAAAGATGTTTTCGAAGAGCTTGGTGATCTCCGCCGTCCGGATGTTGGAAACCGGGACCAGCTTCTCCACGATCGTGCTGTACAGAGCGATCGTCACCTCGAGGCAGCTCTTGGTCAGCCCGCAGACGACTTTGGGAGTGTTTCGGATGTTCCAGGTTTGGTTCCCGGGATCGATGCGCTCGGGGGAGTAGCCGATGAACACGTCCACCCCGGGCATATAGCCTCGATCACGAAAGGCGGGCACGATGACCTCTTCAGTCGTGCCTGGATAAGTGGTGCTCTCGAGGACGACGAGGCTTCCTTTCGGCATCACCTGGGAGAGGCTGGCAGAAGCGGCCCGTACAGCGCTCAGGTCGGGGACCCGGTACTCGTCGATGGGCGTTGGCACCGCGATGATGGCCGCATCTGCAGCGGTTGCCGCCTGGTAGTCCTGAGTCGCCGAGAGTCGTTTGTCCGCGATGAGGCGCTGGAGCTGTGCATTCGTCACATCGTCGATGTGGGATCGGCCGGCGTTCACGCCTTGCACCTTTTCCGCCGCCGCATCTATGCCGATCACTCGGTGGCCCGCCTCGGCCAGCGCGCACGCCAGAGGGAGACCGACATAGCCCAGGCCCACGACCGCGATGGTTGCGCTCCGGTCGTTGAGCCTGTCCAGAAGGCCGGCGTTAGGTCCGCGTTTGCCCGCCATAAACCTCAACTTTAGGGTGCACGGCGACCGAGTAGGGATCCACGCGCAGGAGCCCGACCCAGGCCGCGATGAAGGCCATGCCGATGGGCAGGGCCAACCAGGCCGTCGTCGCTGGATAGCTGATTGCCAGGGCGCCACACGCGGCTCCGGCAAAAGAGCCCACAAAGGCGGCTCCAAGGATCTGATACGGCGACCAGCCCATGAGCCGCAGCCGGTGCGAGAAGTGATCCTGCCCTCCGAGTTGCACCGGCCGACCGGTTGCCAAGCGCGAAACGATGACCAGCGAGGTGTCGAACATGGCCAGCGCCATGGGAAACGCGAGTATCACAAGCGAGTGGAGACCCTGAGCGCTGTTGGCCGCGCCGATCGAGCTGACCGCCACCCCGAAGCCGAGCATGAGGCTGCCTGTGTCGCCCATAAACATCTTCGCTCGCGGGCGGTTGACGACCAGGAATCCGATCGCCGCTCCGGCGAGCGGGAGAGCCAAGCTCCACGAAGCCGGAACGATGATGGCCAGCGCGATTAGCGAGCAAGCAGCTGCGGTAGAAGCCAGGCCGTCCATGTTGTCCAGGAGGTTGAACGAATTCGTGAGCCCCACCATCCACAGGATCGAGAGACCGTCGTTGATCGCGGCGGAGTTGGTCAGGTGCCAGGAGAATCCCATTGCGACGGCTGAGGAAGCGATCGCGATCTCTCCGACCAGCTTCGCCCACACGGGCAGGTATTTCAGGTCGTCGACCAGGCCGAGTGCCGCCATGAGGGCGAGCAGCACAAGAATCGGCCACAAATCCGGGTTGGACACAAGTATCGCCGCAGCCACTCCCGCGAGCAATGCGAGACCGCCCAGGTACGGCACCGCCTCCCCGTGGGCCTTCCTCGGTCCTGGGTGGTCCATGATCCCGAGACGAAGCGCAAAGCGACGCAACGGCCAAGACAGGACCAATGTCACGAGCGTGGCAACCATGATCGCGAGCAGGGGACTCAAGGATTCTTGGCCGATTCTCTCGCAAAGGTGATCATCGAGTCCACTGTATCGGCCAGGCTGGTTTCACACCTGAACCCGGTCGCCGCTTCGAGTTTGGTCGTGTCAGCTGCGCGCCGAGCCATGTCTTCAAACGCTTCCCCGTACACCTCCTCGAATGGCACGAACCTGATCGTCGATTTGGAACCGGTCCGCTGGATCACCAGTTCCGCCAGGTCTCGGATGGTGATCTCCTCGTGGCCGGCGACGTTGAAAACATCGCCTTCCGCCTGCGGAGCCTCCATCAGCCCGGTGACCGCGCTCACCACATCGAACACCGAGGTGAACGAGCGGGACTGACTCCCATCCCCGTAGACGCTCAACGCTTCACCATGGAGCGCCTGATTGATAAAACGCGGCACGACCATTCCATAGTGCCCCACCTGGCGGGGACCGACAGTGTTGAAGAGACGGACCACGACCGTAGGCAAACCGAGCTCCTTGTAATAGACATAAGCGAGGATCTCGTCCACGGCTTTTGAGGTCGAGTAGCTCCACCGCAGCTTGCGAGGCGACCCCAGGACCCTGTCGTCCTCTTCCTTGAATGGGCCGTTGCTGCTCTTGCCGTAGATCTCGCTCGTCGACGTGATCAAGATCTTCGTCCGGTACCGTTGGGCGGCGTCGAGAACGTTCTCGGTGCCCTTGATGTTGGTGATCAGCGATTGCAGGGGACGGTCGACTATCAGCTGAACACCGACTGCCGCGGCCATGTGATAGACGACGTCGACCTGGGCGACTTCGGAGTCGACGAGGTCGGCATCGAGAACCGAGCCTTCAGTGAAACGGAAGTGAGGATGGTCGAGCAGGTGGCGAATATTGCGGTACCTGCCCGTGGACAGGTCATCAAGTGCGCTCACGTCGTGGCCGTTCTGGATCAGCCGGTCGACGATGTGCGACCCGATGAATCCCGCGCCTCCCGTTACGAGTACCCGCACCGTCAGGCAGTCCCCACCTTCATGTGAGCTCCATCGATGAGCCTGCCGTACACCAGCTTGAGCTCGCTCACCATGCGGCCGGAGCCATAACGTTCGAGCACCATCTGGCGACCCGACTTGCCCATAGAAGCACGCCGATTCGGGTCGGCGATCAGATCGAGAGTGGCTTCCGAGAGTGCCCGAGCATCCCCGGCGGGAATAAGGAGACCGTTCACGCCGTCGGCAATGATATCTGTCATGCCGCCGACTGTCGTTCCGATCACCGGGCGGCAGGCGGCACACGCTTCGATCACCGAGACCGGCGTGCCTTCATTTCGCGAACAACAAACGACGATATCGAGGTCTGCGTAGACCTCCGCCAGGTCATCTCGCCAGCCCGCAAAGTGCACCCTGTCGGACAGGCCCGCACGTGCGACTTCATCGCCAAGACGGTCCCGCAGTTCGCCGTCACCCACGATGGCGAAATGGACGTCCAGGCGGGTGGCCGCGGTCATCGCGGCAGCGGTCAGGAAGAGGTCATGGGCCTTGATTGGCACCAGTCGCCCAACAATGCCGACCAGTGGCGCACCGGGCGGGACTCCTAAATCGGAACGCAAACGACCCCCCTCGTGCGCCGTCAGCTGATCAAGGTCGAGCCCGAGTCGCACGACTGTTGTCTTCCCGCGGCCGATCGCCATCCGATCGAGGTCGGCCGCGATCTCCGG
>Ga0070698_100002286_pt1 | contig 21214 bp, 17 predicted proteins | sample KBSK1502metaG_FD_65477 | JGI IMG/M metagenome (GOLD analysis project Ga0070698, IMG submission 65477) | Corn, switchgrass and miscanthus rhizosphere microbial communities from Kellogg Biological Station, Michigan, USA - KBS K1-50-2 metaG | ecosystem: Host-associated > Plants > Roots >...
TCAGGAGTCGAAGCCCAGACCCAGCCGGTCCAGGGTCCGCAGCCAGAGATCCCGTCGGCCCTGCTGCCGGTCGGCCCTGGCGAGGGAGCTGCGGGTGAGCTGGATGCCGGCGTACGCGAAGGGTTCCGGAGGGAACGGGAGCGGCTTGCTGCGGACCAGGTCGAGGCGGGTGCGCTCGGTCTCCTCGCCGGACAGCAGGTCGAGCATCACCTCGGCGCCGAAGCGGCTCGCTCCGACGCCGAGGCCGGTGTAGCCGACGGCATAGGCGACGTCTCCGCGGTGGGCGGTGCCGAAGAAGGCGCAGAACCGGGTGCAGGTGTCGATGGCACCGCCCCAGCGGTGGGTGAAGCGCAGCCCGGCGAGCTGGGGGAACGTGTCGAAGAACTGCTCGGCCAGCTTGTCGAAGGTGAGGCCGCGCAGGTCGTACTCCGGTTTGACCCGGCGACCGAAGTGATAGATCGCGTCGTAGCCGCCCCACAGGATCCGGTGGTCGGCCGTCATCCGGTAGTAGTGGAACTGGTTGCCCAGATCATCGAGCCCGGCACCGTTGCTCCAGTTGACGGACTCGCGCTGTGACTCGCTGAGCGGCTCGGTCATCAGCACGTAGTCGTAGACGGGCACGGTGTGCCAGCGGGTCCGACGTACGAGCGAGGGAAAGGCGTTGGTGCCGAGCGCGACCTTGCGGGCCGCGACCGCGCCGCCCGAGGTGGAGGCGACGACGCGGTCCCCGCGGCGGCCCCCCTGTCGACGCAGTCCGGTGACCGGGCTGCGGTCGAAGATGCGTACGCCGAGCTCCTCGGCCGCCCGGGCCAGCCCCCAGCAGAGGCGGGCCGGATCGACGAGCGCGAGCGGCTCGTCGCCGATCTTGCCGGCGAGATAGGTCGGTGAGTTCACCAGGGCGCGGATGGCCTCACCGTCGAGGAACTCCCCCGGACCCTCACGCAGCCACTCGACCTGGTGCGGCTCGGTGGCCACGCCGATGCCCGGCGCCCTGCGGAAGTCGCAGTCGATCGCGAACTCCGCCACGGTCCGCTCGATCGCGTCGAGATTCTCCGCGCCGAGCCGGTCGAGGGTCTCCAGCTCGTCGGGGAACCGGCTCAGGCCGTTCTCGTAGCCGTGGGTCAGGCTGGCCGAGCAGAACCCGCCGTTGCGGCCGCTGGCCGCCCACCCGACCTCCTGCGCCTCCAGCAGTACGACGGATCGCTGCGGGTCGCGCTGCTTGGCGATGAGCGCGCTCCAGAGCCCGGAGAACCCACCGCCCACGACGACCAGGTCGGCCTCGAGCTCGCCGGTCAGGGCAGCACGGGGGGCCGGTCGGTCGGGTGAGTCCAGCCAGTACGCCGTGGAGCGGGCATCCTGGAGCGCCGGATGGGAGACGTTGTCGCGGTCCAACACGGTTGATATCCCTTCGATCGCCGCCTTCAGGAGGCGGGGCCAAGTCCGGCGACCTCGCGACGCAGGCGGGCGATGGCGGCCGGGTCCCAGCCCGGCCGGGGCACCGCCGACAGCAGCAGTCGGGTGTATGGGTGAGTGGGGTCGTCGAGGAGCCTACGGGTGCTGTCGTGCTCGACGACGCGGCCGCGGTACATCACCAGCGTCTCGTCACACACGTAGCGCACCACCGCCAGGTCATGGCTGATGAAGACCAGGCCGATGCCGGTCTCCTGCCGGATGTCGGTGAGCAGGTTGAGAACCTGGGCCTGCACGGACACGTCGAGCGCGGAGACCGCTTCGTCGAGCACGAGCACGCGCGGCTCGACGGCCAGGGCTCGGGCGATCGCCACGCGCTGCCGCTGGCCGCCCGAGAGGCGACGCGGCACGCACGCGGCCTGCTGCTCCCCCAGGCCGACCTGCTCGAGCAGCTGCAGGACCCGGCGCCGCCGATCCGGGCCGGCGAGGTCCGTGTGCAGGCGAAGCACGCCCTCGATGGCGGCTCCGACCGGCAGTCGCGGGTCGAGCGAGAGGTAGGGGTCCTGGAAGACGATCTGGATCGCCCGGGCTCGACGCAGTCGCTCGGCCCGGCCGCGAGGGCGGCCCGTGAGCTCGCGCCCCTGGACGCTGATCACTCCGGAATCCGGAGTCTCCAGGCCGACCAGCATCCGCGCGGTCGTGGACTTCCCCGAGCCCGACTCACCGACGATGCCGATGGACTGGCCGGCGTCGAGGCGGAAGCTGACGCCTGACACGGCGGCCACCTCGGTCCCGTGGGAGCGGTAGCACTTGTGCAGGTCGGTGACCTGGAGCAGGGGCTCAGCAGAGATCGAGCTCATCGCGCGCTCCTGACGGTGTGTGCCCGGGCCGACCGGCCGGGCGAGATCTCGGCGGACCGCAGGCATCGGACGGCGCGGTCGCCCTCCTGCACCAGCGCAGGAGGCTCGTTGGCGCAGAGGCCGTCGACGGCGAAGTCGCAGCGGGGTGCGAACGCACACCCGGGCGGGTTCTCCAGCAGGCTCAGCGGGCTGCCGCAGACAGGGACCAGCCGGTCGTGGTTGCGGTCGACGCCGGGAGTGGAGGCCAGCAGCCCGGCGGTGTAGGGATGCCGCGGATCGGCGAACAGCTCCGTGGCCCGGGCGGTCTCGACGACGCGGCCGGCGTACATGACGTAGACGCGGTCGCAGATCGCGCCGGCGAGGTCGAGGTCGTGGGTGATGAACAGCATGCCCAGCCCCTGCTCGGCCTGCAGCCGGGCCAGGATCGAGACGATCTCGGCCTGGGTCGTCACGTCGAGCGCGGTCGTGGGCTCGTCACACAGCAGCAGGCTCGGGTCGCCCATCAGGGCGCCCGCGATCATCACCCGCTGCAGCATGCCGCCGGAGAGCTCGTGCGGGAACTGGCGCAGGTGCCGCACAGGGTCGGGCAGGCCGACGGCCTCGAGCAGCTCGAGGGCTCGTGCCGTGGCGGCGCGCCCGTCGCCACCACGGGCCAGGCGGACCGACTCGGTGAGGTAGTCGCCGATCCGCCGCAACGGGTTGATCGCCGCGCGCGGATCCTGGAAGACCATCGACACCTGCGATGAACGCAGCCGCCGCAGGTCGTCGCGGCCGGCGGACAGTACGTCGAGCCCGTCGACCTCGATGGTGCCCCCGACCTCGGCACCCGGGGGCAGCAGCCCGAGGATGGCCCGGGCGGTCAGGGACTTGCCCGACCCGGACTCGCCGACCAGGCCGACGACCTCGCCACGGTCGACGGTCAGGTCGACGGCGTCGAGCAGTGGCCGACGGGCCAGCGCCGGCATCCGGAGGCTGACGTCGGTCAGCGTCAGAAGACTCATCGGTCCCTCTTCGCGATGCGGTCGCCGAGCTCTTCGCCGACGACGTTGAAGGCCACCACAGTGAGGATCACCATCACCGACGGGACCACGGCGCTCAGCGGCTGCCCGAGGAGCACCGCCCCGCGGCTCTGGTTGATCATGGCGCCCCAGTCCGCGGTCGGCGGCTGGACGCCGAGGCCCAGGAACGACAGCGAGGCAAGGTCGAGCAGGGCATAGCCGAACAGGACGGTGGCCTGCGCGAGCATCGTCGGAGCGATGTTCGGGAGCACCCGGCGGGTCGCGATGCTGAAGGCGCCGAAACCCTGCACGGCGTACGCCGACACGAACGGTCGGGCCTTGGCCGTGAGGACGAGGCCGCGGACCTGACGGGCGACGAAGGGCGTGTAGGCGATGGCCATGGCGATCACTGGCGCCACCACGCCCTTCCCGAACAGCGACACCGCCAGGATGGCCAGCAGCAGCCCGGGGAACGCGAACAGGATGTCGAGCACCCTGCTGATCGCGGCGTCGACCCAGCCGCCGCGCCAGCCGGCGAGCAACCCGGTGGCGACGCCCAGGACGGTGGCGACGACGACCACGGCGAGCGGACCGACCAGGCTGGTCCGGGCTCCGAAGAGCAGGCGGGAGAACGTGTCCCGGCCGACCTGGTCGGTGCCGAGCAGGTGCTGGGCTCCGATCGGGGCGAGCACGTTGCCCAGGACGGGGAGGTCGGGGTCGTACGGCGCGAGCACCGGCGCGAGCACCGCGGCGAGCACGAACGCGAGGAGCATCAGCGCGGAGGCGACGACGAGCCAGCCACCACCGGCGGACCGGAGTCGGGCCAGCCGGCCGGAGCCGACGACACTCACGGCGAGCGCGGTCATCGGGCTGCCGTCCCGGCCAGGCTGCGGGGATCGATCAACGGCTGCAGCAGGTCGACGACCAGGTTCACCACGACGAAAGCCGTGACCACGATCAGCACGATCGCCTGGACGACGGGGAAGTCGCCCTTGTCGACCGACTGGACCAGCAGCGAGCCGAGGCCGTTGAGGCCGAACGCCGACTCGACGATCGCGCTGCTGACCAGGAGGCCTGCGACCAGCAGGCCCGAGATGGTCGCGATCGGGCCGAGGGCGTTGCGCAGGACGTGCCGACGCACGACGGTACGACGTGGCATGCCGCGACTCAGCGCCACCTCGACGTGCTCGCGACCGAGCTCGTCGAGCATCGCCGACCGGGTGACCCGGCCGACGAGCGCGATGAAGGTGAGCGAGAGTGCCAGCGACGGGAGCGCCAGGTGATAGGCCCGGTCAACCAGCCCCGTGCCGGCGCCGAAGGTCGGGAACCAGCCCAGGCGCACCGAGAACAGCGAGATCAACAGGATCGCCGCGACGAAGGACGGCACCGCCGCGAGCAGGGTGGTCAGCACCAGGACGAAGCGGTCCGCGGTCCGGCCGGCGTGCAGCGAGCCGATGATGCCGGCGGCGAGTCCGACGACGGTGATCAGGATCGCCGACATCAGCACCAGGGCCAGGGTGGTCCCGAGCCGGGCGGTCAGCAGCGAGCCGACGTTCTCCCGGAACTGGAAGGACCGGCCCAGGTCGCCGTGCAGCACCCCGCCGAGCCAGTGCAGGTACTGCGTCAGGAACGGCTGGTCCAGCCCGTACTGCTCCTTGACCGCCGCGATCGCCTCCGGCGAGGGGCTGCGGCCCTGGACCAGGAACGCGACCGGATCACCCGGAGCGACGTGCAGGGAGGCGAAGACCAGGAAGGAGGTGACCACCAGCGTGCCCACCACCGCGCCGAGCCGGCGCGCGAGATAGGCCGGCCACGGCCCCAGCCGGCGGGTCACCTCGCCCCGATCTCTGCGGCCCACGGGTAGTAGAGGAAGTCGATCGACGGCTGGACACCGGTGATCCGGTTGCCCAGCCACACCGACGTGGGCAGCGTGTAGAGCGGCAGCCAGGGCAGCTCCTTCATGGCGACCTGCTGGGCCTTGGCGATCACGTCGACGCGCGCGGGGTCATCGAGCGGGGTCGCGATCGCCCGGCCGCTGAGGGTGTCGAACTCGCGGTTCGACCAGCCTCCGTAGTTGCTGAACTCGCCGGTCCGGACCACGGCGTAGTACTCCATCGGGTCGGCCACCGAGGTGTACCAGATGGTCAGGAACAGGTCGATGCCCTTGCGCGCGGCCGGATCGCTGAACAGGCTGCCGTAGCGGTCCGGCGAGACCGTCACGATCTTCGGCGTGAGCCCGATCGCCGTCGCGGCCTGGGCGATCGCCGTGGTGATCACGTCCGAGGACTCGAACGCCGGGGTGGTCGCGATCACGACCTGCTGTCCGTCGACGCCGGCCTCCTCTGCGAGCGCCTTGGCCGCCGCGACGTCATAGGGGTACGCCGGCAGCTCCTGCTCGATGGCGTCGATCGCACTGTCCGACACCCCCGCCCAGTTGCTCCGGGCCACCAGCGACTTCGCGACCTCCCCGACGCCCTGCTCGCCGGCCGCGACGATGCCGGCGCGGTCCGTGGCCATCAGCAGCGCCTGACGGACCCGCTTGTCGCCGAGCGGTCCGGAGAGGTTGCTGACGATCTCGTTGACCATCGTGGTGTTGACGCCGTAGTAGAGGGAGCCGGCCCCGCTCGCCTGGAGCTGGGCGTAGGCGTTGGCGGGCACCTGCCAGCCTCCGTCGACCTGACCCGACGCCCACGCGTTGACGCGGGTGTTGGCGTCGGAGAGGAAGACGAACCTGACCTCCGCCGACCGGGCCTTCAGCTCGGGGTCCCAGTAGTCGTCGTACCGCTTGAGCGTGATGCTCTCCCCCGGCTTCCACGAGTCGAGCTCGAACGGACCGGTGCAGTTCACGCCGGTGGAGGAGTTGCCGTAGTCCTTGCCGTCCGCCGCCAGCGTCTTGGCCGACTCGATCGTGCCGGGGCTGACCGCCATGTACTGGTTGAACATCGAGTCGGGCCTGGTCAGGGTCACGGTCACCTGGTCCGGGCCCGTCTTGTCGATGGACTTCACGTTGCGGTAGGCGCTGTTCCAGTAGGAGCCGACCGCGGGGTCGAGATGGCGCTTCAGGGACGCGACCACGTCGTCGGCGGTCAGCGGCGACCCGTCATGGAAGGTCACCCCCTGGCGGATGGTGTAGACCCACGTCGTCGGGGTCGGGTTCTCGAACTTCGACGCCAGCGAGGGGGTGATGGTCAGGTCGGGGTTCCAGCGGAGCAAGCTCTCGCAGACGTTGGCCAGCACCTGGTTCGGCGGGTAGTCGAACGCGTAGGCGTAGTCGAGCGAGAACGGCTCGGCGTACATCGACCAGGTGAAGGTGTCGAGGTCGCCCGACGGCTCGGGGGTGTGCGCGGTCAGCTCGTACGCCGCACCCGACGGCGTGGCGCCGGGACCGTTCGCCGTACCACTGCAGGCGGCCGCCAGCAGTGCGAGAGCTGCCAGACCTGCCGCTGCGCGACGGCTGCTCATGACGCGTCCGAGCTGAACGCTGCGCCGACCCCTGCGCCGAAGACCAGGTCGCCGCCGACGTAGGTGCGCGCCACCCGGGCCGCGGCGATCTCGTCGGGCGGTCCGTGGAAGGGATCCCGGTCGAGGACGACGAGGTCGGCGTGAGCGCCCGGGCGCAGGTGGCCGGTGACGTCGTCGTGGTGGTTCACCCGGGCAGTTCCAGCCGTGTACGCCGAGAGGGCCTGGGCGAGCGTGATCGCGTTCCGGGGGTAGAACGGATCCTTGTCCTCGCCCGGGGACACCCGGTTGACCGCGACATGGATCGCGGCGAGCGGGTCGGGGCTGCTGACCGGCCAGTCGCTGCCCGCCGCGATGGCGGACCCGGCGGCGAGGAGGTCGCCGAAGGGGTACTGCCAGGCGGAGCGGCGCTCCCCGAGGAAGGGGATCGTCAACTCGTCCATCTGGGGCTCGTGGCACGCCCACAGGGACTGGATGTTGGCCGTCGCGCCGAGGGCGGCGAACCGGCCGACGTCGTCGGGGTGCACGACCTGGAGGTGGGCCAGGTGGTGTCGGTTGTCGTTCGGCCCGTTGGCCGTCCGGGCCGCTTCGACGGCGTCGAGCGCCTCGCGCACCGCGCGGTCGCCGAGGGCGTGGAAGTGCACCTGGAAGCCCTCGGCGTCCAAGCGGGTGACATAGGTGCGCAGCGCGATCGGGTCGATGAACGACAGCCCGCTGTTGTCGGTGGGGCAGCCGCAGCCGTCGAGGTACTGCTCGGTCATCGCGGCGGTGAAGTTCTCCGCCACGCCGTCCTGCATGATCTTGACCGACGTCGGACGGAACCGGCCGACGGTCCCCTCGGCGCGAAGCTCGAGCAACCCGTCGACCTGCTCCAGGCCGCGGTCGCGCTCCCACCACAGGGCGCCGACCACGCGAGCCACGAGGTCCCGCTCGGTCGCGGCCTTGCGGTAGACGTCGTACACGTTCCTGAGGCCGAAGAGCTCGCCGACGGCTGCGTCCTGCCAGCTCGTCACGCCGTAGGAGAAGAGCAGCTGCTGGGCCGCGAGCAGCCCGGCGTACTGCTCGTCGTAGCCGACCTTGCCGGCGTACGACGCGACCAGCTCCACCGCGCCCTCGTGCAGGGTGCCGCTCGGGTGGCCGTCGGCGTCGCGCTCGATCCGGCCGTCGGCCGGGTCCGGCGTCGAGGCGTCCACTCCGGCACGGCGCAGCGCCTCGGTGTTCGCCCAGGCACCATGCCCGTCGCGGTTGCTCAGGATCACCGGCCGGTCGGGCACCACGGAGTCGAGCAGCTGACGGGTCGGGGTGCCACCGGCGAAGAAGTCCATCGACCAGCCGCCGCCGGTGATCCACTCGGCATCGGGGTGGGCAGCGGAGTACGCCGCGATCCGGTCCAGGCACTCCTGCGCCGACCGGGTCCCGTGCAGCTCGCAGCGCAGCATGTCGACGCCGGCCATCACGGGGTGCACGTGCGCGTCCTGGAATCCGGGGACGACCAGCCCGCCCTGCAGGTCGACGACGTCGGTGTGGCGGTCGACCAGGCCGGCGAGGTCCTCGTCCTTTGCCACGGCCAGGATGCGTCCGTCCTTGACGGCGACGCCGGCCGCGGTCGACCGGTCGGCGCCGGCGCTGAAGACGGTCCCGTTCGTGAAGAGCAGGTCTGCTGCGTTGCCCATGTGTGATCCCTCTCACTGTGCTGGTTGCTGCCGACGTTAGGCTTCCGTGGCCGGCGGAGTCAACAGTGTTGACAACATTGTTGACCCAGCACAAAAGTTCTGGTCTGCTGGGCTCTGACAGGATCTGGACCCACGAGCCGAGGAGGAACGATGGCCACCGCCCGCACCACCAGCGGCCCCCGCAAACGCGGTCAGCTCGACCGCGACGGGATCCTGGACGCGGCGACCCGACTCGCGGCCGGCGGCGAGCAGATCACGTTCCGGGCCCTGGGCGCGGCCCTTGGCTCAGACCCGACCGCGGTCTACCGGCACTTCCGCGACAAGGACGAGCTGGTGCGCGCGGTCTTCGACCGGTTGCAGGTCGGCATCCTCGAACGGATCGACACCTCCGGGACCTGGCGCGAACAGCTCGTCGAAGCCTCCATGCTGACCTGGCAGGTCTGCGCGGACCACCCGTCGGTCGGCATCGAGGCGCGCGCGATGATCACCGGCGGCCCCGGCGAGCTGGGCTCGGTCGAGATGCTGCTCGAGCGGTTCCTCAGTGCCGGCCTGGAGCGCACCGAGGCAGTCCGCTTCTATGCCGTGTTCGCCAGCTATCTGCTCTCGGTGGCGTCGTCGGTCGCGGCGTACCGGCTGAACGGCCACCGCGAGGGGTTGCTCGACGGCACCTGGCTCGGCGACGTCGGCCCGGTCGACCCGGCTCGCTATCCCGCGGTCGCGTCGGTCCGTGCGGAGCTCGCGGCCCTCCGCGACCCCGAGGTGTTCATGATGGGTGTCGAGATGATCCTCGATGCTGCCGAGGCGGCTGCCCGGCCCTGACGGTTCATCAGGGGATGCAGGTCAGGTGAGGATCAGCACCAGCACGCCGGCGCCCACGATCGCCACTCCGACGGCCGGGACCAGGTGCGACGTACCGACGCGGGCAGGCGCCCCCGACTCGATCGCCTGCTGCACCCGTCTCCAGCGGTTCCAGGCGATGCCCATCGAGACGATGGCGGTCACGGCCAGCGTCGCTGCGAGCGTGCGCACGGCACTCTCGGGCCAGCCGGTGTCGATCGTGTCGAGAGCCGCCGCGCCGGCGAGCAGGCCGAGTGCGGTGCGGATCCAGGCCAGGAACGTGCGCTCGTTGGCGAGCGTGAAACGGGGGTCGACGTCCACGGTGCCGAGCCTTCCAGAAGATTGCCCAGAAGATTCCTGACGAAAGTTGTTGGGTTCGCCGGCCTCCCGCACTCCTATCAGTGTCCGAACCATCGAACACCGATCTCAGGGAGCACGAGATGACCACTTCGAAACAGCGCCGCATCGCCGCCTCCGTCGCCGGCGCGGCCGCCTTGATCACCACCGTCCTCACGGTGGGCGCCCCGACGGCGTCCGCCGTTCCCGGCGTACCTGCCGCCAGCTTCGACACCACCAGCGTCGACTGGTACTCCTGGCGCGACCAGACGTCCGCCTCGTTCTCGAGCACCTTCACCACGATGAAGAACGCCGGCCAGCTGCCGGTGGACCTCGACGTCGAGACGGCGGGCGGGTACGCCGTCGGCTCGGTGTGGCAGAAGAACCTGGGCGGCCGCGCCTGGACCGAGAAGCGGGACCTCAGCTCGTCGGCGTTCAGCGCCGCCTGGCAGACCGCGGTCGACGAGGGCAAGCGCCTGGTCGAGCAGGAGACGTACGTCGTCGACGGCCAGCGCCGCTATGCCGGCATCTGGATCGAGAACAAGGAGGGCCTCGGCTGGGCTAGCCACCGCGGCCAGACCAACGCCCAGTTCGTGGCGTCGTTCAACGCGCACCGCGACGCCGGGATGATGCCGATCGACTACGACGAGTACGCCACCAGCGACGGGCTTCGCTACAACTCCGTGTGGGTGCAGCGGCCCAGCACCACTGGCTGGGCGCTCTACCGGGGCCTCACCTCGAGCGGCTTCAGCCAGAAGTTCGGCGAGCTCTCGAGCGACTACCGGGTGCTCAGCTTCGACTCGCTGCAGGTCGGCTCGACCCAGCGGTACGCCGGCATCTGGATCGAGAACGAGAACCGCCAGGGCTGGGCCGCCAAGCGCGACATGACCCTCACGTCGTACCTCAACAACTGGTACCGCTACCGCGACCTGGGCTACCGCGTCGTCGGCTTCAACCGCTATCAGACAGCGAGCGGGACCCGCTACTCGGCGATCTGGCGGCAGAACAGCACCAAGCCCAGCTGGAGCCTGAAGACTGCGGTCGACAACCGGATCGCCCAGGAGCTCGCGAACACCGGCGTCCCCGGTGTCAGCGTCGCGGTCTACCAGGGCGGCGTCGCGCGCTACACGCGCGGCTTCGGGTACGCCGACCTCGGGGCCGGGGTCTGGATGGACTCCACGCACGTCGGCTCGATCGCCAGCGTCAGCAAGGCGATCACCGGCACCCTCGCGGAGCGGATGCAGGAGCAGGGCCTGCTCGACCTCGACGACGCGACCCGCGACTGGGTGCCGACGATGCCGGTCAAGCACACGCACACGGTGGCCGACCTGCTGGCCAACCGCGGCTGCATCCGGCACTACGTCACCGGTCTCGACGACCAGGCGGGCAAGTCGTACGCGACGGCGCTGGCCGCGGCCGCGACGATCTGGGACGACGCCCTGGTCTGCACTCCGGGCACCGGCCAGTACAACTACAGCACGCACGGCTACACCCTCGCCGCTGCTGCGCTGGAGGCCGCCGGCGGCGACGACATCAAGGACCTGTTCCGGACGAAGCTGACCACGCCGTTCGGGCTGGGCACGCTCGGTGCGCAGAACTTCTCGTCCTCGGTGCACCGGATGTCGCTCTACACCGACGGCAACGCCGAGGTCGACACCCCCAACAACGACTGGAAGGTCGCCGGCGGCGGGATCGACTCGAGCGCGGCGGACCTGGCCAGGTTCGGCGCCAAGCTGATCGCCGGCCAGATCCTCACCCCGGGATCGCTCAGCGAGATGTGGACGGCGCCGGACGCCTCCGCGGCGTACGGGCTCGGCTGGGACCTGGGCAGCGAGGACGGCACGCAGGTCGTCGCCAAGGGCGGCTCGTGGACGGGCAACCTGGCCTACCTGCGGCTCTACCCGCAGAAGGGCATCGTCGTGGCCGTGCTGATGAACGACCGCTCGGGCAGCCAGTCCGCGACGCAGCTGGGCCGTGACATCGGCTCGCTCGTCCTGGACAGCCTGAGCTGACCCTGCGGCTGGTCGAGTAGATCGCGAGGAACGAGCGAACGTATCGAGACCCGTATCGAGACCACGGGCACGTCGCCGTGGTCTCGATACGCGCCTCGTTCCTCGGCGCTACTCGACCAACCGGACGACTTCGGGAATAGGTTGCTGCCATGCGTGATCGTGAGATCGTCGCCCTCCTGGTCTCGGGGGACCGGGCCGACGTACGACGTGGCCTCGAGGCCGCGTACACGACGTACGCCGACCGCCTGCACGACTACGCCCGCTCGATGCTCCGGGCCCACGACCCGGCCGCCGCGGCCGACGTACTCCAGGACACCTTCCTGATCGCGGCGGCGAAGGCTCCCGACCTGCGGGACCCGGAGCGGTTCCGGTCCTGGCTGTATGCGATCACGCGCAACGAGTGCCTGCGGGTGCTGCGGGCCGGCAAGAGGCACGACCCGCTCGAGTACGACGACGGCACCCCGCACCCCGCCCTGGTGGCGGCCGACGCAGAGAGGAGTCCCGACATGGCCGGCGACCTGGATCGCAGCGACCTGCGGGACCTCGTGCACGCGGCGGCGGCCGGGCTGAGCCCCAAGGACCACGAGGTCTTCGACCTCGGCATGCGGCACGACCTGTCGGCTCCCGAGATCGCCAAGGCGCTGCGGGTCAGCGAGAACACGGCTCACGCGATGCTGTCGCGGGTGCGGGCGCAGTTCACCCGCTCGCTCGGCGCGCTGAGCGTGGCGCGGCACGGCCGCGGCGCCTGCACGGGACTCGACACGATGCTGTCCGGCTGGGACGGCACCTTCGACGCGCTGTGGCGCAAGCGGATCGCCCGGCACGTCGAGGGGTGCGCGGTGTGCTCGACCACCCAGGCTCACGAGCTCAGCCCGTCGGCGCTGCTCGGGATCATCCCGCTGCTCGGGGCTCCGGCCGTGGTGGCCGACCGGCTGTTCGCCGACGACCTCGACCTGGTCAGTGCCGATCGGCTGGCTGCCGGCCGGGCGCTGGTGCACCGGGCCGGGCCGTTCGACCGCGAGGGCTTCCCGGGCGAGGTCGCCACGCGCCGGCGGCCCGCCGGCCTGGCGCTGCTCGGGGTCTTCCTGTTGCTGGCCGGCCTGCTGGCGTTGGGCTGGTTCGCGCGCGATGCCCGGCTGCAGCGCGACTCCCAGGCCCTGCCGACCACCCAGATCAACTCCGACCTGTTGAACACCTTCACGACGGCGTCGCCCACGCTGCCGGCGTTCACGCTGGCGCCGGGCGGGACGCTGACCCCGGTCCCGGTGGTCTCGGTGTCGACCTCGGCTCCGCCGTCGACCGGCGCGACCGCCTTCCCCACCACGCCGGCGCCGACCAGGACTCACTCGCCGACCCCGAGCACGTCGCCCCCCACGACGGCGCCGAGCAGCCCGGCCACGTCCGCGACGACCACGGCGCCCGTGCCCGGCCGTCTGTCGGTCACACCGAACGCGCACACCGTCGGGACGGCTGGCGGCAGTTGCACGGTCTTGCTGAAGGCGACAGGCGGGTCGGTGGACTGGACGGTCGGCACCCTGCCGAGCTCGATCACGGTCTCCCCTGACCACGGCACTCTGACTGCCGGCGCGAGCGTTCCGGTGGTGATCACGGTGGGCCCGAGCAGCACCTCTGCTCCGCGGGTCGTGACCTTCAACCCCGGCGGCGTCACCGTCACGATCACGCTGGCGACGGCGTCGGCGCCGACCTGCGGCTGAACGTCCCAGCCGCTATGGGATTGAGGCCAATCGGCCTCAAACCCGTAGCGCCCTCTAGGGTGCGGCCATGAGGGCCGTGACGTGCAAGGACAGCAAGCTCCGGGTCGAGGAGCTGCCGGACCCGGTCCCCGCGTCCGGGCAGCTGCTGCTCGAGGTCGAGCGCACCGGCATCTGCGGCTCCGACCTGCATGCGCGGGTGCACAGTGACGCGCTCGCCGATGTCGCGGCCGAGATCGGGTACGACGGGATGATGCGGCAGCGCCAGTCGGTGGTGCTGGGCCACGAGTTCTCGGGGGTGGTGGCCGATCGCGGCCCGCGCACCCGCGGCCGGTTCAAGGCCGGCACCCGCGTCGTGGCGATGCCGCTGCTGCGCGTCGAGGGAACCGTGCACACCACCGGCCTGTCGGCCGCTGCGCCGGGTGCGTACGCCGAGCGGTCGCTGATCCAGGAGTCGCTCACCTTCGCGGTGCCCAACGGTCTGTCGGCCGAGGTCGCGGCGCTCACCGAGCCGATGGCGGTCGCCCTGCACGCCGTACGCCGCGGCCAGGTCGGCAAGCGTCAGGTCGCGATCGTGCTGGGCTGCGGTCCGGTCGGACTCGGCGTGATCGCGATGCTGAAGGCACACGGCGTACGCACGGTGATCGCCAGCGACTTCTCGGCTGGACGGCGAGCCCTGGCCCGGCAGAGCGGGGCGGACATCGTGGTCGATCCCAGCCACGAGTCGCCGTACTCCTTCGGCGCCGAGCACGGGCACCTCGATCGAGCCCCGCAGCTGTTCGACCTCGCCGTCGACGCGATGGGCAAGCTGACCCGGCTGCCGTACTGGCAAAACGTCTACCGGGCCGCCGACAAGGTCGGCGCCACGACCCCGAAGAGCCCGGTGATCTTCGAGTGCGTCGGCGTCGCCGGGATGATCGAGAGCGTCGTGAGCAGCGCACCCCTGATGTCGCGAGTGGTGGTGGTCGGCGTGTGCATGACCGCCGACACCTTCCGCCCGACGATGGCGATCAACAAGGAGATCGACCTGCGGTTCGTGCTCGGCTACACCCCGCTCGAGTTCAGCGACGCCCTGCACCTGCTGGCCGAGGGCAAGGTCGCGGTCGAGCACCTGATCACCGGCACCGTCGGCCTCGACGGAGTGGCCGGCGCCTTCGACGCGCTCGGCAGCCCCGAGACGCACGCCAAGATCCTCATCGACCCAGCGTCGGATGCACGGCTCCCCCAGCCGGGCACCTCCGGCGTAGAAATCGGGGCGTGAGCAGTGCTCGGCTTCATCGTCCGCAGGCTCGTGGCCTCAGTGCTTGTCGTGATCCTGACGTCCATGTTCGTCTTCCTGCTGTTCTTCAAGGGCCCGAGCAACCCCGCCCTGCCGCTGTGCAACCTCAACGGCAAGTGCAACCCCGCGAAGCTGGCGATCCTGACCGAGCAGCTCGGCCTCAACGACTCCGTGGTCCACCAGTACGGCCTGTTCGCCGGCGGCATGTTCAAGGACCGCGTGATCAGCTTCGGCGCGAAGTACCCCTGTGACGCCCCCTGCTTCGGCATCTCGTACCGCACCAGGACCGAGGTCACCAAGGACCTGATGCAGAAGTTCCCGGCCACGCTGTCCATCGCGCTCGTCGGCTCGATGATCTACCTGACGTTCGGCGTCTTCCTCGGCACCATGGCAGCTCGCTATCGAGGCACGGTGCTCGATCGCCTCCTGGTCGCGTTCAGCGTGTTCGTGTCGGCGATCCCCTACTACATCGTCGCGCTGCTGGCCTGGATCGTCTTCTCCCTGCAGCTGAAGGTCTTCACCGACACCAGCTACCACCCGTTCCTGCACAATCCGCTGCTCTGGGCATGGGGACTGGTGCTGCCGTGGCTCTGCATCGGCATCGCGTCCTCGAGCCAGTACGCCCGGTTCTCCCGCGGCCAGATGATCGAGACCCTCGGCGAGGACTACATCCGGACGGCCACCGCCAAGGGCCTGACGCCGAGCCGGGTGATGTACAAGCACGGACTGCGTGCGGCGATCGTCCCGATCATCACCATCTTCGGCCTGGACTTCGCGGACCTGCTCGCCGGCACCGTCTTCACCGAGTCGATCTTCGACATCGACGGCATCGGCCGCTGGGCCATCCGGGCGATCTCCTCACCCGTCGACTTCCCCGTGGTCCAGGCCACGGTCATGTTCTCCGCCGTGGTCCTCGTGCTGGCCAATCTGATCGTCGACGTGCTCTACAGCGTGATCGACCCGCGCGTGCGGCTCGCCTGAGAGTCAGGAGTTGCTGAACACCGCAGGGTTGTCGCCGTCGTCGGCGGGGCCGGTCGGACCACGGCCCGCCCAGGTCCAGGCGTACGCCGGGTCCTCGACCGCGAGCCCGGCCTCGCCGAGGTCGAGCGGGGCGAAGGTGTCGACCATGACCGCCGACTCGTCGAAGAACTCGGCGCCCAGCGAGGCCTCGATCGCGGCCGGCTGCGGGCCGTGGGCATAGCCGCCCGGGTGCAGGGAGATCGAGCCGAGGTTGATGCCCGAGCCCTTGCGGGCTTCGTAGTCGCCGCCGACGTAGAACATCACCTCGTCGCTGTCGACGTTGGAGTGGTAGTACGGCACCGGGACCGACAGCGGGTGGTAGTCGACCTTGCGCGGCAGGAAGTTGCAGATCACGAAGTTCCAGCCCTCGAAGACCTGGTGCACGGGCGGCGGCTGGTGCACCTTGCCGGTGATCGGCATGTAGTCGTCGATGTTGAACGTGTAGGGATAGAGGCAGCCGTCCCAGCCGACGACGTCGAACGGATGGGTCGCATAGGTCATCCGGGTGCCGACCACGCCCGCGCTGGTGCGGTGCTTCACATATACGTCGACGTCGACGTCGCCTGCTTTCGAGACGCTCGTTCCTCGCTCCTCAACCAGCGCGGTGGGGCCGTGCAGATCGCGCTCGCAGTACGGCGCGTGCTCGAGGAACTGCCCGAACCGGCTCAGGTAGCGCTTGGGCGGATGGATGTGGCTGTTGGCCTCGATGGCATAGAGCCGGCTCGGCTCGCTGGGGACCCAGCGGTGCGTGGTGGCCCGCGGGATCACGACGTAGTCACCGCGCCGATAGGTCAGTACGCCGAACACCGTCTCGACCACACCGGCGCCGGACTCGACGTACACGCACTCGTCACCGATGGCGTTGCGGTAGAGCGGGCTCGCGGCAGTGCCCGTGACGACGTAGTTGATCCGGACGTCGTTGTTGCCCAGGACCAGGCGTCGGTCCAGCACGGCGTCGGTGCCGGTCTCGAGCGAGTGCAGCTTCAGGTGCCGGGCCTTGAGCGGGTGGTTGGGGGTGCGGGTCTGGTCGGGGAGCTCCCAGACCTGGCTGTCGACGAGGGCCGACGGGACCCCGCGGTGGTAGAGCAGCGAGGAGTCGGAGGAGAAGCCTTCCTCGCCCATCAGCTCTTCGTAGTAGAGGTGGCCGCCGGGATCGCGGAACTGCGTGTGCCGGGTGGGCGGAACCTCGCCGAGCCGTCGGTAGTGCGCCATGACATCCTCGCCTGTCGAGCCGTGAGTTCGATAATCGGACGAATGCGTTCGTTGAACGCACGCCGCTTCCACCCTGACACAGAACAGCCGGAGAGCTCAATCACCCGTAACGAATAGAACATGTTCTCGTTCTGCATGCATGCGCCGAATCGCGATGCTCGCTGCTGCCCTGACCTTGCTGGTCGCAGGACCGGCGAGCGCGGCTCCGCTGCCGGTGAGCTACCACTTCCTCCAGGACGCGATCACGTACGGCGCGATGGCCGACCCGCCCGGGGCGAACCAGTGGACCTGCCGGCCCAGCGCCGCTCATCCGACCCCGGTCGTGCTGGTGCACGGCACCGCCGGCAGCGCCGCCGGCAACTGGGCGAGCCTGAGCGCGAGCCTGAAGAACAACGGCTACTGCGTGTACGCGCTGACCTATGGCCTGGCGCCCGAGCTGGCCGGGGTCCCGGTGCCGGTCGGCGGCATGGCGCGGATCCAGGACAGCGCGAAGGAGCTGGCCGCCTTCATCACGAAGGTACGGCGGGCCACCGGCGCCTCGCGTGTCGACCTGGTGGGTCACTCGCAGGGCACGCTGATGCCGACGTACTACGTGAAGTTCCTCGGCGGCGCGCGGTTCGTCCACCGCTACATCTCGCTCTCCCCGCTGTGGCACGGCACCGGCGGCGACCCGGCCCTGATGAACCTCGCCACGATCCTCGGCGTGGACCCGGCCGACCTCGTGCCGGTGTGCCGGGCGTGCCTCCAGATGGCGACCGGCTCGCCCTTCCTCGCCAAGGTCCGCCAGGGCGGCGTCAAGGTGCCCGGCATCGTCTACACCAACATCGTCAGCGCCATGGACGAGGTCGTGCTTCCCTACACCAGCGGCATCGAGGCGGGCATGCGGAACATCGTGCTGCAGAACGTCTGCGCGCAGGACTACTCCGACCATGTCCAGATCCCGGCGAGCCCGACCGCGATCGACCTGGTCCTCAACGCGCTCGACCCGGCCCATCCGCGCACTCCGCGGTGCCAGCTGGTCCTCCCGTTGAACGGCTGACCGCCCGCCGCGCTAGCGTGGCGCTCGTGTCGACCCTGCCCCACCTCTTTCGCGACCTGATCGACGACGCGGCGATCTTCCCGCCCGGCAACAGCCCGCTCGAGGACGCGGTGATCGCCCATCGCGAGCACCAGGAAGCGCCGTACGCCGCAGCGCTCGGAGCCTTCGTGGTCACCGACCTGCGGTTGCCCGAGGTCGCGCGGGAGGGCCTGCCCCTGACCGTGGTCGTGACCGGCGGAGCCGGCTCGATCGAGGGCGTCACCAAGCTGGTCAACCGCGCGGGCGCCGACCTGCGGAGCATCGAGATCGCCCTGCGCGACGTCGACGATCCGGTCGGCAACGCCCGCCGGATCGCGCTGGCGGTGCAGACGGCCCGCGACGAGGAGCTGCTCGCCGACGACCTGCCGATCTACGTGGAACTGCCGCACGTGGCGAACACCGCACGCTGGCTCGAGTCGGCCGATGTGGTGGCGGAGAACGAGTTCCGGCTGAAGTTCCGCACCGGCGGGCTGGACGCCGACCTGTTCCCGCACCCGCACGCCCTGAGCCGCTGGATCGGCGCCGCCCTCGACCGCGAGACCGCCTTCAAGTGCACCGCCGGGCTGCACAACGCGGTCGCGCACACCGATCCCGAGACCGGGTTCGAGCACCACGGGTTCCTCAACATCCTGGCCGCCACGGAGGCCTCCCTCGCCGGCGGCGACCCGCTCGCCGTACTCACCGAACGCGACGCGGCCACCGTCGCCGACCTCGCCGCCAAGGTCCCCGACACCACCCGGCGCTGGTTCACGTCGTTCGGCTCGTGCAGCGTGCTCGAGCCGCTCGAGGACCTGGTCAACCTCGGCCTGATCGACGCGGAGCTCCTCGGATGACCGGCTGGGGCATCGAGCACCTCCCCTACGGCATCTTCTCGGTGGGCGGCGGCAAGCGAAGGGTCGGCGTCCGGTTCGAAGACACCGTCATCGACGCGTACGACGTACTGGGCGAAGAGGTCTTCGCGACCGGGTCGCTCAACGCGTTCATGGCTCTTGGCCGGGAGGTGTGGGACTCGACCCGCGCAGCCCTCCAGGCTGCGATCACCAACGGGGCAACGGGAATCTCCCTCTCCGAGGTCGACCTCCACCTGCCGTTCGAGGTCGGCGACTACGTCGACTTCTACTGCTCGCTCGACCACGCGACCAACGTCGGCAAGATGTTCCGGCCCGACGGGGACGCGCTGACGCCCAACTGGCGGCACCTGCCGATCGGCTACCACGGACGATCCGGGACGGTCGTGGTCAGCGGCACCGAGGTGGTCCGGCCGTGCGGCCAACGCCTGCCGGCCGGGTCATCGACCGGCGGTGCTCCGACGCCCGAGTACGGCCCGACCCGACGCCTCGACATCGAGGCCGAGCTCGGCTTCGTCGTCGGCACCGGCTCGGCGCTGGGCAGCCGGATCGGGGTGGACGACTTCGCCGACCACGTGTTCGGAGTGGTCGGGCTCAACGACTGGAGCGCCCGCGACATCCAGGCCTGGGAGTACGTCCCGCTCGGGCCGTTCCTTGGCAAGAGCTTCGCGACCTCGATCAGTGCCTGGGTCACGCCGCTGGCGGCGCTCGCGGACCAGTGGGTCGACCTGCCCGGCCAGGACCCGGAGCCACTCCCCTACCTGCGCGGGGGCGCCGCGAAGGGCCTCGCCATCGACGTCGAGGTGGTGCTGAACGGCGAGATCGTGAGCCGGCCGCCGTACGCCTCGATGTACTGGTCGCCGGCCCAGATGCTGGCGCACCTGACCGTCAACGGTGCGAGCACCCGCACCGGCGACCTCTTCGGCAGCGGGACCATCAGCGGACCCGAGCGCGACGAGCGCGGCAGCTTCCTCGAGCTCAGCTGGGGCGGCAAGGAACCGTTCGGAGACGGTCGCACCTTCCTCGAGGACGGCGACGAGGTGGTGCTGCGCTACTCGGCCGGCCCGCTGACACTCGGTGAGGTGGCCGGCACGATCCGGCCCGCCCGCTGAGCAAACGCGGCGCCGTCAGCGCGCCAGCACCCAGTCGGCATCGGCGATCTTCTCCAGGCGGGTGCGCGACTTCTCGGTGAGCAGCAGAGCGGCGACCAGCCAGGCCACGATCAGGGTGCCGATGATGATCGCCTCGTAGGCGTCGTGCCACGACGAGTCGAGCGGCGCCAGCAGGCCGAGGATCAGCGAGACCGCGATCAGTGAGCGGGTGCCCAGGCGGGAGAGTCGCAGCGGGGCGACGAATGGCATCAGCCACAGGAAGTACCAGATGTGCACGACGGGGCTGCACAGCAACGTCACGCCGACGATCGAGGTGACCGCCTTGAGAGCCGAGGCGTGCGAGCCGGTCCTCCAGCGAAGCGCGACCCACACGACGTACACCAGGGACAGGAGCGTGGCCACGCTGCGGGTCTTGTCGAGCATGAACGACTGCCGCAGTCCGAGGCCGAGCCAGCCAGCCACGTCGTCCAGGAACCCGCCGATCACGGTGGGCATCGACAGCGGAGTGTTCACCGTCCCGGGCACGGCAAGCGCCTCCAGCCAGCCCAGGCCGAGCCTCCAGGCGAGGCCGAGGGCGACCAGGAAGCCGACCGCGACCGCACCGACGGCCGCGAACCTGCGCAGGCGGCCGAGCATGCTGATGCCGACCGGCAGCGATGCCAAAGCTACGCCGACACAGACCATGCCGCCGGGCAGCTTGATGGCTGCGGCCGCGCCGCCGAGCAGGGCGCCGTAGACCCAGTGCCGCTGGCCGCCGAGGACCAGGGCGGCCGCCATCAGGCCGACCATGAGCAGGTCGTTGTGCAGGCCGCCGACGCCGTTGGCCAGCATCAGCGGGGAGGCCACCACGATCGCGGTGGCCAGAGCGGGGTTCATGCCGGTCCAGGTCGCGAGCTGTGGGACCGCCCAGGCCAGCAGGGCCAGGCCGATCAGCGCGATCAGGCGATGGGCGATGACCAGCCCCCAGGGATGGGTCGTCACGTGCGAGGCGATGTCGCCGAGGGCCAGCGGCAGCGGGCCGTACGGCGTACCGGTGGCGAGCCAGCGTGGGTCGACGGCCTCGATGATCGGGCCGGTCAGCACGCCCGGGCCGAAGTCGTAGGGGGACTTGCCGAGCGCGGTCATCATGCCCTGCGCGGCGTACGACCACCCGTCCCGGGAGAAGAGGGGAGGCGCGATGAGCAACGGCGCCGACCAGACGATCGCGGCGAGGCGGACCAGCCGGACCGACTCGCCGTCCGGGTCCTCCGGTTCGTGGGCGACGTGCCGGCACAGCGAGAGCCACGCGGCACCCAGGGTGCCCATGCCGACCATGACGACCGCCAGGCCGATCATCCGGCCGAGCTCGGAGTCGCGCATCGACGCCAG
>Ga0070698_100002287_pt1 | contig 21212 bp, 21 predicted proteins | sample KBSK1502metaG_FD_65477 | JGI IMG/M metagenome (GOLD analysis project Ga0070698, IMG submission 65477) | Corn, switchgrass and miscanthus rhizosphere microbial communities from Kellogg Biological Station, Michigan, USA - KBS K1-50-2 metaG | ecosystem: Host-associated > Plants > Roots >...
CGCTGTAGCCGCGCTCCAGCGGCGCGTCGCCGACGCCGTGTCCCGCGCCGCGGGCGGTCAGCTCGTCCGGCGTGCCGCGGAACACGATCTTCCCGCCGGACATCAGCGCCACCTCCGAGCACGCCGCGCCCACGTCCTCGACCAGGTGCGTCGACACGATTACCGTCGCGGTCTGCCCCAGCGACCGCAGCAGGGCGCGGAACTGCACCCGCTGCTCCGGGTCCAGGCCGGCGGTCGGCTCGTCGAGCAGCAGCAGGTCCGGGCCGTTCACGATAGCCTGGGCGATCCCGACGCGCCGCAGCATCCCGCCGGACAGCGTGCGCAGCTTCGCCTTGGCCTTCGCGCCGAGGTCAACGCTCTCCACCGCCACCGCGACGGCCTTCGGCACGTGCGCGGACGGCATTTCTTTGAGCAGCGCGAAATACTCGATGAATTCCACGACCGTGAACGACGGGTAGTACCCCAGGTTCTGCGGAAGATAGCCAAGCCGCCGCCGGATCTCGCGCCGCGCCGCCGGCCTGCGCGGATCCCGCTCAAGCAGCCGGATCTCTCCTGAGGACGGCGGCAGCACGGTGGCGAGCATGCGGAGCAGGGAGGTCTTCCCGGCCCCGTTGGGGCCGAGCAGACCGAAAACCCCGGGCCCCAGCCCAAGGCTCACGCCGTCAACGGCCTTATTCTTCCCGAACGAGCGGTGAATGCCTGTCAGCTCCACGTTCACTGGAGCCCCCTTTCCGGGCGTACTGCGTAAATGACGACTGTCGCGCAGCATGCTGCGACGGCCAGGTAAGGCAGGTAAGCGTGCGCGTTCGTGACCGAGGCCGTGAGCTGGCCGCTGGCGGTCTGGCCGGCGAGCACCGTGATCACCCAGGCGGCCACTCCGGCGCCGGCGCCGACGACGGCCGACCTGGCGGCCACCGCTGCCGCCAGCGCCAGTGCGCTGACAGCGGTCATCGGGAGCAGCCATCCGAACGTCAGTGCCACCGCCGCGCCCGAGGCCGCGCTCGCCAGCAGCCCGAGCACGGAGTTCAGCATGAACACGGCGACCGCGCGGGTGAGCAGCACCATGCCGGGTCGATCCCCGGGCCGTAAGCGAAGGCGATGCCGACCGCCGCGACCGCCGGGGCGACCAGCCACACGATCGGCTGCCCGGGCCCGAGGCTGATCAGCGCCCCGGCGCCGAACACCACGACCGTCGAGATCAGCCACGGCAGCAGCAGCGACGGGGTGGTGACCAGGGCGCGGGCAAGACCTGGTGAGCGCAGCAGCCGCGCGGCCATGCGCTCGATCCAGCCGGGATGCCGCCGCCACACCTCGGCGGCGACCCTCGTCCAGACGCGGCCCAGATCGACGCCGCGCAGCGCCGTTTCGTCGCCTGCCGCCCGGGCCGCGATCAGCTCGTCATCGTCCATCACCACATCTATTGCGCCCGAGGCCGCTCAGGTTCACGACTGGACGGCGCCAAATCCGGTCACCTCGTGGAACCCTTGGCCGTGCAACTGCTGGTGGGATCGTGACAGTGGCTGGCCGGCGAGCCGGGCGGTGATGCCGGCGTTGAAGTTGGGGCATTGCGTGAAGTCCTTGTGGGGACAGCGCAGTCCGTGCCTGATGGCATCGCGCGCGGCCTGCGCCCTGGCGATCTGCTCGTCGAGTTCCGCGAGCTTGCGCCGGGCAAGCCGTCTCCACTCACCGGACGCCCGGGTGCGCGAGGCCATGAGGGCCTTCTGCTCCGCGAGGGTGAACCCCGCGTCGCTGTAGAGCAGGATGGCGCCGACAAGCCGGGCCGCTGATTCGGGGTAGCGGCGCTGCCCGGAGATCCTGGCCGGCGGGGGGAGGAGGCCGAGTTCCTCGTAGTAGCGCAGGGCCGAAGCGGTGACTCCCGCGCGGCGGGCCAGTTCGCCGATGGTGAGCACGCCGCCGGGCGTGTTGACTTCAGGTGCGCTTGAAGGCGTTGACTGCCGGCCATGGGAACACGACATGAGGGAAGCCTGCCACGGGCAGTGCAGCGGGCAGTGACCGCGGCCGCCGAGTACGGAGTCGCGCGTGCCGGGATCGCCGCAGTGCGCGCCCTGGACCACGACGTCATCGGCCAGGCCCATCATCCCCGGGGCGCGGCCGGGCGCGTGACCGGGTGGGAGATGGCCCACCGCCCGTCCAACCGGCAGCGCAGTGGCTGGGTGGTCTCGCTGCTCGGTGTACAGCCCGCCGATCAGGTCCTTGAGATCGGCTTCGGTCCGGGCCTGGCGGTCGCGGAACTGACCCGCGCCGGCGCGGGCCACGTGTACGGCATCGACCATTCCGGCGTGATGCTCCGGCAGGCGTCCCGGCGCAACGCCGCCGCGATCCGGGCTGGCCGGGTGACCCTGATCAGGGCTTCGGTCGATCAGATTCCGCCCGCTCTCGACGGCCCCTTCGACGCCATCCTCGCCGTCAACTCCCTCGCGTTCTGGCCCGCGCCGGCCCAGCGGCTCGCCGAGCTGCGCCGACGGCTCGCGCCCGGCGGGCGCATCGCCATCGCGTCCCAGCCCCGCTGCCCCGGCGCCACGGCGGACACCTCCCGCAGCGCCGCCCGCGAAATCGAGGACCTGCTGAGAGAGGCCGGCTTCACGCACCTGAGCACCCAGACCCTCCCCCTCAGCCCCCCAGTGGCCTGCGTCCTCGCCGCCAGCCCAGCCCCATTACTGTTCGCTCCATGACGGAGTTCACGCGCAGGTCGGCACGGGTACTGCTGCTTGATGCTTCGGACCGGCTGTTGCTCGTCCAGTCGGGCGACGCCTGGCTTGTTCCCGGCGGCGGCGTCGAAGAAGGCGAAGGTCTCGCGGAAGCCGCGGCGCGGGAGTTGTGCGAGGAGACCGGGCTCACTGTCACACCCGCTGACCTGTACCCGGTCGCGTACACGACCGGCCGCGCCGACCTGGGGTGGGCCAGCGGGCTGTTCCGCGACGACTTCTTCCTCCATCGCGTCACCAGTCACGAGGTAGACCCCGCTGGGCTGAACGAGTTCGAGCGCCGGTACTACCAAGGCCACCGCTGGTGGACTCAAGCCGAACTCGCTGCTACCCGCGAAACCATTTACCCGGCTAACCTGGCCGCCCTGGTCGCCGACCTGATCGCTGGCCGGCTGCCAGCTACACCGATTGCCCTTCCCTGGCATCACTAGCAGACCGCGGCCGGTGGCTAGCGGCGGGAGCACCAGAGGAACGGCGAAGCGCCCGTTGCCGAGCAGATCATGACGCGGCTTCCGGCCCGGGAGTGGGAGGGCTGACGGGCCCGTCAGCCTACCGTCCAGGGCCCGAGCTTGTCGGGGTTGCGTACGGCCCAGATGTGCCTGATCCGATCGCCGGCGATCTCGAAGGCGAACACCGTCGCGGTGACACCGTCCTGCTGGGCCACCAGGCCGGGCTGGCCGTTGACGGTACGTTCCAGGAGCGTCACGCTGAACGCGCGGCTGGGGAGGTCGGCCAGGTAGCGAGCGATCCGGGCGGCGCCTTCGATGGGCTCCAGGGCGGCGGCGACCAGCCCGCCGCCGTCGGCGATCACCGTGGCGTCGGGGTCGAGCAGGCCGATGAGCGCCTGGATGTCCTGGGCTTCCCAGGCGTGCTTGAAGTCCCTGATGATGCCGGCCTGCCGGGCTGCGGGGGTCGCGGGCGCCCGCGAGTCGCGGGCACGGCGGCGGGCGGCGGAGGCCAGCTGGCGGCAGGCGGCCGGGGTGCGGCCGGTGATAGTGGCAATGTCGGCGAACGGGTAGCCGAACACGTCGTGCAAGATGAGCGCGACCCGCTCGGCGGGGGTCATCGACTCCAGCGCGACCAGGAACGCCATGGTGACCGACTCATCGAGGGTGATGCGGTCGGCCGGGTCGGCCGGGCCGCCGCCTGCGGGGGCGCTGGTCCACTCGGCCGGGTCGGGTACCGGCTCGGGGATCCATTCGCCGACGTAGCGCTCGCGGCGGGCGCGGGCGGAGCCGAGCAGGTCCAGGCAGATGCGGCTGGCGACCGTGGTCAGCCAGGCGCCGGGGTTGTCGATGGCGCGCTGCTGCTGGGCGGTCAGGGCATACCAGCGGGCGTAGGTCTCCTGGACGGCGTCCTCGGCCTCGGCCAGGGACCCCAGCAGCCGGTAGGCCAGGTTGATCAGCTGCCGCCGCTCGCTCATGATCGCGTCCAGGCCCGGGTCGGGCCGGCCGTCTCCTGGCCCGGATGGGGTGCTCATAACGCCGCCGCCCTTCCTTGGTGCATCTGCCCTCACCCGTCCGACGAGATACCCCGCCGGACTGTGAGGCCCGCGAGCATAGCCCGAGGTGCGCCCGGCGGCGCCGGCGCGTGGCACAGGGGAAGCGTTACTGTTGGTATACGCAGAGCACGAGGCGGCGCTGGCCTTCCGGCGGCGTTGGGTGGCCGGACGCGCGAGCACGCGCGGGGTTGCTGTCCCCGACGACGGCCATGGTCCGCGGGTGGTCGCGGCGGCGTCAGGCCGATCATTCGTAACGCCGGCATAGGGCGAACTCGCCGGACGGGTCAGCCCATCCGGCCGGTGACGTAAGCCTTGGTGCGGTCGTCGCGCGGGTCCTCGAAGAGCTTGGCGGTCCTGTCGTACTCGACGAGCGTGCCCGTTCGGGTGTCGCTCTCGGGATTGACGAGGACCGAGAAAAACGCGGTACGGTCGCTGACCCGTGTGGCCTGCTGCATGTTGTGCGTGACGATCACGATCGTGTACTGCGACTTGAGCTCGCGCATCAGGTCCTCGATGGCACCCGTCGCGATCGGGTCGAGGGCCGAGGCCGGCTCGTCCATCAGGACCACGTCCGGCTCGACCGCGATCGTGCGTGCGATGCACAGCCGCTGCGCCTGCCCCCCGGACAGGCTCAGACCCGACATCTTGAGCCGGTTCTTGACCTCGTCCCACAGCGCTGCTCCGCGCAGCGAGCGCTCGACGATCTCGTCCAGCTTGCCGCGATTGCGCTCGCCGTTGACGCGCGGCCCGTACGCGACGTTGTCGTAGATGGACTTCGGGAATGGGTTCGGCTTCTGGAACACCATGCCGATGCGGCGGCGCACGGCGATCGCCGAGACATCCTTGCCGTACAACGGCTCTCCCCGGTAGTAGATCTCGCCTTCCACGCGGGCCCCCGCCACGAGGTCGTTCATGCGGTTGAACGCCCGCAGCACGGTTGTCTTACCGCTGCCCGACGAGCCGATGAACGCGGTGATCTCGTTCTGGTAGATCGACAGCGAGACGTCCGCGACCGCCTTGAACGAGCTGTAGTAGATCGAGACGTTCTTCACATCGAAGATCGGCGTGCCCGACGGGACGAGCTCCACCCGCTCCTGCTGGGCCGTCGGCTCGGGCAGCCGAAAGCTCGTGGCGATGTCCTCAGGCTGTTCCATGTCGTTCCTAGCGCGAGTATCGGGTGAACCGGGCGGTGACGATGCGAGCGGCGATCATGAGGATGAACGCTATGGCGATGAGGGTGAGCGCCGCGCCCCAGCCGCGCGCCTGAGCGCCGGGATACGGCTGTGTCGCGTTCGAGAATATCTGCGAGGGGAGCGAGGTGTTCGGTCCGCTGAACACGTTCGCGTTCACCGAGGTCACGGTCAGGATCGTGAACAGCAGCGGCGCCGTCTCGCCCGCGGCCCGGGCGACGGCGAGCAGCGCGCCGCTGACGATTCCGGGGAGCGCCGCCGGCAGCACCACGGTGGCCGTCACCCGGGCCTTGGTCGCGCCCAGGGCGTAGCTCCCCTCCCGCAGCGAGTTCGGCACCAGCTTCAGCATCTCATCGCTGGAGCGGATCACGACCGGCAGCATCAGGCAGGCCAGCGCGAAGGCCCCGGCCAGGCCCGAGAAGCCGAAGTGCAGCACCCAGATCGAGAAGATGAACAGGCCCATGACGATCGACGGCACGCCGGTCATCACGTCGGCCATGAACCCGATGAGCCGCGCCAGCGGGCGGTTGCCGCCGTACTCGTTGAGGTAGATCGCGCCCAGCACTCCGAGCGGCACGGCCATGACCGTGGCCAGGGCCGTGATCTCGAGCGTGCCGGATACCGCCGGCCCGATCCCGCCCGTGCCCAGCGGCGACAGGTTCTCCGGGATCTGGCTGGTCAGGAACGACCAGCCGATGGCGCTGGCGCCCTTGGCGATCACCGTGTACAGGACGAACCCCAGCGGAATGATCACGACCACGAACGAGAGCACCATCGCCGCGGTCGCGATGCGGTTCTTGGTGCGCCGCCAGCCGGCCGGCTCGCGCAGGTCGACCGCCGGCTGCTCGGTGGCGATGGCCATCAGGCCCCCCTCATGCGCCGGGCGTTGCGCGCGACAATGCCCCGGGCGAGCAGGTTGATGATGATCGTGAAGGCGAACAGGAGCACGCCCATCCCTATCAGCGCGGCTCGGAACACGCCGGCGGCCTCGCCGAACTGGTTCGCGATGACCGCGGGCATGTTGTAGCCGGGGGCGAACAGGTGCGACGTGATCGCGGGTGACGAGCCGATGACCAGCGCCACCGCGATCGTCTCGCCCATAGCGCGGCCCAGCCCGAGCAGCACCGCGCCGATGATGCCGCCCTGGCTGTGCGGCCAGACGGCACCGGTGATCACCTCGAGGCGCGTGGCGCCGAGCGCGTACGCGCCCTCCTTGTCGATCGCCGGCACGGTCGCGATGACCTCGCGCGACAGCGACGTCACGATCGGGGTGATCATGAACGCCAGGATGAGGCCGGCGGTGAAGAACGACTCCCCGCTCGTCGGCTGTCCGAACAGGTTCTCGAGCACGGGGATCCCCGTGACGCCCGAGGCAATATGGGTGTAAATGCCCTGGAGCCAGGGCGCGAACACCAGGATTCCCCACAGCCCCCAGACCACGGAAGGGACCACCGCGAGGAGGTCGACCACGTACACGATCGGCTGCGCCCAGCGGCGCGGCACCACCTCGGTCAGCAGCAGCGCGATGCCCACGCTGACCGGGACGGCGAGGATGACCGCGATCACCGCCGTGATGGCCGTGCCGAAGATGAAGGCCAGCGCGCCGAACTGGTTGGCCGCGGGGTTCCAGTTGTTCGTGAAGATCTTGAAGCCCTCGGCGCTGAACCACGACGTGGCCTGCTGACTGGTCGTGACGGCGATCAGGACGAGGATCACCAGCACCAGCAGGCCGGCGGAGAGCGCGATGACCTGGAAGGCGCGGTCGCCCAGCGGCCGCCGGTGGGACAGGGCGCGGGCGGGCCCGGCCGTTTCGGCCGGGCCCGCCCGCGTCACGGCACTCACGATGACGAGCCGATCGCGTCTGCCTGCGTCATGGTGCCTTCCACGCTAACCGGTGATCTGGCTGAGCTGCGCCTTGGCCGCCGTGTCCATGCTGGCGGGCAGCGGCGCGTAGAACAATCCGGGGAGCAGCGACTGACCCGCTCCGAGCAGGTAGCCGAGGTAGGCCTTGAGCATCGCCGCGTCGTTCGCGTTCGGCTGCTGCGCGTAGACCAGGTCCCACGACTGGTAGGTGATCGGGTACGCGCCCGCGGCCGAGCCCCAGACCGCGTGGAACGTGAGGTCCGGCGCGACGGTGACCGTGGACGCGGAGGCGGTCGCCGAGGCGTCCGAGGGCGCGACGTAGCTGCCGGCCTTGTTCTTGACCGAGGCGAAGCTCAGGCCGGTCGCCTTGGCGGTCGAATAGTCCACGTAGCCGATGGCGCCGGGGGTGGTCTTGATGACCTGCGCCACCCCGCTGTTGCCCTGGGCGGCGTGCGCGGTGGAGGGCCACTTGATGGTCGAACTGCTGCCGAGCGTCCAGTCGCTGCCCGCGGCCTTCTCGAGGAACAGGGAGAAGTTCGACGTCGTGCCGGACGAGTCCGAGCGGACGGCAATCGTGATCGCCGTGCTGGGCAGGCTGACACCCGGGTTGATCGTCTTGATCGCCGAGTTGTTCCAGGACGTGATCTTGCCCTGGAAGATGTCCGCGATGACCGTCGGGGTCAGCTTCAGGTTGGTGACGCCCGACAGGTTGTACGACATCGTGATCGGGCCGATGATCACCGGGAAGTAGAGCACCTTCTTGCCCTTGAAGTTCGCCTGCTCGCTGGAGGGGATCGGCGAGTCCGAGCCCGCGAAGTTGACGACCCCCCCGGCCAGGTCCGTGCGGCCCTTGCCCGAGCCGCCGCCGCCGTAGTTGACCGTGATGCCGGAGTCGACCGACTTGAAGGCCTGGATGGCCCCCTGCTGGAAGTTGGTCTGGAACGTCGATCCGCTTCCGTTCAGCGTGCCCGAGAGGTTCGAGCTCGTGCTGGGGCTGCTGCTGCCGGTGCCGGGGGTGCTGCTGGTGGTGGAGGTGCCGCTGGAGCTGCAGGCACTGACAATGAGCATGCCCAGGACGGCTGTCGTCACCGCCGCCCAGCGCGCTCTTCTCGCGTTGATAGTGGTCACGGTCTCTCTCTTCTCCTTAACGACCCAGGGTTGCTACTAGCGACAGGGCGCGGCCAGATCGATGGCCTTGATGGCGCGGGGGTTGCTCCGTGATTGGCAGGCTCCTTGTTTGCCGTTTCCTCCAGAGCCAGCAGCCTGACCTGCGGACCGTTCCCCTTGTGATACAGTCAATATGTGATTCGCGGTGATCGGCGTAAGGCGGTCACCCGTAAGCCGGGCGTTTCTGCAGCGGTTTCCTGCAGTCATCGGCCACCCCCGGCGCAATAGCGTATACCGCCGAGGGTCACTGTGACTCTCATGACCGCCTCCGCATGCGAGCAGCGTACACCGACCGGCGAACACGCCTTGTGGGGACCAATGTCCCCATACTGATAGGAACCAGCAGTCTCTGCGGGCCTCGTTAACGGAACTATAAGTAGGCCGTCGATAACTGTTTCTCTAAGCGTCGCTTGAAATTCATCTTGATCTCGTCCCCTGCGATCTTGGCTGGTGACGTGGAATTAGCCACATCAGGCGGCCGTCCGCCGGGCGCCCGGCCGGATGGCGGAAGATGCGGCTACAGGGTCACGGCGGCGGCCGGTAGGCTTTGAGCGTGGCCGAGCACCGACAGGAATTCCAGCGTGAGCTGGAGGCTATCGAAGCCAAGGTCATCGAGTTGTTCGCCATGGTCGCCGAGGACCTGCCCGGGGCGACGCATGCCCTGCTGACCGGCGACAACGAGGTGGTCCGGCTGCTGACGGAGCGCGGGAAGACCATCGACGCGCTCTACCCCGAGATCGAGGAACTGGTCAACCGGGAGATCCTGCTGCAGGCGCCCGTCGCGGAAGACCTGCGCTTCCTGCTGTCCGTGCTGCGGATCCTGCCCGAGCTCGAGCGCTCCCACCACGACGTGGTGCACATCGCCTCCCGGGCCGACCACATCCTGAGCAACGACCTCTCGGCGCGCAGCCGGGGGCTGGTCGAGCGGATGGGGAACCTGGTCTCCGAGATGTGGCGGCAGGCAGCGGACTCCTGGTATCAGCGCGACCGTTCCGCCGCGAACGCGCTCAGCGAGCGCGACGAGGAGATGGACGAGCTCTACTCCAGCCTGATCGCCGAGCTCGCCTCGGGGCGCATGACGGTGCCGGTGACGATGGAGATGACGCTGGTGGCGCGTTTCTACGAGCGTCTCGGCGACCACGCCGTCAACATCGCCCGCCGCGTAATCTACCTGGCAGGATCGTCAGGGTCCGCGTCCGGCTAGCCGCCTCCGGCCGGGTTCAGGAAGCCCCGGCCGACGTTGGCACCTGCTCGGTGATCGGCGCTCCGAGCTTCGTGGCGCTTCCCTTGACCGACGCGATGTTCTGGGCGGTGCTGTTGATGCCGGCCTCGTCCAGCTTCCCGGACTTGAGCCCGCTGCCGAGCGACGAGAGCCTCGCGGTGAGCTGGTCGATCGGCGCGACCAGCTTGCACAGGGTCTTGTCCGACTCGGCGAAACCCTTGGCGACCTTCAGCTGGTGATAGGCGAACAGGGCGGCGGCGCCGGCGATGGCTAGGGATTTGACCCTGCCCGGGGCGCCGGAATTGAATTTGCCGGCCTTGAACGGGCCATAGACGAAATGCTTGAATGCCCCGATCCCCAGTCCCGCGTGGAGCAGAAATCGGGTCTTCGCCAGGTGTTTCGTGCCCACCTGGGAGCATGGCACGACGACGCTGCTTATTCTCGCCGACGATGCGGATGCGTGGGCCAGCTGACCGCCGCTGAATCCGGCAAGTGCGATAAGCAAGACTACAACGCTTATGAAACGCGAAACTTTTCGCATCTCTATCCCCCGTGACGTGTAACCATGCCCGCCGTCAGGTTTTCCCGTCAAGCACCATGCTCTACCCGATGGTTCGGCCAGTCAAATGCGGCCAGCGCGACGAAGTTCGATCAGCGGGCGGGCTCGAGCAGGACCTTGACCGCGCCGGTGCGCCGTGAATGCTTCACCGTCATGACGGCCTCGGCCCAGCGTTCGAGCGGGAAGCGGTGCGTGATGACAGGCGTCAGATCGAGCCCGTCCGTTACGAAATCAAAATAGTGCTCCATGGCGTGCTTAGCGACGCCGCCGACCTCCTCGATGCCGAAGCCGTTCGACCCGATAACGTGCAGCTCCTTGAAGTAGAGCGGGGTCCACTCGAAGCGCTTGGGCGGCTCGACACCGGAGACGACCAGCGTGCCACCGGTGGCGAGCAGCCGGAGCGAGGTCTCGACGGTCTCGGTCGAGCCGATCGTGTCGTAGACGACCGCCGGGCCGTCCTGCAGCCAGTCATGCTTGCTCCACGGCTCGAGCGGCGTCGCGCCGACCCGGCCCGCGACCTGTGCGACGAGCTCGTCGGGCGAGGAGGACAGCACGGCGTGAGCGCCGAGACGGGTGGCGAGCGCGGCCCGGGCCCCGGGTCGCGTGGCCGCCCACACCTCGGCGGCCGGATAAAGGTGACGAAGCAGCCCAACCGCCGCGAACGCGAGCGTGCCCGAGCCGTAGACGAGGACGGGCTGGCCGCCGGGGGGCGGCGCGAGCAGGATGGAGCGCAGCGAGACGCTGACGGGATCGGCCAGCACCGCGGCCTCGTCGGAGATGCCGTCGGGGATGGCGAACAGCTGCGAGACGTGCGCGCCGAAGCGCTCGGCGTGCGCCCCGGCGGCCGCCGCGCAGTTCCCGATGTGGATCGAGACGGGCAGGTCGCCGGAGCGGAAGTTGCGGCACCACGGGTAGCGTCCTGCCCGGCAGGCCTCGCACGGCGGGTCGATGCCGCGCGGGCCGCACGACAGCCACGGGTTGAGCACGACCCGCTCGCCGGTATCCGTGCGGCGCCCGACCACCTCGTGGCCGAGCACGTGGGGGAACGACACGAGCGCGGTCAGCGGGTTGTCTCGGGCGCCGTTGAGCAGGATCTGCTTCACGTCGGAGCCGCACAGGCCCGAGAACGTCGTCTCGACGCGCACCCAGTCCTCCGCAGGAAGCGCCAGCTCGGCGACATCCTCCATGCGCACGGGCGCGAGTCGGGAGACGAACGCGCGCTGGTCCAGGCGGCCGCCGATGGTCGAGGCCGCTTCGCGAGCGAGGTTGTGCCGGAACACGAGCGCCTTCACGTCGACTTCCCTTCGCCGGGGCAGCCCAACCTACCAAGGCCAGCGGCACCTGGCAGCAGCGAATTCCGGCCCCGAGGGAGCCGCCCGGGCTGGGCTGCCGGGCACTTTTACCATCTGCGCACTTCCGAGACTGCGGGACGCGCGTTACAAAGTGTTCTGGGCGCAGCGACGGCGCTACATGCCTGAAGTATTCTGGTTTTCCCTCGCCTCGCCGTTTATCTTATAGCCCCAGAGCATGTACCAGATGAACGACATCACCGCCAGTGCGGCGCAGGAAATGACGATCAGGGTCACGGCCGCCTGAGCGTGACGGGCAACGGCCGCCACTCCGGAGCAGGCAGGGTGCGTGTGCGGTTTTGGTCCTGTCCCGCACTGGCTGGCGAGGCCGTTGGTCACCTGCAGGCCGAACACGCCGACGATCGCGAGCGTAACGGCAGCGCCCAGGAAGTCCTTGGCCACGTGAGGCGATGGCCTGCGCGTCTCGCCGAACCCGGGGACCGCCGACAGTTCCTTTTCCAGTTGCCGGAGCACCCGGCGTTCCCTGCGAGCTGCCCGGTGGCCCGATCCCATGCCTCCAGCGTGGGCGGCTCGGCGGCCATTGACAAGTCAGCGACCCGGCGAACCTGCCGTGCCCGCGCACTGACCCCGCTACCTCGCCGGCATGCCGACGCGGCGTCGTTGCGTCCTTTGGTCAGTGCAGTTGATACTTGGTTGTTCTTGCGCCACGGGGTGCTGGTCGCTGCCGTTTCTGGCCCCGGTTCCCGCTGCGGCACTCGGCTGCTCGCCCCAGGCCACGAGCGTGCAGCGGGAGGTCAGTCGATCTCGACGTCGAAATCCCACGAAACGACGGGCCTGGCCGTTCCCGGGGACCAGCGCAGCATGCCGCTGCCGACCGGCAGCACGTCGCGCACGATGAGCGTCACCGTCCGGCCGGGGGCGGCTTCCTCTGGCGGCGGGCCGCCCGGCGCGGTCACCCAGGGGTGATGCAGCCGACCGAGCTCGTCGATGATCGTGAAGTCTGCCGGCCGGATCGGGACCATCCCGGCTGCCCGGCCGAGGGTGACCGTGAACGAGCACGGGCTGGTCGAAGGGACGGGGAACTGGCCCTCCGCGGGGACCGCGGGACCCACGGCGGTCGCGAGGACCTGCCCCCGCGCCAGGTGAACGGAGACCGTATCGCCCTCGATGGCCAGCCACGGGTGCGCCGCGCTGGCCTCGACAACCCGTCCCGTCGGAACCTGCGCCCCGGGCAGCCAGCTGGGGAGTCCTCCGTACCTGGCTGACGACGACGCGGCCGGCTTCGCTGGCTGCGTGTTCTCCCAGTAGGCGGCCGCGGCGGCGAGGCCGGCCAGGGCGAGGCCGACCGCCGCCAGGCGCCCGGCGCGGCGGGAGCCGAGCCGGGCCGCCCGGCTCCCGCGTTGCGCTGATGCCGCTCTCACCCGGCGCTGCTCCGGCGTCGCCGGCGCAGCATGCCGATGCCGGGGAGCGCGCCCGCTGCCGCCAGGCCGGCCAGCGGGACGCCCCACGGACTGTGCCCGCCGCTCCCGGGGCCCTCATCGTGTCCTTGCGGGCTGGTGAACACGTCGGGTCCGAACGGCGCCAGGCCCGGCTGGTCCGCGTAGCCGATGTGGCCCTGCCCGTCGAGGCCGGGGGAGCTGCGCCCGACGGAGAAGAGGTCCTCCATGGTGCGCAGCCAGCTGTAGTGGTTGTAGTAGCGGCTGGTTACCGAGCCGGGCCTGATGTACGCGCTGATCAGCACGCTGCCGGTGTCGCCTCCGCCCGTGGTCGCGCCCGTGGCGCTGAACAGCGGGTCGGTGGACGGCGTGCGCGCGCCGAGCGTAACCCCGCTCACCGGGCCCGTGGTGTCGAGGGGCTCACCGGACGCGTCGACGAGCTTGAACGACCCGGTGTCGACGAACCCGCCGCCCTGAGCCGGGGCCGTCGCCGTGACCGGAGCGTCGGTCACCCGGCCGACGAACGCACCGGCCGGGATGCCGGCCCCGGTCACGGGCCGGCCCTTGTCGGTCGCCACTGCGGAGTTGTCGGCGATCGTCGAGCTGCCCGCCCCGGCCGTCGCCCCCGCGTCGGTGCGCGCGCCCGGGACGGCGTTGCCGCCGCCGAGGAGGCACGTGCCGGCAGGCTGAGCGGGGACCGTCTGGGCGACGCAGTCGCTCGGGCGGTCCACGAACGCGTTGTCACCCGGCCCCGGGTAGAGCTCGTTTCCGCTGGCGTCCCTGGCCAGCGGGGTGTTCGGGCCGGTGGGCTCCTGGTGCACGGTGTCGCCGTACAGCGTCTCACCCGCGGAGTCCGAGGCGATCGAGGCTGCCGCGTCTGGCTTGACCCGCTTGGAGTTGGCGAAGCTATTGCCGGTGTAGGTGAACGGCGGGAAGGCCTCGTCAAAGGTGATGTCGATGAGCCCGCCGTCCTTGAACGCGGGGGACTGCTCGATCTCGGGCACGACGTGCTCGAGGAACAGGTCGGATGCGTAGAGGCCGCCCGTGAAGTTCACCGGGAGGCTGGGGGTGTTCGGGTCGGCGAAGCCGCCGGACAGGTTGTTCCCGTGGCAGACCGCGTCGTGGGCGTCGCTGCAGTTGTTGGGCGAGATCCAGCTGAACGCCGGCGTGGTCTGCTCGCTCTGCAGGTCGTGATACAGGCCGTTGACCGGGTCGAAGAGGCTTGCGATGTGAGCGGAGTCGCAGTCCCCCGCCTGCCGCAGGGACTGGAACCAGGGGAACGGGAAGTGCTTCGGCACGTACTGGTCGGTCGCGTTGGCACTACCAGGACTGGGAAACGCGGTGCTGCCGGTCGGGCCGGGACTGGCATACGGCGCCCCGCAGAACTGCGTGCCGGCGTCGTGCGTCGGTCCGCTGGCGTCGGGATTGCCCAGGTCCTGTGCGTAACCCTTCCAGCTGACTCCGGCCGCGTCGAACTGGTTGAACAGCGTCTGGACGCTCGACGGGTAGACGCAGCCGTTGGTCGCGGGAGCCGCGTTCGGCCCCTGGGACGAGACGAACTGGCCGTAGTCCGGGTTCGACCGAAGCGAGCCCGCGGTGTCGGCCGAGCCGGAGAACTGGTCGTAGAGCGGCTCGCGGCCAGGGCCTCGCGACTAGGGGTAAGGCAAAGGCCTCGGTGCGCTACGCGCCCGGACTGCGGGGCCTGCTGAGCATCCGGCGGCCCTCGATGAGGGCGAGGGTCGCGGCCGCGGCTCGCTCGGCCGCGTGCTCGACGGCAGCGTCCCCGTCGCCGAAGTCGCCGTCGATCAGCAGCATGGCATGGCCGTGGGCCGCGGCCTCCGCGGCCGTGGCCAGGTCATCGGACGACGACGGGTCCTCGCCCGCGACGGCCCTGACGCATTCGAGCAGGGTGGCGTCGAGCGGCTCCTCGGCCGCCTCGACCTCGGGATGGTCGCGCTTGTCGACCCCCGCGACGAACAGGACCTCGAACAGCGGCCGGTTGAACCCGGCGAACCTCACGTAGCAGCGGGCGATGGCCGCGAGTCGCTCCGCAGGCTCCTGGGACCGGCTGATCTCCTGCACCATCTCGCGGTAGAACACCTCGCAGGCCCGCACGGCAACAGCGGCGAGCAGGTCGTCGCGATCGGCGAAGTGGGCGTAGGGGGCGCTGACCGCGACGCCCAGGCGTCGGCTCGCCTCCGCCATGGAGAAGCCGCGGACCCCGCCCTCGCCGATGACCTCTATCGCCGCCTCGATGAGCGCGGCGCGGAGGTCACCATGGTGGTAGCGGTCCCCCTTGCCAGCTGTCGGCATAATCCCTCAGCGTAGGGCGGCCCCGCCGTGATGTGGTAGGTCACTCCGGTCAGCCGTTCCGACGCCTCCCACAGCCGGGCCTGGTCCGCCGCGTCGTGGGAGCGCTCGCTCGACTCCGCCAGGCCCGGGAAGCCGGTGAAGCGCGTGTAGAACCGGCGGCGCGGGCCGTAGTACTCGCCGCCCCGGGCCGAGGGGTCGGCCGCCGCCCGCAACGTGGGCAGCGCGCCCATCTGGACGCTCTGCACAGCCCAGAAGTTGATCACGCGCATGCGCGGGCTGATCAGCGCCTGCTCGAGCCTGGAGCGGGTCCGGAACAGGTTGGTGTAGACGACGCCGGGGTGGGAAGCCAGCGCGATCGTCGGCGCGCCCGCGCCCCTCAGGCGGCGGTCAAGCTCGTAGGTGAACAGCAGGTTCGCCAGCTTGGACTGGCCGTAGGCCTCGTCGGGCCGGTAACCGCCCTCGGACTGAAGGTCGTCGAAGTTCATCGCGCCGTCGAGATGGCCCAGGCTGCTCAGGGTCACGATCCGCGAGCCGGGGGTCGCCAGCAGCCGGTCCAGCACCAGCCCGGTGAGCGCGAAGTGGCCGAGGTGGTTCGTGGCGAAGGTGAGCTCGAACCCGTCCTCGGTCCGCTCGTAGGGCACCTCCATCACCCCGGCGTTGTTGATCAGCAGCGCCAGCCGCGGGCAGACCGAGCGGATCTCGTCGGCGGCCTCGCGCACGGACGCGAGCGACGCGAGATCCAGGCGGACCGTCGTGACGCGGGCGCGCCGGTCCCCGGCCCGGATCCGGTCAGCGGCCCGCTTCGCCTTGTCGAGGTCCCGGCAGGCCAGGACCACCTCGGCGCCGCGCTCGGCGAGCACCCTCGCGATCTGGAGGCCGAGCCCGGCGTTCGCGCCGGTCACCACCGCGGTCCGGCCGGACAGGTCAGGGATGTCCGCCGTCGTCCACCGCTTCATCAGGTCCTCCCGCCAGCACCATCTGATAGGCATCCAGATTCTGATACCCATTAAGATAACTGCCTCACCAGAAGGTGACAAGCCCGCGGGCCTGCGGTGCGGCCGCAGCGGGCCTGCGGTGCGGCCGCCGCGGGCCGGCGATGCGGCCGCCGCGGGCCTGCGGTGCGGCCGCCGCGGGCCGGGCATCAACCGGGTGGTTGGCCCCCTGCACCGGCTAGAGCCGGATCGGCGGCCCTTTCACCCGGCTCGCCCGGAGTCCGGGAGGCTGGTCGAGCGGAGCACAGGCCCATCGCATCGAAATTGTGTTCTACTAGACGGATGACCAGCGCTTCCTGGCCTGCTGAGTGCCGCCTCCATCATCCCTGGAAGCCGGGCACGGTCACGGTGACCTGGGAACCGTGCGAGTGCCCGGCCGCCCGCGCCGCGCGCGGCGGCCACGTCAAGGTCAGGTGCAAGGCACGGGGCTGCGTGGAGACCTGGTGGTCTCCCGTGCACCGGGCCGAGCGCCGACTCCTCGGCCACCGCGAGGATCACCGGCGTTAGCGCGGCGGCCGCGATCTCGTCGCACTTCACGCTGGGTCGTCCGGGAAATACGCGCGAATGCGTACAGTGCTCCGCATGGCGCTTGAGTCCGGCCTGGCGGGAGAGATCGCTGAGCGTGGCTCCCGCGCACGCGGAGTCATACCGCATGGCCATGGCGGCCGGGATCCACGTCGGCCACGGTGCGCGAGCTCGAGCACCTGGCGGCGCTCGGCCTGCCGCCGCGTGACGCGCTGCTGGCTGCGACCCGGGTCCCGGCCGCGTGGCTCGGCATCGACGGGGAAGTAGGTTCTGTAGAGGTCGGGAAGCGGGCCGATCTCATCGCGATGAAAGCCGACCCGACGCAGGCCGTGTCCGCGCTGCGCACGCTGCACTGGGTCATGAAAGACGGTCACGTGCATCGTAACGATGCGTGGGTGAGGTGAACTTAGATGCCTGGGCGGACGTAACGTGACTCCCGGTGCCGGCCGCGGCGGGCGCGAGCTCAGCATCGCGCTGCAGTCGGACGAGGACCTCGCGACCTACGCCAGCCTGGCCCCGCGGATCGAGGAGCTCGGCTTCCGGACCGTCTCGGTCTACGGCGACCTGCTGTATCCCTCGCCGCTGCTGCCGCTCATCACGGTTGCCCGGGCGACGCGCAGCATCCGGCTCGGGCCGGCCTGCCTGAACCCCTACCTCCTGCACCCGGTGGAGATCGCGAACCAGCTGCAGATCCTCGACACCGTCTCGGGCGGCCGGGCGTATCTCGGGCTGGCCCGCGGGGCGTGGCTCGATGCGGTCGGGGTCGCCCAGGAGCGGCCGATCCGCCGCCTGCGGGAGGCCGCGGATGTGGTCCGGTACCTGTTCTCCGGGCGCGGGGAGGCCTACCGGGGCCAGATCTTCCAGGTGGAACCCGGCATGCGCCTCGCGTACCGGCCGGTGCGCGAGGATGTCGACCTGCTGCTCGGGGCGTGGGGCCCGCTCGGGGTATCCCTGGCCGGGGAACTGGCCTCCGAGGTCAAGATCGGCGGTTCCGCGAACCCGGCGCTGCTGCCCGCGGCGCTCCGGGCGCTGGCCCGCGGCGAGGCGCGCGCCGGCCGGGAGCCCGGCGAGGTCGGCCTGGTGTGCGGGGCGGTCACCGTGGTCGACGAGGACGGGGCGCGCGCCCGGCGCCTGGCCCGCGCCGAGGTGGCCACCTACCTCCCGGTCGTCGCCGCGCTGGATCCCGCGCCCGGACTCGACGCGGTCGACCTGGCCACGATGCAGCGCCTGGTTCGCGCCGGTGATCACGAGGCGGCGGGACGGCTGGTCCCCGACGCGGTGCTCGGCCGCTTCGCGTTCTGCGGCACCCCCGGCCAGGTCACCGCCCAGGTCGAAGCGCTGTTCGAGGCCGGAGCCACCCGCGTCGAGTTCGGCACGCCACACGGCCTCACGGCCGCCCGCGGCATCGAGCTCCTGGGCCAGCGCGTGCTGCCCGCGGTCCTGGGGGATTAGTCACCGCCGGGGGCCCGCGAGCGGGCCCAGCTTCTCGCCGGTGAGCCGCTCGAGGATCTCCCGGCCGATCGGCAGCGCGGCGGTGGCCGCGGGCGACGGCGCATTGAGGACGTGCAGGATCGAGCCCGGCCCCGTGCCCTGGCTGACGAACAGGAAGTCGTCCACCAGCGTGCCGTCCGCGCGAACGGCCTGCGCGCGCACCCCGGCGCCCGCGGGCTCCAGGTGCTCGGCCCGGATCTCGGGCAGCATCCGCTGGATCTGCCTGGCCATCGCCCGCTTCGACAGCGACCGGTACGTCTCCCCGATGCCGTAGCGCCAGTGCTTCCTCGCGAGCCTGATCATTCCCGGGTAGGTCAGCGACCTCGCCAGCTCCGAGGGGCGCACGGTAGTCCACGAGTATCCCTCCCGGGCCAGCGCGAGCACCGCGTTCGGCCCGGCGTGCACGCGCCCGTCGACCCCGCGGGTGGCGTGCACCCCGAGGAACGGGAGCGCCGGGTCGGGCACCGGGTAGATCAGGCCCCTGACCAGTCCGGCCGCCTCCCCCGTGAACCCGGAGTACTCGCCGCGGAACGGGATGATCGCCGCGCCCGGATCCGCGCCCGACGCTCGGGCCAGCTCGTCACAGTGCAAGCCGGCGCAGACCACCACCTGCGCGGCCACCAGGTCTCCGCGGTCCGTGCCGACCACGACCACACCTTCACGCCGGGTCAGGCGGCGCACCCCGGTGCCCAGGCGGATCTCGCCGCCCTCCTTGGCGATCAGCTCGCCGAGCTTTCCGCATATCGCGCGGTAGTCGCAGATCCCGGTCGACGGCACCCACAGTGCGGCGATCCCGCGCACGTGTGGCTCGCGGGAGCGCATGCCCGCCGGGTCGAGGCGGTGGTTCTCGACGCCGTTGGCATGGCCGCGCCGCTCAAGCTCGGCCAGGCGCGGCAGTTCCTCGGGCTCGGTCGCGACGACGAGCTTGCCGCTCACCTTGTGCGGCAGATCGTGCTCGCGGCAGAACGCCACGGTCTCGGCGCATCCCAAGACGGCCAGGCGCGCCTTGAGCCCGCCGGGCGCGTAGTAGAGACCGGAGTGGATCACGTTGGAGTTGTGGCCGGTCTGGTGGCTGGCTAGCCGCGGCTCCCGCTCCAGAACCATGACGCGGCGCCCGGTCCGGGCCACGGCGTGCGCCGTGGCCAGGCCGATGATCCCGCCCCCCACCACCAGGACGTCGAGCCTCGGCGCGGCGCTCACGGCCCGACGCTACTTCCGCCACCTGATGGCGGCGAGCCGGTCGGCCGACACGTAACCCTGGTCGGCGAACCAGCGCGCGGACTCCTCGATCGCCTCGTGCGCGGGCCGCGAGGTGTATCCGATCTCCGCCCGGGCGCGGTCGTCGTTAAAGATCATTTTCGTCGCGGACATGCGGGCCGCCTCGAGCGGCACGCGGGGCTCACGCCGCAGCAGCCGCCCCTGGACAAAGGTGGAGGCGGCGCCCACGCTGAGCGCGAGCGTGCGCGGGATCGCAAACCGCGGCATCGGCAGGCCGCTGTAGTCGGCCAGGATCTGCAGCACCGCCCGCATCGTCAGGTTCTCCCCGCCGAGGATGTAGCTGCGGCCGCGGCCGCCGTGCTCGAGCGCGGCCATATGGCCGCGGGCCAGGTCGTCGACGTGCGTGACGTTCATCGCGGTATCCACGAACGCCGGCAGCCTGCCGTTGAGGAAGTCGACCACGACCCGCTGCCCGGTCGGCGTCGGCGCCACGTCGCCGGGTCCCAGCGGGAACGTGGGCAGGACGATGCAGACGTCCAGCCCCTGCGCCGCGGCTCTGAGCACCTCGTGCTCGGCGATGAACTTGGACCGCTTGTAGTGGCCGAACAGGTGCGAGATGTCAGCGAAGCTCGTCTCGTCGGCCGGCACGCCGTGCCTGGTCTGGCCCAGCCCGAGGACGCCGACGGTGGAGGTGTACACCAGCCGCTCGCATCCCGCGGCCCGCGCGCCGTGGAGCATGTTGAGCGTCCCGCCGACGTTGACGTCGTAGATGATCCGCGGGTCACGTGCCCAGAAGCGGTAGATCGCCGCGAGGTGGAACACGAAGCGGGCGCCCCGGCACGCGTCCCGGACGGCGGCGGCGTCCCTGATGTCCGCGACGATGCGCTGCGCGTCGATATCCTTCAGGTTGCGCTCGTCGGCATCGGGCTCGACCAGGACGGCGACCTCCGCGCCCGTGGCCCGCACCGCGCGGGTCACGGCGGAGCCGATGAACCCCGAGGCCCCGGTGATGAGCACCCGGTCTCCCGGCTCGAGGCGAACAACGTCGGTCATGGTCGTTTGCTGCATTGTCGGCATGATAGGGGGTGCGAAAGGTGCGCGTGGTTCGAGCGGGGGATGAAGCAGTACGTGGGTGACGAGGAGGGACGCGAGCCGTCGGACGCGACAGGCACGGCGGCGCTCGTCGCCGGCTGGTCGCACGGCCACCGTGACGTGTCCGGGGGGTGGCTGCGGCCGACCGTTTTCGGCGCGGTCGACGGCCTGGTCACGAACGCCTCGCTGATCGCCGGGCTGGGCGGCGGCGGCGTGTCCGCGCACACAATCGTGCTGACCGGCGTGGCCGCGCTGGTGGCGGGCGCGTTCTCGATGGGCACCGGCGAGTACATCTCGGTGACCAACCAGAACGAGCTGGTGCACGCGGAGGTCGCCCTCGAGCGCCAGATGCTGGCCCGGTTCCCGAAGGCCGAGCAGGACGAGCTGGCCGGCTACTTCCGTGAGTACGGCGCCGATCCGGAGACCGCGGCCCGGATGGCCGCCGCGGTGTCCAGCGACCCCAGCACGGCGCTGCGGGTGCACACCCGCGAGGAGCTCGGCGTCGACCCCACCGAGCTGCCCTCGCCGATCCTGGCCGGGGTGGCGTCGCTGCTGTCCTTCTCCCTGGGCGCGCTGGTGCCGCTGCTGCCCTACCTGGCCGGCCTGC
>Ga0070698_100002288_pt1 | contig 21210 bp, 18 predicted proteins | sample KBSK1502metaG_FD_65477 | JGI IMG/M metagenome (GOLD analysis project Ga0070698, IMG submission 65477) | Corn, switchgrass and miscanthus rhizosphere microbial communities from Kellogg Biological Station, Michigan, USA - KBS K1-50-2 metaG | ecosystem: Host-associated > Plants > Roots >...
GCAAGAGACCGAACCCTGACAAAAATTGTCAGAATTATCGATTACTTACCAAAGGAACCAGTCCAACCAAACCCCTAAAGGCCTGACGTCGGACGGGTAAATTAATTCGTCGACTATATGACACACTGTTGAGTTCTCAAACATCAGACGCGCACCAGTTCAGTCCTTCCGGACCTCGTCTGGGGCAACCTGACAAAACTTACCGGGTTGTAGTTCGCGATGCAAATCGCTTTGTTTCTCCCGGCCCCCGGCACACGTCAACCCTGCCGATTTGTGTGGAGGCGGCTTGCGCACGCACTCGACCCGCCTCGGCTGAGGTGAGAGTGAAGGGTTTCGCTCCTGAGCCGGGAGCCCGACCTCGCGGTCTTGCTCCCCGCCGCTCTGGGCGACAGGAGAGAACATTAGGACAGCCGCGCGGCAAGTACAAATCGGGGTGGCGTGACCCAGACCACATCAGGCGTTTCCGCAGGTCAGAGCCCGAATTCAGGGCTCCGGGACGGTGATTCCGGGCGCGTCGGCCACCGTGCGACAGCCCGCGAGCCGCATCGGCTCGGTCAGCTCGAGGCGGAGTTCGTGGTGCAGCGCACAAACACCGTCGACGTAGACCTCCGCCTCATCCCCGACAGCTCTCACCACCGAGGGCAGGGCGACGGCTGTGGACACGGTGCGATCCAGCTGCCGACCTCCGTGGTTGGACACCCAGACGGCGCCAGCCCCCGCCTGGATCGCCCTCCGGGCGTCGTCGGGCCGCATCACGCCTTTCACCACGACCGGCAGTCCGGTGGTGTCGTGCAGCCAGCCGGCGTCGCGAGGTCCCAGATCGGTGGCCTTCTCGCTGCCCGGCTCCGAGGGCAGCCGCGAGCATCGGCTCGGCCAGAGTGCGGTCTGCGGGCAGGTAGGCCTGCAGTTACCAGGCGGCGCCGGTGGCGCCGATGTCAGCGAACGGCGTGCCGGCATTGCTGGACACCACGAGCGGGGAGCCGGCGTCGCTGCAGGCATGAGCCATCGCGAGGCCTCCGCGGCGGTGACGCCGTCGCGAGCACCCTGGCTGAGGTAGCGGAACAGCGGGACCGGCAGGTCGTCGCGCGCACGGCGTACGAGCTCGTCCTGCCAGCGCGCCACGGTTCAGCCGACCTCGACGCCGGCCAGGTTCTTCTTGCCTCGGCGCAGCACCAGCCAGGTGCCACCGATGAGGTCACCGCCGGTCGGTGTGAAGTCGGGGTCCTCGATCCGGGTGTTGTTGAGGTAGGCGCCGCCCTCGCCGATCGTGCGGCGGGCCTCGCCGTTGCTCTTCGACAACCCACTCGCCACCAGCAGCTCCACGATGGTGCCGGGCTTGTCGACCCGGGTGGCCCCGGCCTCCCGCAGCGCAGCTGCGAGAGTGTCGACGCTGAGGTCGTGCAGGTCGCCGCCCCCGAACAAGGCGGCCGAGGCTGCCTTGATCCGCTCGGTCTCCTCAGCTCCATGGACGAAGGTCGTCACTCGCTCGGCCAGCGCCTTCTGCCCGGCGCGCAGGAAGGGCTTCTCGGCGGTCTGCTGCTCGAGCGCCTCGATCTCCTCGCGGGACAGGAAGGTGAAGATGCGCAGCAGCTCGGAGACCTGGGAGTCCTCGACGTTGAGCCAGAACTGGTAGAAGGCGTAGGGCGACATCATCGACGGGTCGAGCCAGAGCGCACCGCCCTCGGTCTTGCCGTACTTGGTGCCGTCGGCCTTCGTGATCAACGGGGTCGCGAAGGCATGCGCCTTGCCGCCTTCGGCCCGGCGGATCAGCTCTGCGCCGCCGGTGAGGTTGCCCCACTGGTCGCTGCCGCCGAACTGCAAGGTCACGCCGTGCTCCCTGAACAGGTGCAGGAAGTCCATCGACTGCAACAGGATGTAGCTGAACTCGGTGTAGCTGATGCCCGCTTCGAGGCGGGTCCGCACCACGTCGCGGGCCAGCATCCGGTTGACCGGGAAGTGCTTGCCGATGTCACGCAGGAAGTCGATGACCGACATCGACTCGGTCCAGTCGTAGTTGTTGACGATCGTCGCGGCGTTGGGTCCCTCGAAAGAGACGAACGGAGCCACCTGGGCCCGCACCTTCTCGACGTACGACTGGACGACATCGAGGGAGTTGAGGATGCGCTCGCCGGAGTCCTTGGGATCGCCGATCATCCCCGTGGCGCCGCCGACCAGGATGTAGGGGGTGTGGCCGGCGTCCTGCAGCCGGCGTGCGGTCGCGAGCTGGACCAGGTTGCCCATGTGCAGGCTCGCCGCCGTCGGATCGAAGCCGACATAGAAGCGCACGCTCCCCTCGCCCAGCGCTTCGCGCAGGGCGTCGCGGTCGGTCGAGTGGGCGACCAGGCCGCGCCACTCGAGCTCGTCGAGAACGTTCGGTTCGGAGGACAACGTGCTTCCTTTCAGTGCGGCCGGGTGCCCGGCCGCGGCCCAGCCTACGGCCAGCGTCGGATGACCCTGCGCTAACCTCAGCAACCATGATGGCGGTGCCGGAGCACGGGTTCGTGTTCCTCTCGACTACGAAGACCGGGTCCACCGCCATCGAGAACAGCTTCGCGCGGCACGCCCAGATCGTGGCGCGGCGCCCGGTCTCGTTGAAGCACGTCAACGTCCGTGCCTTCAATTACTCGTTCGCGCCGATCCTCGCGACCCACGGCTACAAGCGCGGGACCTACGAGCTCGTCTGCGTGGTGCGCGAGCCTGTCGACTGGGCAGCCTCGTGGTGGCGCTACCGCTCGCGGCCCGAGGCGGCCGGGCATGCGTCGTACACCGGAGACATGAGCTTCGATGCGTTCGCCGAGCGGATCGTGGCCGGCGACGTCGAGCTGGGCAGCATGGCCAACTTCGTGCAGCGCAAGGACGGCAGCATGGGGATCGACCGGATGTGGCGCTACGAGCACATCGACAAGCTGGCCGAGTGGATGGCGCAGAAGATCGGGATCGTCACCCCCCAGCTGCGACCGGCGAACGTCTCGCCTGACCGGCAGACAGTGGTCTCGCCGTCGACGCGGACCCAGCTCGAGGAGTTCTACGCCGAGCACCTCGCGCTCTACCACGCCGCAGTCTGACGACGTGGGGCGTGATCTCACGCCTGAGGGATGACCACCATCCCTTCTCCCAGGAGATCACCATGCGACACCTCACCTTCCGGGCCCTCGCAGCGCTCTGCGTCGCCGCCGCCTTCGCGCTCGCCCCGAGTACGGCGAGCAACGCCCGCCCGGCTCCCGACCAGGTCTCGGGACTGATGACGCCCGACAACCCGTCTGCGCCGACGTGCGTGGACATCCCCGATGCGCTCGGCTCCTACGTCGTCACCGGCACGTTGACCGGTTGCTGGTACATCGACGGTGCCAGCACGTGGCAGGAGAACGGCAACGGCGGCCTGCTCGCGGCGGGCACCGAGACCTTCGTGGGCTGCCTCGGCAGCGACTGCGGCCGGCTGCACACGACGTTCACGTTCACCGCACAGTTCGCGGACGACGGGACCGAGATCCACGGTCGCTGCCACCACCCGATCGTGAGCGGTGAGGGTGACTTCGAGGGCGCAACCGGCGTCATCAACATGCACGACCTGCCGAACGGCTGTGCGACGTACGCCGGCCACGTGTCGTACTGACTGAGGAAGGGTCCAGCCTCCGCCGGCGGGCAGGTGTCCGTCGGCGGAGGGGCCTGGCTGGGTCAGGGAGTGCTGGCGAAGAACGGTGAGAACTTGGCGAGGGTCTCGGACCCGGTCTGGTCCCAGGACTGGGCCCTCGTCCCGAAGCTGCTGATCCCGCCGACCTGCCAGGCCACCGGGCGCTCCTTGAAGCAGGACATCGGCATCTTGAACTGAACGACGTTGGCGGTCACGTTCCAGTTGAGCGTCACGTCTTCGATTCCGCAGAGCGAGTCCCTGCCCGGCCTGACCGGCGGTTCGTTGAGCACGCCGTTCTTGGCCGTGGTGACGTAGAGGACGCCACTGCGGGTCCGGAGCCAGAGCACGAACTGCTGCGTCGAATGGGCTCCGGGAAGGACATTGCGAGCCAGCATCCGGCCGTACAGGAAGTTGCCCGACCGCCAACCGGTCACCCGAAGGAGGTCGATGCTTGCCTGGCCGGGCGTGTGCCCGACCACGTCGTTCGGCGCGTCACGAACGCTCGCCCTCTCCGGAAGGCTCGCGGCCGCAACCGTCGACGCAGGCAGGAACAGCACGGCCGCCAGCAGGGCGACCAGAGCGCACGTGAACTTCTTCATGGAAATCCCCCGATCGTTTGATGCGCAGATCCATTCAAGTTAAGGACCTGCGTGGTCCCGCGTCGATGGCTGGGCTCTCCCCCGGTGTAACTCTGGGGTTGCGGTGACCCGTTCGGGTGGCCTCGTCGTTGCCATCGACAACCCGCGGTCGACCGGAGCATCGTGGAGGCGACCCTAGGAGCCCGCCATGCGCCCACCCTCCCTTGTCTCGGCCCTGCTCGTCGCGGCCCTCGTGGCCGCCCCGGCCTCGGCCGCACCACCCCCGTCATCGATCCCGCTGCCGGTCGGCTTCCAGCCCGAGGGCATCGCGCTCGGCGAGGGGACCACGTTCTACGTGGGTTCGCTGCTCGATGGCGACATCTACCGGGGCGACCTCGCCACCGGAGCCGGCTCGCTGTTCATCGACGTCTCGAACCGGGCCGCGGTCGGCATGCGGGTCGACAAGGAGCGTGACCTGCTGTTCGTGGCCGGGTTGGTCACCGGACATGTGTACGCCTACAGCACCGTCGACGGCTCGACGGTCGCGGACGTCACGGTCGGGCCCGGCTCCTTCACGAACGACGTCGCGCTGGCCAACGGGGCGGCGTACTTCACCGACACCTTCGCACCCAAGATCTATCGCGTGGAGTACGGCGACGGCTCCTGGGCAGTCTCGACCATCAACGTGACCGGTCCAGCCGGCGTTTCGATCCCGAACACGTTCGGGCTCAATGGCATCGATGCCACCCCGGATGGTTCGACCCTGATCGTCAACCACACCGAGTTGGGCATCGTGGCCACCGTCGACCCGATCACCGGGGCCAGCCAGGAGATCGCCCTGGCCGGAGATGGTCTGATCCCGCGCACGCCGGACGGCCTCCAGCTCGAGGGCCACACGCTCTGGATCGTCGAGAACTTCGCGAACACGATCGCCAAGATCAGCCTCGCACCGGACCTGTCCTCCGGTCGCATCGTCTCGAACATCACCTCTCCCCTGTTCCGGGTGCCCACGACGGTCGTCAAGCACGGCGCGACGCTGGCCGCCGTGAACGGCCGCTTCGACCTCGGCTTCCCGCCGCCGTTCGGCCCCGGCGCGCCGCCCGGCACGGACTTCAACGTCGTACAGATCCGGCCGTGAAATTTCGGGCTTCGTGGGGCGGGTGGGGCTCGAACCCACGACCCAAGGATTATGAGGGCGCCCCGGCCCAGAAACGCGACGGTCGAAATCCGGAAATCACGCTCAAACTAAGGGGCATCGTTGCTGGATCAGGGCGCCCTTTTCGAGCGGTTCTCAGATCTCCTGCGGACTGAGTGCGGACTGGACCCATACCTGCCGCGACCCCGATAGCTAGCCAGACCAGGACCGCGGACGCCGGGTCAAGACTCGAGCTTGCTCGATCGCGTAGCGACGCGAAAGCGGTCTTGACGCGGTGGCCGGGGTCCGGACAATTCGGCGTCGGGGTCGCGGCTTTCGCACGCCCCAGCGAGCTGGAAGGTGGGGTGCGCGAGGACGGCGCGCCAGCGCCGCCCGCAGCGCGGGGCCCCGCCCGCGCCGGCGGAGCCGGCGCTCTTGAGCCAGTAAGGAAGGTTGTAACCGATTCGGCTCACGGCTCACGGTTCGGATGCGGTCGATCATGCCGCCGATAGTGCGCGGACCTGCCGAGTTGAGTGCGTCGGCCGGACTGCCGCGGACGTCCTGCGTTGGGGCCACGTTTTGCAGGACGTTACAACCGCCGCTCGTGCCGAGGAGCGCGTGCGTCACTCCGGCCCAGAAGGACGCACCTGACGACGGATCTGAATCGGCACGGCATAAGAGTGCGCCAACTGGCGGCGGTGCGTCGCAGGTCTGCCCCGTGGATGAACGGGTGCAGGACACGTTCGACTGGTTGCACGTGGCTCCCACCGGCGGGCCTCTCCACAGGCAAGGCCCGCCGCAGTTCAAGCCCTCACGGAGCCGGTTGGTTCTCCGGGTTGGTTCCACCCGCGCAGGTTCCATGGCCCGCGTCACCAGGAGACCCCTGAGTGTGAGGCGTTTGTACGATGCTATCGATTGGCCCCTGGTCCGGGTTCATGTCATTCAACCCGTTGTAGGAGCAGATCGACTGCGAGTGTGCCGGCGCACCGGTGCGCACTCCCGAACCGGAACCCGCCACACCCGGCGTGCCTGGCGAGCCCGTCACCTCGCCAGCGAAAGCGGCGCTGGAGGTTCCACCCACAAGGGCGAATGTGCAAACCACAGCCGCAAGTACCGACTTCATATGCGTCATCGGTTCCTCCTTTGAAATAGCTTGTTGCAGTTCCCCCATGTGCGTAACATTGCGCCGCTCGCAGCGCTTAGTCCATGACTCGAACGGGCCCCGGGGGTCCCGAAACGCACTCTCATGCCGCTGCCCGATTGGCATCGTCAGCCCAGCAGAGCAAGGACTTCGTCCGCGTGGTCAAGCAGCGCCTTCCTCAACTCGTGGCGACGGGACACTCCGAGACATCGACGAACGCTGGTTGACGCGATCCCATCCACGTGGTGGTCCACAGGTGGGATGTCGAGAGCTTGCGCGAGTGTCGGAGGGCCGTGGCATCGTTGTTGGTGCGGGCCACTGAAGACGAATTGAACGGGTATATCCCAGGGGGTCGGCTCCCCACCCCGGCAAGGACCTGAGTGCCTTTCAGCCATGACAAACGAGCGCCGCACAAAACACACACGACATGAGCAGCACCAGTCCCGCGACGTCCTTGGTCAGCCATGCTCGGCGCTCGCCTGGTCCCGTCGTCGAGTCTTCGCTTCTTGCAGGACCGCGGAGCCCCTGAACCGGGTGTGCCGCGCGAACGGGACCAACGCATTTGCGGCGATCGCGCGGCACACCCCCTCTCGGGTGGTGAGTGATGGTGAGCCTGCGAAGCCAGGGCGCGGTCTTCGATGCGGTGTTTGCTGCGTACCCCCAGCTCGTGCCCGGACAGGACCGCCAGCCTGACCCCGGGTTGGGGATCGACCCACGATCGCTGACCCGCGACGAGCTGGTCGGGCTGGTTTCGGCCGATCGCTGGGTGCCGTGGACCGAGGCTCTGGAACGAGTCGGGAACTGTGCCCGCCCGATCCTGCTGCGCGGCCGCTCTGAGCGCGTCGATGTGGTCACTGGGGAGATCGTGTCGACGTACTCGTCCGAGCAGGAGCAGCTGGGGGTCACGCACATCCGGTGTGGCAACCGCCGCGAGTCCGCCTGCCCACCTTGTTCGCGGCTCCATGCCGGGGACACCTTCCAGATGATCCGGGCCGGGATGGTCGGCGGGAAGACCGTGCCGCCGACGGTGGTGAACAACCCTTTGGTGTTCGCGACGCTGACCGCGCCATCGTTCGGAAAGGTCCACGGCCGGCGTGACAGTACTCAGGTGTGCCACCCGCGGACACGCGGCCCGGCGAAGTGCGAGCACGGTCGCCCGCGTACCTGTCCTGTCCGGCATGGCGAGGACGACGAACTGCTCGGGCAGGCGTTGTGCCTGGAGTGCTACGACTACGCCTCCCAGCTCGTGTGGCAGTGGTGGGCGCCCGCGCTGTGGCGGCGGTTCACGATCGGACTGCGCCGCTCCATCGCGAAGGACCTCGGGGTCGCCGCGACCCGGCTGAGCACTGTCGCCACGGTCCAGTACGCCAAGGTCAGCGAGCAGCAGGCTCGGGGCGCCGTGCACTTCCACGCTCTCGTCCGGCTTGATGGACCCAAGACCGAAGAGGGTTTCGCGCCCGCTCCGGCAGGCATGGATGCGTCACGACTTTCGCGCCACATCGAACGAGCGGCGCTCGCGGTCCGGCTCAGCGTTCCTGGCGTCGACGAGGACGACCCGGAGCGGATCCTGGCGTTCGGTGTCCAGGTCGATGCTCGCCCCGTGCGCGCACGACGTCGCGACGATGACCCCACTCGAGGGTTGTCGGCCGAACAGGTTGCGGGCTACCTGGCCAAGTACGTCACCAAGTCGGCTGGCGACGACCAGGCCCAGGCCCATGACCGCCACCACCGTCGACTCACGCGCACGGCTCGCACGCTGGCGCGGCGAGCAGCTCACTCCGGGGACGCGGACAGTCCCTACCGGCTGCTGGGCAAGTGGGTCCACGAGTACGGCTATCGCGGGCACTTCGCCACCAAGTCCCGCCGGTTCTCCATCACCCTCGGCGCGCTCCGGAGGGCTCGACGACGGGCCCAGGCCCTCGTGGCCGACGCCAACCGCGAGGGCCGCACCATCGACCTGGCCGCGCTCGAGGCCGAGCTCCTAGCCGACGAGGAGACCGAAACCACGGTCGTGCTGGGCCAGTGGACGTTCATCGGAACCGGCTGGAACAACCGCGCCGAGACCGCCCTGGCCCTCGCAGCTGCCGCCAGGGCTCGCGAACACGACCGCCATGAACCACAGCACCGCAAGAACCCAACCACAACGGAAGGACCACGATGAACAAGCAGCCTCAGGGCCGCCGCGACCGATTCCGGCGCGGCTGTGGAAGGTGCAGGAGACTGCCGAGTTTCTCGGGGTTCCCACGTCCACGTTGTACTACTGGAGCTACCTCGGGGAGGGCGGTCCGCCGATCCTGCGCATCGGACGGTCGCTGCGGTACGACCCGTACTCGGTCATCGAGTGGGCGCGGTCCCGGGCGGCCTGAGATGGGAGCATCCAGAAACGTGACAACGGCAGGTGGCGGGCTCGCTACCGCGATCCGTTCGGGAAGGAACATGCACGCCACTTCGGCCGGCGCCTGGACGCCGAACGCTGGCTGGCCTCGGTGGAGAACGCCAAACATCGCGGGGAGTGGATCGACCCGGCGCTGGCCAGGATCACCGTGGGCGACTGGGCCAGGAAGTGGATCGATGCCCAGGTGCAGCTCAAGCCACTCACGGTCGAGCGGTACCGCAACATCCTGCGGGTCCAGGTGCTTCCGCACTGGGAGCGACCTCGCCTGGCGGAGGTGACACACGCTGACGTGGTGGCCTGGCTCGTTGGCCTCCAGGCCGATGGCTACGCGCCGGCCACGATCCGGCAGACACATCGGGTGTTCTCCCTGATGCTGACGTTGGCCGTTCGAGATCGCCGCCTCTCGTACAACCCCGCCGAGGGAGTTCGGCTCCCCCGGGTGCACCGCAAGGAGCCGGTCTTCCTGTCCCATGCCCAGGTCGACCAGCTCGCCGAGGCGTGTGCCGGCTATGAGCTGTTCGTGAGGCTGCTCGCCTACACCGGGCTGCGGTGGGGTGAGGCCACCGCGCTCCAGGTCCGGAGGGTCGACCTGATGCGTCGTCGCCTCGAGGTGGTGCGCACAGCCATCGACCTCGGCAACGAGGTGACGTACGGGACTCCGAAGACGCACCAGCATCGATCGGTGCCCATCCCCCGGTCGCTGATCGATGGGCTCGCCGAGCACATGTCCGGCAAGCATGCCGACGACCTGGTCTTCACCTCGCCCCGAGGCACCCCGATGCGCAACCACAACTTCCGCGGTCGGGTGTTCGTACCCGCGGCAGCGCAGATCGGCGTACCTCACATGACCCCGCACGACCTGAGACACACAGCGGCGAGCCTCGCGGTCCAGGCCGGAGCCAACGTCAAGGCGGTCCAGCGCATGCTCGGGCACGCGTCCGCGGCCATGACCCTCGACGTCTACGCGGGCCTCTTCGGGGACGATCTCGATGCCGTTGCGGACCGCCTCGATGAGGCAGCCGCGCGGGCTCGTGCGGACCAAATGCGGACTGGGAGCCTCGATGCCGAGGTCCTCCCCCTCTCCTTCGGAGGCGCACATGGCCTCTGACCTGCACGTTTGCCTGGTGGGGCGGGTGGGGCTCGAACCCACGACCCAAGGATTATGAGTCCTCTGCTCTGACCGACTGAGCTACCGCCCCTCGAGGGAGGAACGTACCGCCAGATGGCGGACTCTGGCGCGTGCGGGTCGCCACGGCGCGCGCTCGCGACGTACGGTCGAGGCACCAACAAAGCGAGCTCGGAAGCGGAGACAGGTGTCGTGACGACGGTCAAGCAGCGGATCCCGGCAGGTGTGAAGAGGCGTGCGCGCCAGGTGCAGCAGGCACTGAAGGCGGAGGCCCCGGCCCCGGCGCCCGTGAAGAAGACGCCGGCCCAGCGCCGGCAGGCACATCGGCTGCAGGTGCTGGCGAAGTGGGAGCAGCGAGGGTTCGCGATGCCCGCGCCCAAGCGGGTCAAGTGGTCGGTGCTGAGCCGCTACGGACGGGCCACCGACACCTGGATCGAGACCGGCACCTACCGCGGCGACACCACCGCGTGGCTGGCCAAGGAGGCCGCCCACGTCTGGTCGATCGAACCCGAGCCGACACTCGCCAAGGCCGCCATCGAACGGTTCGCCGACAACGACAAGGTGACCATCGCCGAGGGTCTCTCGGAGGACCGGCTGCCAGAGATCCTGGCGAAGGTCGAAGGTCCGGTGTCGTTCTGGCTGGACGGACACTTCTCCGCCGGCGTCACCCACCGCGGCCCGGCCGACACCCCGATCCGCGAGGAGCTCGCGGCGATCGAGGAGCATCTCCCCCGGCTCGGACAGGTCCGGGTGCTGGTCGACGACCTGCGGTGCTTCGACCCCAGCAACCCGGCGTGGGCGGCGTACCCGACGCGTGGCTGGCTGGTCGCCTGGGCCGAGCGCAACCAGCTGAACTGGACGATCGAGCACGACATCTTCGCCGCCTGGAACTAACGACGAAGCGGCCCGGTTGGCGATTGCTCGCCGATCGGGCCGCTCCTCATCTGCTCCCCCGGTTGGACTCGAACCAACAACCCTCCGGTTAACAGCCGAATGCTCTGCCAGTTGAGCTACAGGGGACTGCGTTGCAGCCCGCATAGGTTAGCAACTTGATTCTGGTGTTGCGAATCGGGTCGCCACCTCTTGCTCGCGGCGGGGATCAGCCGTCGCCGACGTCGGCGCGAGCGCTCTGGAGCGCCGCTTCCGCGAGATGTTGTACGGCGGGATCGGCCGGATCGATGCCGTCCTGGAACTCGAAGATCCAGGTGATGGGGCCGTGCCCGGAGGGTGCCCGGCGGCCGATCACGAACAGCCCGCGCCGGCCGTCGACGGCCACGTGCCGCTGGAGCACGACGCTCGCCGTCACTCGCTCTCGCACGAGCTGGAGCAGCCGCCCGGGCTCAGGAAGCGCGAGGCGGTGCACCGGTCGCTCGTCTCCCCAGTGGCCGACCTCGGCAACGACGAGGGCGCCGCCCTCCTTGTCCCAGTCGGCGCTCTGCACCTGCTCCCAGGGGATCGTCTGCTCGCCGATCCGCAGGGCGTCACGGGTGCCGGCCACCACGACCCCGTCGACCGTGGTCGCCTGGGCGAGCGGTCGACTCACTGGTCGACTCACTGGGCGCCCGTGGCGCGGTCACGCAGCTGGCGGCGGTGCTGCTCGAGGGCGACCAGCTCGCCGAACATCCGGTTGTATTCGGTCGCCTCGTCCACGGGGTTGGTGCGCTGCAGCTTCGACTTCACCTCGGCGATCCGGCGCAGAGCCGTGAGCTCGAGCAGCCGGTAGACGTGGGCGCCGACGAAGGTGGGGTCGGGCTCGTGCGTGCCCACGAGCGGTTCGACGCCGAGGGCCGTGATCGTCGCCGAGATGCTGGGATCGCTCACTCCGTCACGCAGTCGCGGCGCCCAGCCGGCATCGCCCGCACCCGCCGCCGGGCCGCCCTTGCCGGTGACGATGTCCCAGATGCCGCGATAGACCGGGTGGGTGAAGTCGTTGGCACCGAGGTCACCCGAGAACGGAGCGATCGAGCCGGGGTGCTGGACGACCAACTTGAGGGTCTCGCGCTCCAGGCTGAAGCGGGGATCGCGCGGATCGGGGACCTTGGGCCGCTCGGCCGGCGCAGCGACCTCGGGAGCCGCATGCCCCGAGCGGGCGGCTGCCCTCCGCACCTCGGTGAGCACCTGGTTGGTGTCGATGTCGGCACCGACCATCCTCGAGATCTCCTGTGCGAAGGCGGTGACCTTGGACTGGTCGCGGATCGCGGCGACCAGCTTGGCCGACTCACGTACCGCGTCGATGCGCCCGTCGGCACGGTCGAGGTCGAACTTGCTGACCACGTTGGTGAGCACGAAGCGGTAGAGCGGGATCCGGCGGGCGATCAGCTCACGGACGGCAGCGTCTCCCGATTGCAGCCGCAGGTCGCAGGGGTCCAGTCCGGTCGGCTCGACGGCGACGTAGGTCTGCGAGACGAACTTCTGGTCGCCCTTGAAGGTCTTCAGGGCCGCGGCCTGCCCGGCGGCGTCACCGTCGAAGGTGAAGATCACCTCGCCGCGGAACTCCTCGTGATCGTGCAGGAACCGGCGCAGCACGCGCACGTGCTCGTCGCCGAAGGCGGTGCCGCAGGAAGCGACGGCGGTGCCGACGCCTGAGAGGTGACAGGCCATCACGTCGGTGTAGCCCTCGACCACCACCGCCTGGGACGACTTGGCGATGTCGCGGCGCGCCAGGTCGATGCCGTAGAGGACCTGGCTCTTCTTGTAGATCGGGGTCTCGGCGGTGTTGAGGTATTTCGCCTCGATCCGGTCGTCGTCGAAGATCCGCCGCGCGCCGAAACCGATGGTGTCGCCGCTCGCGTCGCGGATCGGCCACAGCAGCCGGCCCCGGAACTTGTCGTAGAGGCCCCGGCCTGAGCCGGCCAGGCCGCCCACGACCAGCTCCTCGTCCTTGAAGCCCTTCTGGCGCAGGTGCTGGACCAGCGCCTCGCCTTCCCGTGGAGCGAACCCGACCCCGAACTGCTCGGCAGCCTCCTGATCGAACCCTCGCCCGCCGAGGAACTGCCGAGCGACCAGTGCCTCCGGCGTGGTGAGCTGGTGGGCGTAGAACTCCTGGGCCTTGTTGTGCGCGTCGATCAGGCGCCCGCGCTGCGGGCCCCCACTGGGACGGGACGGGCCGTCACCCTCGTCGTAGCGCAACTGCACGCCGTACTTCTCTGCGAGGCGCTCGACGGCCTCCGTGAAGCCGAGGCCGTCGATCTTCATCAGGAACGAGATGACGTCGCCGCCCTCACCGCACCCGAAACAGTTGCCTGTGAGGATATTGTCCTCCAGCACGAAGGAGTGCCCCTCCTCGACTTCGGCGCAGAACACCTCCTCGATCCGCTCAGTCTGCTCGACCGACTGCACGACCCAGCCCCGCCGGGCGAACTGCTTGTTCGCGTCGACGAATCGCTCGCGGTGGCTGGCGAGGAGGAAGAAGTTCTCGTGCAGGTCTTCGTTGACGAAGTGCACACGGTGGAGCTCCGAGGGCTCGCGGCCGGGGAACCCTTCACGCATCTGGGTCGTGATGCCGTACGTCGAGATCCCCAGGCGGGTGCAGATCATGCGGACGAACTCGAGATCGGCCCGGTCTGCCGAGTTGAGCATCACCGTGCCGTCCGCGGCGACGCAGCCATCGGCCGCGAAATACCCGGCGAGCCATCCGTACAGATAGGAGACCGATTCGTCCCGGTCAGGAAGCCCTTTGAAGAAGCGCGGAAGGTAATGAACCAGCAGATTGTCACCTGACGCAGTCGTATGACTGTTCGGGAACCATTTGAGCATCGCGAGGTCCTTGGGCGGACAAAGCAGCGCCATGCTCCCGGTGCCACTCCGAGTGCCATCGCCGTAGGTGAAACCGTGTGCGATGCCGAAAGGCGACGGTGTCGTCCGTCCAATCGGGCTCCGTGGGAACGTGGGCCACAACCGATCGCCGTGCTTGAGGTCGCTCGTCAGCACCTCTCGCTTCTTGTTCTGTGGCTTGCCCGACCTGATGAACCAGCGGTGGCCGTCCGTGGCATACAGCTCTTTGGTCTGACGGTTGCGAGTCACGGTGATCTTGAGCAGAGGCTGTACGCCGTAAGACTTGAACGGGGCATTGACCCAGTCCCCGTGGCCATTGAGGATGCGATGTGAGCTTCCCGCCAGGTCGCGGATCTCCCGCACGCCGTCCCAGGTGAGGACGCGTGTCTCGCCGGCGAGGCAATGGAAGAACTGACGCGCCGGCGTGACATTGAACGACGGGGACTTCTCGTCGTGGAAGGGGCACAGCCCCTTCAGCGAGCCGCCGCCGGCGTTGCGGAGGGTGACGTAGGAGGAGATGACCTCGTCGATGCGTGCCTTCTCGCGCACCTCCGCGATGTCGTCTTCCTTGATCCGGCCCGCCACGTCGCGGAGTCTACGACCCGGCACCGTCAGCGACGGGGTTACCTTCCACAAAGGGTTTGCCGCCCCGCCGCGGGGGCATCGACGATCAGGACGGCGACCGTCAGCTGAGCCGCTGGTGCCAGGCCACGGCCGAGGCGTCGGTCAGCGAGGCGACCTGGTCGATCACGACGCGGCGCCGGTCCGCGTCGTCGACCGCTGCGTGCCAGTCGTCCGCGAACGGCCGCTCGAGGGCGTCCGGTCCGCGGGTCCACAGGGCCGCGACCAGCTCGGCGATCAGGTCGCGCTGGCGGTCCATCAGTGCCACCCGGTCGTCGGCGCGCATCACGTAGTGGGCGGCGATGCCCTTGAGGACCGCGATCTCGAGCAGCGTCCGGCGGGGTACGACGAGATCGGCGCGGTGGCGCACGAACGGGCCGCTCGACGCCGCGAACGTCGCCTCCTGGACCTCGCCGCAGAACCTGCCGATCAGATCGCTGGTGAGGTTCTTCAGAGCGGCCAGCCCGCGCCGGGTGCCGTCGTAGGACGTGCGTGGCCAGCTGCCCTGCGTGGTGAGTCCGGTCAGGACGTCGTCGAGGACATCGTCATCGACGTCTGCGACGTACCACTCACGGACGGTCTGCCAGACCGCCACCCGGTCGAGGCGGGTCAGGTCGATCCGGTCCGCGACGATGCCGTCCTCGACGTCGTGCACGGAGTAGGCGACATCGTCAGCCAGGTCCATCACCTGCGCCTCGAGGCATTGGCGGCGGCCCTCGACGCCGGTCCGGAGCCACGTGAAGACCGGCAGGTCGTCGTCGTACACGCCGAACTTGGGCTGGCCGTCGGCGCGGGTCCAGGGGTACTTCGTGCAGGCGTCGAGCGTGGCCCGGGTCAGGTTGAGGCCCACCGAGCCGTCCTCGGAGAACGTCTTGGCCTCGAGCCGGGTCAGCAGCCGCAACGTCTGCGCGTTGCCCTCGAAGCCACCGCAGTCGTCAGCAAGCTCGGCCAGGGCCTGCTCGCCGTTGTGGCCGAACGGCGGGTGGCCCAGGTCGTGCGCGAGGGCCGCCGTCTCGGCGATGTCGGGCAGGGTGCCGAGCGCGCGGGCCAGGTCACGGGCCACCTGGGCGACCTCGAGGCTGTGGGTGAGACGGTTGCGCCCGAAGTCGTCGCTCTGCGGCCCGACCACCTGGGTCTTGGCGGCCAGTCGGCGTGAGCTGGCCGCATGCACGACCCGGGCCCGGTCGCGTTCGTACGGCGTGCGCTCGGGCGCCGCGACCCGCTTGGGCGGCTCGGGGACGAGTCGCTCGCGGTCGGCATCGTCGTACCACTCGATCGGGTCCATCAGGCGCGACCCTACTGGCTCAGACTCTTTGCGTGTCCCTGCTCATCCGCCCGGCAGCGCCGGCCGACCACATGACCAGCCGGTCGGCGTGTCGACCACCCATTGTCAGACCTTTTGCACGGAGATCGGGCGGGGCTCTCCAGCCAGGAGATCGATCAGTAGACCGACACGTGCACGTGGTCGTAGTGGTTGGCCGTCGCCGACCCGCGGTCCGACAGCGGCCGCCAGCCCTCCGACGCCCGCACGGGGGTCCAGATCCGCTGCTGCCAGAGGATGTCGTACAGGTTCAGCTCAGCGGCGTGGGCCTGCAGGAACTCGGCGATCGCATTGCCGAGCGCGACGTCGGAGGTCATGATGTCGAGCGCGCGGCCGGAGGAGTGCTCGCCGTGCGCGTCCCAGCCGCCGTACGACGTGATCTGCGGGAAGGCGTGGCACACCGACCGGTAGACGTAGACCGCGGCGGAGGTGAGGCCGTTCTCGACGCTGGGGTCGGGGCAGGGCGCCATCGACAGACCGGCGGCGGCCGCGATCGGCTTCTCGTCGGTCAGGTAGCCCGAGGTGACCCAGCGCGACTTCTCGTTGTAGACGACCTCGGTGCGCTCTGCGGTCTTGCGACCGGTCACCAGGATCTTGCTGCCGGCGTCGAGCTCGCCCACCAGGACGGCATCCTTGCCGGGGTTGTCCCAGACATTGAGAGCGGTGGTCACCCACAGGTGCTGATGGGCCTTGGCCAGCGCACGCTTGGTGTCCAGCTGCTCCTGCCGACGCTCGGACTCGGCCGGCGTCAGGCCGCCTTCGCGGCTGCCGTCACGGGAGACCTCGGCATCGCGCTTGGTGAGCAGGGTGTTCAGATCGGCTGAAGCGCCGACGTACGACTGCGTCTCGGGCGTCCCGGTCACCACGCCGAGCGTGACCACGCCGATGGTGGCGAGGGTCGCGATGGGGGCGGAGATGAGGACTGCGGTCCGGGCAATCGTGCGGGCATTGGTGTCCCGCTTGTGGCGGAGGTCCGTCACAGCGCTGATCCTTTGCGGTCGACGTCAGGGCAGGTGGTGCGGCGTCCCGGGAAGGACGCGATCATCGAGTGAAGCACAGTGCTTGCAAGAGTTCGCAATCGAAACCGGGTGGTGTGGACGTGTTGCCGGTCACCCGCCGGTGGTCTCGTTGGCGTCCTCGCGCACGGTGCATCCTGCCCCATCGGTGTCCTCGAGCCAGCCCTCGGGGAGCGCGACACGCTTGCGCGGCGAGCCCTGACGACCCCGCGGCGAGCCGAGCTCGGCGACCGGGAACGCCGCCGTCGGGTCGAGCTCGTCGAGCAGCAGATCGAGGGTGGCCAGGGTGTCGATCAGCGCCAGGGCATGCCGCAGCGGGCCGCCGGCGGGGAAGCCCTTGAGATACCACGAGACGTGCTTGCGGAACTCCTTGCAGCCACGCTCCTCCCCCATGTGCTCGCACAGCAGCTCGGCGTGCCGCCGCATCATGGTGCTGACCTCGCCGAGGGTCGGAAGGTTTCGAGACGGCTCGTTCCTCGCCTCCTCAACCAGCGAGGGCGGGGCGAAGGCCGCCGCGAGGTCGCGGAACAGCCACGGGCGGCCCAGGCAGCCGCGCCCGACGACGACCCCGGCCACGCCGGTCTGCTCGACCATCGCGATGGCGTCGGAGGCCTCCCAGATGTCGCCGTTGCCGAGCACGGGGATGTCGACGGCGGCGACCAGCTCGCCGATCGCCTCCCAGTCGGCCTGGCCGCTGTAGGCCTGCTCCACCGTGCGTCCGTGCAGCGCGATCGCGGCGACGCCCGTCTCCTGGGCGATCCGGCCCGCGTCGAGGAAGGTCAGGTGGTCGTCGTCGATGCCCTTGCGGGTCTTCATCGTCACCGGCACGTCGTACGACGCAGCTGCGGTGACCGCGCTCTCGAGGATCTCGGCCAGCAGCCCGCGCTTCCACGGCAGGGCTCCCCCGCCGCCCTTGCGGGTCACCTTCGGGACCGGGCAGCCGAAGTTCAGGTCGATGTGGGCGACGCCGTACTCGGCGCAGAGGATCTCCGCCGCCTTGCCGACGTACGACGGGTCCGTGCCGTAGAGCTGCACCGACCGGATCGTCTCGAGCTCGTCGAAGACCAGCATCGACTTGGTGACCACGTCGCCCTCGACGAGCCCGCGGGAGGTGATCATCTCGCAGACGTAGAGGCCGGCGCCCTGCTCGGCGCAGAGCCGGCGATAGGCGGCGTTGGTGATGCCCGCCATCGGCGCGAGCACCACGGGGGTGTCGACGACGACGTTGCCGAGGCGGAGCTCGGTGGGCAGGACCATGGACGCCATTGTCCGATGGTGCGCGGTCACGCCCAAACCGACGACTATCAGCTCTTCTTGGTGCCGGGCTTCTTCGTCGGCTTGACGACCGGCATCGTGACCGTGCCGGTCCACGTGATCGGGTTGAACTCCTGGCTCGGCCGGAAGCTGACGGCCTCGAAGGTGCCGTGGTTGGGCGCGAGATAGACCAGGCAGACCTGGGCGATCTTGCCGGTCACGAACTTCTCGGGCAGCGGCTTCGCAGAGCAGGGAGCGAAGGTGCTCTCGAACTTGTTCTGCTCGTAGAGGGTGTTGGTCTGGTCGACCAGGTAGAGCGGCGTCATGACCCCTGACAGGTCGGCCGGACCGACGTTCTTGACCGTGACGTCGACGTAGTAGGGGGTCGACGCCTTGACGTCGTCTCCGATCACGAAGCCGCTGAAGTCCTTGATGGTGCCCTTGCGCACCTTGGTCACCTTGAGCAGCAGCGCGCCGATCAGTCCCTGCCGCGGGGTCCACGCAATCGTGGCCGGGTCGCCGAAGGCCAGCGTCGAGCCGGGCTCGGTGACCGTGACGCCGGCCGGGATCTCCACGCCGTACCCCGCGTCGGTCGACGTCGCCTCGCTCGGCGTGCCGGACGAGGTCGAGCCGCTCGGACCGGGCGTTCCGCCGTTGTCGTCACCCCCACCGCAGCCGGCCAGCACCAACGAGGCGGTGAGGAGAACAGCAGGGATCGCGGCGCGGCGAGACATCATGCGGTCATTCTGCACAGGGCCTACCTCAGCAGCCGAGCAGACGCTCGGCGAAGTACGACGAGATGCCGTCCAGGCTGATCCGCTCCTGCTGCATGGAGTCGCGCTCGCGAACCGTGACCGCGCTGTCCTCGAGGGTGTCGAAGTCGACGGTGACGCAATAGGGAGTGCCGATCTCGTCCTGGCGGCGGTAGCGGCGGCCGATGGCACCGGAGTCGTCGAACTCGACGTTCCAGTTCTGGCGCAGCTCGCGGGCGAGGTCCTGGGCCTTCGGCGTCAGGTCGGCGTTGCGGCTCAGCGGGAGGACGGCGACCTTGACCGGCGCCAGCCGCTTGTCGAGGCGGAGCACCGTGCGCTTGTCGACGCCCCCCTTGGTGTTGGGCGCCTCGTCCTCCTCGTAGGCGTCGACGAGGAAGGTCATCAGCGACCGCGAGAGACCGGCCGCGGGCTCGATGACATAGGGCATGTAACGCTCGTTGGCGGCCTGGTCGAAGTAGGACAGGTCGGTGCCGGAGTGCTTGGAGTGCGTCGACAGGTCGAAGTCCGTGCGGTTGGCGATGCCCTCCAGCTCACCCCACTCGGAGCCCGCGAACTTGAAGCGGTACTCGATGTCGACGGTCCGCTTGGAGTAGTGCGACAGCTTCTCCTGCGGGTGCTCGAAGTGGCGCAGGTTGTCGGCCTTGATGCCGAGGTTGGTGTACCAGGCGGTGCGCTCGTCGATCCAGTACTGGTGCCACTCCTCGTCCTCGCCCGGCTTGACGAAGAACTCCATCTCCATCTGCTCGAACTCGCGGGTGCGGAAGATGAAGTTGCCGGGCGTGATCTCGTTGCGGAAGCTCTTGCCGATCTGGGCGATGCCGAACGGCGGCTTCTGGCGCGACGAGGTCACCACGTTGGCGAAGTTGAGGAAGATGCCCTGCGCGGTCTCGGGACGCAGGTAGTGCAGGCCGGACTCGTCCTCGATCACGCCGAGGTAGGTCTTGAGCAGACCCGAGAACTGGCGCGGCTCGGTCCAGGCGCCGCGGGTGCCGCAGTTGGGGCAGGCGATCTCGGAGATGGGTACGTCGTCAGGGTTCGCGATGCCCTTCTTCTCGGCCACCGCCTCCTGGAGGTGGTCGGCACGGAACCGCTTGTGGCACGACTGGCACTCGGTCAGCGGATCGGTGAAGGTGTCGACGTGACCGCTGGCCTCCCAGGTCTGGCGCGGCAGGATCACGCTCGAGTCGAGGCCGACGACGTCCTCGCGGGACTGCACCATCGCCTTCCACCACTGGCGCTTGATGTTCTCCTTGAGCTCGACACCGAGCGGGCCGTAGTCCCAGGCCGACCGGGTGCCGCCGTAGATCTCACCGCAGGGATAGACGAAGCCTCGGCGCTTGGCGAGGGAGACGACGTTGTCGACGGCGGACGGGGGCGGCTTGGCCACGGGTCACTCCTGGAATCGGCCGGCTGGCTGCCGGTCTGGAGGCACCAGCCTAGTGGTGGTTCGCCAGCGGTTTCCCGGGCGGTCGGCACCGCCGTGATCCTGGAGGGACGTCCGCGTGAGCGGCGGACCCGTGCGTCAGGCCCCACCCCCGTGGGGGCCCAACGCACGGGCCGTCGCTCACCCCCAGCTCGGCGCGCCCACGGGCGCGACGTCCGTGACGAAGACCGGATGCGGATCCTTCGACGTGGCTCGCGTCAGGGCGACCGCCGCCCCCGGGGCGTCGACCTCCTTCACGCGGACCTCGACCCGCACGGATGCACGGGACGGCTCGTCGTCGGTGCGGGCGGCCGCGCCGTCAGCGGTTGGCTCCTGGCCCAGGCTGACGTCGCGGTATCCCAGCATCCGCAGGATGTCGACGACGCGCGCGACGAGCTCGGGCCGGACAGAGGTGCCCACGAGTTTCATCAGGTCCTCCCTCGTCGATGGGTGCTGACCCGACGCTAGGAGGAATGAGAGCGCGCCGAATCGGAGGAAGTTCCCGACTATGGGAGCTCCGGAGCTCCCTGGGCGAGCCGAGCGGCCAGCTCGGACCGGTGGCGCACTCCGAGCTTGCGATAGACGGTCGTCAGCTGGTTGGACACGGTCTTGGGCGACAGGAACAGCTCCGCGGCCGTCTCCCGGGTCGTCAACCCGCGTGCGGTGAGCTCGGCGATGCGCTGCTCGGTCGCGGTGAGCCCGGACTTCGCGCTGGCTCGCCCGCCGACGCGGGTCAGCTCGTCACGAGCCCTGGCCTCGAACGCGCCAGCGCCCATCTGCTCGAAGGCCTCGGCCGCCTCCTCGAACGAGCGACGGGCCTCGCCACGGCGCTTGAAGCGGCGGGCCACCTGGCCACGGGTGAGCAGAGCTCGCGCACGGTCGAACTCCCGGCCGAGCTCGCGGGCGATGTCGACGGCGGACTCCACCGACGCGAAGGCCGCCTGCTCGTCGCCGTACTCGGCGAGCAGCAGGGCCCGGCAGCGGGCATTGGTGCCGCGCGATGACCGCGACGCCGTGCGGTC